>Ga0194119_10007018_pt1 | contig 16060 bp, 14 predicted proteins | sample TA2MahC100mmetaG_FD_148620 | JGI IMG/M metagenome (GOLD analysis project Ga0194119, IMG submission 148620) | Freshwater microbial communities from Lake Tanganyika, Tanzania - TA2015018 Mahale Deep Cast 100m | ecosystem: Environmental > Aquatic > Freshwater > Lake | place: Tanzania: Lake... | reverse complement strand
CTGCGCGCGCGTCACTGCTGCCGGCCAACACCACCAACACCGCCGAGCGCGCCCATCGTCAGCTCCTGGCCGACGACATCAAGCGCTTCCTCGACCGGCCGTACACCGAACTGCGACCCGCCGCGACCCCCGCACCGCCCCCTGGGGCGCCCATTGGGGACTTCGGGCTCGATTACCTGCTCGGACTCGATATCTGTCGGATTCGATAGTGCTGGGTGCTCGGTGCTCAGTGCTCAGCACTACGAAGATGGCTTGAAATACAGCACCAACGACGCCCCTGCCGCGACGAGGATGAATCCGAGATAGAGCAGCGGATTCGGCGATTCCTTTGGCGGGTGCAGGTACATGGTGAAGAGCACGTTCACGACCGGTGCGCCGCCGAACACCAGCGGCATCACGTAGGTCGGCAGGCCACCGGCGCGGAACGCGTAGATGATGAACACGGCGCCGATCGCGCCGAGCATGCCGGCCGCCGTCGCCCCCATCGCGCCATCCATCGTCCAGCCCTTGGTCAACTGGCCCTGTGACGCCAGCACCACCATCGGCACCAGGACGCCGACGATGAAGTAGGCGACCCCGACGCAGAGCAGCGCCTTGAACGGGCTGCCGAGTTTGACCTGACCCTGGTGAAGCGCGGGACCATAGAGCCCCCACGACAACGCCGCCCCTAACGCGAAGACCACCCAATGCATGGACACATACTAGCGGTCCAGGGTCCAAGGTCCAAGGTCCAGGGTCCGCCGCAGGGCGCGTCTCCTCGTAGGGCGCGCTGAACTTGAGCGCGCCGGCGATGGCCGCCTGAAGTTCAGGCGACCCTACGTACCCTGTGAATCCCGGTCAGAAGGAGATGCGAACCCCCAGCTGGGCTTGTCGCGCCGATGTGATCGTGGTCCGAATCTGCCCGAAGGACGCGAGCGGCGTTTCGGTGGCAGCCGTGCCGGCGAAGGCCACCAGCGACGGTGGGCCGAAGTTGGCGCGGTTGAAGAGGTTGAACACTTCCGCGCGCAGTTCGAGGGTGCCGCGGCCCATCGACAATCGGCTGAGTCCGAACAGCTTGCTCAGCGCCAGATCCATCGTCTTCAGGTCGGGTCCGATGAGTTCGTTGCGGCCCACGTTGCCGAACGTGCCGACCGGCTGCAGCACAAATGCCGCCGGGTCAAACCAGCGTGTGGGATCGCCCGTGACCGCGTTGTTGGGGCCATAACCAGGCGCGTAGCTGGGACGGTCGGGCCCGTGCCCGGGCCAAGCGACGGCGACCAGAGCGAGCGCGAACGGTTGGTCTGCACAAACGGCGTGAGCGGGCTGCCGCTGCGCATGCGGTAGATGCCCGACAAACGCCATCCACTGATCGGCTCCCACACGAAGTTGGTTACCCAGTTGTGCTTCGCATGGAAATCCGAGAAGCCCTTGTTGTACCCCTCGATGAATTCGGGCATCGCCGACGTGGTCGCGGTCGTCGAGTCCGAGAAAAACGTCGAGTTCTGCGTGGTGTCTTCCGACTCCGACCAGGTGTACGACGACTGCAGCTGCAGCCCATTGCTCCAGCGCTTCTTCACCTCAACGATGAGCGCCTTGTACCAGGAGTCGCCGTCACTCGACTTGAGCTCGATCGCGGAGTAGCGCGTGTTGGGGCGGGTAAGGCCGGCGGGGTAAAACAGCGTGCCATCCGACAACGTGGTCGGCGTCGGTACGTTGACGTCGGAGTTGCGCCACAGGTGTTTGCCGCGCGAGCCGGCGTAACCCACCATCACCACCCAGTCAGAGAAGAGTTCCTGCTGCACGTTGACGTTCCACATGTGGACGCGCGGCAGTTCCACGTCGTACTGAATGGGCCGGATCGAAATGCCCGACAGTCGCTCGAACTGGGGCACCGGGAACGACGGGTTGGCGATGACGACCCGCGGCGTGGCGGGCGGGTTGGTGACCGTGACGATCAGGTTCTGATGATTGTTGGTGTTGTAGTAGAGCCCGTAGCCGCCACGAATTGACGTGCGGCCGTCAGCGCGCACGTTCCACGCGGCTCCCACACGCGGTGAGATCGTCGGCGCGGGGTTGTCGTAGAGCCGGCCAATTTCCGGCACGCCGAGCAGGTCGCGCATGTTGATGTCGCGGTTCCCCTCGTCGACAGGCATCGTCGAGCCTTCCACACGCAAGCCAAGGTTCAGCGTGAGGTCGGGCCGCACCTGCCAGTCGTCCTGCAGGTAGGCGCCATACACGGTGAACGGCCACTTGCGGTTGGTGTCGCCCTGCGGCGTGAGACCGATGAACGACGCCGGCGTGTTGCGCAGGAACGCGCTGATGTTCGCAAACCTGAACACACCAAGGCTGAAGGTCGGGTTGAACTCGCTCGACACGTAATGTCCGCCGACCACGCCCGCCTTGAAGAGATGCCGACCGCGCGTGTGGGTAATGTCGTAGTTCAGGCTGAAGACGTCCTGGCGCAGCCGCAGCCGTGCCGAGAGCTGCGGACCAAATCGCGGCATGCCGCCAATGTCGATCGCGCCGGTGAACTCACGGCCTGGCGCAAAGACGGGCAACACGTTCGCCGTGTTCGCTTCGATATCCTGTCCCACGCGCGTGCGGCTGTAGCCGGCCCGCAGCGTGTGAAAGAGCGACGCTGACAGCGACTGGCGGTATTCGGCCGTCAGGTACTGGTTGGTCGAGATGAACGACCGGGGGAACTGCGGGAAGTCGGTCGGCAGCCGCTGCTCGGCATCGTCAAACGTGTAGCGCGTGAAGAACTGCGCACCGTTCGCGAGCACGGCATCCACGCGGCCCTGCAGGAAGTGCTGCCGGAGTGTCTGATCGAACGGGAAGGTGTACCGCGCGAGCCCTCCGCCGAGTGAGTCGCCGTTGGCGCGCGGGAACTCGTTGAGGAACGGCACCACCGCCGCATTGATCGGAATCGTCACGCCGCCCACCACACCGAGCCGCGCATTGTCATCCGGCACCGTCGTCACGACCGTGCGGCCGAGGTTCTCGATGAGCGCTTCGTAGCCGCCGAAGAAAAACAGCCGGTCGCGCCGGATGGGACCGCCGATGGTGCCGCCGAACTGGTTCCGCATGAAGTCCGGTTTGTCGCCGGTGTCGAAGTACCCCTTGGCGTCGAGCGCTTCATTGCGGTGGAACTCAAACGCACTGCCGGCGAACCGATTGGTGCCCGACTTGGTGATGGCGTTGATCTGGCCGCCGATGTTGCGGCCGAACTCCGCGCGATAGGTATTCGACTCGACGCGGAACTCCTGCACCGTGTCCATGCCGAGTGCCGTGCCTGCCGCCGAGCCGGCCGGGCTGTTGGTGAAGTCGTTGAGCAACGTGCCGTCGAGCAGATAGACGTTCGCACGCGGATCCTGCCCGTTCACGCTCATCGCCAGGCCGTGCGCGACGACCGAACCGTTGTCGCGATGCGGGAAGGGCGTCACAGCCGGCAGCAGCGACATGAGGTCGGTGTAGTTGCGGCCGTTGACCGGGATCTGCGCCATCGTGCGCTGATCAACCAGGTAGCTGAGTTCGGAGGTGCGCGTGTTCACCTGCGATGCGGCACCGGTGACCGTCACGACCTCGGCGGCGCCGACGGCCATGGTCAGGGTCAACGACGCGTTTTCACCGACGGTCAAATTGATGCCGGTTCGGACGAGGGGGCGGAAGCCGCTCAGTTCCGACCGTACCTCGTAGGCGCCGGGCAGCAGGCTGCCCATGGCGAAGCGGCCATCAGCGCCTGAGACCGCCTCGCGGGTTGCGCCCGTTGCGACCTGCCCCACCACCACCGTGGCGCCGGGCAGTACGGCACCGGAACCGTCCTGCACCACACCGGAAAGCGTGGCACCCGTCTGGGCCGAGACCGTCACCGTGACGGTCAGAAGGAAGATCGCCGCCAAGGCGAGTGAGCGAGTCAAAAAGCGCATGCCATCAGTATAGTGAAAGGCCATGCCAGCCGAGTACCGTTACCGCCGCCGAGTGCAGTTTGCCGAAACCGATCTGGCCGGTATCGTGCATTTCAGTTGGTATTTCCGCTACATGGAGGAAGCCGAGCACGCGTTGTGGCGGTCGCTGGGTTTGCAGATTGCGCCACCTGGAGGACACATCGGGTATCCGCGGGTGTCCGCCTCCTGTGACTTCAAGGGGCCACTCCGGTTCGAAGATGAATTTGAGGTCGCAGTGCGAGTCGACGCCGTGGGTCGCCGGTCGCTGAAATACGGGTTCACGCTGCGCCGCGGCGATGTGATTCTGGCGGCCGGTGCCATGACATCCATCTGCGTCACGCACGAACCCGGAGGAGGCGTCCGATCCGTGGAGTTGCCTTCCGAGGTCATGGCCCGCCTGGAGTAAGATGCGCGGAGCAGCATGACCGTCGCTGGCATCTTCACGACCAGCAACTTGCTGGTCCTACCCGGAGGCTTCTCGTCGATCCATGACGTCTGGGAGATGTTCCGGAACGAGTGGCGCCTGCTCGCCGGCTGGGTGCATTACCTTGCGTTCGATCTGTTCGTCGGCGCGTGGGAGGCGCGTGATGCGCAGCGCCTCGAAGTACCGCACTGGTACGTGGTGCCGTGCCTTGGGCTGACGTTCTTGGCCGACCCGATCGGACTCATCTCGTACTTCGGCGTCCGGGCGGCTGTGGTTCGCAAGTGGCCAGGGGCGAAACCGCCGATCTCGCATCGCACCCCGCGCCCCACACCTCTCGTCCCGCCTGCAAAGGTCTGACCCCCAATGCCCCACATAGTCCGGCCGCTCGTTGTGGCGCTTGTCGCGACCATCGGCGACTTCATCTGGTTTGAGTACGGCGTGCGTCACACCACCACCGCCGGCATCGTGCACGGCGCCGCGCTGCTGTTGGCCGTCGGTATCGTCCTTGGTCACGCCGCCGGGGCGCTCGCAAACGGGTCTCTCGGCGGCATCGTCGCCGGTGTCGCCGGTGCGCTTGCGTTCTACGCGGTCGCAGGCACGCTGGGCTACCTCGGCGGTCTCATTGCTGCGTGGGCCTTCATGTGGATCGTCCTCGCTGCCATCAACGCCTGGTTGCGACACGGTGTGGGTCGAGTCGGCGAGTGGCTCGCCCGTGGTGCCGTCGCGGCCGTCTCGAGCGGCGCCGCCTTCTACTTTGTGTCCGGCATCTGGACCGATCACACACCCGACGGTGGACGCAATTACGTGTGGCATCTCGTCGCGTGGACGATTGCGTGGGCGCCTGGGCTCTTCGCGGTCACGTTCGTTCGCGCGAAGGATGCGCAGGTGGGCGGATGAGCGGATGGGTGGGTGTGTCGATGGGCGGCTGGGCGGGTGGGCGGATGGGTGGTTGGGTGCCGGTGGTTGCTGCGGTCGGGGTCGCGGCCACGCTGTCGGCGCAGGCGCCTCGGCCTTCTGCGGCACCGCTGCAGGAGCAACTCCAGCAACTCGTGACGAAGTGGCAGCCGGCGTCAGGGGCGCCGGGAGTGTCAGTCGGGCTCGTGACGAAGGACGGCGCGGTGTACGCGGCGACGGCCGGGGTCGCGGATCGGACAACGGGCATTCCGCTCACGACTGACGATCTCCTCCTCGCCGGCAGCACCGGCAAGACGTTCTTCGCTGCGCTCGCGGTGCAACTGATCGACGCACAACGTCTCGACCTTGATGCCAAGGTCTCGACGTATCTCGGCAAACACGCGTGGTTTGACCGGTTGCCCAACGCCCGGGACATCACCGTTCGCCACCTGATGACGCACACGAGTGGTCTTGTGCGGTACGAATTGAATCCGGCATTCACGGCTGATCTCCGCGCGCAGCCCGATCGTGTCTGGAAACCGGAAGAGCAGCTCGCCTATCTCTTCGATACCAAAGCGGCGTTCGCAGCGGGTGCCGGCTGGGAGTACTCGGACACCAACTACATCGTGCTCGCGATGGTGCTCGAGCAGGTCACGGGCACGAAGGCGTACGACGAAATCGCCACCCGTTTTCTGCGCCCGCTCAAGTTGACGCGTGTGGTGCCTCAAACGAGCCGGAGAATCCCGGGGCTCGCGAAGGGCTACGCTGGTCCCACGGATCCACTCGGCTTTCCGGATGAAATGATCAAGGACGGCCTGCTCGTCATCAACCCGCAGTTCGAGTGGGGCGGCGGCGGATTTGCGACCAGCCCGCGCGATCTCGCACGGTGGGGACATGCGTTGTATCTGGGCGACGCTTTGTCTGCGCCTGGCAGAGCGTTGATGCTCGACTCCGCAGTGCCGGGACGTCTCGGCCCCGAGGTGCAGTATGGCCTCGGTGTCATCGTGCGCTCCACCACACCGGTCGGGCCGGTCGTTGGTCACAGCGGCTTCTTTCCCGGCTACCTGACGGAACTGGCGCACGTGCGCACCACCGGCACAACCGTCGCTGTCCAGGTGAATACCTCGGCCGGCGTCCGCGGCCTGCTGCGCTTTGCCTACGATGTCGCGGCGCTGGCGTCAGCGCGGTAGTGCGCCGTGTTGGCGCGCTCAAGTTCAGCGCGCCCTACAGCTGTGAGTTATTGCCCGAAGGCGTAGAGCCGGCCGTCGCCGTCGCCGATGACGACGCGGCCGCCGGCGATGGCGGGGGAGGCGGTGATGGGTGCGCCGGCTTCGAAGTCCCACAGGCGCTTGCCCGAATTCAGGTCGAGCACATACAACTTGCCGTCGCTCGAGCCCACGAACACGCGGGTGCCGACGATGGCGGGGGAGGACTCGACGCGTGCGCGGGTCGGGAAGACCCAGCGCTCCTTGCCGGTGGCCATGTCGAGCGCGCGAACGTTTTTGTCGCGGCCGCCGAGGATCATCATGCCGTTGGCCAGTGCCGCTGATGAATAAAACGGGAACTGGCGATCGGGATCCATGAAGCGCCAGCGGACCTTCTTTGCCGCGATGTCGACGGCAACCACTTCATTGGCAAAGGTCCCGTAATAAGCCACCCCGTTTGCGATGGCCGGGGACGCGGCCGTGTAGGCCTCGGTGTTCATGGACACCACCTGCACGCCATCGCTGATACGCACGCCGTGGAAGAACTCGTCGCACCCGCCGAAGTAGGCGACACCGTTCCAGATCGCCGGGGTGGCGTGCACGTAGTTGTCGGTCTGCACCTTCCATGCCTGTTTGCCGGTCGCCGCGTCCAGACCGTACAAGTGGCCGTCGTAGGACCCGATGAGCACCTTGCCTGCGGCGACCACCGGGGACGACTTGATCTCGGCGCCTGTCTTGAACGTCCAGCGTGCTTTGCCGGTCGCCGCATCCACGGCGTGAAACACACCGCTCAGGTCGCCGATGTAGACGAGGCCGTTGGCGACGGCGGGTGAGGATTCGCCGATGCCGTAGTTGTCCGAGACCGCCTGGTAGGCCCACTTCTGCTTGCCCGTCGCGGCGTCGACCGCCAGCAACTTGCCGTCGCCCGTGCCGACATACACGACGCCGTCAACGATGGCGGCGGAGGAGTCGATCGCCGACCCCGCATCAAACGTCCACTGCAGCCGCAACGTCGCCGGCAGCGCGGCAGTCGTGACGCCGGAGAGGGTGGGGGTGTTACGGAACTGCGGCCAATTCTGGGTGGGTGACTGGGCGGCTGGGCTGCTGGGCGGTTGTGTGGCTGGGCTGCTGGGCGGGTGGGCGCTTGCGTGAAGGCTGGCGACTGCGGCCAGTACGCATAGCAATGCGCCCATCCGCCCACCAGCCCACCGGCTCATCCGCTCACCCATCCGCCCAGCCTCCATCCGCCCCCCTGCCCAGTTGCCCATCTGCCCAGCTACTTCAATTTCGCGCCTTGCTGAATCGCGTAGAGGTTGTTGCGCGTCATGAAGTAGATGGTGCCATTCGAAGTGATGGCCGTGGAGTACACCGAACTGCCCATGTTCACTTCGTTGATCACCTTCTTCTCGCGTCCGTGCTGGAAGATCGTGATGTCGCCGTCCTCGTCACCCAGGTAGACCTTGCCGTCGACGACAAACGCCGAACTCCACATCGCGGCAAACATGTCGTGCACCCAGAGCACTTCACCGGTCTTGGCGTCGAGCGCGTGGAAGAACCCGGAAAAGTCCGGGTAATAGATGATGCCGTCCTTGACCGCAGCGGTCGAGATGGTGCGGCGAATCTTGTTGTAGTGCCAGAGGCGGCCCGACTCGGTGATGTCGCCGCGTTTGGTCGCGTCGATCGCATACAGATGACCGACGCCTTCGCCATGTTCCGGGTCCTGGCCATTCGCGATGTAGACGACGTCGCCGACGGCGACCGGCGTGGCGATGATCTCATTGCGCGTCTTCGGCCACACCGAGTCCTTGGGGTTCGTGTCGAACTCCCACAGCTTCTTGCCGGTCTTCGCTTCATACGCGCGCACCCAGCCGTCGCCCTGCCCGTGAATGACCTGCACCACGCCGCCGATGGTCGCAACGGTCGGGGTGGACCACTGGCCGTGCAGGATGCGGTCTCCCGGCGACGCGTCCTCCCACACCAGTTCGCCGGTGACGCGGTCGAGCGCGATGATGGCCGGCGCCTTCGGCGAGGGCACATTGACATGGCTTTCGTCCTGGCCGTTGCCGGTGGACACATAGATCAGGTTGTCGAAAAACACCGGCGACGAATTCGCGAGGTTGTGCGGGAACGCACCCACCTCCTCCATCATGTCGAATTCCCAGAGGATGTCCGGATCGTTGATGCCGGTACGCGCCTCGTCTTTCTTCGGGCCGTCGTTTTCGCCGTCGTGGAATCCCTGGATGTCCACCGCGTGCACGATGCCCCGGTTCGACACGTAGTACGCGACCTCGCCAAGCACCAGGGGCGACGAGGCAATGCCCTGGAAGGGCCAGTCGTTCGCGCGGCCCGACGTGAGTTTTTCGTACGTCGCCTGCCACATGAATTCGCCGGTGGCTTCGCGGAACGCCTTGAGCACGCCGCGGTCGCCGGGCTGCTTCGGGTCACGCACCGCCTCGTTGTTCGTGCCGACGAGCACCACGCCGCCGGCGATCACCGGATTGCCGTAACTCTGCGATCCCAGCGCGGCGACCCACTTGATGTTCTCGCCGGTCTTGACGTCCCACGTCGTGGGCATGTCGGTCGCATCCGACACCATATTGCGATCGGGCGAGCCTCCCCACATCGGCCACGAGGAGGTGCCCTTCCCGTTGGGGGCCTGGCTGGCTGACACGGTCAGCGCACACACGACGGCGAATGCGGCGGACGACACGAGGAGTACACGGAGCTTCATGTGCGGCTTCATCTGGGATTCCTACGGGTTCCGATAGACCTTGAAATTGTCGAAGAACACGTCCGAGATGCCGTCGCCATACAGGCCCGGCGCCCCGGCGCGGTGCGGAATGCGGTCCACCTTCTCGATGGTCCACGCGGCAGGTTCGGACTCTGCGGTCGGCCACACCTTGCCCTGCACGAGGGTGGTGCCATCGGGCCGGTTCTGCACGCGCAGCTTCATGCGATACCAGGTGTTCACCGGCCAGTCGAACTTGTCGACGCTGACCGTCATCTCGTTGGCGGCCTGCCACGGCTGCAACTCAATCTTCTGGTTGTTGCCGAAGAGCATCAACACGTACCGTTGGTTGATGATGCCCACGTCTCCGCGCTGGCGCCGCATCTCGACACCGCGCACGTCGACCTCAACCGTGTAGTCCGACCACTCCGGCTTGCCCATGAGGAACTTCGTGCGCCGGCCCACAGTGTCGTCACGCGGGCGCACCAACGCCGTGGTGCCGTCGAGTTCGCGCGGCGAACCCTTGATGTTCGACGTCCACCACATCGGCGTCGTCTTCATGCCCTCAAAGTCGACGGACCAGGGCAAGGCCGGCACGACGCGCACGCGGGCCTGGCCGGTGATGCCGCCGATCGTCGCTTTCACAAACCCTGCGGTGCCCGTCGCCGGTGCGACATACCGCCCATCGGCGCCGACGGTGCCGTCGAGCTGGTCCACCGCCCACTGGGCTTCGGAGGCCTTCGCCGCGCGGATGAAGTTGCCTTTGGCATCAAACAGCTTCAGCGAAAACGTCTGTGACTGGCCGCCATCAAGCAGTGCTTCGTACGGAAACACCTGCACAACGGCCGGGGCCTCCGTGGAGGCCTGGACGGCCGCGGGCGGCGTCGGCCTGGCCGGCGCAGGCGACGCCTTTGGTCCGATCGCGTAGAGGCGGTCCATCGAGGCGACGTAGACACGGCCACCAGCCACGACCGGTGACGCGAAGATCACTTCCGGGTCAGCCGGGTTGCCCAGCACGTCTTCGTCGAGCACGTCCACACCCGTCGCGGTCGGGCGCAGGATGTAGACCTTGCCGTTTTCCGTGCCGACGTACAGCTTGCCGTCGGCCAGCGTCGGCGATCCCTTCTGCAGTGTGCCAAGCGACCGCGTCCACAGCTCCTTGCCGGTCGTCGTGTCGAAGGCGCCGACGATGGCGCCGTTGTCGATGGCGATGAGCTGATTCCCGTTGAGCAGCGGTGAGCTGAACGTCGGCATGAACCGATGCACCTTCCAGCTCAGTGCCGACAGCGGAATCTCGCCGGTCTTGCCGGCAAGGTCAATCGCGGCCACCATGCCCATGTCGGTGGTGTCCATGTTCTCTTCACCATGCACAAAGAACATCGTGGTGCCACGTACGAGCGCGCTGTTGAGGATCGCGCGTTTGCTGACTTCCAGCCGCCACACCCGTTCGCCGGTGTTGACCTTCAGGCCGTAAAACGCGCCGTCCGTGCCGCCAACGATCATCTGGCGCACGCCATCAATCGTCGCGAGGATCGGGCTCGAGTAGTTCGTGTCGTAGTGACGCACCTGCGGGCTGCTCACCCAGATCGTCTGCCCGGTCGCCTTGTCGAACGCGAAGTAGCGGTTCCCAGGGCGACCGAGGTCGCCCCAGCCCTGCAGCAACGTGTTGAGGATGACCTTGTCGCCATCGATGATCGGCGAGGTGGTACGACCGCCGTGTGTCGTGATGGCGCCGTACTCCTCGGGCAGCGACCGGCTCCACAGCAAATCCCCGGCGGGGCTGTAGGCGAGCAGTTCCGCCGAGATGGTGAACATGATGATGTTGCCCGTCTGGGGATCAACCGCGGGCGATGCCCAGGCGGCGCGATGCTGCGGCACGTCGCTCAGGTACTGGCTGACCGTGCGTTCCCAGACGACGCGACCGGTCGTGACATCGACGGCCACCAGTCGCTCCTGCGTGGTCGAGACATCACCTTCTGTCGTCGTCTGCAGATAGAGGCGGTTGCCGTGCACCGCCGGGGCCGAGCGGCCGCCGAATGGCAGCGTCCAGGCCAGATTCTCTCCGGAAGGAGACCAGTTCGACGGCAGGTCCTTTTCGGCGGATGTGCCGTCCCGCATCGGGCCGCGTGACTCAGGCCACTGCTGGGCGGCCAGAACCGGGACCACCACCACACCGAGGATCGCTAGTAAGTGTTTGTGCATGAGAGGGATACCGCGACGTTATAACGCCATGCCCTGTGGGTCAATTCCCTTGGGACGGGAGTCATGCGGAGAGAATGCCCCCATGCCTCCCACCCGGCGCTACTGGACTTACGACTCCAGAGCGGTCGCTGTTGCCCTGCTGGGGCCAGGGTTCGCCCTCAGCCTGGCGGCCTGCGGTCAGCCGCAAGGATCGGGCACCTCCCTGGCCACCTACGACAGCAGACCGGCCAGCTGATTCAGATCACGTACGACCGCGACAAGAACGGCCGGATCGACACCTGGACCAGGATGAATGGTCCTCGTCCCGTCTCGTCCGAGCTTGATACCAACGAAGACGGCGTCATCGACCGCTGGGAGGAGCACGACGACAAGGGCCTCCTCGCCCGCGCCGGCTGGATCCGCGAACGACCCAACCCCACCCAACCTGACTCGGCCGCCTCAAGTTCAGGCGGCCCTACAGGCGTCGCCGACACCTGGCTCTATCCGTCGGCGGACGGCAAGACACATCGCATCGATTTTCTCGACGTCGACAATGCCGCGGAGTTCATCGTGACCCGGCGCGAGTTCTACGAGTCCGAGATCCTGGTCAGGGTTGAAGAGGACAAGGATGGGGACGGCGTGGTTGGCCAGTGGGAAACCTGGGAGAACGGCGTGTTGCGCACGGTGGCGTTCGACGATGGGAATGACGGCAAGCCGGATCGCCGCTTCACGCACACCAATGGCGCGTTGACGCTCATTGAGAGCGAGCCGAACGCCGGCGGCACCTACACCCGTCGCGTTGTGCCTGGCGTGCGCTGACCCACGGCTCACGGTGACTCAAACGGCTCGGGCTTGGATGAGCTGCGGCGTGATCTCGTCGAGCGAATTCACGACGTGGTTGGCATCGGTCAGCATTGCGGCCTGATAGCTGGTGGTGATGCCGATGGTGTGCAGGCCGGCGCCGCGCGCGGACTGCAGTCCCCACGGTGAGTCTTCGATGGCGAGCGCGTCGGCGCCGCTGAGATTAGGGCGGCGACGGCCTTCTGATAACTCTCCGGCGCCGGCTTGCCCTCGATGACATCATCGGCGCCGGTGATGTGCCGAAAGAACCCACGCAAGCCGTTGGCGTCGAGGATGCGCTCGATCTCGCCGCGCAGGGAGCCTGAGGCGATTGCCAGCGGGAACTCGGCGGCCAGACGTTCGATACACGGGCGTGCGGTGGGGTAGAGCACCTGGCCGCGGTCAAAGAGATCCGCGTAGCGGCGGGCCTTGTTGCGCAGCAGGTCCTGCACCAATTCGTCATCGAGGCTCACGCCCTGCCGTCGCGCGAATTCAGTGACACAGCCGCGATCGTCGTAACCGAGATAATGCGTGCAGTAGTCCTCGTCCGACAGCGTCCAGCCCCGTGTGGCCAGCGTGTCGCGCAACGCCACCAGATGCAGACGTTCGGTGTCGGCGAGCACTCCGTCAAAGTCGAAGACGACGGCCCGAATCATGGCTTCCAGGACTTGGCGTGGTAGCCGGTCGGCAGCTTTTCTCCGGAGAGAATGGCAATCTCGAGCCGGTTCTCCCGTGGAGGCACAGGGCAGACGTAGTCGATGTTGTAGACGCAGTACGGGTGATACGCGCGATTGAAGTCCAGGTCGTACAGCCCGGTGGGCGTCCGGTCCAGGTCGAGATACCGGCCGCCACCGTAGGTGGTCTCCCCGCTGGTCAGATCGCCGAACGGCACAAACAGCCGCGTGATTGTGCGTGTGCCCTCATCGGCGAACGCGGTCAGCGACAGCGGCTTCCCGTTGAATGTGAACCGCAACGATCCCACGCGCTGCATCCGCCGCTTTTCCGTGGACGACGTGGAGAGTTCGATCACGGTGGTGTTCGAGCGATCTTCGTCGAGCCGCGACGGCATGCGGTACAGGGAGTTCACCGGGAAGTAGAGGAGGCCCGTGAACGTCGCGCGGTCTGCAGGCACCAGCGGCGAGTCCGGGCTCGACTTGAACATCGCGTCCTTCGCCGCCCGCGACGCCAGCACGTCCCGGTCATAGGACGAGTCGTCCATGGGCTGCGGCCCGGACGTACAGGCCGACAGCACGGTCATCATCAGCACGACGAGCACAGCACGCATCCTCATGGCTCCTCATGGCCCCCCATGGTGAGTTCTAAAAGAGATACGCCTTCTTCTCGATCACGGCGTCTGCCAGGCGGCGCCGGGCTGCGATGGTGTTCACCGGCGTGACCTTCAGGATGCGGCGCAGCGCGGCCAACATGGTGCGCTGGGTGTCGCCGGTGGTCATGGTCTGAATCGCGGTGCGAGCCGCCGCGTCGATCCGGAGGCCGGCATCGTGGACCAGAATCATCGCGGCGTCATGCTGCAGCGCCGCCGCCGGGTGTGACTGCGCCGCGCTCCGTTCGGCCCGAAGCACCGCGCTCTCGGCGACAAACGCGTCCATCAGGATGTCGGACACGAGCATCAACACCTCCTGCTCCTGCTCGATGGCGGCGCCATAGGTCTGCATGGCCAGCCCAAGCACCATGATGCCGGTCTTCTTGAGGAGGCCTACACCATCCGCCTTCGCTCCTTCGGAGCTTCGGCGGACTTCGCCCACACCACCTACGGTGAGCAGTTCCTCCTGCAGCTTCTTTGCTGCAGTGATGAGCGGCACGTGGCCCTTCAGGGCGCGCTTCATCAACATGCCCGGAATCAGGAGACGGTTGATTTCGTTGGTGCCTTCGAAGATGCGGTTCACGCGGGCGTCACGATAATGCCGTTCGGCGGGGTAGTCGTGCACATACCCGTTGCCGCCGTGAATCTGCACGTTTTCGTCGAGCACGAAGTCGAGCATCTCGCTGCTGGCCACCTTGAGGATGGAGGCCTCGATCGCAAACTCCTCGAGGGCAGCCAGTGCCGCATCCGACGTGCCTCCCCCGGCCGCGATGGCCGCATCGATCAGCCCCGTGGTGCGGTATAACGCGCTCTCCACGCCGTAAGTGCGCGCGAGCATGTCGCCCAGCTTGTGGCGAATCGCGCCAAAACTCGCGATCGGCTGCCCGAATTGGCGCCGCGTGGTCGCGTACTTCGCCGCCTCGCCGACGACCATCTTCGCGCCGCCACTGCACATGCCGGCCAGCTTGAACCGGCCGTAGTTCAGCACGTTGAACGCGATCTTGTGGCCCTTGCCAATGTCGCCCAGCAGATTCTCGGCCGGCACCTTTGCGTCCTGCAGAATCACGGGCGTCGTCGACGACCCGTGCAGGCCCATCTTGTGTTCTTCCTTGCCGTGCGAGACGCCGGGGAAGCCCTTCTCCACGATGAACGCGGAGAACTGTTCGCCGTCCACCTTGGCAAACACGATGTAGATGTCGGCGAAGCCGCCGTTGGTGATCCACATCTTCTCGCCGTTGAGCACCCACGATTCGTCGGGTTGTTTCGTGGCTCTCGCACGCGCACCCAGCGCATCAGAACCCGACCCCGATTCGCTCAGGCAATACGCGCCAACGAGATCCCCGGACACAATGCCCGGCAGGTACTTCTGTTTCTGCGCGTCCGTGCCAAAGCAGAGAATCGGGATGATCGCCAACCCCGTCTGCGCGCCAAACATCGTCGCAAACGACGCACTCCCGCCCATGGCCTCGCCGACGACGATGGCCGCGGCTTTGTCGAGGTCGATGCCGCCGAATGCTTCAGGGACGTCGGTGCCGAGGAGGCCGAGGTCGCCGCAGCGTTTCACCAGCGCGCGCGCGAGCGCCCAGTCCTTGGTCTCGAGCTGGTCGATCGCCGGCAGCACTTCCTTGGCGAGAAACTCCTGCGCCGTCTGCGCCATCAACCGGTGTTCGTCGCTGAGACCTTCCGGGGTGAGCAGCCCATCCGCGGCGGTGGTGTCAAAGAGCCACTCTGCACCCTTCTGAGATGGCCCGATGGGCTGGTGGACGGGTGGGTTGGTGGATGGGCTGGTGGGTGGATGGGTGGATGACATTGTGAAGTCCTCTAGGAAAGGCGTTCAAAGATTGCGGCGGCGCCCATGCCGCCGCCGACACACATGGTGACCATGCCGTAGCGGGCCTGGCGCCGGCGAAGTTCGTGCACAAGCGACGTGGTCAGTCGGGCGCCGGTGCATCCGAGGGGATGACCGATCGCGATGGCGCCGCCGTTGACGTTGAGTCGATCGGGGTCGATGGGCAGTTCCCTCGTGCACGCAAGCACCTGTGCGGCGAAGGCTTCGTTCAGTTCGACCAGGTCGACCGCATCGATCGAGAGTCCCAGGCGATCGAGCAGTTTGCGAATGGCGGGCACGGGGCCCGTGCCAAACAGCTCGGGCTTCACGCCGGCGGTGGCGTACCCCACGAATCGCGCCAGCGGCGTGAGGCCGAGCGCTGCTGCCCGTGCGGCGGACATCACAATCACCGCCGATGCCGCATCGGACATCTGCGACGAATTGCCGGCGGTGACCGTGCCCTTCACATGGAACGCCGGCTTCAGGCCCGCGAGCGCCTCGGCCGACGTTTCGCGGCGTGGCCCTTCGTCGGTGTCCACACGGACCACGCCCTGCAACGTCGCGACATCGATCGGGGCGATTTCATCCACGAAGCGGCCGGCATCAATCGCCGCGAGCGCCCGCTGATGGCTCCGCAGCGCGAACGCATCCTGGGCGTCACGCGAGATCCCGCTCTCACGCGCATGGTTCTCGGCCACGAGCCCGGTGGAGAG
>Ga0194119_10007016_pt1 | contig 16065 bp, 15 predicted proteins | sample TA2MahC100mmetaG_FD_148620 | JGI IMG/M metagenome (GOLD analysis project Ga0194119, IMG submission 148620) | Freshwater microbial communities from Lake Tanganyika, Tanzania - TA2015018 Mahale Deep Cast 100m | ecosystem: Environmental > Aquatic > Freshwater > Lake | place: Tanzania: Lake... | reverse complement strand
GTTGAGAGTTTTCAAGAGGCTTCTGTCGTTTCAGTGGTTTTCGGTCCCACGTTCCGGGGCTTCACCAGTCCGTGATCTTCGGCGACGAGGCGGGGTCCCCGATGGGGGTAGAGCCGTCGCGGGACGAAGCGCAGCGGTCGTTCGATAGCGTCCCGCGGCGTGCGACTGGGGCCCCATTGGGGGGACCGCCGGTGGATCGCCCAAGGTCTCCAGCCTCCGTCTCCGTCGGGGTCTCCAGCCTGTCCGCCTTTTTGCGCGCACCCGCCATCATCGCCGCGTTCCGGAGTCGGTAGCTTCGCCCCTGCATGCGCACGATCTCCGCTCCTTCGAGCAACCGGTCGAGGATCGCCGTCGCAGCCGGGACATCCCCCAGCAAGGCTCCCCACTCCTCGATCGGCCGGTTGCTGGTCATGAGCGTCGAACGGTTGCGATGCCGACGCACGATGATTTCCAACAACGCTTCGGCTCCTTTGGGCGGGAAGCTCTTCATGCCGAAGTCATCCAGGCACAGCAGGTCAGGCTTCAAGTAGCGCGCCAACGTCCGACGGGCATCGGCCGGAGTCGGGTCGGCCTGCAGCTCGCGCACCAGTTCGAAGACCGAGCAGTACAGCACCTGGAAGTCGGCCCTGAGGGCCGCATAACCGATGGCCTGGGCGATGTGGCTCTTGCCAAGACCCGGGGGTCCCAGCAGGAGCACGTCGCGGCGTTCGCGCACGAACTGCGCCGTGGCCAACTGGAAGATCTGGGCCCGGTTGATCTGCGGATTGAACTGCCAGTCGAAGTTCTCCAAGGGCTGAAGTTCCGGGAACTGCGCGAGCTTCTTGCGTCGCTCCAGGCTGCGGTGGCTCCGGACGTTGAGTTCGTCCTGGAAAAGCAGTTCGAGGAACTGCCGGTGGGGGATGCCATGGGAGGCCGCCTCGTGGAGGCGCAGTTCGAGGCTGGCAGCCAGTCCGGACAGGCGGAGTTGGCGACAGGCGTGTTGGAGTGGATCAGGCATGGTTTTCAATGAAGCGGCCGTACTCGGCCAGGTTGCGGTAGATGGGATGTTCGGTTTGGAAGCTCAGAGTCATCTGCCCGGAAGCCGGGGCTTCGAGCAGCTTCTTGACGTCGCGCAGGCGCACGGTGCCGTGGGCAATTGCCTGGTCGCAGGCTGTGTTGATCGCGCGGAACGGGTGCGTCTCGGCCAGGGAGATCAGGCCCATGATCGAGCGCAGGCCGATCGGTCCCTTGGCGGCTACCACGCGACGGGCCCAGTTCCCGGCGGGCGTTCCCAGGGCCTCGGCGCGGCCCTGCCAATAGGCCAGTTGCTGCTCGATCGATCCATGGCCCCCACCCAATCCTAGGCAACTGGTGAACCTTCCCGGTTCGAGCCGAGGGTGGACGGCGATCTGCTCGAAGCGCAGGTTGAAGATACGCACTTCGCGTGCATCCCACCGCGCCCAGACGGTCTGCCGGATGTACTCGGGTGGGACGAGGTACAGGGCGCTTTTGACCTCGATGTAGCTGTCACGATGAACCGATCGCTTGGCCTCGGAGAACACCGGGAAGAGGTTCGGCGGAAGCGGGAGCAGCGCGGGCTGTTCGGTGGCGAAGCGGATGGCGACCTGTTGGCGGGTGGTGCCGTGGATGCGTTGATCGGCGACCGAACGTTCCCACTGATCGAGGTGTTGGTTCTGCTTGGCCAGACTGGGGAAGGAGCGTCCGCGGAGGGCGTTGTCCTTCACATAGGCGATGCCGTTCTCGATCTTGCCCTTGTGTTCCGGGGTCCTGGGGCGGCACGGCAGGATGCTGCATCCGTAGTGTTTGGCGAAGCTGGCCAACTTGGGGTTGAGGCCCGGATCGAACCAGTCGGCATGGAGGATGGCCGCCTTGAGGTTGTCGAGGTTGAGGATCCGGGGGACACCGCCAAAGGCCCGCCACGCGTTCTCGAGACCACGGATGAACTGCTCGGTGTCCTGGCGGAAGAAGGCCTCACTGTAGGCCTTGCGAGAGAAGCTCAAGACCACCCGAAGCACCCAGGGACGACGGCGAACGCCAGTGACTGGATCGATCACCCAGGCACCGGTGCCGAAGTCTATCTGGGCTTCCTCACCCGGCTGAACCTCGATGCGCCAGACACGCTCCGGGGCCGCACCGCGCAGGTGCCGGACGAAGCGTTTGACCGACTGGTAGGATCCGGAGAACCCGACCTCGGCCACGAGGTCCTGATGGATGCGCTGGGCACTCAGGCCGGCCTCGAGCTTGGCCTCGATGAGCGCCGAATGAGGAGAGCAACGACTGGGGCGCCCCGGATCGGCAACTGCCGGTGGAACGGGCCTTGGACCGGCCGGCAAACCGGTGGCCAAGGGGGCAGGAGCCGGACCGCAAGCAGCCTCGTTCCCGGCGGTCGAAATGGTGGGTGACTTTGTATGCGACCCACGATCCTCCCCGGGGGTCGAAATGGTGGGTGATTTTGGATCCGGCGGAGGTCCGTCCGGATCAGGCGGATGCCGCAGGTAGCGCCGGATGGTCTTTCGATCCAGCCCGAGATGGCGGGAAATGCGCCGGATTGGCCATCCCGCGGCCGCCAATTGAACGATGGAGTTCTGAGTTTGCACGTTGAGCACGTTGGCCATGACGGCATCGGGTATGCCCGAATGGGCCATTCCGACGCAGTCTTCCCGTGCTCAGGGGGTGGGTGATTTTGAAACCGCCTATTTCGACCCTAGGTGGTCCTTTTTGGGTGACCGCTGACATTGATACTCCAAGCGATCTGGATTGTCGAATGTCGGGGGAACGCCTTGGAGGCCCACCAACCGCTTCAACCTCGGCCTTGCGTCGGTGCCATGGGCCAACCGCGAGTTCGCCGAGGTCCGGGGTCGATGGGCCGTGATTCCCTCACGGTGCCGGCGTCCCCGTGCGCAGGTGCGGCGGTGCCTGACCGGGCCCCGGTCGTGTCTTCGAGGCCGCAGCGGCCGGTAATCGGGGGGCGAGCAGCTGGGCGGTCCGCGCGAACACGTCCGGCGGCACGCCGAGGGCCTGCTTCAGCGCGATGTCCCGGTCCCAGGCGTTGGTCAGGCCGTCGATGCGGCGGATTTGCGCGGGTGTGAGGCGGTTGGCGAAGAGCCACGGGGAGACGATGGCCGTGTTGATGAGCGGAAAGTCCGAGCCGTAGCACAGGCGCCCTTCGAACTCGGGCCGGGTCAACGCCTCGCCCAGGTAGCCGAGCTTGTTGGCCTGGGTGAGCGACGAGATCTCGGAATGGAGGTTCGGGAACTCCGCCATCAGGCGGGCGAGTCGATCGGTGTGGCGCTGGCCGTCGGTGCTGCCGGTGGAGGCGATGTGGGCGGCGATGACCGTGACCCCGAGGCGCAGCGGCAGGCGCAGTCGCTCCGGGTCGCAGAGGTCGTCCTGGGCATGGGTGAACGAGCGCTCATTGCCGGTGTGGGTGAGCAACGGCAGGTGGTGGTGCTTGAGACGTTCGTAGAAGGGAGTCAGGCGCTCATCGGCTGGGTCGATGTGCATGACGCTGGGGATCCACTTCACCAGGACCGCTCCCTGCGCCGCGCAGGCGTCCAGGCGTTCGATCGCGTCATGCCGCCGGGGATGGATCGAGGCTCCGAAGAGCAGGTTCGGATACCGGGCCACCTCCCCGGCCAGGAACTCGTTGGGCACATGGACCTCGGTGGCGGCGGGGTCCAGACGGCCCTGGTCGTCCACGGCCCCATCGAGCGCCAACACCACGGCCTGGTCGACCGACGCGCTGGCGGCGACCTGGGCGGCGATCTTCTCCACCAGCCAGGCATCCCCGTGCTGCTGGAGGCTGTCGCGGGTCGTGTCGAAGGCCTTCAGGTAGAGGCCGAATTTCCAGCTATTCTCGAGGTCCCTGGAGATGAGGCAGCCGCTGCCGCCGGCACCGATGCCCGCCGTGTGGACATGCAGGTCGATCCGGGGCGGGGGAGGCAACGGCGCGGCGGCCCGGTAGGGGCGGGGACCCGTCAGCGCGCAGGAGAGGGCCAAGACGGAGCCGGCCAAGGCCGCCAGGCCGATCCGCGCACCGAACCCTCGCGGTGGTCGTTTGCACACGTCGTCGTCGGGGCGCGTGGGGGAATTCGACGTGGCGGCCGTCTCGCGGCCCTCGGGCGGGGCGTTGTCTCTGGGGGCGATGTCCACGGGGGACACCCTGGACGTTCTGTCTCCCGTTGCGTGAATCGATTGCGTCGGGAGCAGTTTTTGCGGTCCTGTTAGACCCGGACGGCTATTCCTTGGGTTTTCGCCCATAGCCCCAGATCAACCAGGCACCGACGCCGATCACCAGGACGAGCCACCACAGGTATCGCAACTCCCGGGCGGCCATCTCGGCGAACGCGGCGGCGCGCGGGAAGACCCAGATCAGGAGGCATCCCAAGCCGGCCAAGAACAGGGCTTGGATCGCGGCCCGGCGTCGGGAGGTCATGGCGTGGCCGGGGTCTCCGACGGGCTAATCGGCAGCAGCAGGCCGGCGGCGTTGTGTTCGGAGGGAGGGGGGATGACCATGGGTGAGCGCCCATTCCAGCGCTCGACGATCTTCCAACGCAGGAAGGATGGGCTTTGACGCAACGCCTCGCCGCGGACCCGGATGGCCTCGGCCTCACCCTTGGCGCTGATGACCGCCGTCTCGGATTCGGTCTGGGTCTGGATTTGGGTGAAGCGGGCCTGGTTGGCTTGTTGCTCGGCCACCATCTTGGCCTCGATGGCCTTCTCCAATTCGGGTGAGAGATCGATGTCCCGCAGGACGATGTCCTCGACCACCAGCAACGATCCGATCTTCTGGCTGGCCAGCGTCATGGACTTCTTCTTGATCTCCTCGCGGTTCTTGACGATCTGCTCGGCCGTCATCAACGCCGTGACCTCCTTAATGGCCTCTTGAACACGGGGAGCGATGAGGCTGTCGAAGGGATCCCCCGCGAACTCCCGGTAGATCGGCACCACCGACCCCTCGGGAATGCGGAAGAGCACCCGCAGATCGATCTTCACCTGCTGCAAGTCGGAGGAGAAGCAGTCGGCCGTCAGCCCTCGGGTGCGTTGGCGGACATTGACCCGCACGATGCTGGTGATGAACGGCGTCTTCAGCCCGAAGCCCTCGGGCAGGAATCCTTCTTGGGTTTTGCCAAGGGTCACCTTCAGGCCGCGGGTGCCGGGTTCGATGACGTACGAGGCCGAGTTGAGCACCAGCAAGGCCACGAAGGACGCCATCGAAGCGATGATCAGGCGGGAGGCGGTTTGGGGATTCATGGCGTCAGCGCTTGATGGACCGGGTGGCGGGAGAGGGGGTGGCCGCCGGAGTCGCAGGGCGGGAACCGGCGGGCTCGGTCTTCTGGCCCTTGAGCCGTTCCAGGTCCTGGAAGTTCAAGAGGATCTGATCGTTGCCGCCAATGACCAGCGGAGCGATGCCGTCCCAGCGGTCCACGATCTGGAGATCCACGAAGGCGGGGTTCTTCTTCAAGGCGTCCCCCCGGATGAGGATGGACTCGGCCTCGCCCTTGGCCCGGATCACGGCGGTGTCGGCCTCGATTTGCACGCGTTGCTGGAGGTACTTGGACTTTGAGGCCTCCTGTTCCTGGACCATCTTGGCCTCGATGGCGTGCTCCAGTTCCCGGGTGAGGGCGATGTTCTGGATGACGATGTCCTCGAGGACGACGAGCGAGCCGATCTTGCGGCGGGCGATCTCCAGCGACCGGGTCTTGATCTGCTCGCGGTTCTTCACGATGAGCTCCGCGCTTTGCATCGCGGCCACCTCTTTCAAGGCCTCCTGCACCCGCGGCGCGACCAGACTCTCGAACGGATTGCCATCATAGTCTTGGAAGAGTTTGACCACCGACGCCTCGGGAATGCGGTAGAGCAATCGCAGGTCGACCCGGATTTGCTGAAGGTCCGAAGAATAGCACTCGGCCAGTTCCTCGGCGGTCTGCTGCCGCACGGAGACCGGGATGATCTCGGTAACGAACGGAGCCTTCAGTCCGAAGCCCTCGGGTTTGAACCCCGGGGAGACCCGGCCCAGGGTGACTTCGATCCCCCGGTACCCGGGTTTGACCACGAAGGTCCCCGAGGTGGCCATGACGAGGGCGCTGAAGAGCAGCAACCCGACTCCGATGACGCGCGCGATGCCTTGGGAACTCATGATCGGTCTTGCATGAAGGTGACTGGGTTTGAACGGGAGGGCAACCGGGTTGATCCGAATCGGAGAATCGTTTCAGACGGTTTCACCGCAAGAACTCCACCAGGTCCTTCGGAGGTTCGCCGGTGGCGGGGCGGGTGAAGCGTTGGCCGAAGGGCATGGTGCCCTCGAGGAATCCGCCGTGGCTCAGGAAGAACTGCCCCTGTTCCACGCCCATGAAGCGGTCGAGCCGGTCGCTCTTGCCGGTGGGGTCGTGGCTGAAGCTCGCCTCGGTGATCTCGATCCATTCGCCGCCCGGGGTGCGGATCCATTGGCGGCCATACAGCGCCTTGCGGGGCAGGTGACCGGTGCTGCCCCAGAAGTTCTCGCTGAAGCTGTGGGGGCCGCGCAGCCATCCGCCCTCGCGCGGGGCCTTCCACGACGAGATGAGCATCCACCGGTGGCTGTCGGGGTGGTGGTAGTACCCGGAATAGACGGTGAAGGTCTGGTTGGTCGGCTGAGCCGTGACCAGGAAGCGCTGCGTCTGCCCGGTCTTCCACGGGTACTTGAGGTGGCTGTGGCCGCCGGTGCCTTCGTTGCCGAAATCGCCCGAATACACGCCGTCCCCCTTGCCCATCAGTTGAACCCGTTTCTCGGCGGAAACCTTGTTGCGGTCGACGGCCTCGTCGCCGCTGTCCCACACCGAGAAGATGATCCGCCGTTCGGTCGGGCTGTTGACTTGCATGCCGAAATAGCCGCGGTGCCAGCCGCAGGCCATGTAGAAGGTGGTCACCGGTTCTTCGACCGCGGTCACCTCGCAATAGAACGCCGCGATGGCATGGGTCGAGGCTTTGTAGCTGAGGTGCACCGAGGCCGCGTTGCGGCGCTCCTTGAGGTTGAAGTGGGCCCCCTCGACCGCGGGACCGTCGAGCACCAGGGCCTCGAGCTGACCCGCATCCTGCCCCTTGGGATTGAGCGAGCCGAGGTGGAAATCCTGATACCCGGGGCGTTCGATCGTGAAGGTGCCGAAGTCGGCCGTCACCGGCTCCGGGCCCGAAGCGCCCCGGACGGTCACCTCGCGGAATCCACCGGCCACGGTCAGGCGCAGCTTGGATTCGCTCCCCTCGGGCAGCTTCAGGCGAAGCTTCGCCTGGAGCGTGCCGGGTTGGTTCAGTCGGCCGTACCAGTGCACCGAGTTGGCGGGATCGGTCCACCCGCGTACGCCGCCGCGTTCGGAGATGCGGGGCGAATCGGTGTCGGGCAGGGTGTAGGCGGTGAAGGCGGGCACCTGCAATGCCGCAGCCCTGCCAGAGCTGCCGGCCAAGGCCAGCGACATCAGCCAGATGGAAACGGACTTCACGGAATACCGGATCGACATGGCTGGAGCATTTCCCCAGCTCGTTCGCAAGGGAACCACGGAAATCGAGGCTGGATGGTCTAGGAAAGTCCTCGCTGCGGCAGGGAATGAGGCCAACATGCTCTGGGCGCCGAGCGACAAAAGGAAGTGAGGACTGGCCCCTTTTGTGTCAATAGTGAGGACCGACCCCATCGGTTCGTCAGGGCTTGAGGCGGATTTGGGCGATCTTGGCCTGGAGGTCGGGGCCGATGTCGTCCTGGAACATGTAGGAGTCGCGGGCACCGCCGGTGTTCCAGCTGTGGAGGAACAGGAGCTTCTGGGCCTGCACCCAGCGGGCGGCGCCGTCGATGGTCAGGTGGTTGCTGCCGATGGGCTTCTTGCCGGGACCCTGGTGCGGGGGCATGCCCTTGAAGGCGGAATCACGACCGCCGCCCCACTTGCCGTCCACTTTCATCACGGCGTCGGCCGCCAAGACCCAGCCGGGTTCGGAGGTGGCCGTCTTCACGGGACTCCTCGAATCGAAGGTGCCGGCCGGATTGCTCCACGTGGCGATGCCGCCGTAGTACTGGTAGCCGATGTTGAACTGCCGGTACTCGGGCTCGTAGGTCGGGAAATCCGGTCGATTGGGGCAGGTCCACATCTTGGCCACGGTCGAGTTGGTGTCCACGGGCAGGCCGAGCTGGCGGGCCGATCCGGCCTCGGGCTCGTTGATGGAGATCTGCACCCAGTTGCCACCATCGAAACGGGCCTTGAGCAGCACGTCCTTGTTGTCGTTGGCGTAGAGCGTCATGCCGATGCCGATTTGCCGCAGGTTGTTGAGACAACGGGCCCGTTTGCCCTGTTCCTTGGCGCGTGCGAGCGCCGGTAGGAGCATGCTGGCGAGGATGGCGATGATCGCGATGACCACGAGCAACTCGATTAGGGTGAAGCCGTCTGGGCGAACTCCGGTGCGGCAGGATCGAAGGTTCCATTTCATGGGGATGAGTGTGGTTGTTCCGCGTTGGACGGCGCCGGGCAAGTCTTTTGAGCGGCGTGGGGCACTTCATCGGTTGTGCTCCCCGGAACTCCGGATCCATTCTCGCGACACCGCCGATGAAACCGCTCCTGCGACGATTCCTAGAGGATGGCCCGTTGCGCCGACGGGCGCTGCTGTGCCTGGGAATCGCCGGCCTGGTCTTGGCCTGGGTGCTTTATCCGCCGGAAAACCGGTATTCTCCGATGCGGTGCACCATCTCGTACCTGGGATCACCGGATGCCGATCGGAACCCTGGGGGCTGGCGGATTTATCAGTTGGGCATGACGGCTCTGTTGCTGTGGATGGCCGACCTGCTGGTGCTGCGCCACCGGCGTGGGGTTGCCCGGTGGGCGAGTCCCGGCGGGATCGCCACCCTGACGCTGGCCCTGGGGTTGGCGATGATCCTGGTGACGGTGTGGATCCCGGACAGCCGTTCGGGGCGATGGTTTGGAATGACCAGCGGCCAATTCCACACCCGGATCGCCCTGTGGGGCATTCCCATCCTGGGCCTGGGAGTGGTCCTCGATGCGGCCGCCCATCTCCGGGCCGGCTTTGGCCTTCGCAGCCTCTGGCCCTTCCATCTGTATGCCGGTGTCTCGGCCTTCGGATTCCACCAGTTGATGGAATGGGAACGGCTCTGCCGTGAAGACCGCAGCCTGCGCCACTGGCCCGGTGACGGACTTCACTCCACGCCGCTCTGGGAGTGGATCTTCTTCGTGGGCCTGATGCTCCACTGGAGCTGGATGGCCCGGCGTCGGGAACCTCGGTCGGGCGCTTCCGGCTGACTCGAGACGGATCACCGAATCCTTCGCGGGCCTTCGATCACCCCTGCGCGGCCAAAGGAGGTTCCTGGACCCGGAGTCTCCGGATGCGCTTCGGTGTGCGCTCCCTAGTACTTCGGCAGCACGTTCACGATGCCGCCGTACACCGGCATCCGGTCGGGGCCGCTCTGGCGCGAGAGCCGCGTCAGGTCCTTCTCCAGCCGGCGTCGGACCGGGGCCGCGGCGGGATCCTGGATGAGGTTCCGCTGCTCCTGGGGATCATTGGCCAGGTCGTAGAGTTCGGCCGTGAAGCGGTCCGCACTGCCGTCGCCGTGCGGATACCGGATGAGCTTCCAACGGTCGGTGCGCAGGGCCCGCACATTCGGGGTGTAGGGGAACTGTTCCTCGTAATTGTATTCGTAGAGGAACGACTCCCGCCAGCGGGGACGACGCCCCTGCATCAGCGGCTGGAGCGAGCGGCCCTGAGTGCCGCGCAGGGCAGGGGCCCCGGCGAGGTCCACCAGCGTCGGGGCCAAGTCGAGGTTGAGCACCAGGTTGCTCACGATCATGCCTGCACCACCGAGGCCGGGATGCCGGATGATGAGCGGGATGCGAAGGCTGTCTTCATAGGCGGTGCGCTTGTCGACCCGCCCGTGCTCGCCGAGCACGAAGCCGTTGTCGCTCGTGAAGACGATGACCGTGCGATCGAGTTGGCCCGAGGCGCGAAGGGCCTCGTAGACGCGGCCCACGCTCTCGTCGACCGACAGGAGCGTGGCCAGGTAGGCCCGCACCAACCGGTCGTGTTCCTGGAGCCCGTAGAGCGGGCCCTGCGATCCATGCCAAGTCTTGAGGCTTTCCGACAGCCAGGCCGGTTTGCCGTCGGCGACCGCGTGGTTGTCGTAGTTCACCGGCTTGCGGATGGGGAAGCCGTCGAGGGCTTGTGCGAAGCGCGGTTCCGGTTGGATCGGGCCTCCGTGCGGCGCCTTCTGACCCAGCACCATGAGCCAGGGTTTCGGGTGCGGTTGCCGCATCCAATCGACCGCCGCCTCGGTCACCACCGTGGTGTAGTAGCCGGGGAAGCGCCGGCGGGTGCCGTTCACATTGAACTCGTTGTCGAAGTAGTTGCCCTGGCCGCGGTGGCTCATCCAGAAGTCGAACCCGGGTCGCTGCTCGTCGTTGTTCTCGCCCATGTGCCACTTGCCGATGTAGGCCGTTTCGTAGCCCGACTCGTGCAACCGACGCGGGTAGCCGGGCAGCTCGTTGGGGTATTCGGTGAAGTTGTTCTGCACCCGGTGGTTGCGCGCCATCCGGCCGCTCAGGAACGAGGCACGGCTCGGGGAGCACAGCGACGTGGTGACGAAGGTGTTGGAAAAGCGCACGCCCTCGCGGGCCAGGCGGTCGAGGTTCGGCGTCTGGAACCAGGGGAACAACGCCCGGTCGCCCAGCTCCCGCTGCACCACCCCGAGGGCATCCCAGCGTTGGTCGTCGGTGAGGATGACCAGGATGTTGGGCCGATCGGAGCGCGTGGCGGCCAAACAGGCCAGCGCACCGGACAGGGCGCAGGCCACGAGGAGGGTCCGGAACATGGGGAAATCTTGAGCCCGTCCCGGGGGCTGGGGCAATCGCAGCGTGCCGAACGGATCGGGCGGCCCGAAGGGCGACATCGCCTCCCACGCCGGCTCCCTCGTCGGCATCGGTGCCTTGCCCCGCGAACCTGACCCACACAGCGAGGCCTGGGAGGCCGGACCCCGAGTCACGGGTTGCCTTGGCCGGGTTTTCTGCCGACAACCTCTGGGGTGGATCGACGATGGCTGGGTTGGGGAGCCGTGGCGGTGTTGGGGGCCTGGGGCACCTGGAATCAGCACCGGTGGCAACGCCAGGGCGTGGAGCTGGAGGCCCTGCGGGCGATGGCCAATGCCCCTGCGGAACCGGACAGCCCGCCGGTGCCGCCGCCCCCGTCCGGTGAGACGGGACTGGATCGGGTGGCGGCGGAGCTTTCCGCGCTCCGGGGCGAGGTGCCCACGCTGCGCCAGCAGGTGGAGCAGCGGTGGCCCGCCGGTCGCGGCGGACCGGAGGTGGCCGTCGATGGCGACCGTCCTCGCACCGGGACCGGGCCGGCAATGCGAGCCGTGCCCACCTACCTGCGCAGCGGTTTCATGGATCGGTCCGGCCTCCCTGAGGCCGTGCTCGAGGGGTTCCGCCAGCAGTTGGGCGAGGTGCCCATCGAGGGAGCCCACTTCAAGCAATCCGAGGGCCGGATGTTCTACTCGATGGAATCCAAGACGCCCGAGGGCCGGCATGTGGAGTTGTCGCTCGACCCGAACGGAGCCTTGGTCCGCATGCGCCGCGAGGTGGAGCTGGGCACCCTGCCCGAGACCTTTCAGGGCACGGTGCTTCAGGCGGTGGGCGAGGCGCCGGTGCGGCGGGTGGCCGAGGTTTTCGAGGACGGCCAGATGGCCTATCGGGTGCAGGCCAAGGCCCAGGACCACGCGGTGGAACTGGTGCTCAACCAGGCCGGTCAGGTCATCCGTTCGGAGACGACCGTGCGCGAGAAGAAGCCTTGAGCCGCGGCCCGGCCCGCCGGGACGACGTTTCGCGACGGGTTGGGAGATCGGTCTTGGGACCTTCGGGACCCTCGGTGGCCTGGCGGTCCGGCGTCGGCGCCTCCGGCAGCAGCGCGGCCCAGCGGCGGTAGAGTTGTGGCGTGAGGCGGTCGCCGTAGCCCAGCCATCGGAGCTGGCCCTGCGAGAGCAGCAGCGCCAATCCGTGTGACCATGACCACACCGCCACGGCCACGTCGAGGCTCGATCGGCCCGGGTAGTCGCCGGCCGCCTGGAGGTCCCGGATGCATCCGTGGAGTTCCTCGAACGACACCTCCGCCGCCGAGGGCAACCGTGGCTCCGTGTCGCGGTCCTCCGGTCGGGGGCGGTCCGACGCCGGCACAGTGAACATCAGGCGGTAGTGGTGCGGGCGCCGGCGGGCGAATTCGAGGTAGGCCCGGCCGATGCGGTGGAGGGCCGCACGCGGGTTGGATTCGGCGCGGCGGGCCCGGTGCAGATCCAACCGGAACTCCTCGAACCCCTCCGCGCAGATCGCCTCCAGCAGGTCCTCGCGACCGCTGAAGTGGTGGTAGGGCGCCTGATGGGAGACGCCCAGCTGGCGGGCCAGGTCGCGCATCGAGAAGTCAAGCCGCCCCGACGCCACCATCTCCAGCCCGGCCCGGATGCAGGCCGATCGGAGGTCGCCATGATGGTAGCCGGAGGATCGGCCCCGTGCGGAGGACGCCGCCGGTGGCGCCCCAGGGGTGCTGGAAGCGCCTTTCCGGGGGATGGATGGACCGCGGGATGACACTTCGCACTCTTGGCTTGACGCGAGGCGCAAGTCAACTAGACAGTGTCTACATGCAAGATCCAATTGAGGCCGTTTTGCGGTCGTCCGGGCCTGCAGGGCCCCCCGGGGCGTCCGCCCGCGAGGTTGCGCCACCCCGGTCCTACGATGCGGCGCCGCCGTCGGGGGCGCTCGTCGTGTACGCGTGGCTGGCCGTGCTGGGAGCCCTCGTCACCGGGCTCATGATCCTCCTCGATCCCAGGGAGGTGGCCGGCGAGCCGTTGTGGCTCAAGCCCACGAAGTTCTTCCTGTCCTCGGCCATCGCCACCGCGACGGTCGAGTGGATCCTTCGCCGGTCGGGCCTGCGCTCCCGGCTTCAGGACGTCTGCCAGGCCATCATCGCCTGGGGCATGGGTGTCGAGATGGTCATCATCTGTGCCCAGGCGGCCCGGGGCGTCCGAAGCCATTTCAATTTCGCCACATCGCTCGACGCCGTCCTCTTTTCGGTCATGGGCCTGGTGATCACCGGTGTGGTCGTGGCGATGGGCGTGGCGGTGGTCTCGGCCATCGGCGCGGGGTCCCGTCTGACGCGATCCGAACGCATGGCCGCGCGCTGGGGCATCGGCCTGTTCGTGGCCGCGGCCTTCTTGGGAAACCTCATGGTCCGCGTGACGCCGGCCCAGCGGGCGGTGGATTCCGCCGGCGGCTGGCCGGCCGAGCGGGGCTCGCATTTCGTCGGCTCGGTCGAAGGGGCGACCCGAACCCTGCCGATCACGGGCTGGAGCCGTGAATCCGGCGATCTGCGCGTGCCACACTTCGTCGGCATGCATGGGATTCAGGTCCTGATGATCGTGGTGGCCTGGCTGCGATGGCGTGGATGGTCCATGGACGACGCCTCCACGGCCCGCCGCGTGGCGGCCTTGGGTGTGTGGATGACCCTGTTCTGGGGCGTGACCCTCGGGCAGGCCCTCGGCGGTCGCAGCCTGGTGGAGCCGGGAGTTTGGCGTGCCATCCTGCTGGTCACCATCGGTGTCGGCCTGGGCATTGTCGCCTCGCTGGTCGGCACACGTCGTGGAAAGGTGGTGGTCGCATGAACCTCCCGGGTCGTCCCTTCGAGTGGGCCAACCTGCTGGTGCTCCCCTGTTGGGCGCTGCTGGTGTTCCTTCCCCGCGCCACCGTCACGCGGCGGCTCTTCGGCCACCCGCGGTGGGCACCGCCCCACCTGTTCGCGCTCTTCTACGGCTTGGCCGTGGTTCCGGCGGTCCTTGCCGATCCGGCCGTCCTGTCGGTGCTCCTGCGGCCGACCCTGCCCGGCGTGCAGGCCCTGCTGGGGTCCCCCCGGGGAGCCTCCGCCGGGTGGATCCACTACCTGTGCTTCGACCTGTTCATCGGCGCCCTGGTTTGGCGGACCGCCCTCCGGCGCGGCCAGAGTTTCGCCTGGGTCAGCCCGTTGCTCATCCTGGTGTTGATGGTGGGTCCCTTGGGCTGGCTTTCCTACGAGGCCGTGTCCTGGATCACGGCCTCTCGCACGGATGGGCCGGACGATCCCGGTCGGGCCTGAGCCCTTGGCCCGCAACGCTTCCCGGGGGCTGGGCTGGCCTTGGGGAAGCCTTGGGCTGGACGACCCGTCCGGAAGCCGACCGCGACGGCACCCGGACCGCGGGCGTCACGGCGCCGCTGCCACGCGGACGATGCGGGCATCCTTGTTGTTCTCCCAGCCGCTGCCGAACTCCACCACATACAGCCCGCCATCCGGACCGAACTTCAGGTCGGTGGGGCGATGGAAGGTCAATTCCGCGGCGAAGCGGTGCATTTCCACCCGCTCGCCCTGGGCATCGAGCTTCACGGCCACGATCCAGTTCCGCATCCATTCATAGAGGAACACAGAGTGGTCGTATTCCACCGGCAGTTTGGCCGTGGACTTGAGGGAGGCGTCGAAGTGGTAGACCGGGCCGGCCGCGGCCGAACGACCGCCGCTGCCGAAGGCCAGGAATCGGGAGGACGGACCCGCCGGATGGGACATCCAGGCCGGTTGGGCGGGCGGGAGTTCCTTGGGCCCCGTGTTGTTCGAAGATGAATTGACCGGCTTGGCCGGGTCTTGCGTCGCGCCGGATTGTTTCGTGGCAAAGTCGTACTGCCGGTAGGGCCGATTGTCGGCCAGCAAGAACGGCCAGCCGAAATTGCCCGCGGTTTTGGTGCGGTTGAACTCGTCGAATCCGGCCGGCCCCCGTTGTTCGGTGGCTGCTTGGGCGTCCGGGCCCACATCGCTGAAGTAGAGCGTCCCGGTCTAGGCATCCACCGAGAACCGCCACGGGTTGCGGCAGCCCATCACGTAGATCTCCGGACGCGTGTGGGCCGTGCCGGGCGGGAAGAGATTCCCGGGCGGAATGGAGGCGGTGCCGTCGGGCTCCGGATGGAGTCGCAGGATCTTACCCCGGAGGTCGTTGGCATTGCCTGCGGACCGCGCGGCGTCGAAGAACTTCCGGCCTTCCCGGAAATCCGTCGGGGCGAAGGCGTCGCTTTCGAAGCCGATGGTGTTGTCACCGGTGGCGACCAGGAGATTGCCTTGGCCATCGAAGCCCAGGCCGCCCGCATAGTGGCAGCATACCTCGAGATCCACCGGCACGGTCAGGAGCCTCTTCTCCTCGGTCAGCGCCGCCGGCGAACCACCGAGCGTGAGCCGCGACACCCGGAACTCGCGTCCCGATTTGGGCGAATAGTAGAGGTAGACCCAGTGGTTCCGTTCAAAGCCCGGGTCCACCGTCAGGCCGAGAAGACCGGCTTCCCACGCCCCGCCGGTCGGTGGCGTGGAGCTGTTCGGGCGTGCTTCCACGTCGCGTTGCCAAACCACAGCCGAGGCCTTCGTGTCCGGACTCCACAGCTTCACCTTGCCCATGCGCTCGCAATACAGCAGGCGGCCATCGACGAGCACCTCGACCTGCATGGGGTTTTCGCAGTCGGTGACCAGTTCGGTCTTCCGGAGCCCTGCCGCCGTGGACTCCGTGGGCGCCAGGGCGGCCAGGAGCGTGGCCACCAGGGCAAATCGGGACGTGGGTTGGAAATCGTTCATGAGGTTGGAAGCCGCCGATAAACCGAACGGCTCCGCCGGGCGACAGAATTCGGGGTCCCGGAATCGTCGGAAACGTTTAGAGGCTCACGGGTCCCACGATTTCATCGGCACCACCTGATTGGCCGGGTTTGAAATTCCCGCGGTCGGGCTCCACATGTCTCGAGGCACCGTCAGAGGGTCCTGTCACCAGGGTCCGCGTACTGATCCCTCGATGTCGGGCGGATTTTCGCCGATCCGGACCGGTGATCCGCTGGAATCGTCAATCCGGTACGGCAGGGGTACAGAATGTTTTTGGTGACGAGGGCGAATTCCGGAAAAACCTCAAAAACCCCAATGAAAACCGTGGTACACCGGGCAGGACTTGAACCTGCAACCTTCTGATCCGAAGTCAGAAGCTCTATCCAATTGAGCTACCGGTGC
>Ga0194119_10007013_pt1 | contig 16071 bp, 16 predicted proteins | sample TA2MahC100mmetaG_FD_148620 | JGI IMG/M metagenome (GOLD analysis project Ga0194119, IMG submission 148620) | Freshwater microbial communities from Lake Tanganyika, Tanzania - TA2015018 Mahale Deep Cast 100m | ecosystem: Environmental > Aquatic > Freshwater > Lake | place: Tanzania: Lake... | reverse complement strand
TAGGATCAAACTTTGGTAAAACTTCTGGTGCATCCTCTTTTGAATCTTCTATATTTTTTAGTGTACTTTGGTAAACTGACCAAGTTACGCCTTCTTCTGCCAATGCGGCAATTACGTCTGTTTTATTCTTTAATCCTGCTGTTTCTACGGCAAAATCCTCAGCAATTTGCTTTAAGTCTTTTACCTTAAGGGTGTCAAATGACATATTTACTCCTTTGATATGTAAATAAATTATAGCATTAGTGGGTTAAAAGGAAAAGCCCCCAAAATTAATTTGAGGGCTTTTCAGCAGTTTTAATTCCTATTTATTAATTAGGAAGCAACTTTAACGTCTTTAACGACTACCCAAGCATCTGCTTGCTCAATTTGGCATCCAACACGAGTATACATTGTATATTCAATGGAGTCCTTCTTTGGCCAGAAGAAGCGATAAACGGTTACATCACGCTTGATTCCAATAACTACGTTATTTGGGAATGTCAAGTGGAGGTCTCCGTGCTCGCCTGATGGCGTAGCGTATGAACCAGCTTGTGTTTCTTTTAATAGCGGAACTTCTACAATCGGAATACCAAATGCAAATGGTGCTACGAAACCTGCTGGGCCACCAAGTCCTGGCTGATCTCCACGGATAATGCTTGCAGCAATATCTTGTGGGTTAACATTTTGGATGCTGCCAGATGTACTAAATAAATAGTCTTGAATCAAATTTGATCCTGACAAGAAGCGAAGATCTGGTCTGCGCTGCTTGTACTTACGTGGCATAGCCTTCAATGCTTTGTTGAAGATTTCACGGGAAATTGCATTTCCCGCTCCTGCAACTACATGACCTTTGGCCTTAGCAATTTTTACAATTCCGTCAAATGCCTTGTATAAAGCATCTCCAGTTTTTGTAGTATCTCCATTAAGGACTACGTCCTCAAGGTCGTTACCTGCTTGTGTTGCCATAAGTCTTGCAATGTGGTCTTCGAGATCGGCACCTTCAATGTTATCTTCTAGAGATTCTGTTGAAAGCTCCCAATCCAAACGAAGCTTCTTTGTTGTGAGAGAAATCTTTGAGAATTGCACAGCAGCATTGCTGCCAGTGTTCTCTGCTTCAGCGGCAAGCTTCATAAGCTTCTCGCCAACGCCAATTCGATCTATCTCTGTAGTATCAGCTCGCATGCGAACTGTACGTGCTAGCTTTCCGACTACTGTTGCATCGAACATGTAATCAAGGAATCTTGCGGACTGCTCTGGATTGAGCAAGCCCCCTTTACCCTCGGAACCGACGTGGATTCCAGTGGTGGGGTCTGCTGCTCCAGCCATACTACCTGCTAGGGTTGTATTTGCTTCAGCCGCTTTAGCTAATAGTTCATTACTCATTAGTTATTTCACCTACCCTTATTTAATCAATTCACTAACGGAACCGAGGAAAGTGCCGTTCCATTTTGATTTCTTTATTGTTACTTCCTGAGACCCGCCAAGGTCTGAGGACTTCTTAATTGCAGTCTCTGATTCGACTGCGTCTACTCTCTTCTCAACACCTTCAATAGTGTTCTTAATTGCATTTACTGCATCCGAGAGAGCTGTGTGCTTTTCTGCTAATTCTGAAATTCTAGCATCTACGCCTTTGCTGAAAGTTTCAACTGTTTCTTTAATAGCTGTAACTTGAGCTGCGTTTGCCTCGGAGGCCTTTTCCAAAGTCTCGGAGAAGAAACCCTTAAGGTCGCCAAGCATCTTTGCAAAATCAGGCTCATCTACCTGTGCATCTGATACTTCAGCTGCTTTTTCCAGAACTTCGGCAGAAGTGTCTTGTTCTGTAGATTCTTCTACTTTCTCAACTACTGGAGCTGAGGCAGCAGCATTAGCTGCTTGCTGTTCTGCAATTATATCTTTTGCTTCACGAGCTTTTTCAATAACTGCTTCTGTATTGGTAACTTCTACGTTGTTTTCCACTTCATTACCTCCTTCTGCGTTTGCCTGTTTTTCTATTTGTGTATCAGGCAACGTTTTCAATCTTGATTTGTATGAATCAAGAATTTTATCTATTTCTTTTGACTTGTTAGCGTCATTAGATTCCACCCAACCAATAAGTTCTGTTTTCTTACCAGTAACTGGTGAAATATACTCAGACTCTGTTGACATAAATACAGAATCGCTTTCTGCACAATAAAAAATGTTCTCCATTTTTACATCTGCAACTATGCCCTTGAAAACCATTTGACCATTGACTTTTTCAATAGACAATATGTTGCAAAGTTCATTTGCTGGAGAATCAACTATTGATAATTCAACAAGTGAGTAATCTTTAATAAAACGGACACTTTGTCCTGTAGACTTATTTACTTCTGTATCTGAGTCTATAATTTTTCCGCCAATTGAAAAACCTTGTAGTGTTCCATCAAGAACTTTTTCCCAAGTATCTTGTGCGCCTTTAGAAATATATGCATCAACATATACTCCGTTATAAAATTCCTTTGCTTTTGGATCATAGTATGTTTCTGGTCTAAAAGATACAACTTTGCCTACCGCCGTTGGCTGATGCATTTCTCTTAGATTTCCACGGAAGCTTTCGAACGCCTTCATGCTTGCTTCCTGCGTAACCACATCGCCAGTCTGATCTAGGTTGTCTAATGTTGCAAAACCTGAGACTGTTCTTTTTTCTCTGTTGACCTTCGTGAACGGAACTGATAAATTAATAACATTTCCGTTAGAAGACCAATGGGATTTTTCAATGGTCATATGTGTATATTATAGGCTTTTATATATCTAAAGGCAAATAACTAGTTGAGTAGGACTACTCGACTTGTCTGCCGTCGCCCTTTGCATTTCTACCTTCCCCTGAATTATCTGGGGAATTTGCCTCACGCTCTTGATCCCTGGTTCTGCTATTCATAGCTTCAGCTTTAATTTCAGCGGCCCTAGCAGCTAAATCTACTACCTCGTCTCCGCCTTCTCTTGGGACCATACCCTTTCTAATTCTAATTTCATTAGGGGTAATTACTTGTAATCTTAAATATCTTTCATCAATCTTGGACTGAGTATCTTCATCAGTCAAACTTAATTCATTAAATTTAAGAACTAAAGCGTCAGTCATTTCTTGAATAATTTTATTTAATTTCTTTTCAAGAATATCCTGTGCTGGACGGCATACCTGTTCTTTAAATGTCTTATCAGCATCTCTAGCATTTGCCAAAGATATTCCAGTGGCCGTTCCAACCTTATTAATTGGAACTCTGTGTGCCATCAATATTTCATCTCTATTTGCTTGACGATAAACATTAAATGAAGACTCTTGTGCGCCCGCCTCAATTGGCTCCATCTTAAATTCTGTTTTAGAATCTGGAGAATCTGGTGGCAATGGAATATATAGGGATCTGTGGTTTTTGCCACGAAGCCCAACTTGGAAAAATTCTAATAGCTTACGCTCAGACTCAGGGGATAATTTTGCTCCCTTAACAGTAATAATATAACGGGGCACTGCCTTATTTTCAAAATAATCTAAGTTATATTTACCAGCAAACTCATTTCCCGCCATAGCATTTTGTGCTGCAATAATATCTGGAATTCCATAATAGTTATTCTTAGGTGTATATTTTTTCAAATGAATAATCTCATTAGGACGATCTGTTGCGCCTGCAACTGGATTAGGGGTTTCGGTGTCTCCAAAATTACGGAAGAATACAGCCTTGCCGTATAACAATTGCACAAAACCGTCTCTAAGGCGCCTTACACGCATTGTCTTTGCAGGTATGTGTCCGATGTACCCTATCTTGCCAGAAGTCGTTCTACCGACCTCTAGATAGCCATTACCAGTGGCTTCTACGTCAGTGTAGAACTTAATAAGTGTTTCTTTAAATGTTTCCTCTTCATTGCAATCTTCTAGCCACTCATGTAAATCTTGTTTAATTCTATTTAATTTTCTGCGGGCTCTTTCTAGCTGCCTTTCATCATCAATGCCATCTAACGTATCTGTAGTTTTTCTAGATTCAATAAAATCAAATCCAAGGCCTACAATATTAGAAACCTTAGCATTAATTGCTGCGTAATTATATGGAGAAATTTCATATATTGTGGATAGATAATCTAAATTATATTCAGGCATTACAAGATCAAATAGGGCATATCCGCTAACTGCCTGCTGAGTTAATAATTGCTGGGTTCCAGTTCCTTCAGTTCCAACAAATTTCTTTTGTATATCTCTGCTTGCTTTTCTTCTTAATGCTGGACTAAGTCCAGATAATTTTAAAAGTTCTTCGCCTTCTAAGGAAAATGGATCGTCATTTTTTTGAGTTATACTAGAATTAAATCTAACCCAATCTGCGGCATTTGATATTTCTATATCGTTTGACGATGTGTCTTCTTCGTACTCAATCATTTTGACCCTTCTTTAATTTAGCCATTTCATCTTTGTGAACACCTATATCTAATGGATCTGGTGTAAGTCCCCATCTTAATCTTTGTTTTTGATATTCAAATTCTTCATCATCAATCTGTCTGCTTCCTTCAAGGAACTTAGGATTACCTTCAGTAATTCCGTATCCTCTTACTGCCTTAGCCAACAAATTGATTCTGTCTCTGTTATCTTTCATTGACGCTATTGAAAGATAATTTCCTTCGTCATCGCCTATCCACCTGCCATCTGGCATTTCCCAGACGTACACGCCTAGTCTGGTTTCGTTCTCTTTAATCCTGGTGTTAGTCTTTTTAATTTCCATAGGTAATTATTTTACCACTTTCATTGCCTCAAGTCCAGCTTTTTGTCAATCAAAATGACAAAATTATGCGTTATCTAAAACCACCCAGTCAAAATCATAGGCCTTGGGGCTCATATCTGTCAGGGTAAATGCAGAATCATCTATCACAACAACCTCATCGCCTATATAAAAATTATAGTTTGTTAAATGATTAATATTAGGGTCTTCATAAATCGCTATAATGTTATATAAATTATTTGGCAATGACCCTGACCTTACATTATTATCTGATTTTGTATTAAACCAAATTTGTCCAGTTATGGCTGAAGGTGTTTTTATCATTACATAATTTGGCTCACCTATATTAATATATTGTGAAATATTTGTAGCTGATGATATGTCTTGTCCATTTATATAAAGTCCAGATATATTAGATTTGGATATTGCTCCTCCTGCCGCCCACGATAAACTATATTCCTGGCCAGAAGTTTTGTTGTAAAACAGGTATCCAGAAGATAATGAATTTGGGACAACAAACATTTCTACCGAACGAATACTATCTACTGTATCTAAATAAAATCCAGATCCAAGTGATCTTATTCCGTTGTCATAGTTTCTCGATATAATCTGATACTCTCTATTTGAAAAATCTACGTCCCAATTTGATCCAGATGAGGGCTCAGATACCGAAATAAAAGATCTTCCGTTATGCGAAAACAATTTTTTATTTTCATACAGATACACACCCATATAATATATTTCTGGGACATGGGTATTTATATCATCAGTTTCAAAAACAACTTTAAAGTAAATAAGTTTTTCGTTTAAAAATGTTTCACCTAACTCTATTCCTGGAATTACTGATCCGTTAGTACACTCTTGCCAAACTGTATTTTCATCATCATAATCTAAAGATGAGTATATTGAAATTCCTTCTGTACCAAACCATTCTATCTTTGAAGACACATAGTTTTTGTATCCGACTGGGAATATAGAAGATAAAAAGTAAGTGCCAGAATCTCCCTTTAAATATAAACTATTTGTTTCTCTTCTAAATCCAATATTGTCATTTTCATAAAGAGTAAATGGTTTATCTGCTGGCCATGAAAATTGATCTGGAGGCTCTTGGTGCTGCAATGTAGATTTAAACAATTGACCAAAATTACTTTTAACTATTTGAACACTTGTATTTGTTGGAATGTGCTGATAGTGAGATTTTATTTTATTGATATTTAATGCATATCTATATATTGCTGGCGCATCTATTAAAAAATATTCTGAAGAATTTGATGGACCACTTTCTATAACAAGGGATTCATTTGTAAAAGTTATCTGCCCTATATATTTACTAGCAACTAATTCTGAATCGATATATAATTTAATAGAATCTAATTCGTATACTGCAACAACATGGAATGCTTTATCTCTATATGGAACACCATAGTCTAATCTTTCATTTTCTAATTTGAATACAATGTTTCCTTTTTCCCAATATATACCCACCCCATCTTGATCTGCAAATATGGGAGTTAAAGTTGTGATATTTTTGGGATGAAACCAGACCTCTAATGAAAAATCATTGTCTTCTGTTTTTTCAATTCCAAATCCGCCGACCCCAACTTGACCAGAAAAATCTTTTGTTATTGGAAAAGATATTGTATTTGTGCTTGTTATCTTATTACAATGTGCTCCATTTGGCACAAGCGGTACATCTACTAAGTTTATAGATCCAGAATACGTAGCGCTATTACCGCATCCAGAAGAGTCATAGGCTATAGATCCAGACGACTCGTCTAGTTTCCAGAATCCAACTGGAGAATCTTTTAAAACCGCACTATAGTATGACATTTTTATATTATATCACTATTCTGTACCATCTGAATAATAAGGAGAAGTTCTGTTGTGATACCAATTTGGTAATGCATATCTAACGCCAGAAGTAACAGCATTAACTTCATGCACATAAACAAAGTTTGAGGGAAAGAAAATAAGGCTGCCAGCTTTGGGCTTTTGCGAAAACCCTATGTGTGGGAAAGTAATTTCGCCACCTTCATAATCATCGTTTAAATAAAGCAAGGCTGATAAGACCCTGCTACTTATTCCATGATCGGAATGAGCTGGGAGGTGTCCAGACTCTTTATACTTTAAAACGTGCATTGTTTTTTCTCTAGATTTTATATTTTTTTGAGAATAAGGGTAAAGGCTAAAATAATGATTTAATCCTTTTTCTAAAGACCCGAAAAGTACTGTTGATATCTCTAGTTGCTCTTTATAAAACAAATCTAACTGATTTATATCTTCTGGCTTTGGAATAAATTTTTGCCAACAAAATACAGTCTTTTCATTTTTTCCATGATCATAATCCCATGCAACCCAAGGTTTTACCGAATCTGAAAAGTATCCTTTTGATTGTTCTCTATTGCCTTCTAAGCCTTCTATCTTTTTTATAATATCTTCAGGATTATTTATTATATTTTTATAATATACAAATCCTGGTGCAACATGTTCATATTCTAATTCCATCAGCATCTCCTAAAATCTGGGTCTACAAACTCCTGTTTTGTTGATTGCATGTATAAAGCAGTATATCTTTTACCAGACAGTATCTCCTTTACGCCGTGAACATAATCATAATCATTGCCTGGAAAAAATATAGCAGAATACTTTTCTGGCTTAAACTCAAAATTTTGTTTTGGGAAATAAATCTCCCCACCATCATATTCATCATTTAAATATATAACAGAGCTATATTCTATAAATGGTTCAAGCTCTATTGCATCAATATGAGGATTACCACTTGTCCCTGGGACCCATCCCGAGCCGAAAGATTTTGTCACTATAATTTTTTTGTCTGTGTTAAAAAAATCTTGTTGTACTATATTTGCTGCCACTGCGTATTTTTGCAATATTGAAATAACTTTATTATTATATGGAAAAGCTGTACCGCCATTTCTATTTTTATAATATTCTGGATACGGATTAATTTCGGACGGATTGTCTATTTCAGATATTAATATTTTTGCATCTTCCTCATGAATAAAATTTTTAATTATTTTAATTTGCATTAGTTTATTTCCCTTATTGCATTTAAATACCTATCTCCACCCATTTTATCAATTTCTGATTTATCTTGATCATAATCAACATCATTGTTTTCAAAAGGAATTTTTTTAATTGATATTTCAGAATTAATATATTTTTTTAAAAACCTATTGATTATTAACGAATATTTTTCTACAAAAACATTATAATTATGAGTTAGTGAAAACGGCACATATTCAACTTCATCTAATTTTTCAGTTTTATCTGAGTATAGATATTCTGGTACAGCATAGATATAATAACCCTTATCATAAGCTAGACATGTATGGGCTTCCTGCTCTCCATAATACTTTAAGTACGTAGGGTACCCTATATTAATAAAATTATTTTTTTTACTAAATATAAAATTCCTATCTATGTTATACGTTTTTTGAAACACATCATTAGTTTCAATTTTTGCCGTATCTAGGAAATAGTTATTTTTTATAAATATCTTAGATAGAGTGTTACCCGAAAAAACTATATTGTCTTTCACATAGTTTTTTAAAACTATAGAATCCCAATTCTCGCATAGAGACACCTTATCCCCTAGATGTAGGATATAGTTACAATTAGTCTTTTGAGCAAATTTTTCTTTGTACCACACTGGACTTTTGATTGTATCCCAAGAAATAAATAAATACTTAACATTACCATCAAACGTGGAGGCAAAAATATCCTTACGATTAATATTATTTTGATCTATAACATATATAGTTATATCGTTTAAAGAAGAAGAATTATGAATTATGCCAGATATGTAGGAAGGCAAATCTTTATTCTGAAAACTATATACTATTACCGCTATAGACTCTCTCATCCTAGTGGTACCCAAATTTGTTCTTCGTAACCACCACTATTAATTAGATTGAGAGGGGTTATATCATAAGCTATTGTTATTCTGTCAGATCCAAAATCAAAACTACCAATTGCATGCGGATGGCCTGTTTCTGAAAGTATTACTCTATTATTTTTATTAACATTTTCAAAAGGTGATTCCCTATTAATATTATAAAAAGTAGAAGATGGCTCTGCATTTACACAATAATATCCATGGAAATACGGTGCACCCTTTCCTCCAGAATGGTCGTGATATGTTGCGGTATCTATATTAAAGTCTTTCTTAGAATCAACATTAAACCATCCATGAATCATAAACTTTTGCTTATCGTAACCTATTTCATAATATTCACATGCTTCTTTTGTCAAATCTCTTAAAGCTAGATATAAGTTATAGATAGACTCGTTAGAAAACTGAAATATGTTATAGAAAGAATCTAGCCTTTGTGGGTTATAGCTTTTTTTATAATCCTCTCCAGCTGCAATTATCTGCTCTGCCCCTACTCCAGTAACCAAGCCAGAAGCTAAATCATGTTTTTTTGAAAGCAAAAATTTATTTAACTCTACTAAATCATTATCTAAAAGTTTTTCGAAAAACTTGTGTGGTTTAGATTCTAACATAGAGGTATCCAATGCTGTTCATTTCCTGAAACAATCTGCATTAAAGTTTTCAATGGAATTACATCATAAGCCACAGTGATTCTAGGTCCGTCCCAATCCCAATCTGCCATTGCATGCGGATGACCCATTTCTGATAAAATTGCTCTATTATTTTTATTATTATTTATGACCTCTTTGCCAAATACATTATAATATGTTTGTGATGGTTCTGCGCTTACAGAGTAATAGCCATGAAAATTTGGAGCGCCAGATGGTCCATGATCATGCCAGTCTAACTTTCCTTTTTTTGCATAGTTTATATTAAACCAGCCCTGCATCATAAATTTTTGATTTTTAAAATCTAGCCCGTAGTACTCGCATGCTTCTTTGACCATATCTCTTACGTTTAAGTATAGCTCATATATTTCTGGAGTATAAAACTGAAATACGTTATACTCTCTCCACTTTACTGTAGATACGCTTTTTGATGTTTCCCAAGGCTCTCCTTCTTTCACTGGAGTTACACCAGCCAACTTAAGACTTTCTATTTTTTGATATCTATCTTCTAAGTCTTTAGTCAATACATCAAGGTCATTATCTAAATACCTCTCAAAAAACTTATGGGGCTTCATTGCTATCTCCTTTATATTTTTTCTTTTCCCATATATTATCTTTATAATATCCGTATATAGCAGTTCTTCTTCTTTCTTCTTCCACGTTATGTGTATGTCTAGCCTGGTCTGTATCTTCTATTTGCATATCCCAAGTTTCTCTTTTTATTGGAATCATTTGAAATAAAGGGGTTCCCCTTTTAATAGTTCCAACAAAATTTCTTTTTAAGAAAAAAGATATAAAAACAGGTGTAAACCATTGATCAGCATCAATTATCCCAGACAAGGTAGTAAACGGCAAATCGTGCCTATTCATAGGATGGGTTACTAAAACAGAATACCCAGAAGGTAGCTGGGTATACCAATTTGTCTTCCACCCAAAATGTAATGGATGATGTTGGTATGGAACCGCAACATCTAACATATGTCTTTTATCTAATATCATATGATTTCCATCCCAAGATAAAGTTGGAAATCCTTCTTCATCCATAGATACATTTATATCAAAATCAAGTATATACATATAACCAGCTGAAAGAGCGTCAAAGAAGGGCATACATAGCTTTGTAGAAGCAGCGCTTCCGTCTGTGCCACGATCATTTACTGGATTTAAGTTAATAGTATTATTGGACCCTTCAAATCTAGAGAGCTTTTTATACCAATTTGGAATTACATCTAGTGCAGGCTTAGGCTCTTGATACTCATTATTAAAATTACTTCCTGTAGGAGTAAATTTTATTATGTTCACCCATAATCCTATCTTTTAAGTTTGAAGCTTCTACTATTATATTAAATATATTAGTTCCTCTGTTTATTATACAATATCCATTATTATTAAGAAAGTCTTTAAAGTAAAAATTTATAAAAACAGCATCTTTTACTTTTTTGTCAACAGATGTAGTAAAAAAACCACTTTGATCTGGTACATAGATAGCTTCACCGTAATACCCAGGAGCTGTTCTGTATGATACATTTGAGTCTATTATCCATGGCACAAAAAATTTAAATGGTCTAAACCCTATAAGTCCTTCTGGAATATCATTTTTTATTTTTGACACTGGATAAAATTGTCTGAGCCATGATTTTTCAGTAGCATAAAATATATAACCTTTATTATATAAATATATGTCAGAATAATTATAATACTTTAACAATAATTGATTATCTGAAAGCTCTTCTATGTCTGGTATTATACCGAAGTGATGAGCATACATGTTTATAGGAACGAATATGTTATCTTTATATATTGGCTGCCCAACAACAAATTCCCAATCTTTCCATTCTGGCTTAACTTTTGACATGCTACATATATCTCCGAATGATTTTTCAGACATGCCAAGCCAAGCCATTGGCTCTGATCCGTGCATTTCATATTTTAATTTCATTTAAATATTTTTTTAGTCCAAAACTTTATTCTATAACCATTTTCAAAAACAGAACGTACTGCGGTTGTTATATTAGATATATATGAATCTGAATTTTTATCATCCACAATTATACTCTTCCACTCGTCTCTTCTAAAGGGTATTACCTGTAATATTGGTGTTCCTTGCTTAATGATTCCCTTAAATCCCTTTTTTACATTAAAAGATAAGTATCCGTCAGAAGGATATTTATCAGTATCAATAACTCCAGGTATCGCCGCTATAGGAGAGATATCTGTGTGCATTGGATTTAAAAACATAGAGCTAAACCCTTTTTCTGTTTCAACAATCCACATAGGATGTATTCTTAAGATATCATTATGGTAATGTTCCTGCATTGGATATTCTGATAGTTGTTCTCTAGCATGTGTACTTAATACATGACTATTTAATTCTGGAGCAGCTAAAGAGAATGTAAGTCTTTCTTGAGTTGCATCAATATATAAATCCATTGGGCATTTTAAATAATATCCCATGGTCATTGAGTCAAAAACTGCTTGACATTTTTTTACAGTAAGTTTGAGCTGGCCATTTTCTATCTGCCTATTATTGTCTATGTAGCCTAATTGCTTTCTCCACCATGCAGGTAAGTTTTCTGAATTTTGAATTGGTGTCGGATCTGGGAATACTTTTCTGTATATTCTTATCTTGGGAATAAACTTTATTGTTGGCATGTTATATTACTGGAACCCACAGACTGTGCATTTGTGACTGCAGACCATCTACAGACGATATGCTCAAGTATATCATATCGATATCCTTTATAGAAGAAGAAAAAGATATAATGTCATTACTATTAAATATTTTAATTTCTTCTGGCTTTAACATTTTTGTTAAGCCATTCTGATGATAAAATTGATTATTGTCAGAGATATTTACTATTCCATAAAATGAAGTACTGCTTGTGGGAGACATGCTAAAGTGTGAGTTAAAGTCTTTAATTGCTAAAAGCCTAGCGTAACAAAAAACTCTTAGCTTTTCAAAAGAAAAATTTTTTTCCTTTATGTATGATTTAATTTCCTGAGAACATGAATAATATAAATCATATATAGGCTGATCTGGAATTGTAAAAATATTGTACGATTTTGTATATAAAATATCTTTATGTGTAGATAAGTTTAAATTAATTCCATTTTGAGTATCTACTACATCTATTTGCAAATCATCATTAAAATTGCTTATAGCTGTTTGAATTTTATTCATATCTTATATCGTACCAATAAGATGGAGACATGGGATCTCTATACTCCATTAAATCTATTTGATGGATAAGGACTGGATCTTTCCAGTATGGTGTCTCTGTAACCCTATCCTTTATATCCATTTTAAGTGCCATATTAATTCCGCTCTTCATTACTTCATGCCCAACTGCATTATGAGTTTTAGCTGTGTCTAAATATAATTTATACTTAGCAAATAATATTGTTTTCAAAAGATTTCCAAGATATTTCATTATCCCATTTTTTCTGTATTTTGTAGATGTATATATTCTATTAAACGAACCATTTTTATCAAATGTTATATATGCATCTGGATAATCATTATATATTTTTTTAGAAATAATTATAGTCCCTTTAGGAAATTTATCATTTATATAAAGAGAACATACTCCGCCTAAAGTATTTTTTGCATCAAAAATAGTGATAAGTACCCATGAGTTTTGAAGACTTTCTGGGTACTTATTAAATGTTACAAAAACTTTATCTTGTGAATAAACAGAAGATGTATCTTGGCTCATTAGCCATTTATTTGCTGGTCTAGGGTATTAAGTCTTGCTATTAAGCCAGCCTTAATGTCATCGTCTCCTGGAACTAAATTAGTATTAGAGCCTGAAAGAAGCATTACTTTAATCCAGGCTATTTCTAAATCTGACGCTAGTAGCGAAGACTCTGCTGTTTCCACAGCAGTAGTTGCAACTAGAATTGCCTCTTCTTCATTCACAACAGATTGATATAGCTCAAGAAGTGCCTGAGATAAATCTTCTCCAGCGTGAGAAACTGTATATTGCTTAATATGCTCAAGTGGTTGAGAGTCGTGCACCAAGATATCATTATCGACAAAGAAAACATCGTATGGCTCTACGTCAATACATACCACAAGCTCTCTTTGTGCTATAACTTGTATTGAATCTATTGCAACATAATCTTGAGCAGTTTGTGACCAAAGTAGGTCTGTTTCAGCTATATCTTTAACGTTTGTAAACGAAATTTTATCATTTCCGTCTTCAGTATTATTTTGACCGTTTAAAACACCTGGTCTCTTTGTTAATACATAGTGGGTGTCTGAATATTTGACATTATTAATTAAATAAACTTCATCAACAAAGTATGCTGTTAATCCCATAACAGTAGTCTCTGTATTTGATTCCACGGTTATATCGCTTGATGACCATCCGTACTGGAATTGATTTAATGTAGCTTGATTTGTATTGTCAGTAATATTTGCTGAAACAAGAGTATCTCCTACTGCTAGAGAGATAGCTGGAGTATACCCGCTTGTTGTCTTAATCAATGTATTTGCAGAAACTGACTTATATCCTTTTTGGAAAAACCCAAATGGAGTAAATCCAAATGGGGTAAATCCGAATGGAGTAAATCCGAATGGCGTGAAGCCAAATGGAGTAAAGCCAAATGGTGTGAATCCAAATGGTGTGAAGCCGAACGGCGTGAAGCCGAATGGCGTGAATCCAAACGGTGTGAAGCCGAATGGGGCAAAAGAAAATGAAGTTACGCTACTGGAATAACCTGAAAAACTAGAATAACCGTTAGCGTTTTGAGCTCTAACTCGATATTGTTGTGCAGTTCCTTGCTCCTGTCCAACGGTTACTGATGTTGATGCAGTATTTCCTGATTTAGAGTCTGTTGATTCCCAGTTATAATTTGTAATTGCTAGACCACCATTACTTGGTGCCGACCAGGATACTAAATCATTTGCTGCTCCACTTTGAGCTGAAGCAGACGGAGCTGAAGGAGTTGCTGGCACAGTGGTAACTAGAACGTTAGCAGTGTTTGAATTTGGAGAAACATTAAAATTATCTTCTGCACGTACATAATAGGAATAATTTGTGTTAGAAGATAATCCTCCGTAGGAAAATGTATTTGTAGGATGATTTACTGTTGTAAGAGAAACACCATCTCTAAATATTCTATAAATTGTAGGAGTATTTCCAGTTGTTGGATTAGTCCAAGCTAAATCTACTCTGCCATCGTTAAAGGCTCTTCCCGAACCTACATTGGTGGCAGTTAAATTAGTTGGTGCGTTAGGTCCAATAAAGTTATCTTGAGCTGAGGATCTGACTCCTGGTCTTTTTGCATCTGTCATTTTATGCTCCTATTCTTTATGCTGACAAATCTCCAGCAAGCAACCAGGTATCGGTTGCTACTTTGGTAAGTGTTGCTGATGAAGATGTTGTTCTTAATTTTAATCCTGGAGTATTCAAAATTGTAACTCCAGATGCTGCAACAAAGTTTGCTCCTGTGCCAGATGACTGGTAGAAGCTTATTGAAGTACCTACTGGATATGCTGTAGTTGCATTTGTTGGAACTGTAACAGCAAATGTTCCAGAAATTGGAATCAACTGATCTCTTAGTGATAATCCACCTGTTGAAAGGTTAAATGCTGAGCTAATTGTTGATCCAATTGTAGTTAATGATGGTACACCAGCTTTTGTCTGTGTCCCATCTGTAAATGCTACTCCAGATGCTGCAACAGTTACTGTACCAGTAAATGTTGGGGAAGCAAGTGGTGCTTTAGCTGCTAAATCAGTTGTAAGGTTAGCAATTTTAGACTGATCAATTGCTGCTGATGCATTAATATCAGCGTTAACAATTGTACCGTCTGCAATCTTGGCAGAAGTAATTGCTGAATCAGCAATCATTGCTGTAGAAACAGTTCCATCTGGAAGAGTTACTGTACCAGTAAATGTTGGGGAAGCAAGTGGTGCTTTAGCAGCAAGGTTATTTGTAAGCGTAGTAGAGAAGTTTGCATCATTGCCAAGTGCTGTAGCCAACTCGTTAAGAGTGTCTAGTGCTCCAGGGGCTGAGGCAATAACATTGTCTACTGCAGTTTTTACGAAAGCAGTTGTAGCAATTTGGGTTGTATTGGTTGCTGCTGCTGCTGTAGGTGCTGTTGGAGTTCCAGTAAGTGCTGGAGAAGCAAGTGGTGCGTAAGTTGAAGCGGCAGATGCCGAAGCCAACTTAGTATCCAATTGTGCTTGAATTCCTGAAGTTACTCCATCAACATAACCAATCTCTGTAGCAGAAACCGATCCAATTGATGTTGTGCTTGGAAGAACAACGGTTCCAGTAAATGTTGGATCTGCAAGAGGTGCCTTAAGCGCAAGATCAGAAGTTAGTCCATCTATTTTGCTTTGTGAAATTGCTGCTGATGCATTAATATCAGCGTTAACAATTGTACCGTCTGCAATCTTGGCAGAAGTAATTGCACTATCTACAATCTTTGCAGTGCTTACTGTATTATCTGTTGGTGTTCTTGTATCAGATAGGCGAGCATCATCTGTATAAACAAGATTTGCTGTATTTGTAATTCCATGAATATTTGTGGTTGCAGAAGTATGTGCAGATAGATCTGTTGTTGTGACTAAAGCGGAAGTATCTGCAATACCATGAATATTTGTAGTAAGTGCATTGTGAATACCTATAGCAGTGCTTACAGATGAATTAGTAGCAAGTACGCTTGTGTCCTCAATACCATGAACTCCTGCTGTATCAGAATTGTGCTCAGATAATAACGAAGTTGTTACTAAAGCAGAAGTGTCTGCAATACCATGAACTCCTGTTGTATCAGAACTGTGCTCAGATAATAACGAAGTTGTTACTA
>Ga0194119_10007012_pt1 | contig 16071 bp, 27 predicted proteins | sample TA2MahC100mmetaG_FD_148620 | JGI IMG/M metagenome (GOLD analysis project Ga0194119, IMG submission 148620) | Freshwater microbial communities from Lake Tanganyika, Tanzania - TA2015018 Mahale Deep Cast 100m | ecosystem: Environmental > Aquatic > Freshwater > Lake | place: Tanzania: Lake... | reverse complement strand
ATTCCTCTCTGATAAAATCAGGTAATTGATTTGCTACTGACAGTGATACTTGATTCTCGTTCTGCATATTAGTAATATGTCTCCGTATATCTATTTAACAATGTTAGGTGAAGCAAGTTGCAGGAAGAGACCCTAGAGGATCTGCAACAGTTACAATTAATGGAACAGGCGTAGTAGAAATTGTAGCAGCAGGTACTGTTACAACTCCGCCTGGTGTAAATGCTGGAATTGCTGGTGATCCTGGAGGAACAATAGTAACTGTTGGAGGACCCATAATAATGACAGTTCCTGGTGCTCCAGCAGATCCAGGAGTAGTGAGAGATGATAATACTGGTGTTGCTCCAGAAGATACAATAGCACCAGGAGCTGTTAGGCCTGTCCCTGTAGCACCTCCAGTGCTTGCTGCGGTCGGTGTTGCGCTCGGAGTGATCGGGGCGGCTGCAGGAGGGGCCCCTGGCGCTGTGGGCGTCCCTCCAGCGCCTGCACCTGATGTGGTAACACCACCTATGGTTGTAGATACGATGGAAGATGAACTAACAATAGCGCCATTGATTGATATAGGTTGATTTGGAGTTATAAATCCTAGCGATGCTTGAGATCCTGATGCTGAAATTGTTGGAGAAACAATCTCACTTGCAGCAAATCCTTCGCTTACAGTACTTGGTACAATTTTTGTACCAGGGCTGGTTTTTTTGTATGGATCTGATGATCCAGTGCTAACTGTTAACAAATCAGTTTGAAGAACTGATTGTCCAACAGTAGAACCAGATGATAATGTTGGTGATGCGGTGGCTCGGCCAGGAATCACATTTGAACGAGCTAGAAGTTTTCCAGTAACTTCTCCAGGAGCAATATTTGCAGGGTTTTTGGGTTTTATACCAAGTTGAATATATTCTGCTTCCCCAACAGGAGATATAGGACCGACTCTAACAATTCCAGTATCACAATCATATTGACCCACAAAAAAGTTTGTGTATATCTTTTTATTATTTTCTATATAATAACTTCTTAGTTTGCCAAGTCCATCATCTTCCATAAATTGCAACTTGTCAGGATATTCTGCAGTATAGAATCCGCTAGTTTTTACAACATCACCTGGAGATGTTGAGCAAGAGCAATCAAAAGCAATACCAAAATTTAAATCCCAAGTTATTGGTTTTCCTCTATTTTCTTCTTCTGGATATGCTAATAACTTGTAAACTGTTACTTGCAATAGTACGTCAACAATAGCAGGATCTGATTGTAAAATTTCTTTTTGTAGCTTTGATGTAGATAGAGTTTTGTTGAAATTACCCAAATCTTCAAACAGAGCAAATTTCTTAATTGCAAAGATAGTTTTTGCCTTAATTAAATCATTTGACCCGACAGGTAATGCAACATTATCTGGAGTTGTCTGCGTACCCGTAGAAACACCATCTACAGTTTGGAATAGATCTGCTACTACAAGTACGTTCAATTCTACATAGATTTCCTCTGGATCTGTAACCACAATCTCAATAGAAGCCATTGTATATGGTCTTAGATCATCAATGATTTGTTTTTTGGTAAGATTATTTAACTTTGTATTATTCTTTGTTTTTACTGATACGTAAACTTTTCCGTAAATTGGAGGATTTAAGCTCTCTCCACCAGTTGCCATTACATATCTGGCATTTGGGTAGATAGTTTTGATGATATTTTCATAATCTTTAACTGTAACAGCTCGATTTTGTGCTGAATAGAATCTAGGTGCATTAAATTTAATTGATTTGATTGTTTCTGGTTTATCACCTAACTGTGTTTTACCATCTAATGTAAACTCTACTTTACCTGAATCAATTTCATTATTTTCAATATCAAAAACAATTCCAGAGAATGCCATCTTCTTGATATTATTGCCTTCAACACCATTTGTTTTGATATATTCAAAAATAATAACATTTCCATCTTCTAAAGCTTTTCCAATGATACCATCGCCAAAAGTAACTTCATATCTTCTATCTTCATACTCACTTATAAAAAATGATCTAGAAGATGCATCCACAGTTGTAATATTTGATACTAAACTATATCTATCAACTGTTGTTGATTGAGCGTTTGGTTTTACATAAACCTGTAATGTATCAATATCTACGTTTTCATTTGGAATAATGAACTTTTGGTCAATTGTAGTATCTACAGTATAAATGTAGCTTAAAAGATTGCCCTCATATACTTTAAATGGACCTAATTGTGCTATACCAGTTATTTTATCAACTTCTGCAATTTTGTCTTGAATAATTGAAAAAGTATAACCTTTATTATTGATACTACCTGTGGCTATTTGACCTTTCTTAAGAGTAATATGTGTGGGAAAATTTCCTGTTACTAACAAATCTGTTTGTACAGCCATACTAACGCATCCCCAAGCAGCTTTGGCAGATCTTGGAAGATAATTCAGCATTCTTGCAATACTAACAATATTATCTCTGAGAGTTGCAGTTTCAAGGAACACTTCGTTCAATGCCATGTTTGCATTGAACGATGAATAGTAAGTATTATACGCTAAAACGTCCAGTAAATAAGATAATGTCGATCCCTCAAAATCGTAATCAGTAAATTCTGGCCTAGTTCTCATGTAGGACTTAATAGAATCTCTAATTTCAGCAAAATCTAATGTAGTAAGGTTTGAAGGTCTCATTAGCTAGACGGCCTCTCTATAAGAAATGTTTGTTCTATAATATTAGGTTCACCGACAATTCTAAAAACTAAATCAATTAAAATCTCTCCAAGTTCATTATCTATTGTTTTAACTTCTACCGATATTATTTGAATTCTGGGTTCATAATTTGCAATTGCAGCTTCAATTTTACTTTGGATCTCCATAGCAGAGAAAACATCAAGAGGCTCAAATAACATACTATGAACATCACAACCAATTGAAGGATCCATTAATTTTTCACCAAATTTGGTTAAAATTATATTTTTGATAGCTTGAGTAACTGCTTTTTCATTTTTCAAAGTGATTGCATCATCGGTAATTGGATTTTTAGCCAAAGAAATATCTAAATCTACGAAAGATCTTTTGACTTTTGTGAAAAGTCCATCTATTTCTTGACTAGTTCTCATGGATACAAGTTTTTTAAATATTTATATCACTAATGCCAACGTTCTACAAAGTCATCAAACCCCCCTTTACCTCCACAAGGCCGTGAAAGACGATCTTCGGGGGGATTGTTAACCTTATTACTTAGTTTTTTTAGGTATACATCGGATTTTGGGTCAGTAATTAAGCAAATTGTGCCAAAATCTGCCTTCATCATTGAAGGATTTGTGTCTGGATTGGGACTTTGTGCCATCTGTTTCTCCTAAATGGGTAAACAGAACTTTTTACGGGGTTGCTATCCCGATTTTTTGACCATTTCGTAGTCTTCACCTAAGACTTCACGTAACATTTCGTCATTCCAATGACTATAATACCCCATTTCACGTAATATAACACGATATTTTTTCAAAACTTCACGAGAATTTACGAAAATAATGTTGTGCTTGCCATTATTTGACTGAACTCCATTGATATAAGTGTTATAAGTAGCACAATCTTCTAAAAATATGTAGTCTGGAAACTTTTTATTGTAAAATTCTACCCAAAATTGAATACTAGCTAGGTCAAGATAGTCCTCAACCACATAAAAAACGACATCATACCCAGAAACAGGTATGATGTCCTCTGCTTGACACTCTACAATTAAGGTTTTTGCTTTAGCGGCATACGGACAAACTGAAAAACCTCCTAATTCTGGACGAACTTCAGATATTCTTGCAATCCACTCCTGTATATCTGCCTCTACACTCATCCTTTTCCTTGTCCTCTATAGCGTTTTGCTGCACCATTACGACTACTTGCAGAATATTTAGTACCGCCACCATTTCCTTGCCGAGATCTTTTGGGAGGACCTGGAATATAATTTGATTTAGTGAGAGATTTTGATTTTGCCATAATTTTTCTCCAAAAAAATATTTTTTACATCATAAAATTGTTATCCACCGCCAGTTCCAGCCATCACATTGATAGAACCAGTAGAAATCAGTGATAAACAAGGAGGTCCTAATGCATCTCCAACGATAGCAAGAGGTTTTCCACATACTACAACAGTTTTTGCTGTTGCAATTACCTTTCTTTCATGTCCTTTTGCAGCATTTTTTTTGTCTTCTGTGGTTAATTCACCACAAGGTAGAGGTTTTGTGTCTAATCTGGTGCAGGGTGGAGGTGATCCAGGGGCAAGACATAATCTTGTTACTTGATTGGTACAAGAAGCCGGGTGAAGGGTCAAAACATCTCCATCAAGTAATGGAAATTGCCCATTTATAAGAACGGTACGTGGAGTTGCCTTTAATAGCATTGTATTAAATGGTGGCCATAGACAAGTTGCATCTTTGGTTGCAACTGGATATACGGGAACTGGAGTTGGAGTTACGTAAGGCAGCTCACACGGGCCCAATGCAAAATGAATATGTGCAGGAACACATACCCCATGACCAGTACATGTACCAGCAACAGTTCCAGCAAGACCAATAGCAGACTTAACGCCTAATGCGGGCATAGTTAATAACCTTCAGATGGAATGGTTAAAGATTGATTGGATGTTCCTGATGACGTGACTAAATAACCTGGCATTAATCCAGCTAAATCATTCTCGTCATTGTTTACCTCCTCTGTACTATATAGTTCCTCCTCTCCCTGGTCTCCATAGTTTCGCCCGCACATAAAGTCATATGGATTTCCATATGAACCTACGGAATCTGCCCAAAGTCTGGCTTCATTAGTTAAACTATGATAGATTAGAAGATACCCGTTGATTTCATAACTTCTACATCCATCTTCTACTTGTGTATCTGCTTGTTGATATCCTGTTTTATTTTGTAATCCACCAGTTTTATTATTAAATGTGTTAGATGGCATATTGCTTGAAGCATAAGAACCCACTTTTGCAAATGGTGCTAAGTAGGTTTGACCATTATTTGCTGCACCACCGCCACTATATGGAGCCCCGACCGCTTGACCAGCATACCATATCGCTGGTGGTAATCCATAAAGTGATACGCAGTATGCTTCTTCAATGTCTAATTCTGGATTGCTAAATTGATTTCTAATTTGAGTTCTGATTGCAGCCAGGCCTGGTGTATCTTCTAAACATTTTTTACATACAGTCAATTCCGTATTATTAGGATCAGGAGGATTTTTAATAGTTCCCAATCTAACACTGATGGTTGTCCATGGTCTTGGGTCTGGACAGAATCTTCTCATTAGATATATCTCTTTATTATTTCTGCAAGGTAAATTAAAGAATGATTGTTTAACAACTCTCATTTCAGTATTATACCAAGAACCAGTTCTGTTTGCTTCTTCATCTCTTTGCCACATCTCATCAAAACTATCATTTGTTTTTTTCTCTTGTGCTTCTATTTGATTTACATAAGTTTTACTATTAACTGTTTTAGATTGTAATGGTTTAAAGTTTGGAGGTTGAGTCGCTTTTCCTCCTCCAGCAGTTTTACTCCAATCCATATTAGAGAATTGTAGATTTTTATTGGTGAGGTTTCCAGATCCAGTGCTGGCAAGAAAACTTTTAAACTCGGAAGAATAATTATAAGTACCTGACGAATTTTCTGTTTTTACACCAGTTTTTGTTTTACTTGAAACTTGTGGTGCATACTTTGTTGTACCAGCATCTGCTGAAGTGCCAGTTTTATAATTTAAAGATGAAGCTTTGTCATTATTTTTTAGTTGACCTTTAACAAAGGCGTTTGATGGATTTACATTTGGCAGAGCATTTGCATCCTGCAGTGCTTTGGCTCCTTCAGAGGTTTTTCCAATATACTGATTAGCATCTACTTTTGTATTAGTTGTAGAAGTTGCAGTTGAACCTTTTGCAGAGGTTGTTGCTGGTGGCGCAGCTGCAGGTAGACTATTAGTTGGTGTACTAGGTAATTTTTTAGTTGTTACAACCTTTATGTCTTTATCTTTAGTATGGTTTTTACTTCCTGTTTTAAAATTTTGTGCAAATTTTTTATCAACACCTCTATCTTCATATCTAGTAGATCGTTTTGTATTTGCAGATGTCATGGTATTAACATCTGGCCTTGTCAATGGATATGTAATTTGAGCATGTTGGCCACCTGAGGCTTTGCTATAATCATTCCAACTATATCCAGTTGACTTAGTAGTACCAGTTACTTTTGCATTACCAGTTTTTGAGTCAATAGTAATTATGGGTTTGTCATATTGTGTTGAGGAAAGTTTTTTAAATGGTTCAGACTTTTCAAATATCTCTTTGGCACCAGATTGAACTTTATTGATGTCTTCTGCTTCTTTTACTACCTGCTGATCTACTCGAACAATATTTGGTATATAAACATCTGGTGGTGCTGTAGATGAATATCCACTACCACCATCGAGAATATTAACACTGTCCAATTTACCCTTTTTAAAAATTGGTTGTAAAAGGGCTACAGTTCCAGTTCCCTTTGATGCTCTCCGTGCTTTATCAACAGCAAATCCTTTGCTGACCATAGTTTCATAAAGTTCAGAGTTAAAATATGTTGGTGGAGGTGATACCACCAATTGTGGTGTTCTTACATTTTTATTTTGTAATCCTCTACCTCTACTAATGATATCAATACCAGTAACTCGTCCATTTGTTATGACTGCGGCACACTGAGGTCTAATTAAATCAGGACTAAATGGCATTCCCTCGGTAGGAATACCTACTCCAAATTCAATCTCTTTTTTTCTAAACTCATATAGTCCGATCAATACTGCTCTATCTTTAATACCAAACCCAGCACAAACTTTTATCACTGCTCCATTGGAAGCAGTATAAACTTGATCTTTTGTAAAGTCAGCTGTACCGTTAGCAAGTTCTGCATAATGCATATTTAAATTATCACTAGACTCTCTAACATCTTTTACAGTAAAACCATTCACGGTGCTACCTATGGCTAATCTGGTTGCAGTTGGCTCAACAAACTGAGCATCATTGTTTATCTTACTGAGCAATAATGTTACAGAGATTCTATTGGGATCTTGTTTATTTGGATAATATAATGTAAATTTATTTTGATCAATATAATTTACTCCGTCCCCATCTTGATACCCTTTACCATAGTTGAGTACTTTATAAATTCTCCATATTGTATTATAGCGATTATTTGTTTGATCAAACTCAGATTGGAGTAGCATTCTAATTTTTAATCCGCCTGGGAATTTATAATCTTTATATACTTGCAGTCCATTTGTATTCCAGCATGTTCCCGCATATTCATGTGCAGATCTAAATGGAATTCCTGCACTTCCATTCCAGGCATCAACAAATCCGGCCTCTTTAAGAGTCATCCCCCTAAATCCATCTCCACCATTGAAAGATAATTGATTTATTTGGTCTCTAGTAGTCCAAACAGTTTGTCCATTAAATGTCAATTGTGCAGCAAACCCACCAGGGTTAGTAGACCAAGATGTATTACCACCTCCATTCTGTACATTACATGTGATATTAATATATCCTGGAGCTACAGTTGTAAATGTAGTTGTACCCCCACCGCTAAAGAATCCACCGACAATCGGAATTTCTCTATTTTCATCAGCATCTGATAAAACTTCTTCATCTTCTTGCTTGGTTCTTCCCCAAGAATCAAGGATAAAAGATCCAGAATTATCAATTCCCATTCTGAGTGTATATGTACCAGCAACAGCTACTGGAATCTTTCTCATAACAACGGTCATTTCACGACCGGCTAAATTATTTTGCTTATTGTTTGTCCATACGGCATAACTATTAAACCAACCTACTGTCCATCCAGGATGACTCACAGCATACAATCCGCCTTCAAATCTAGATTCTGAAAGCATAAAATCAATGGGTACACCTTTCAGTTTATTATCTGGATTTGCATCTGTTCCTGTAGGATAGATCCATATAAATCCCATTCTAGCACCATCCACCTGGGTATTTGTAAATGGGGAAGTAGGATTCAACTCCAATTTGATTGGAGATCCACTTGTCGGGAATCCACCTGTAGGTGGTGTGACAATAGAATTTAATTTGACAAATGTATTTGCATTACCGCCAATAGGCTTATTGCCATACTTACCACGATGACAAGTAAAGGTCATGTTCAAAACCATTCCATTTGAGAATGTTACGTTTTGGGTAAATTCGGCACCGTCTTTGATTGCGTTACTGGCACCTACCTTACCAAACATTTTCATGCCTGCTCTTGTCCATATTTTTTCCTGAGTTGGTGCCCCTCGGGTGAAGATGATATAACGCTCCTGGCCATCTCTTGGTTGGTAATACAGCATAGTAGTAGCAGCACCACTGCTATAACGGAATGCTATACCATTTCGCTTTGTACCAATAGACCAGAACGTTGGATATGGATCTGAATTGTATGATGGATTCGTTAGTCCATCTTCTAGAGCATAACGAATATATGTTTCATCAGGTGGGCAAGGACAAACGTATGGCCTCTTGACTACATTATACGTATAGTTGACTTGATTAGTCCTCCCACCATTACTGGGATAGAAGTTGTACGTTACAGTAAAGCAATAAACATGGCATGGATTACCTGTAACACCATTTGCTGTATCAAACTGATAGTAAAACCAGGTGTCAGAAAAAATTGGTTCAAAACTTATTTGTGATGGATAGTGCTCCCAATATCTGGTTTTTTGTACAGCACCAGAATATTGACCACCACCGCCACTGTTATCGACTACACAATTTCTATATTCCTCCCACCATGACTGCGTGGTGCCCAGTGTTTGATATAACTTTCCTGCATTTGCTCCACCCCTATTGAGGCCCATATAACCAAATCCCGCAGCATTGTTGACGGTGACCGATGGTGCTGTTCCTGGGGGAGATCCTGGTGGTGCAGGAGTCGTTGTTGTTACATTACCTGTGGCACCTGTTGAATAACGACCTATAACATTTTGACGGGTACAAACATCCTCAAAGTCATACATGATTAGATCTCTGCTCCAGCTAGGAGCATTGATCTGTCCAGTTGCAGGATATGGAAACTGCTCCTTCTTCATCTGGACGCCGTTGGCACTATTACCGCCAGGGATATATTGACTGCAACTAGATGTATTGCATCCGCTCATGATAAACCCAAATGTTCTTCAATTCTATTTAGTTTCTCAAACACCAGTGTTAGTGCTGTTCCCAAACTAATATAGTCATCAGATCCAGGTGGTTTAAATTCTAAACTACGTGGTCCAATTAATTCTGTTGTAACAAAAGTCTCTAGACTAGCAAGACGCTTTGCAGTAGCCGCTTCATCTTCTTCAATTCTCTTAACTAAGTTAGCAAGAAATCCATTGATGATTTCATGTGCTTTTTCATTATCTGCAAATTTGAACTCATTATAAGTTGCACTACCTGGCATCGATAGAAGCTGTCTTAGTTTTGTGTTAGGATTTTCCTCTGTCATAATTTAAATACCCTTTAAGTCCTTTCGCGCTGAAAGCGCGGGCCGCGCGGTTTTTCCCCTCAGTTGTCCTTGAACATATGAAACCCTACGCCGTCGTCATCTAACTCATAACGCATCACATCACCTTCGACGAGACCGAGTTCATCAATAATCTCCTGAGGGAATTCTAAAATCAGATCGCCCTCAGGAGTCTCCTGTAATTCGATGATAAATTTACGTGACATATTCTGTTATCTCTACAATATAATGGAATTTTGAGATTTGCTTAGCAATTTCTCTTGCCTCTATATATGTATCATATACAGTAAATACACCGATGTCATCACAACATCTTAGTTGGCCCTCCTCATTGAGAAATTCTACGAAGTTGTGAAATTTCGAATGACCTTTCTCTGTTGGTATGGCAACTTGTACATACCATTTCTGAACCTCAGTATTCGTCATATCCCCCACTCTGAAGTTTTGCCTGAAACTCTGGGGAATTATAAAGTTCTCTTATTCTTCTCTCAAGTGCTGTGTATTCATCATCAGTAGGTTCGTCACGATTAAATCCATATGCTTCACGCAAATCTTTGAATTCATCCATTGTTAGTATTGTAATGGTGTCCTCAACGGCATCCTTGACAAACCAGGAAAATGATCTCAGTGCCGATGCTGTGTCCTCTGCTAGAATAGGAACAAGTCTAACTACACGTTTTGTGTCAGTATACCGAATAACCCAATGGTTCATTTTTTAGCCTCAAAAAAATTTTACAATATAGGGATCCTAAAAGGGGACCCGTCCGATTATATTTAGCTGCCCTCAGCAACACTTTATAGATTACAAAGGACCCTTTTTTATATATACGGGCGACCCGACCGCCGAGAACCCGCACCACGACTGGGATCTGGGCTGTGTTTGTTATACTTAGGAGGGGGATGTATGTGTCCCCCCAGTATAACTCAGAAGTCGATTTCTGTCAAGGTGGGAAGACCCAGGACCTGCTCAATCATGGGCGACTCGATATAATCGAAACCGCTCACAGTGTCGCTGGTGAGTGCATCGAGAATCGAAAGGATTTCGGTGCCAGTGTTACCCTGACGGAGCATCGAGATCATAACAGATTTGGACATAGGAATGTGCTGTTGAGTGTTAGTGAGTGTGTGGTAGTTAGTTTATAGTCATGCCTAGGACTAGAGGTATATCAGACGGCCAGATCTTCTGCTTCTAGATTAACAATTGCCTTCACGCCTGCAACTTGCAACGAGTAGACGAATTGCATGGCACTAGTGATATCGGGAAACTCTACAGTTTGTTCTTCTTTGGTGAGAACGTTGGTGAAGGTAGCAGTGCGAACTTTGGTCATGATTGTGTTAGTCTGTGGAAAACTTTTGTTGTGGAAAAAGTGAATTAGTTTTCCACAGGAAACTAAAAAACTGTGGAAAACTAATCACCAGGCATTTACTCTTTAAATGGTGCTTTTAATGTCATCACCAGGACAAAAGATCAGGCGAGACGCATACCTGAGAAGAACGGAATAGGGCCGCCATTCTGTGCAACAAACCACTGAAAGTTCTTCTGGAAGACTTTCTCACCAGGCAAACCATGCACAGAGAGAAGTGCATTGAGGCGAGATTTTGTGGTGACAGATTGCCAACCACCATCGAACAATTGCACGAAGTTGTTGCCAACAGAGGCGATATGATTGCCGTGCAGATAGACAAACGAAACGTCGCTAATCGTCACGACTTGAGTGTTGCCAGATTTGAAATCTTTGCCAGCTGTGATGGCATCATTCATCTGGGATTCGATCTTACGCATGAGAGGCGATTGTGAGAGGGTTTGTGAAGTGTTTGGGAGGTGGTTTCCCTTCCCTCCGATGCACTCAATATAGAACGGATCAGAGGGTCTGTCAAGCGATTTCAGATCAGCAGTGCTTATCAAAGGGATAAGGTGATTTTATGAGTCTGAGGGTTGACAAATGAGAGAAGTCGTGATAGCCTGCGGGCTTAACTTGCATCTCTGAGTGACCTTTACTGTATGATTTCCAAGAGTTAAACAGAACGCATACATATGTTTTTTTGAGTATTTTTTAATTGTGGAAATTGTGGAAAACTTTTATATTCAGGCCTCCTCAATTAGGTCAGGATAGTATTCTTCAACCTCTGCAATCAGTTCTTCATCAGATAGAATGGAGAAACTTTCTTCGAGTTGATCACCTACAAAACGCATCAAATCTTTGGGACATGTTATCAAGGATGCGATCAATGTAGGCATCCAGGAGTTCTTGACGGTTCATGATGTTTCAGACGGAAGGTGTAACGGTGATCTCTTTAATGTTCAGTCCACAGAGTTGATTGTAGACACGGTTGAGAATCAATTTGTCTGCAGACTTTGCTTTGGATCTTTCATACCAAACAGTGGTACATCCATCGTAGGCTTCAACTTGTACACGGTAGTTAGTCATTTTTTGATGTTGGTGTTTGTGGGTTTTTTGTTGAAGAGAATGACACGAACTGGAGGTGTATTTTTACGGAACATGTTGGTCTGACGTTGTTCACGAGACATGATCAAACTTCTCCTTGAATAAAGTTAGCAACGTTGTGAAGTACAGTGCCTGTAGTATAACGTACAGAGGGCACTGAGATGAACAGAATGATGAACAAAAGACCGAGGAGTTTCATTGATTGAGTGTTGGAAGATTTAGGGCGGGCCATGTCAGAAAGGGTTGGACCAGTTGTACACTTGATTGTCCGAAATGTATCCTTCCTTGTTGAGTGCATCCACGAAGTTTGCCCAGGATTCACGCTTTGCAATCGTGTCAGATTTGAGTTGCGGATCCTGAAGAGTTGCCACTTTCCAGTTGTAACGAAACTGCTGAAGAACTTGCTGTTTAGTAGTCATGATCAGTTCTGAAAGAGTTGATACAGTTTGGACTGAATGTTGGAAGAAAGATCACTTTCTTCATCACCATAGTCAGCATAATCATGCATTGCAGATTCGATGGCATTCCACTCATCATCAGAGAAGAAGTTGCGAACGATGGAAAGATCAGTGGTGGTCATGTTAGAGTAGAGAATGGTTTGAGAGGTGGGAGGTCGTTTCCCCCCTTGACTCCTTTAGTATGGCACAGCAGGGCCTGGCATGGTGTTCGTAGTGATACAAAACCAGACTTTTTTTGATCAGTGCTACTTATGGGTCAGATAAGTTTATTTGATGAGTTTTTGTTGCTCTACTTTGGCCTTCTCGTGATAGTATGCCTTGAACAGTTTGTCATCACGTTGAATGAGAAATGCTTGCCACATGAGCATAGCAATCACACCAAGGAAAATGTAAGTAATTTTCATGAGAATACGGTGTCAAAAGAGAGTGATTTAATGCACCAACCAGTTTCATCACTGATCACATTTGCGAGTTCTTCTTCTTCATAAACGTGCCAAACTTTCTTCATCACGTTATTCTTGATTTCATACTGTTCGGATTCTGGAATCACAAACTCCTCATCAGAATCAGTAGAAAAATCAAACTCGATGGCTGTTACTTTGAGTAGCATGGTATTTAATAGAGATAAAGGAATGAACCGTAGGGATCACACTTTTCAGGATGATTCACCAATGTATGTATATCATAGCGCACACCCTTTGCAGGTGCTTTCCATGATGCGGGTTTGTAACAGAAACCACTTTCTTTCTCTACAAACATATAAACAGAGCGACCTGTTGTGTGTGCATAATGTTGACGGATTTTGTAATACTTTCGGCCTTCAACGATGTCCAGTTGATGATAGTCAAAATGACCAGATTCGAGTGCATCAACTTTCCATTTGTTATTCAGTTGTTCGACTAATGCTTCAACGTAGAATTGAGTTTCAGTCATCATTTGAGGTTGAGATTGTGCTGAAGGTAACTAAGATCAAGGAGAACATTCTTGATTGTGGATGATGTCCAACCAATGGCAAATGCAGGACTTTCATCACACGTTGCATCATCACGATAGTTCACGGATTGACACTTTGTGAGTGCTTCTTGCAGTGCGTCGATGATGTTGTCAATACGATGTTGGTTGCTCATCAGTATGCAGAAACAGTGGTGTAAAGAGTGTTGGTGGTGTTATACCAGAGGTTCACATCACACTGGTATTCTTCACTCAAACTGTAGGCAATGTCATATGCCTGATCAAGGTCAACAGTTTGATTCTCCCAGGGAGCAGCAGAGCAGCGGATGTCGATTCGAGTCATGGTTTGTTTCCTTTGGTATGCATACAGTATGGCAGGGATCAGGCCGAAAGTCAACCCTTTTGAGATCAGTGTTGCTTATGGGCACCATGAGGACCGATTAAGTATCCTCATGGCAACATGTCATCGAGTCATGGTAGAAATAGCAGGCACACCTTGCACAAAGATAGTATCAACAACACTCTGCAATCGTTTGGCAATAGCACTACCGTAGTTGGTGAATACTGGCACGATCACATTACCAAACTGTTTGCGATAGAGATGACATGCACCTGCAGGAATCTTGCCTGTAGCAATATCCTGGGCATCATCTTTATCCATACGGATAACACGGCCGACGGTTTGTGCCATCTCGATGATAGGCATCATCCGCAACATGATGCAGTGAGAGAGACCTGGGACGTTGATACCTTCGGACAGGATGCTATAGTGAAGCAGCACAAATCGCTTGGATTTGTCTTTGCCCCACTCTGTCAACGTGTCAAAGAACTTCTCACGATTGACCTTGGTTTTGTTAACATAAGCACCATGCTTGGATGTAATATGCAGGATGCCATATCCGCGTTCTTCGAGTTCTCTGAGAATGTCAGAGTTAGTGAGCATATTCCACATCACTTTTGTGCTAGGAGCAGCAACAAGCACCTTAGGATTGTCATGCTCGATAGTATCGAGAATGTCCACAATCATGTTGCGATCTGCTTCTGCTGCTGTTGCTTTGTTCCGCACAATGTCAACCTTGTAGGTGTCAACTTGCGGAGGAATGATACAACCAGTCTGAATGAGTTCTTGAGCACGAACGTTGTGAATCACATCACCATAGATACTAACATTGTTCATACCGTTAGCATTAGGATTGGTATGATGTTTGGGAGTAGCAGTAAAGAAATACTTGCAATCTGCAGACAGAGATGTAGCGGCCGTTGCAATGAAATGTTTCTTCTGAGTAGAATTGTGTGCCTCGTCGAAATAAGCAACGTTGACATCTACACCAGAATCAACAATACGATGCAGAGAATGATAGGTGGTGAAGATGATGCGATTGGTGTCCGCATGTTCCGCAACCCATGCGGAAATGTTGTCGGGCCGAGTAGAAGAATAGTGATGAGTTTCACCACTATGAACGTGCATCACATTTGCATTGGTGATAAACTCAAGAAACTCAGCAGAGAGTTGCTCAGCAAGCAGAATACGAGGAGCAACAACAACAGCAACATGACCAGGATTCTGCACAAAACGTTGCAGCAGATTCATGATCATGCAAAGAGTTTTACCACCACCAGTAGGAATAACAATTTGACCGATCTTGTGCTGATTCATTGCATCAAGCACACGAGTTTGGTGGAGTCGCAATTTCATAGTGATTTGTTTGGTATGTGAGTACAATAAAGGATCAGAGGTCGAAAGTCAACCCCTGATCCCATTAGTATTTTTTATGGCAATGATTAGGAGAACTTTACGTTGACTCCAACTACCTTGGCAGTTGGGTTTCGTGCTAATGCTGTTCTCCTTGCATCTGCAGCATTGGCAGCATACACTTCCTCCTTGAAAGTGCGGCCAGCAACATACATTTCAACCAACCATGTCATGAGTTTTCACTATAATCGAATTGAATGGGTTTGTAGTCATAACCAAATCCCTGTTGTGATTTGATATTATTTTGTACTTGCTTTCGCAATTTTTTCTTTTGATGATCTTCCTTTTTCATTGCAACGAACTCTTCATGAGTGAGAAAAGGTTGTGGTTTCTGTTTTTTCTTGGACATTTTAGTTACTCCGATTGGTTGGCGTTGGGCATAAGATTTGATACATTTTATAGATGACGCTCTAGGCATTAGTTTCCTCCTGAGGAGTTTCAGTGGGTTTTACATAACGCACATTGTAAGGACTATTGAAGAACCTGCGGAAAGCAGTAACAATAATAATAAATGCCGAAATAATACCAACCAAACCAAGGAAGGTAACAGCATCACCAGAGAATGAGTAAGTGTCAGGAGTCATGAGATGTTCAGCGGTAAATGGCTTTGAAGAAGAAAATGATGCCACCTGTGAGTAGAATAAAGGTGGCAAGCAAAGATAGATTAACTATATTCATGCTGCAGGAATCTCTACACTTTCAAGATAAGTTACATCGTGCCACTTGCAAGTATCGTAGCACAACCACTCTCCATCAGTGGTATAGAGATAGGCATACTCTTCTGCATCTTGAGTGAGATACTCAGTCATGTTGTTGTCATGACGAGGAGGACAATTCTCACCACGAGAAGAATAGTAGAGAGGACCAGATTCAGGCAGAGTTTCATTCTGCCAACCAGCATTTGTCCACAGAGCACTGATGTCACCACCATCAATCAACTCAGCAACTTTATCACGAGTGTTGAAATGTTCTTTGAGTTTGACAC
>Ga0194119_10007008_pt1 | contig 16076 bp, 12 predicted proteins | sample TA2MahC100mmetaG_FD_148620 | JGI IMG/M metagenome (GOLD analysis project Ga0194119, IMG submission 148620) | Freshwater microbial communities from Lake Tanganyika, Tanzania - TA2015018 Mahale Deep Cast 100m | ecosystem: Environmental > Aquatic > Freshwater > Lake | place: Tanzania: Lake... | reverse complement strand
GCTGGTGGTTCCGGTGCTCTATGCTTTGCTCGACGACCTCAGGATGCGCCTTGCGCGTCGTCGCTGACTTCAGCGAAGCCGGAAATCAACGCGCCCTTTCCATGCGGGTACTTACAATACGAAGGGGAAGGATGCACCGTTTCTCGCGAGGAAGTGATGAACCCGAGCCTCATGGATATCGAACGCGCGCGCTTCAACATGGTCGAACAGCAGATTCGCCCCTGGCGTGTGCTGGATGCCTCGCTTCTGGAAAGCCATTTCCAGTTGCGCAGGGAGGACTTTGTTCCACCAGCGATGCGCAAACTCGCCTTCTGCGATGTGGAGATCCCGTTGCTCATCGACGGTCGCGATTCGGGCGAGCGCATGCTGGCCCCCAAAGTCGATGCGCGGCTGGTTCAGTCGCTCGACCTCGCCCGCGAGGAGCATGTGCTTGAAGTTGGCACAGGCTCGGGATGGCTGGCAGCGCTTCTTGCAACCCGGGCGGCCCGGGTGCTGAGTCTCGAGCGCCACCCGGCGCTTGCGGCCTTTGCACGCGGGAATCTCCAGCGGGCCGGCCTTCAGCATGTGGAGGTGGTCACTGCCGACGCCTCGCTGGCCTCGGCAGCCGGCACCGGCGAGTGGGACGCGATTGTCCTTTCGGGAAGCGTCGAGCAGATCCCCGCTGCGCTCGTCCACAAACTCAAGGTCGGCGGCCGGATGGCGTTGATCGTGGGGCGGCGACCGGTGATGACCGCGCAACTTCTGACCCGCACTGCCTCGGGTGCGCCAGTCATCGAGAATCTTTTCGAGACGCTTGCTCCAGCCTTGCATGGCTTTGCGCGACCTAGCCACTTCCAGCTCTGAAGCCCGATCCAACCGCACTCCTTTTCCGGGTACCTTTGCGCCATGACTGAAACGACCCCGCCTTGCGTGGATGGATCCTCCCGAGAGGATATGTCCGCACCCGCCCCCAGGCCTGCCAGGGGTAGCACGCACGTGGGCCGCCCGAATGCGTTGCAACCTCGTTCAAACTCCGGGCTACCGTCTGGTCTGCCGGAGTCGCGTCCGGGTCTTGATTCCGGTTCTTGTCTGGGCCGTGGTTTTGGTCTTGGCCTCGCGCTTACGGTCGTGCTTGCATCACCCGTCCAGGCGATGAGCTTGAGCGAAGCACTTGGATCCGCAAACAAGCAGGATCCGCAGGTTGCCTCGGCCCGCGCGCAGTTGCGCGCAGTGCAACAGCGCCTCGCCCAGTCGCAGGCGCTCTTTCTGCCAACGGTCAACGCCTCGGCAAGTTACGGACAGCAGTGGTCCACGATCAACGCGAACCCAACGGTGAACTATGCGAGCCAAGGGCTCACGCTGAGCGTGACCCAGCCGCTCTTTCGCCTCGCCAACTTTTCCGCCCTCGAGCAAGGCAGGTTGTCCGTGACCCAATCCGAGGCTGTGGTGGCCGCCGCTCAGCAGGATCTTCTTCTGAGGGTTGCGCAGGCTTACTTCGAGATCCTGATCTCGCAGGACGCGCTGATTACCCTGCGCGCCCAGGAAAGGGCGATCGGCCTCCAGTTCGAGGCAGCCAAGCGCAACTTCGAGGTGGGCACCGCCACCATCACCGACCAACAGGAGGCGCAGGCCCGACTCGACCTCACCCGCGCCTCGGTGGCGGCAGCGCAAAATGACCTGCTGACCCGCGTTGCCAACCTCGGAATCCTTGTCGGCCAGCGACCCAACAAGATCCGCGCAATGGTCGACGGGCTTTCGCTCACAACGCCCAAGCCTTTCGAGGAAGCCGACTGGGTGGAGGCTGCGCGCACGGGGAACTTCAGCGTGATCCAGAGTCTGCTCGCCGAGGAGATTGCCCGACGCGAAATCGACAAGCAGAAGGCCGCCAACTACCCCAACATCGACGCGCTCGCCTCGGCCAGCAACTCGAAGGGTTCATCACCCTTCCAGCCCAGCTCCAAAGTGCAAAACAATGCATTGAGCGTGCAGCTTTCGGTGCCCCTCTACACCGGCGGGGCAATCACCGCGCGTATTGCCGAAGCGGTGGCCTCGCTCGACCGGTCGAGGCAGGAAGTGGAAACCGCCCGGCGAAGCGCAGAGCAGGCCGCACGCAGCGCCTTTCTCGGCGTGAGTTCGCTCCTTGCACAGGTGAGGGCGCTCGAGGCTGCAGTGCGGTCGAGCACGTTGGCACTCGAGTCCAACGAGCTCGGCTATCAGGTCGGCGTGCGCATCAACATCGACGTGCTCAACGCCTTGCAGCAATTGAGCTCGGCGCGCCGGGATCTCTCCAAGGCACGCTACGACGCCCTGCTCGCCGGGTTGCGACTCAAGGCGGCGGCAGGCAGCCTCACACCCGACGACGTGAACGGCGTTGACGCAATGCTCAAGACCGAGCGACCGGTGGAAATTCCCCTGGACCTCACCGGCACGGTCTTTGATCTGCCGGTAAAGATCGGGCAACCACTCAGAGGGCGTTGAGTCCTCCGCACGGTTACTCAGGAGCGATCGGTTGCGCGACTGCGCTCCGACGCAAGGATCGCTTCGCCTACAACGTCGACTACCCGGGAGGCGGCGCCGCGGTGCTGTTCAACAAAGCCGCGCGCCGCTTCTCCCCGGCGTGCGCACTCGCAGGGATTGGCGGCCATTGCAAGTGCCCGGGATATCACTTCGCCGGCCGGGACCTGCACCGCCGCCCCTGCTTCAAGGGCGCGATGCGCCGCATCTGCGAAGTTGTAGGTTGACGGACCCAGCACGACCGGCTTCCCCGCGGCACAGGGTTCAATCAGGTTCTGCGATCCTGTATCGCCAATCGACCCTCCCATCACCACGCAGTCCGCCAGTGTGTACCACGCCGCCATTTCGCCCATCGAGTCTCCCAGGATGACCGCGCAGGCGGCTGGCGCAACCCGGGAGGCCGGTTCGTTGTCGGGCAAAGTCTCGGAAAAGAGCTCGGAGCGCCTCGACCATCGCCCCTTCCCAAGACCGTGATCGAGCAGGAGCCCCAGCTCCTCGAAACGCTCCGGGTGACGCGGTACGATCACAAGACCGAAGCCCGCGCGTTGCTGCGGGTCGATAGCCTCCCACTGGCGAAGAATCTCCGCCTCCTCGCCCCGGCGGGTGCTTGCGCAGACGATCCAGCGGCCTGGCACCCGAAATGCGCCCAACGATCGATCCGCAGCTTCGGGATCGCCTTGCAGTTGTTCCTGTGGCGCACGATCAAGGGTCCTCAGGACCTGTCGCATCCGTTCTCCGCGCCGGACCAGTGCGGGTGCAAGGGCCACGTCAAACTTGAGGTTGCCAAGCGCTGCCATCGGAGGGCATTGCCCGCCGAGCAGTGAGCGCACCCGCGCACAGTCGTCTTCGGTCTGCATCAGTAGCCAGTCAAAGCGCCGCAGCGCCGGCTTGATGAGAAGCGCAAAGCGTTGGCCCTTCTTGAGGCTCCGCACCGAGAGCCGTCCGCTCACGAGCAGCATCGGGATCGCAAGCTGCGCCGCGCTTTGCATGAGCCAGGGCCAAACCTCGGTTTCGACCACGATCCCCACAACCGGTCGACAGGCACGCAGGAAGTCCCGGGTCGGCCCGGGTCGGTCGTAGGGAAGGTAGACCTGACGAAAGGGTGCGGCGCCGGAAGTTGCTCCGAGGCTCGCCAGGATTGCCTCACCCGCCCGCCGTCCGGTGGGGGTGCCATGGCTGAGCAGGATCGCGCACCCTGGAAGGCGCTTGCGCAGTTCGCGGATCAGTGCCGACGCCGCCTGGGTCTCGCCGAGCGATACCGCGTGGATCCACACCCAGGACAGGCCGCGAGGTCGATTCGCTGCATCGCCAACACCCGCCTCCGTGCCTGCGCTTGCGCAGGCCCATGCGGCGGCTGGCCTGAAACGTTCCTTCCAGTGCGCGCGGTAAGCGGGCTGGCGAACGCCCCTGAACCACAGGTACAACGGAAGGAAGGGCGTGATCATCCCCCCGATCAGGCTGTAGAGCCTGAGAGCGATCAACTCCAACCGGCGAAGCCTCAGCATTGGCCTACTCGCCCCCTCGGCTGGGGCAGGACCGGGATCTTCACGGTTGGGGGGTTTGATCGGGGTCATCAAGGCGGAGATTGTTCGAGGTCATCACCGCAGGTGCTGTCTGCTCCACACGAAGCCGCGCAACCATGTTGCACGCCCGCCCCCTGGATAGCACATCTTTCTGGTCGACCATGCTCTTGCGACCCGCAGCGCTTCGGGGATCCCACCCACCTGGGCACCGCGCAAATCACCCGCTGGGAGCGCAATGCAGATCACCCGGCTGGGAGCGCAATACGGATCGCCTGAGGGCAGCCGCTTTGTACCGCGCCGCATGCTGCACCTGATCCCTCGGCGGCGCGATGCGGCGTGCGGGTCTCGCGCGTGCTTTGGCTCGTCGTATATGCTCCGCGCATGGACTGCTCCCGGGTCATCCTGTGCATGAAGTGGGGAACGAAGTACGGCCCGGAGTATGTGAATCGGCTCTACGGCATGGTAGCGAGGCACCTGCACAGCTCGTTTTCCTTCGTGTGCCTCACGGACAATTCCGCCGGGATTCGAGGCGAGGTGCTGTGCCGTCCGATCCCCGGGCTGGGTCTGCCGGAGGGGATTCCCGAGCGTGGATGGAAGAAGCTCACGACCTTCTCGCGCGAACTCGCAGACCTCGGCGAAACCGCACTCTTCCTCGACCTGGATGTCGTGATCGTTGGCGATCTGGACGCCTTCTTCGATCTTGAAGGCGACTTCTACATCATTCACGACTGGAAGCGGCCCTGGCGGATCACCGGCAACTCCTCGGTTTACCGTTTCCGAATTGGTGCACATTGCGGAGTGCTTGACCACTTCGAGCACCACCAGGAGTCGATCCGCAAGCGCTTACGCAACGAGCAGGCCTACCTTTCGGAACGCATGGCGCAGCTCGGAACGCTCCGGTACTGGCCGCAGGAATGGTGTCGCAGTTTCAAGTATCACTGCATCCCCGGCTTTCCGAGGAACTGGTGGAAAACCCCTGTGATCCCGGACCACGCACGCATCCTGGTGTTTCACGGGGAAGTAAACCCTCCCGACGCCCTGATCGGCAGACGAAACCGGTGGGCGCGCGGATTGCGGCCGGCACCTTGGATCGAGGATCACTGGAGGGCTTAGAAACCGGCAAACACCCTGGCTTTGGCTCGCCGGTTACCCGCCCGACGACCGTGTCGACACACGCCTACCTGAGGCAGGCACTTCCCGCCACCACACACTTGACTTCGAAGGGAATGGGATCCACCGCCCCCGCTGAAAACCTTTTCAATGCAACCCTGCTTGCGCAATCAGCGTTGCTGATTCCTTCCTTCTTGCACCAAAGCCTATCTCGATCCGGTGTGAGCCTCGCTTCGCAGAACTGAAGCGCACTCTGTTCTGCGGCGGCCACCGACGCGTTTTGAGCCGCTCCGAAATAGGAAGTGTCTGCGTTGTAGTAGGCAATGCTCGCGCATGAAAGCGACTCCGTCGAGCCCTTGAACTCGAAGACGACTTCACAGGCCGGGGATGCACACTGCGCGCGCGCTGCAGTAGCAGCCGTTGATGCTGAGTCGCATCGATCGGGCCTGGTGGGATCCGTTGCCGTCGGAAGTGGGCTACAGCGCTTCTTCAAATCGGTTGCGGCGTGGTTGGGCGAAAAGAATACCCCTGAAGTACCCCCCGAGGTTGTGGTGCTCGACCCGGTGGCGCCACCTGTTGTGCCGGTGGTGCCGGTACCTGTTGAAGGCGTGGTGGTGCTGCCCCCCGTTGTGCCCGTTGCGGTTGATGCCTGGGTCTTTTCGAGAGCGATCGCCCCGAAAAGATCCCGCTCGTTGTTGAGGCTCTTCTCGATATCACCGCACTGCGCAAGCAAGAGCGCCACGAGGAGGAGTAGGGAGGCAAGGAGACCGCGCTTACTGGAGATCATGTTCAGGGTGTCCCGGCAACGGTTTGTGGGACGGCCCCGCGCCAGTCCCTGCGAAAAGTCCCTGCGAAAAGTGCCTGCAAAGGTCGAGGCTGCGCTGGGAAGCCGGGGCAATCTTTTGCGCGGCTTTACTCGGATCAATTCCCTCAGAAACTCGCGAAAGTTTAGCGCAAGACAGCCGGAGGTGCCGCCAGCGCTGCAAACCCCGAAAGCGTGCGACGGCAAGGCTTTCGGGTTCAGCGCGGTGAGGCCGTCGCCCCGAGCGCGGCAAGTTGCGCGTCGACCCATTCGATCCAATGGCGCACCGGCACCTCGGTGCCCGCCTGCAGGTGAGTGATGCACCCGATGTTGGCCGAGAGGATGGTGTCGGGCGAACCGGCAAGCAGATGCCCGAGTTTGCGCTTGCGCAGCGCTTCGGCGAGTTCTGCCTGGGTGATCGCATAAGTGCCCGCCGAACCGCAACAGAGGTGGCCCTCGGCCACCGGCTGGATTCGCGCACCGAAGGCAAGGAGCAGCTTTTCCACCTGCCCACGCACCTGCTGGCCATGCTGCAGCGTGCAGGGCGGATGAAAGACCACCGCCTCTTTCACACCCGGCGGGTTCGCCTGGCGTCCGAGGAATTCGAGCACCAGCGTTGGGAGCCACTCGGAGAGGTCGCGAGTCCTGGCAGCAACGGCTGCCGCGCGCTCGGCGTAGGCCGGGTCGTTGCGCAGCAGGTGCGCATAATCCTTTACGGTGACCGAGCAACCGGAGGCATTGAGCACGATCGCTTCGGCCTGCTCGAGCCTCGGCCACCAGGCATCGATGTTGCGCCTTGCCTGCTGCAGTGCTCCCCTTTCGTCGCCGAGATGGTGCCGGATCGCGCCGCAGCAGCCGGCAGCGGCGAGCGTTTCGCCGCGGATCCCAACGCGGTGCAGGACCCTGATCGTGGCCGCATCGATGCTCGGCAGCATCGCGGGTTGCACGCACCCGATGGGCAGCAATACCCTTCGCTGATGCTCTTCGAGTTGCATCGCCGTGGGCAGCAGCCCGGCAGGCCGCGGCACGGGCACTTTGGCGCGCAACACCGCTGGAAGCACAGGGCGAAGCTGCTGCCCGATGCGCATGGCCGGGGTGAAGATCCATGATCGTGTGAGCGTCTCGCGAAGTGTGGTGCGCAGCAGCTTTTGCGGCAGCGGTCGCGAGACTTGTTGCTCAACGATCTTTCGGCCGATGTCGAGGAGATGTCCGTACTCCACGCCGGAGGGACAGGTGGTTTCGCAGTTGCGGCAGGTGAGGCAACGGTCGAGATGGGTTTGCGTGGCGCGCGTGGCCGATTCGCCCTCGAGCACCTGCTTGATAAGGTAGATCCGGCCGCGCGGGCCGTCGAGTTCGTCGCCGAGCAACTGATAGGTGGGGCAGGTGGCCGTACAAAAGCCGCAATGCACGCACCGGCGCAAGATGGCTTCGGCCACCTCACCGTCGGGCGTTGACTTGATCCAGCTTGCGAGATGGGTTTCCATGCCTCGGGGGGTGGCTCCTGGGGGTCAGCCGCCGCGCAGCCCGGTATCGAGCGAGGGCATGAAGCGCCCGGGGTTGAACAGGGCCTCAGGGTCGAACTCGCGGCGGATGCGCTGCTGCAGCACAAGCATTGCGCCTTCGAGCGGCGTGAAGACAGGGTGACGCTTGTCGAGCGCCCGGAACAGGGTGGCGTGCCCGCCAAGCGATCTGGCGTGTTCGCGCACCTGCGCATCCCCCGGCGAAGTCAGGACCCAGCGCTGTGCGCCGCCCCACTCGGTGATGGTATCGCCCCATTGAGCCTGATGCGGCGTGGCCGAGGGCAGACTCACCCGCCACAACGCCTTGCCGGTGCTGCGCACCGCCCCAAAGTAGGCCAACCGGTGCTCCTTCAGATCGTCCCAGAACTGCAGCGCCTGCGTGGCGGTAAGAAAGCGCGCACCGTGCTCCTCCTGCCAGTGGCGGGTGGCCTGCAACACTGCGGCGCGGGCTCCTTCCATGCGCAAGACCAGATGCCCGTCGATCCAGGCGCTTGCAGTGATCGGCCAGGGCTCGGCAGCCCAGCGGTTGCAGAGGTCAACCGCGAGCGCCGCCTCCACCGGAAACCAGAGCGTTTCGCTTGCTGCCGGCATTGGCCACACCTTGAGCGATGCCTCGGCAATCAATCCAAGGCTGCCCAGCGAACCAACCGCAAGGCGTGCGATGTCGTAGCCGGCCACATTCTTCATGACTTCGCCGCCAAAGCGCAGAATCTCTCCGCGCGGACTGATCAGGGTCAGACCGAGCACGAAGTCGCGTACCGCGCCGCTGCTCGCCCGCCGCGGTCCCGAAAGACCGCAGGCCAGCATCCCTCCGAGCGTGGCGTCGGGACCGAAGTGCGGCGGTTCAAAGGCCAGCATCTGCCTGCGCTCGGCGAGCAGGCTCTCGAGCTCACGCAACGGCGTCCCTGCCCTCGCCGTCACAACGAGTTCGCTGGGATCGTAGTGCAAAACGCCCTTGTGCACCCGCACGTCGAGCACCTCGCCGCGCGCCGACTCACCGTAGAAGTCCTTGCTTCCGGATCCGCGCAATCGCAGGGCGTAACCGAGGCGACCGGCCTCCACAACCCGGTCGCAGAGCCAACGCATGCTCTCCTCGACCCCTCGCACCGCAGGACCCGCACGCTGCGGAGGTCCTGCGTGCCCCGAGAGGGAGGCACGCTGCACAGCCGCAGACGACGCATGCGGCGCGGCCTCGCCAATTGGGCTCTGGAGTCGGTTCAGAAGCGCTCCAGCGCGGCAAAGGGCATCTTGCCGCGATGCACATGCATCCTGCCGTACTCCGCGCATCGCGCAAGCGTTGGGATTGCCTTGCCCGGATTCAGCAATCCCACCGGATCGAAAGCCTTCTTGAGCGCGAAAAAGCTTGCCCTTTCGGCAGGCGAGAACTGGACGCACATTGAATTGATTTTTTCCATACCCACCCCGTGCTCGCCCGTGACGGTTCCGCCGTAGTCGACACAGCGCTCGAGGATCGCAGCCCCGAAGAGCTCGGCGCGACGCCACTGGTCGGCATCGTTGGCATCGAAGAGAATGAGAGGATGCAGATTGCCGTCGCCTGCATGAAACACGTTCATGCAGCGCAGCTGGTAGGTGTTTTCCATCGCCGCAATGTCGCCGAGCATCCTGCCAAGGTGCTTGCGCGGAATAGTACCGTCCATGCAATAGTAGTCGGGCGACACACGCCCGGCAGCCGGAAAGGCGTTTTTTCTTCCCGACCAGAACCGTAGCCGCTCGGGCTCCGACTGCGACACCCGGATTGCGGTGGCGCCTGCATCGTTCAAGATGCGCTCGATCCGCGCGATCTCTTCCTCAACTTCCTCCGGAGTTCCGTCGGACTCGGCGAGCAGAATCGCTTGCGCCTGCAGGTCGTACCCGGCGCGTACAAAAGGCTCGACCGCCTCAGCAGTGCGTCGGTCCATCAGTTCGAGGCCCGCAGGGATGATGCCCTCGGCGATGATCATTGCCACAGCGTCGGCAGCCTTGATCACATCGTTGAACGAGGCCATCACCACCCGCGCGAGTTGCGGACGGGGAACAAGCTTTACCGTTACTTCCGTCACGACGGCAAGCATGCCCTCCGAGCCAACAAGGGCTGCGAGCACGTCGAGCCCTGCGCTGTCGAGCGCCTCGGAACCGCATTCGAGCACCTCCCCCTCGATGCTGAGTGCACGCACCCGCAGCACGTTGTGTACCGTGAGGCCGTACTTGAGGCAGTGCACGCCACCCGAGTTCTCCGCGACGTTGCCCCCGATCGTGCAGGCGATCTGCGAGGACGGGTCGGGTGCGTAATAGAGGCCGTGTGGCGCGGCCGCCTCCGAGATCGCCAGATTGCGTACGCCGGGCTGCACCCGGGCGATTCGCGCATGCGGATCCAGGTGAACGATGCGGTTGAGCCGGGCCAGCGAAAGCACCACCCCCGCAGCGTGCGGCATTGCCCCACCGGAAAGCCCAGTGCCCGCACCCCGGGCAACCACCGGAACCTCCAGGCGGTGGCAGCAACGCAACACCTCGATCACCTCGGCTTCGCTGGCGGGAAGCACCACCAGCATCGGCATCTGGCGAAACGCGGTGAGGCCGTCGCACTCGTAGGGCCGCAGGTGCTCCTCGCGCCACAGTACGCTTCCCTGCGGAAGGATGCGCATCAGTTCGCGCGCCACCTGCGCCTTGCGCGCCGGACTCGGGCTTCGCCCGGGGTCGCTCTGGGCAGGCTCAAGGCGAAGCTGCGATGCGACCGTCGAGGCGTCGACAGGCTGGTCCTGTGCGGGCTCTGAAAAACCTGAGGGTACTGCCGACATCAGGAGCGGAAGATCTTGCCGGGGTTGAGGATGTTGTGCGGATCGAAAGCCCGCTTGATCGCACGCATCAACTGGATCGCATCGGGGCCTGCTTCGTGCTCGAGGAAATCGATCTTGTGCAGCCCGATCCCGTGCTCGCCGGTGCACGTCCCCTCCATCGACTGCGCCAGCCGAACGATCTCGTTGTTGAGACGCTCGGACTCGGCAATCTCGGCCGCGTTCGCGGGATCGATCAGCAGTGCGCAGTGAAAATTGCCATCGCCCACATGCCCGAGGATGCCAAAGGGCATGCTCGCCCGATCAAGGATCGCACGCGCGCCGGTGATCGAATCTGCAAGCCGCGAAATCGGCACACAGGTGTCGGTGGAGAGCCCTTTGCAGCCTGGACGCGACTGGAGGAGCGCGAAGTAGGCGTTATGCCGCGCATTCCACAGGCGCGTCCGGTCCTCCGGCCGCAAGGCCCACTCGAAGTCCTCGCCCCCATGGTCCCGGGCCAGCGCCTGCACGGTTTCCGCCTGCTCGCGGGCCGAAGCCTCGGTTCCGTGGAATTCGAAGAAGAGGGTGTGGGCCTCACGAAGACGGGTGCGCGAGTAGGCATTGATCGAGGCGATGGTGTAGGGGCACAGGTATTCGCTTCGCGCCACTGGCACGCCGAGCTGAATGGTTTCGATCACGGTGTTGACGGCAGCATCGAGCGAGGGAAAATTCACAACGGCAGCGCTCATTGCCTCGGGAATCGGGTAGAGGCGTACCGTGACCTCGGTGATGATGCCGAGCGTCCCCTCAGAGCCCACGAAGAGACGGGTGAGGTCGTAGCCTGCGGAAGACTTCCGTGCCCGGTTGAAGGGCCTGAGCAATCGACCGTCTGCGGTTACAACGCTGAGGCCCAGCACGTTCTCGCGCATCGTGCCGTAGCGCACCGCGTTCGTGCCCGAAGCGCGCGTAGCCGCCATGCCGCCAAGCGAGGCATCCGCCCCGGGATCGATCGGAAAGAAGAGGCCGCTCGACTTCAGCGCCTCGTTGAGTTGCTTGCGGGTCACGCCCGCCTGGACCGTTGCGGTGAGATCCTCGGCCTGGATCGCGAGAATCTGGTTCATCCCCGACACGTCGAGACTGACACCACCGTGGATGGCAAGCAGATGCCCCTCGAGTGAGGAACCAGCGCCGTAGGCGATCAAGGGCGTGCAATGCTCCGCGCAAAGCACCACCGCATCGATCACATCCTGATTGCTTTGCGCAAAGACGACTGCATCGGGCGGGGTTGCCGGAAAGGGTGATTCGTCCTTGCCGTGGTGCTCCCGAACCGCTGCCGCCGTGGAAAAGCGCTCCGCAAACCGCGCCTTCAGCGCATCGCCGAGCATCGCCGGGAGCGGCCGCCGGATCGCCTCAAGTACCGGATAGGGGGCATTCACATCCAGATCCTCAACACAGGGTGCCTGAGTATCCCACGACACTGCGCGGGAACCAATGGCCGCCCCGGATGCGGGGTCAAGACCGACGCGCGGAACCGGCCCCCGCGACGGATACGGCACGACGGACGGGAGAAGCGATCCGCCTTACACTCCAGATGAGCGGGGCGGTGCTCGCCCAATCCCCTTACAGAGGAGCGATCAGCATGGGACAACGACTCAGCGTGATTGCCACCCGCACTGGCGATGACGGCAGCACCGGACTGGGCGACGGAAGCCGCACCCCGAAGAACAGCCTGCGCATTCATGCGATGGGAGAGGTAGACGAACTCAACTGCCAACTGGGCGCCTTGCGCGCCTTCCTGGCCGGGCCGCGATCGACCAACCCTTCGATCGATCCCGTATCCGCGATCCCGGGAGCGGGCGCTGCCGATTCTGCGGGGGTTGATCTCGCGCATGTCGACGCACTGCTGCTCGAAATCCAGCACGATCTTTTCGATCTGGGCGGGGAGTTGTGCATTCCGGGCTTTGAGAACCTGCGCGAAGCGCAGTTGCTGCGCCTTGATGAGGCACTGGCCCTCTACAACGCCGACCTGCCCCGCCTTGCCGAGTTCATCCTGCCTGGAGGTTCGATGCTTGCTGCGCAGGCGCATGTGTGCCGTGCAGTATGCCGGCGCGCCGAACGCGCTGTGGTGGCCCTGGCGCGCAGCGAAGCCCTTCGCGCCCTTGCCCAACAGTACCTGAACCGCCTCTCCGATCTGCTCTTTGTCCTGTCGCGGGTGCTCAACCGCGCAGCGGGTGGCTCCGACGTCCTATGGGACCGGGGGCGCTGATCAGATGCTCTCGAGCACCAGGCGACGCGCCTTGACCGCATCCGCGAGTTCACCGATCATCAATGCCGACTCCTCCCATCCGAGGCAGCCGTCGGTAACACTCTGGCCATAGACCAGAGGTTTTCCCGGCACCAGGTCCTGTCGCCCCGCAAGCAGGTGGCTCTCGATCATCACGCCCATGATGCGCGTATCCCCTTCGGCGAGTTGCGCCGCAATGTTGCGTAACACCGGCACCTGATTCTCGGGCTTTTTCTGACTGTTGCCGTGGCTCGCATCGATCATCAGGCGGCAGGCGAGTGCAGCACTGGCAGCCTCCCGGCACGCGGCATCCACCGAGGCCGCGTCGTAGTTTGGGGCCTTGCCGCCCCTCAGGATCACATGACAGTCCTCGTTGCCGTTGGTGGAAACGATCGCCGAATGCCCGCCCTTGGTCACCGAGAGAAAATGATGCGGATGCGAGGCCGCCTTCACTGCGTCGAAGGCAATTCGCAGGTTGCCGTCGGTCCCGTTCTTGAAGCCCACCGGACAACTCATGCCGGAGGCAAGCTCGCGATGCGACTGGCTCTCGGTGGTACGCGCGCCGATCGCACCCCAGGCAACCAGGTCGGCGATGTATTGCGGCGAGATCACGTCAAGAAACTCCGATCCTGCGGGCATGCCGGCCTCGGTGAGGTCGAGCAGCAATTGACGTGCAAGCCGCAGGCCCTTGTTGATCTGGAAGCTTCCGTCGAGCTCCGGGTCGTTGATCAGACCTTTCCAGCCCACCGTCGTGCGCGGCTTCTCAAAGTAGACCCGCATCACGATCTCGAGTTCCCCCAGATGCTGCCGACGCAACTCCACCAGTTGACTCGCGTAGTGCATCGCAGCCTTGGGATCGTGAATCGAACACGGCCCGATCACCACCAGAAGCCGGTCGTCCATGTCGTGAAGAATCCGATGGATTGCCTGGCGTGCCTCGAAGGTGACCCGGGCGGCGCGTTCGCTGCAGGGAAACTCGCGAAGGAGATGCGAGGGTGGGGTGAGTTCCTTGGTTTCGCGGATACGCACGTCGTCGGTGACGGGTTGCATGAGGCACTCCTCGGAGGCGCAAAAGAGGGCGCGGCGTGGGCGTGGGCTTAGGGTGGCGCCATAAAAAAAGCCGGACGGACCGGCGGTTTACGACGCAGCGCGCAGCGCATGAAGAGGAACGCGCTGGACTATTGCAAGTTTGCCACAGATGGACGCTCTGCGACAAACGACGATGACTCGTGGCTGGTCCCTCAGGCGGTTCCGCCAACCGTCAGGCCCTCGATGCGCAGCGTGGGTTGTCCAACACCAACCGGGACGCTCTGGCCGTCTTTGCCGCAAGTGCCAACTCCCGGGTCAAGCCGCATGTCGTTGCCGATCATGCTCACCCGGGTGAGCGCCTCGGGGCCGTTGCCCATCAGTGTTGCGCCCTTCACCGGGTGGCACAGGCGGCCCTTCTCTACCCACCAGGCCTCGCTCGCCGAGAACACGAACTTGCCGTTGGTGATGTCGACCTGACCGCCGCCGAAATTCACGGCGTAGAGCCCACGATCAATCGAGGCGATGATTTCCTGCGGATCCATGGCTCCATTACGCATCAGCGTATTGGTCATGCGCGGCATGGGCAGATGCGCAAACGACTCGCGACGTCCGTTCCCAGTGGGTTTCACCTGCATCAGGCGGGCGTTGAGCCGGTCCTGGAGGTAGGCACACAGGATGCCGTCCTCGATCAGCACCGTGCAGCGGGTGGTTTCGCCCTCGTCGTCGACGTTGAGCGAACCCCTCCGGTCCGGAAGCGTCCCGTCGTCGACCACAGTGACGCCCTTGGCAGCCACCCGTTCCCCGATCCGCCCGGTAAACACCGATGAGCCCTTGCGGTTGAAGTCGCCCTCGAGACCATGCCCGACAGCCTCATGGAGCAGGATCCCCGGCCAGCCAGGACCTAGAACAACGCTCATCTGCCCGGCGGGCGCCGGCCGCGCCTCGAGGTTGAGAAGCGCCAGATCGACCGCCTTGTCAACATGCTGATGCAACTGTTCGTGGCTGAAATAGGCCAGATTGAAACGGCCGCCTCCGCCGCTGTAGCCCTGTTCACGCCGCCCCTGCTGTTCCACGATCACGCTCACCGACAGCCGGATCAGGGGACGCACATCGGCGGCGATGCTGCCATCGAGCCTTGCCACCAGCATCACATCCCACTCGGCCGCGAGCGAGGCCATTACTTGCCGGATACGCGGGTCGCGGGCCCGCGCATAGCGCTCCACTTCGTGGAGCAGCGCCACCTTGGCGTCGGCCGGCATCGCAGCAATCGGGTCGCTGGCTCCATAGTGCTGCGCCATGGGCCTGCGACGGAATCGCCCCTTGAGTGCGGCACCTCCACCGCCCCGCCGCGCGATGCTGCGGGTGGCGCGCGCTGCCTCCATCAGAATCTCCGCACTGATCCCGTCCGAGTAGGAAAAGGCGGTCTTCTCACCTTGCACTGCACGCACGCCCACACCCTGCTCGATCGAGAAGCTTCCTGACTTCACGATGCCTTCGTCCAGACTCCACGATTCGGTCCGGGTGTACTGAAAGTAGAGATCGGCGTCATCGATGCGGTGCTCGGCCATCGTGGAGAGGGCGCGGGCCAGATCGGCATGCTGCAAGCCCGCAGGCTGCAGGAGGGTCTGTTCGGCAAGCGCAAGACGCTTGATGATCGGCTCGACTGTGTTCATGCTTGTTCCTTGGGTCCGTGATGATCCGGCGTTACTCCTGCGCTGATCGGCGCCTTCAGAGCCGCCGGTGCGCAAGCGCGGGCAGCATGGTCCGCACTTGCCTGATGCGTTCACGCCTGATCGAAGCGAGCACGATTCCTTCGCCTTCCGCCCGGCAGGCGAGTACCTCCCCCCACGGATCCACAACCATGCTGTGCCCGAAGGTGCGGCGTCCGTTGCTGTGGCACCCGCCCTGTGCTGCGGCAACCACATAGCACTGGTTCTCCACGGCGCGCGCGCGCAGGAGCAGTTCCCAGTGCGCGGCTCCGGTGGTGTAGGTGAAGGCTGAGGGCACGAGGAGAAGGTCTGCTGGCGCGAGCGCGCGATAGAGCTCGGGAAACCGCAGGTCATAGCATACGCTCAGCCCCACCCTCCAGCTCTGCGCATCGGCCACGCTCGGAGTGTCGCCCGCCTCGATCGTGTCGGCCTCGTTGAAGCGTTCGGCGTCCTTCTGGAACCCGAAGAGATGGATCTTGTCGTATCGCGCTACCGCCCGACCTTGCGGGTCGAACAGGAACTGGGTGTTGCGCACCTTGCGGCGATCGCTGGTGCGCAGTGGCAAGGTGCCCCCCGCAACCCACACCCGGTGCGATCTTGCCGCTTCGGCGAGGAAGTCCTGGATCGGTCCAGACCCCGCCGACTCGCGACGCTCAACCTTGTCGGTGTCGCGCCGCCCAAGCAGGCAGAAATACTCGGGCAGGCTCACCAATTGGGCGCCCGCCGAAGCCGCCTCGGCAATTAGCGCCCCTGCTCGCACAAGGTTGTGGTCCACCACTTCACTCGAGACCATCTGCACCGCCGCGACCCGCAGCGATTCGGCCGAGAGTTCGGG
>Ga0194119_10007007_pt1 | contig 16079 bp, 14 predicted proteins | sample TA2MahC100mmetaG_FD_148620 | JGI IMG/M metagenome (GOLD analysis project Ga0194119, IMG submission 148620) | Freshwater microbial communities from Lake Tanganyika, Tanzania - TA2015018 Mahale Deep Cast 100m | ecosystem: Environmental > Aquatic > Freshwater > Lake | place: Tanzania: Lake... | reverse complement strand
GGGCCGGGCGTACTTCTTTGCCGAAGGCGGTTGCGCCCAGTGCCACATGGTGTCCGGGCGCGGCGCGGCGATTGCTCCGGATCTATCGGCCATCGCGCGCGATCTCACGGTGGATCAACTACGCGACGCTTTGTTGAAGCCGAGCGCGCGTATCGCGCCGGGCTACCAGATGGTGACCGTGGAGAGCGGCGGACGCTCCGTGCGCGGTTTTGCCCGGACCCGGACCCGTTTTGAAATTGCGGTCCAAGACCTCAAGGGCGGTTTTCATCCGATTGTTCTCGACGATGCCGCGCGCGTGACAGAACAGAACGCGTCGGTGATGCCGCCCGTGAGAGCAACGCCGGAACAGGTGCAGAATGTGGTGGCGTTTTTAAGCAAACTCACCGGTGTGAAAGTGGGCGAGACGGTGAGCGCCGCGCCTGGCGCCGCCGCGTCCGGCGGCATTGACTTCGCGCGCATTCTCAATCCCAAGCCCGGCGATTGGATCACCTCCAACGGCAACGTCGGCGGCAATCGCTACAGCTCGCTCGATCAGATCAATCGCGGCAACGCGAGCAAGCTCTCGCTCGCCTGGAGTTTTTCGATTCCCCTTTGGGCGCAATTCTTCCCGGACACGCCGTACTACCGCGAGAACATGCGCTACTACGGCCTTGAAACTGTGCCGCTGGTGGCCGATGGCATCGCGTACGCCACCGGGCCGAATCAAGTGTTGGCGCTCGACGCGGTGACGGGGCAGCAGATCTGGACGTGGTCTCGTCCGCGCACGCCGGGCCTGGTGTCGGACCCGTCGCTTGGCACCAATCGCGGCGTGGCGATCCTCGGCGACAATCTGTTCTTCGTCACCGACAATGCGCATCTGCTGGCGCTCAATCGCATCAACGGTCGCGTGGTGTGGGAAACGCAGATGTGGGACGAACCGCAAAAGTACGGCGGTACCGTGTCGCCGCTCATCGTGAAAGATATGGTGCTGGCGGGCGTGGCCGGTGGCGATTGGGGAATTCGCGGATTCGTCGCGGCGTACAAAGCGGCCACCGGCGAGCGCGTGTGGCGGCATTGGACGGTGCCGGACGATGGCGAACCGGGCATTGAAACCTGGGTGGGAGGCGGGCACAAACTCGGCGGCGGATCCACGTGGCTCACCGGTTCCTACGATGCTTCGACCGACACGATCTTTTGGGCCACCGGCAATCCTTGGCCAAACTCTGACGACAGCAAGCGCGGCGGCGACAACCTTTATACAGACTCGGTGCTGGCGCTCGAACCCGCTACCGGCAAGATGAAATGGTATTACCAGTTCACGCCGCACGACACGCACGACTGGGATGCGACCGAGCCGAACGTGGTGGTGGATGCGATGTTCCAAGGGCAGCCGCGTAAGCTGCTGCTGCATGCCGACCGCAACGGATTCTTCTACGTGTTCGATCGGACCAACGGCAAATTGCTATTGTCGAAGCCGTTCGTGAAGAAGTTGACGTGGGCGAGCGGCATCGGTGCTGACGGCAAGCCCGTGCGGGTGAAACCCGGTGAATTGAGTTGCCCGGATCACGCGACGAATTGGAACGGCACGGCCTACAGCCCCGCCACCAGGCTTTACTATGTCATCGCGATCGAGAAGTGCACGGTGAATCTGCTGCCTGGCAGTTGGAAGAATCCGCGCCCGCCGGATGATCCGGGCACCAAGTATCTGCGCGCGCTCGATATTGAGACCGGCAACATCGTATGGGAAGTGCCGCAGGTGGGCCCGGTGGACGGCAAGCGCGTGGCCGGCATTCTGGGCACCGCGGGCGGACTGCTGTTCTACGGCGACCCGTCCGGCTACTTCGCGGCCGTGGACGAGCGCAACGGCAAGACGGTGTGGCGCACGCCGCTGCACGCCACGCTGAAGACGTCGCCGATGACGTACTCGGTGAACGGCAAGCAGTATGTGACGCTGGCCGCAGGGTCCAGCATCATGACGTTCGCGTTGCAGGAGTAGTGTCGGGCCGCTCGCCGCGCATATAATTCGGAGACCGATGCCGATCCGCCCCTCCTGCTGCTCTGCTTTTTGTCTTCGATCGCCAGCGCCGCTACGCAACCTGCTGACCTGCTGCGCACATGGCAAGGCATCCCTGGCATCGAGCGCACGCCCAAAGGCCGCCTCTACGTCGGTTGGTTTTCGGGCGGTCTGCGTGAGCCTGCGCTGGAAAATACGGTGTACCTCGCCTACAGCGACGACCAGAGCGCGAATTTCACCAAGCCCGTGCCCATGGCCGGCCCGCGGGATGGCAGCCGCGCGTTCGATCCGACTTTGTGGCTCGACCCGCAGCGCCGCCTCTGGTACATCTTCAATCGCGGGGACAAGGATCAAGCGCGGCACGGTGTCTACGCGCGGAGCTGCGACCGGCCGGATGCGAAGCCGCCGGTGTGGAGCGAAGATTTTCGCGTAGGCTTCGACGAAGCGCGGTTTGCGTTCCGCATGAACAAGTCCACGGTGTTTTCAAAGGGCGGGTGGGTGATGCCGGTGACGCACGCCGCGTCGCCCACATTCGATTGGTCTGCGCGCCCGCACCACCGGCAGGGCGTGGGTATCTCAACCGACCGCGGCAAGACCTGGCGACTGCACGGCGCGGTGGAAGCGCCGGACTTCGCGCTCGAAAACATGGTTATTGAATTGCGTGACGGGCGCTTATGGATGCTGATGCGCACGGGCAGCAGATCGCTTTGGGAGAGTTTTTCCACAGACCGCGGACGGACATGGTCTGCAGGCAGGCCCAGCGCCATTCCCAGTCCGGGGTCACGCTTCTTCATCCGGCGGCTGGCCTCGGGAAATCTGTTACTGGTGAACCACCATAAATTTTAAGGCCGCAGCCATCTCACCGCGCGTCTTTCTACTGACGACGGCCACACTTGGAACGAGGGGCTTCTGCTGGACGAGCGCAACGGCGTTTCTTACCCGGACGGAGTGCAGGCGAAGGACGGGCAAATCTACGTGGTCTATGATCGCGACCGCCAGGGCGACGGCGAGATTTTGATGGCGAAGTTCCGCGAGCAGGGTGTTGTTGCGGGCTGCCCGGCGAGCCCCGCGGCGCAGTTGCGTCGCGTGATTCAACGGCTCGACCGCTCGGTAACCGGCAAGCTGCTCCCTCCCGATTGGGACGCGCAAGCGGCAGGGGGCCGGGTGATGAAGGGCCTCGTCGCCACGACCGAACCCGAAGTGAAAGGCGTGCACGATGCCGACATGGTGCTGCTGGGCGACCGCGCCTACGTCGTTACCATGGCCAACGATATCCAACCCGCCGAGAGCGCCGAGTGGCCGTTCATCTACGCCACACTGTCGATGGTGAATCTCGACACGCTTGCGGTGGAGCAGCGCATCCCCGTTGCACGCGGTGGCCAGGCCTTCGCCAACGAAACGTTACCCGGCGGCGCTTGTTTTGTGCCGCGGGTTCTTGCCAAGGATGCTCGCACGCTGCGTGTGTTCTTCGCAAGCGAAGCGCCCAAGCAGCGCGAGGCGAAGACCTACTATCGCGATTTCGATCTTGCGACGCTCACCTTCGATGCCCGCATTCACCGCGCCAGGCTCAAGACCGCGGCCGGCACGTTCGATATGCAGCCGCGGCCGTTTTACGAAGACGCCGTGCGCGCTGATTTCACCCGTGAGCCCAAGGATTTCGGCCTCTACATGATTGATTCGTTCAAGGTGTTCGATGGCCGCACCTACTCGGTGTTGAACAACTATCCCGCCGGGCAAAACGCCTGGAGTGTGCTGAATCCGGAGCTCGATACCTTCGAAGTGCTCGGCCAGTTCAACCATCCCAACGAGTGGAAGCTCACGGAGTCCGCCGTCCATCGGTTGCCCGACGGCACCTGGCTTGCGATCTGCCGCCAGGAAGCCGGCAACCGCAACTACACGTTCGCCACCAGCTGCGACGGCCGCTCCTGGAGCGCCAATGAGCACCGCGGATTTGTGCCGAACGGGACCAACTCGAAGCCGCCGTTTGAAAAGCTCAACGGCCTTTTTTATCTGGGCTGGCAGGAGTCCACGTGCGTGAACAACGTGTCGCGCTCGGTGTTCAATATCGACGTCTCAGTGGACGGGGTGAACTGGGAGCGCAAGTATCGCTTCGCCACGGACAAGACCTTTCAGTATCCCGGCCTGCGCCTGCATCGCGGTGGTATCTACGTCTACGCGACGCAGGGGCAGAAGGAGCGGATCATGTTCGGCAAGCTGGAATAGACGCTTGCGGTCAGTCCTGATCGAAGACCACGATTACCGCGAAGTTGTACTGCAGTGCCCCGTTCTGTTGGCCGAACAACGAATTGTTGCGGCCGCTATCGATGTGTTCCGGCTGTGGCTCAATGCTCACTGAGCGGATCTTCCCCGCTGAACTGCCGGCGTTGTGACGCGCTTCGGCCAACATCTCAATCAGCACCTTGCGCTTGGCGGCGGCCAGCGTTCGAGCCGCCGGACGCAAGAAGAACTGGGATTGGAGCGGAATGCCCTTCTCGCGCAACTGGCGGCGCAACGCCTCCAACTGGCGCACCTCGACGGGCAACTCCGTGTAAGGGCGGATGTAGGAGAACTCCCAGCCGAGCCGCCCCACGTCTTCCTTGAGCGTGCCCACGGTGTGCAGATCCTGTTGACCGATCTTCAGCGCGGCGAGGTGAGAGACGGCCTCTTCAAGCTGCATGTCGTTGGGCTTGGAGATGACCATCTCGACAAACATCTCTTCCGGCGCGAGCGTGAGAGTGCGTACCGAGGTGCCCACCGATTGCGCCTGGATCAGCGGGGCGCACAAGAGGGCGGCGACGGGCAATAGCGTCTTACTCATGCCCGTTTGACGCGGCGGCGGGGCGGGCCGGGTACAGTTAACTCTCCGGCTCGCTCCACGTGGCGATTTGCCGCCGCCGCGGTGTGCGTGAACCACAAGCGGCGGTGATGGATCTGATCCTTTCCCCTAACGCCGCCCGGGCCGCTCCGCGCCGTAGAAGGCAATAGAATGGCAAAGTATGGCATTCCGCCGCAGCCTACGCCGCAAGTCATCGAACAAAGCCGCCGCTGGTCCGCCGGGAGCAGCGACGGTAGCATACTACGGGCTGAACGCGAGCTTCGCCTCCAAGGTCGTGGTGGCCCTGCATGGGCCCGGCAAACACATGGAAATGCGCAAGTGGTTCTCTCAGAGTGCCGATGTGCGCCATGGCCCTGAGATCAACGCCGAAATTTTAGAATTTCTCCAGGTACTGGGAGAGCCGCGCGACGTGGTCGTCACTGACGGGATCATCGGATGCCCGCACGAAGAAGGTGTGGACTACATGGAAGGCGTGCACTGTCCGTTGTGCCCCTTCTGGAAGGGACGCGACCGATTCACGCACGAGATGATCTCTTGAGCCGTGGATCTTGGCGGCGTTACTTCTTCGATGCGGCCCACTGAGAGAACATCGCCGCGATGCCTGCTGCCTGCGTATCGCCCGGATGAACCACCAGACGGTACTTGAAGCGCCACGATTTGCCGGGCTCCAGTGTCATGCCACCGTCTTTTGACTTGTCGGCATAAAAATCGTGCTCACCGAACACATTCGCGGCAAACAGGCCGTAGTCGCGCGAGTGCCAGTAGGTTGGGTGCTTGGGGTTCGATGGGTGATCGAGAATCGCCACGCCCATCGTTTCGCCTTCGAGCGTGCCCACGTAGTCCACCCACGGCGACCGCTTGCCCCACACCGCCTTCTCGCCAACGGCGCCTCCGGCGCTCATCATCTTGCCCGAGTGCTTGCCATCAAGCGGCGCGGTAAGCCGCACGGCGAACACGCCTTCTTTGGTGTCGCCGAAGCGCGACTTCTCAACGCCGGTGAGCGTCGCTTCGTAGTCGATGATGCGGAGCTTGGCATCGCCGCTGAAGCCGAGGCGCTTGGTCTCCTTCAGCAGCACCTTGCCCGAGGGGTCCTTCCAAGCAAACGTCGCGACGATCGTGCCCTGCTTCTTGCCGCTCTTCACCTGATCCACCGAGATCAACTCCACGGTGCCTTTTTTGTCGCCGCCCTTGCCCTTGCGCTGCGAGACATCGTTAGCCCAGAAGTCGAAGCCATTCACATCGCCATGCGTGAACCACAGGCCGCGATGATGTTCGTGGTCCTTGGCCTCACCGGCTTTTTCCTCCATCGGCCACACGCGCGAAACAATCTTGCCATTGGCGGCGCTGATGGGGTGGAGGTAGGGTTTGGTCACCTCTGGTCCGCTGAGATAAAGCGTGGTGAACAGCTGCCCACCGATTTCCACGCCGATCGAGTCAGCATGCTTGGTGATCGTCACTTGCGCCAGCGAGAGCGCGGAAGAGAACAGCAGGGTCGCGGTAATCAGGAGGAATCGCATCTCCATCAGTAGATCACGGTAAAACCGCTGATGTCATGTGGGGATGAATATTGGTGGCGGCCGCCTTGTGCGCGGACGGGGCCGCCGCGCAAGAAAGCACGGCGATGCTGGAGAACCCGTACACTTCGGACGCCGACGTGGCGGCTGGTGAAAAGACCTTCGTTTCGCAGTGCGCCTCCTGCCACGGGCTCGGCGCAAAAGGCGGCGCTGGCGGGCCGGATCTCACCACAGTGCGATTTCCGCGCGCTTCGTCCGACGAGTACCGTTGGTGGAAGCCCCGTCGATCGACCATTCGTTGCCGCCCACGCCCCCCGCCGCGCTGTACGCTGAACCGCCGCCCACTTGTCCCTGCACGAGAAACTGCGTGGTGCCCGGCACCTGCACGCCCGGCGAGAAGCGCGCCAGCATGCCGACGTTGTTGCCGACCACAGGCAGATCCATCACTTCGCAATTGGAGATGTTGCGGCCCGAGGCAACCGTGTTGGTGTCGAGCATCGGCGCTTCGCTGGTGACGGTGACCGACTCAGCCGTGGCGCCCACTTCCAGCGTGATGTCCACCTGCAGACGGTCCGACAAGGACACGGTGATGCCGGCGCGGACAACCTTCTTGAAGCCCGGCGACTCGACGGTGACGCTGTAAGGTCCCGGTAGCAGCAGCGGAGCTTCGTAGTAGCCGGCCGCGTTGGTCGCCAGCTTGGACGCCGTGCCCGTGTCGGTGTTGGTGACGGCGACGTTGGCGCCCGTGATGAGTGCAGCCTGTTGATCGGTGACCGTGCCAAAGATCGTGCCGCGCGCGTCCTGGGAGAGCAGGAGCGACGGGGCTAGCGCGAGAAAGAGAAATCGCACTTGGTTTCGCATGACCCAGGAGTTCTACCACGACCGCCTGGCGGGCGCTGCCATACAATGACTGGACGATGATCGTGCAGTTCATTCTTCTTCTCATCGGAGCGTCGGCAGCCACTTGGGCGCAAGATGCGCGGGCCTTGTTCTCCTCGCAGTGCGGCGTCTGCCACGGCGACGGACAAGGCACCGAACGCGGCCCGAACCTGATGGGAAACCGCAAGATCCGCGCCATGTCGCGCGACGATTTGCGCGCGCTGATACGCGACGGCGCGCCGGCGTCCGGCATGCCCGCGTTTCCGCGGCTCTCGGCCGCCGAACTCGATTCGCTCACGGCGCTGGTGCGCGACATGAACGCCACGGCGGCGGAAGCGGAGGGACCAGGCAATGCGGCGGCAGGCGAACGCTACTTCTTCGGGGCAGGTGGTTGCGCGGGCTGCCATATGGCGCTGGGGCGCGGCAAGACAGTGGGTCCGGATCTTTCGGCGGCGGGCGTGGAGATGACGCGCGAGGAGCTCGAACGCGCCGTGCGCGAACCGTCGGTGCGCATCCGGCCCGGGTACCAGTCCGTGGCGGTGACGCTGCGGAACACGCCGGCCCCGCTGCGCGGATTTGCCCGCAATCACAGCCGCTATAGCACGCAGGTGCAGGATCTGAACGGACGCTTCCATCTGCTCGCCGCGAATGAGATTGCCGAAGTGAAGTTGGATGCGCAATCCATGATGCCCGCCGCCAAGTGCTCGGGCGAAGAGTGCCGCGATGTGGTGGCGTATCTTGCCTCGCTCACAGGCGTTAAACCCGGCGCGCCCGCGGTGGCATTTGCCAGCGCCGCCCGCACGCCGCGCACGGGCGACTGGGCCTCCTACCATGGGGAACTCAGCGGCAACCGCTTCAGCCCGCTCAATCAAATCACGCGCGACAACGTGAAGGACCTGCGCCTCGCCTGGGTATTCCCGGTGAACCACAATCAACTCGAAGTGACGCCCGTCGTGGTGGACGGCGTGATGTACATCACAGGACCCAATCAGGTGTGGGCGCTCGATGCGCGCTCCGGCCGCACCATCTGGCACTACCAGCGCCCGCGTTCGCGCAACACGCGCGGCGATCCCGCCAAGGGCACCAACCGCGGCGTAGCGATTCAGGGCGACCGCGTCTTCACCGTCACCGACAGCGCTCGGCTCCTGGCGCTGCATCGCGTCACCGGCGCGTTGCTGTGGGAAACCGCGCTAGCCGCCGATCTCGCCGATGCATCGTATGCGGGCAACTATGGCAACACATCCGCGCCGCTCGTCATCAGCAGCGATCTCGTGGTGGCCGGGATCTCCGGCGGCGACCTCGGCATGCGCGGCTTTCTAGATGCCTACAGAGTCTCGACCGGCGAACGGGTGTGGCGCTTCTGGACAGTCCCTGCGCCGCATGAGCCGCTGGCGAAGTCAGGCTGGCAGGGTACGGCGCTTGAGAAGTTCGGCGGCGGCGGCGGAACGTGGATGACGGGCACCTACGATCCCGAGACGGACCTCGTGTTCTGGGGCGTGGGCAACCCCTATCCGGCGATGAATGGCGATGAGCGGCGCGGCGACAACCTCTACACATCATCCGTGGTGGCCGTTGAGGGCCGCACCGGCAAACTGAAGTGGCACTATCAATTCACGCCGCATGATCTCTACGATTGGGACGGCGGGCAGACGCCGCTGATTGTCAACCGCACCTACCGAGGGCGCGAACGAAAGCTGCTGATCGAGGCCAACCGCAACGGTTTTTTCTACGTATTCGACCGCACCAACGGCGAGTTGCTGCTGGCTGAAAAGTTTGTCGACAAGCTCACTTGGGCCACGGGCATCGGCAAAGACGGCCGGCCGATTCTGATTCCCGGCAAGGAACCCACGCGCGACGGGAACCTCGTGTGTCCCAATGTGCTGGGCGCCACCAACTGGCACTCGGTCGCTTTCAGCCAGGAAACCGGATTGTTCTATCTGATGGCGCGCGAAGATTGTGGCGTCTATACCAAGCCGCCGAGTTGGAATCCGCGCCCGTGGGTGAAGGAGCCGGGACGCGCCGCGCTGCGCGCGATCGACATCGAAACGGGCAAGCGTGTGTGGGACGTGCCGCAGATCGGGCGCGCCGACAGTTGGGGCGGCGTGCTGGCCACCGCCGGCGGTGTGCTGTTCTTCTGCGAGGACAGCGGCGCGCTGGGTGCAGTGGATCCGCGCACGGGCAAGGACCTGTGGCAGATTCAGGTGAACTCGGGTGCGGAGTTGGGCGACGGCCATAGCTGGCGTGCTTCACCGATGACGTACGTGGCCGCGGGCAAGCAGTATGTGGCCGTGGCGAACGGGCCGAATATTTTAGTGTTTGGGTTGCCATGACTTGCGGAACGAGGACGGCTTGTCTCTTGCTGGTAGCGGCCGTGGCGCTTTCCGCGCCGGCGGATGATTGGGTTCTCTATCTGCGCTGCGCCGGACAGGTGCGCGTGGGGATGTCGCTCGCAGAGGTGCGGCGTGTGCTGGGCGATCCCCAGGCGTCGCTCGAAGGGCTGGATCCGGAGAGCGTCAACAACTGCGCCCATGTGCGCAGCGCGCGCCTGCCGGACGGACTGGGAATCATGTTCTCGAAGGGTCGGCTGGTACGGCTGGAAGCGTGGTACGGCGAGTGGCGTACCGCGGCGGGTGTGCGTATCGGAGACACCGAGGCGCGCGTCAGGCAACTCTATCCGGGGCGGATTCATGTGGAACGGCATCACTATGTGGAGACCGGTCACTACCTGCGTTACACGCCGGCCAGCTCGGCGGATCGGGACTTCGGGCTCCTGTTTGAAACAGACGGTGAAAAGGTGACGTCGGTTCGAGCCGGGACCCTGGAGGCGGTTGCGCTGGTGGAAGGCTGCGCCTAAGCAGACCAACGCAAGACCCGCGCCGATCAGCGTGATCGTCTGTGGTTCGGGCGCATCACTGCTCCTTGATAGCCGTGCGCGGTTGTCGTCTCATCAGTGCCAGATCGGCGGCGAGGCACGCGCGCTATAGAATGCTTGGATGGTCCGCCTGATCCTTCTCGCATGCATCGCCGCGGGCGTCGCGCCCGCTCAAGCGGACCGCCGCGCCATGCTCGATCAACTCCTCCGCGTACTACGCCCCAGCACGCCGCCGCAAGATGGCCGCATGAACGCGCATGACAAAACGTGGGAAGAGTGGCAGCGCCGCACGGGCGAACTGCCGCCGGACTTTGATGCCATGCCGTCTGAGCCTTGGCTGCCCGACGCGCTGAAGGGCGTTGCATCGCCGGCCGCCTGGCCCGCGTGCCGCGAAGTGCTGAAGCGCGACGTGCAGCACTGCATGTTCGGCCGCTATCCGCCGAAGCCCGAAAACTTGCGCGCCGTGGTGACGAATGAACGCCGCTAAGGCCGTGTGACGATTCGCGAAGTGCGCCTCGAGTTCGGGCCGCAACATCGCGCCACGCTGCGTCTTGAACTGGTCATTCCGGACGGCGCCGGCAAGCGCCCGGTGTTCCTCACCAACCATGGACGAAACCGCCCGTAGCTGTACACCGCCGTGCGCCGAGGCTACATCGCCTGCGTCTATCACGTGACCGACCCGCGCTACGGGCATGGCGATGACTCGGATGCGTGGATCGAAATCTACACGGAGTACGATTTCTCCGTCCTCGCCCGCTGGGCCTGGGCTGCTTCGCGCGCGGTGGACTACCTCGTCACGCCTCCCGAAGTGGACCCCGCGCACATCGGCCTCACCGGCCACTCGCGCAACGGCAAACAGGCTCTGGTGGCCGCGGCGTTCGATGAGCGCATCGGCGCGGTGATTCCGTCGAGCGGTAACAGCGGCGAGTCGAACCCGTGGCGCTATGCCAACGAGCCGTTTGCCACCGAAATCATCGAACTGCTGCCCAGCGCGCAGCCGCACTGATTCCATTCACGGTTGCGCTTCTTTGCAGGCCGCGAAGATAAGCTGCCGGTGGATCAGAACACGCTGCTCTCGCTCGTGGCGCCCCGCGGGCTCATGCTCTCTACGGCCTATTCAGAGTCGGCGACAAATCCCGTGGGCTTCGAGCAGGCCTACCGCGACGCGCTGCGCGTGTACAAGTTCCTGGGGCGCGAGCAGCACGTGTGGCTTCAGTTGCGCGAGGGAGAACATGAGACCAACGCCGCTGACATTGAGCGCTTCATCGATTTCTTTGACACCGTCTTCGGGCGTCGCCGCCAGCCGAAGGTCGAAACCTGGGTGCACGGCTATAAGTTCGACGTCTGGCGTGCGGCGGCGGGCGAACGGATCGATCCGCTGCGCACGCCCAAACCCGCGCACTGGCGCGAGCAAATTGCCTGGGCGCTCGGCGAAGAGCCGCCCGGTGCGCCCAACTGGCACGCGCAACGGATGCCGCTTGAAATCACCAATGCCGAAGGCTGGCTCGGCCACATCTACGGCCGTCCGTCCGCCACGCCCGCCGTGCGCGAGCGCATCGCCAAGGAGAACATGGAGTGGAGCGAAGTGCCGTTCGGCGACGGCGTGAAGGGCGATCTGTTTCTGCCGCGCGGCGCCGCGTGCAAGCTGCCGGTGGTGGTGTGGCTGCACGGCTATGCGTATCAATACGGCTGGTCGAGCTACTCGCCGTGGTCGTCCACCGGCAACGTCTTCCGCATGGACCAGCGCCCGACCATTCCCGAACTCACCAAGCGCGGTTTTGCCGTGCTGGCGTTCGACCAGATCGGTTTCGGCACGCGGGTACGCGACGCGCGTGACTTCTACTCGCGCTATCCGAAATGGTCGCTGATGGGAAAGATGGTGGCCGACACGCGCGCCGCCGTGGATGCGCTCAGTTCCCACTCTCGCATCGACGCCTCGCGCATCTTCCTGCTCGGCTACGCGCTGGGCGGCAAGATTGCGCTGCTGGAAGGCGCGCTCGACGAGCGCGTCCGCGGCGTGGCATCCGTGGCCGGCTTCGACGCGCTCCGCGCGGCCGCACTGGACCGGGGCGTCGAAGGCGTGCGCCACTAGTCGCATCTGCACGGCCCGCTGCCGCGCCTCGGGTTCTTCGTCGGCCACGAGCAGCGCCTGCCTTTCGACTTTGACGCCGCTCTCGCCGGTCTTGCCCCGCGCCCCACGTTGATCGTCGCGCCCACACTCGATCGCTACGTCCGCGCCGGCGACATGCGCGCGGCTGTGAACGCGCACCCGCGCGCAGGGCTTACGCTCGAAACGCCCGAGACCATCAACAAGTTCGACCAGCGCTTGCAGAAGCGTGTGTTCGATTGGCTCGCGGCGCATTTACTTGCGCGATGAATACTTGTTGAGCAGCTTCAATACTGCCTCGGCGGCGGGCGGCGCATCTAGGCCGCTCTGCACAATCTGCAGGATGCCCCACGCCGGCTGCTGATACATGTTCTGATTGGCGGACTTGTCTGAGCGTAGCGTCACGCCTTGCAAAGACACGCCGGCAAACACGCCGCGCGAACGCGACCACGTGAGGATCTCGGCGGTCATCAATGCATCCGTCTCCGCCGTCGCCTGACGCCCCACCGGCCCGGCGGCCACCGACGCATCGGCGCCCAATGTGAACTTGCTCTGGCTGAGCCGCTTCACGCCGCGCGCGTTCATCACCAGCATGATCACGTCCGTCTCAGCGCCGCCGATCTGCAGCCCGAAGCTGCCGCCCTCCATGCGCACGCCCGCCAGCGGTCCCCATCCAGCGCCGCCCGTGCGCCGGCATGAAACGAATCCACGCCCGTACTTTCCGCCCACAATCAGTGCGCCCTTTTTCATGCCCGGCACCAATACGATGCACTCGGCTTTGTCGAGCAGCTTTTGCGGAATGGCACGATCCGCCACCCCCATGATTTCCTGAAACACCTCGGCAGATGCTGCCAGGCGCTTATCGGTGGTAGTAGTGGGGCCAGAGTTGGCAGCCGCGAGCATAGCGGTTATAAGGAAAAACAAAATGTTCCGCATATGTTCCTAGTGTAGCCTCGGGCCTCCAGCCGGTTTCCGCGCGAGGAGACTCGCAATTCAAAATGAAAGGGCCACCTGAGCCGGTCAGCGCGGGTGGCCCTGTTCTCTCGATGAGCGGTCTCTAGCTAGAACACGTAACGCAGCGTGAAGGTCACACGGCGGCGGCCGCCTTCGGTGTTCCACTGGTTCAGGAAACCGGCGTTGTTGATGCGCGCTTCCGGGATACCGAAGTTGCGCGTGTTGCTGAGATTGTAGAAATCGAACCGGACGTTGAAGGCATGGCCTTCGGCAAAGCCCAGCTTGATGTTCTTGTTGATGGCAAGGTCCACGTTGGCAATGCCGTCCGAGCGCAGCACGTTGCGGCCGGCGTTGCCCAAGGGGTTTGCGGCCGTCGGCAGCGAGAAGAGATTCGGCACGAAGTTGGTGAAGTTCTGCGGAATCTGCACGGTCACTTGCTGGCCGCGGTTGATGAACAGTCCCTCCACGGTCTGCCCGGCGAGCGCCGTGCCCCCGCGTTCGGACGGATGGACTGGCCGATCAGGCTGTCGATACCAGACAAACGGAAGCCCGGGTCGACGCCTGCGAGGGCCGAAAACGGCGAACCGCTTTGGAACGTCACGAAGCCGGACGTGACCCAACCGCCCAACAGTTTGCCCGCCGCGCCGCGCTGGTCGCGTATGAACGGCAGCTCAACCGTGAAGTTGGTGGAGAACCGGTGCGGGCGATCGTACGTCGACCGTGCGCGCTCGGCTCGCCGGTTAAATGAGTCTTGCGCAACGGCCACTTCACCGGCCGTCGAGGCGTTGAAAATCTCGCTCTGATCGTCCATGAAGGCACTCCAGGTGTAGTGCGCGCCCATCGAGAAATTCTGCGAGAGGCGCTTTTCAAACGACGTCTGCAGCGAGTGATAGCTGGAAGACGACGCATGGGCCCGCTCGCTGATGCTGCCGCGGTTCGGGTTCACGCGGATGGTGCCGTTGGCATTGTTCACCGGCACGGTGGGGTTGCCGTCAAGCGACATGAACAGCGCCGTGCCCTTGGTGCCTACGTAGCCCACGGTGGCGGCCCAGTTGTTGCCCAGTTCGCGCTGCACGTTGAACGAGAACTGTTCGGCGTAGGGGGCGCGGTAGGTTTCGTTGACAATGGTGCGGGTGATGAACTGCGGGTTGGCAACAGTGGCTTCCGTGCGGCCGGTGGCAATGTCCTGTACCTTCTGGAAGCCATTGGCGCTGCGGGCGGGGAAGTTGCTAACCACGGTGAACGGGAACGAACTGAGGATATTCAGCACGATGTTATTGAAGATCAGATCGTAGGTGCGCGAGTAACCGCCGCGTATCACGGTCTTGTCCATCGCGCGCCAGTTGAAGCCCACGCGCGGCGCCCAATTATTCACGTCGCGCTTGGGAGGCGTATCCATCCGGAAGGCGGGGTTGTTGTTGTTGAGCGACAGCACCTGCGTTTTGATCTTCTGCAGGAAATCGACGGCATTGCCCGGCGACTCGTAGCGAACACCGTAGATGAGCGTGAAGTTGCTGCGCACGCGCCACTCGTCCTGCACAAAGAAAAAGTAGTCGTAGTATTTGTAGCCCTGCCAGCGCGGCACGCCGGGCAGGAAGCTGTTGATCGATTGCACGTTCGGCACATCGTCAATCACATCCTGCAGGGTCTGATACTGCAGCCGGCCGCGGATGGTGGGATTGAAGTCCTGATTCTGGTCTTGCCAGCGAATGTCGATCCCCATCTTCATGTTGTGCGTGCCGCGCAAGATGGAGAAGTTGTTCATCAACTGGTAGTTGTGAAGCACCTGAGCCGGGGGCAGGTTAACCGCCAGTCCGATGGCTGTGCGTGTATTCGCGGCGTTGAAACTGGTGAGCCCCAACTGCGTCACTTCGAGCGAAGGAATATTCAACGCCCTGGTGTCGGCGGTATTGGTCTGAGAAACGTAGCGGCCGTAGCTGACACGGAACTCGTTGAACATTTAGAAAGTCAGCGTGCTGGTGACGCCGGCGTTGGCGTTGTACCGCTTTTGCGGGCTTTGCGGGGTGAGTCCGGGCGGCACGGATTGGCCGCTGATGGTCTCGCGCGTATCGATGAGCACGCGCGAGGTGAGCGAATGTTTGTCGTTGAAGCGATGGTCGCCCTTCACCATCCATTGCCAGGCGTTCAGCTTCGCTGGCTGCGCGCCGGCCAGCGTGCCCACGGGAATGGTCAGCGCGTGGCCGCCGACGTTGGCCGCCACGGTCTGTCCGGTACCGGTTTGCGCGGCGGGAAGAAACTCAAGCACCGCGGCCAGCGCCGGGCGGCCGGAAGTAAATGGCCGCAGCGGCGCCTTGCCCGCTTCCGTGGGCGCGCCGGTGATGTTCGCGCCCGACGCAAATTCGCGGTCCGTCCAGCGCATCAGCGAGCCGAAGAAGAACGTCTTGTTCTTGATAACCGGTCCACCGACGGTGCCGGCAAACTGATTCTCAATACGCTACGGGGCGCGCGTGAAAACCCGATTATCGAGGTTCGAGCGCGAGTTCAACTTATTGTCGTTATGCTTCCAGAACAGAGACCCGCGCAGCTCATTCGTGCCGCTCTTGGTGACGATGTTCACCACCGAGCCGGCCGCGCGGCCGAACTCCGGCGCAAACTGATTCGTGATGACACGGAACTCGCCCACCGTGTCGGGGTTGTTGATCTCCTGGAGCAGGCCGCCGACGGAAGGCGAATTGGAATCGGTGCCGTCCACCATGAAGTTGTTCGAGCGCGTGCGCATGCCGTTCACCGAAAACGCCACGCCGCCCTGCGCAAACGTGGCGTTGCCGCCGGATAACTGGCTGACGCACGGCACCGAAAGCGCCGCGTTCAACCTAAATCCGGCAGTTGGGGTGGCCGGTCGGGCATGAAGTGATGGATACTCAACGGGATGGGCGAAGAAAAGAGCGTACCGGTCGTTCACC
>Ga0194119_10007004_pt1 | contig 16087 bp, 20 predicted proteins | sample TA2MahC100mmetaG_FD_148620 | JGI IMG/M metagenome (GOLD analysis project Ga0194119, IMG submission 148620) | Freshwater microbial communities from Lake Tanganyika, Tanzania - TA2015018 Mahale Deep Cast 100m | ecosystem: Environmental > Aquatic > Freshwater > Lake | place: Tanzania: Lake... | reverse complement strand
GAGTGGCGTTAATTTTATCTCCGTCAAAGGGCCGGGCCTGATATCAAAGTATGTTGGAGAGAGTGAAAGGGGCATCAGGGAAGTTTTTAAAAAGGCAAAACAAGCGTCACCCACCATATTATTCTTTGATGAAATAGACAGCCTGGTTCCTAAAAGAAGCGAGAGCAGCGCCGATGCTCATGTAACAGAAAGGGTGATCAGTCAATTTCTAACAGAGATGGACGGGATAGAGGAATTGAAAGGAGTGGTCGTCTTAGCCGCTACCAACCGATTGGATTTAATTGACCCGGCGCTTCTTAGAAGCGGCAGGTTTGACATTTTATTTGAGCTTCCTATCCCTGATGAAGAGACAAGGCTTTCGATATTTAAAATTCATACCAGGAATAAACCCCTTCATAAAGATGTGGACTTGAAGACATTAGCTAAGAAGACAAATGGAATGGCGGGGTCGGATATACAATTACTCTGCCAGAAGGCTTCAATGAATGCCATCCGTAAATTTGTCAAAGGGAAGAAAGATGGGGTCAATGCCCGGTCTAAGGAATTGGCCATAACCTATGACGACTTTGAAGCGGCCTTGAGATCAATTCAATCCGAAAGGCCCTGAGATGCGAAGTCTGAAATACATCCCCATCATCCATACGGGGGTCGAGATGGGATCGCTCTATGGAACATTAAAAGCTGAATATGTTAGAAAGTTTGGCACACAAAAATGGGAAGAACATAACAGAGTCATAGAGGATTTCTGGCAAGGGATTCGTAAAAAGGTCTTTGATTTAAACTTGGATTACCCAAATACACGGTTGTATCAAGATGGATTGCCTGTATGCGGAAAAGAGATGGCTATCATTGAGGAGCTGGTCAAGATGGGTAGCCATAACCATCAGATTCTGATGGAACTCATCCAGTTCGGTGCAAAACTGGAAGGAACAGAAGACCCAAATCTACTTTTAGAAGAGTATACCTATTTAAAAGAAGGATCAGCTCATTTGGATGACCCGAAAGGGAAAAGGAAATATCAGAAGCTGGCCGGAAGCCTTTTGCAGAAGAGAGATGCCTATATTGCCCAGCGAATTGACAAAACTTTACGGGAAGGTGAGACGGGGCTACTCTTCATCGGAATTGCTCACAGGGTGAATGAGCAATTACCTGAGGACATCGTGACAGACTACCTCATTTATAGGCTCCCGTTCAAAGAAGGCTTTTTCCGTTATGAAAAGGAAAGTTAAAGGGATTCATGATATTACCACTTCACTGTATCGGGCAAAGGTAGGGGATAAGAAGGAAATTTTAAAAATTAGAAGGCTCTCTATATCCCTTGGAGGTTTGCCAGATAGAAAAAAAAGATTTTTCAACCAAGGCGAAGAAATTATAAGTCCTCCAAGAATTTGGGCCTTTTCCACCAAACCAAAGTTTAGGCGATATCAGAAATCGATCGAAAAGACTTTGTCAATAGAAAGGGTTAAAGAACCTAAAACGGACGTTTTTAAGAAAATGAACAACTTAGTCATCATGGCTGAACTACCGGAGGTAAAAAAAGAGGACATCCATTGGGAAATAAACGGTGATATTTTTGCCATCCGCGCCCAAGATAGATTCAGTTCGAGGAAGTATATTAAAGAAATGCTTCTTCCTTTTGTGGTAGATGAGGCCAATATTCAAACGGGTTACAGAGATGGTATTTTTGAAATTAGTTTTCGCAGGAAGAGGGGAACGAAGAAATGAATAAAACGATTCTGATTGTAGATGATGAAAAGGATTTATGCACCATCCTCTCTGATAGCCTATCTCGGGATCGCTATCGGGTAGTCACTGCATTCAATGGGAAGATGGGGCTCCAATTAGTAAAGAAAGAAAAACCTGACCTGATTCTTTTGGATATAAAAATGCCAGGGATGGATGGGATAGAGGTTCTTAGAAAAATTAAGAGGATGAAGAAAGAAATCGTTGTGATTATGTTTACGGCTTATGGAACCCTTGAAACAGCAAGAAAGGCTATGAAGTTGGGCGCATACGATTATGTGACCAAGCCCGTTGACCTTTTTCTCCTTAAATCTCTTGTGAAAGAAGTTTTAGGGAAGGCAAGCAAATCGGTAACAAAGGGGAAACGATGAAAGACGGACGGAAACATTTATATGGTGTGATAGGAGCGTCCGAAAATTTGAATTTCGGTCCCATCAAGGTTGGGAACCAAGATAATGAAGTCTATTCGGTAACTTATAAAGAATTATCAGCGATTTTTAGCAACACCTCTTTTACAGATTATAAGACAATGACTAAGGATGTTGTCATCCGATATTTATTAGATCACCAGAAGGTAGTGGAGAGTATGATGAATTCACATCCCATCATCCCATTCAAATTCGGTTCATTGGCCCACAGCGAGAAAGATGTGGAGCAGATACTGACCCAGGGTTACACCCTTTTTAAATCCCTCCTCCCATGGGTTCGAGAAAGGGTAGAGTTTGAGTTAGTAGCATCGTGGGATAGAGAAAAGGTATTCAAGGCCCTCTATGAGGAGGAGTCAGAGATCCGGTCCCTTCAGGAAATGATTGAAAGAAAGTCTGAAGGGGATGCTCTTCTGGAGAAGATCAAACTCGGAAAGCTGGTCCACCAGTACCTTGTTAATAGGAGGGCTCTGTTAAAAGATAAAATCCTTTCTCAATTAAAAGGTTGCACTGAATCTCAATGTGACCACGATGCCATGGATGATTTAATGATCCTAAATACAGCATTTCTCTTAAGAAAGGAAATGGAAAGTGAATTCGATCGCAGGATTCAATATCTGGATCAAACCTTTCTCGGAAAGGTCTCTTTCAAAGTCATCGGTCCTCTTCCTCTATATAGTTTTAAGTGCATCGAAGCAGAGTGGGTCGGCGCTAGTGAGATTCGTGAGGCTCTTGCCCTTCTCGGTTTGAATGAGAATGCGTCATCAGCCGATGTCAGGAACGCCTATTATCGAAAGGCACAGTCTATTCATCCTGATAAGATGGGAGACCTTTTAAATTCTCCTTCGGAATTTGAAAAGTTGGCTGAGGCCTATAAGTTCCTTAGGAAGTATTATAACCAGCATTGTTCCTTTCCCAGAGAAGACCGCATCCTCTTGATGGAGGTCAGAACGAATGGTTCAAATGATTGAAGGAAAGAGGATGAAGAAGGGGGTGGGAAATCATATTGTCACGGTAGATAGATGAGGCTTTTGAAATATCTTCTATTTTTTCTTCTTCTAATTTTTGCTTTGGCAATATACGCTTCGTATGAATTGACGTGTGGGATTGAATATTATCAAGGAGTTTTAGAAAGGCAAGATAATATAATACGTCAAAAAAAGAAGCGTATTATTGAATTAATACAAAAATTGGAGAACATGGAAAATGAAAGATTCCAGATTATCGAACAGAAAGCCAAAGTGCACCATTCTTGAATCGTTCGACGGGATGATCATAGTTATTGGGCCGAATATCGTTAAGTCAAACCATGTGGAAATGAAGAAGGCTTTTGATTTGATTGAAAATTCTTGTTGGGAGATTAATATAAGCCACCTCCATGGACCTTATGGGGTAAAACAAAAGGAGGAGAACTACCATGACGGTAATATTAAAGGAGGCGCATGAAGAAGCGATTCGAAAAATAAAAAAGAGGTCTTTTAAAATTCATGTGTTAGGAATATGTATTACGTTTTTATTATCTATATTTTTAATGTATGGGAAAGTGATTTTAAAAATAGAGAAGGATTTAGCCAAGCAAAGTTATGAAGTAGTTAAAGGCCATGTTATTGAAATGAGAACTAAATTAAAATTATTAGAGATATTGAGGACAAAGCCAATTAGTATTGGCCATGCGTTAGAAGTTGCAGAAGTAGTTTTCGAGGAATCGAAACATCGAGAAATACCAATATCGATGGCTCTGGCTATTATCAATCAAGAATCTTCATATCGAAATAGCGCTGTAAGTGAGAAAGGTGCGAGAGGATTGATGCAGTTGATGCCAGGAACATGGAATCAATATATGGACGATCCTAAATTGAAAAAGGAGACAGGAAATAGCCATATCCCAACGTTAAATATAAGGGCAGGAATGGCTTGTCTCGGAGATTTAATAAAAAAGGAAAAGGATTGGAATAAAGTATTGAGCATTTATGTAAGTGGGAATAAAGATATTGAGTCAAATCAAGTTTATATTAAACAGGTTTTTAATAAGGCAAAAGAATACAATGAGGAATTAAGTGGGAGGTGGTAGGCCCTTAGGGAATCGAAATCGACAAAAGATTGTCGATATATTCCCGACCGAAATATCCCCCTTTAGCAAAGGGGGGCGAAGGGGGATTTGAGACCGTGGGAAATCCCCCTCAATCCCCCTTTTTCAAAGGGGGAGGTTAATAGAGGGGAAATTTCAAATATTTTTGGATAGGTTTAATGGAAGAAGGAAAATACATTTACTGCATCATTGAAACAAAGGCTGAGAGGAATTTCGGACCCATGGGCATCGGTGGAAGGGGTGACGAGGTAACCACTCTCAGCCACAGGGACCTGAGCATGGTTATCAGCAATTCTCCGATGACAAAGTATGTGGTCAGTCAGGAGAATATACTTGCCCATGAAAAGGTGATCGAGGAGGTAATGAAAGAATTTACAGTCCTGCCGGTTCGGTTTTGCACCATTGCCTCAAGTGTTGACGAAGTAAGAAATCTCTTAGATCGAAGATACAGGGAATTCAAGAACCTCTTAAAGGATATGGACCACAAAGTCGAATTGGGTGTAAAGGCCCTGTGGAAGAATATGCATGCGATCTTTAAAGAGATCGTACAAGAGAATCAGGCGATCAGGAGGTTAAGGGAAAAGGTGGGGCCCCATTCCGGGAAAAAGAGAGCCCTTTCTGTGAAGGTCCCTCTGGAAACAAAAGTAGAAATGGGAAAATTAGTAGAGAACGCTCTCCAGAGGAAAAAGGGTGAAGAAGGGGAAAGGATTGTTGAAGCTTTAAGAAGGCCGGCCGTTGATTACAAACTCAATAGAACCATTAGCGATGAGATGTTTCTTAACGCCGCTTTTTTGGTGGATAAGGGGAGAGAGAAAGAGTTCGACAATATCATAGAAGATCTCAACGAAGGAGGCAAAGAGAGAATCAGATTCATGTATGCAGGCCCCCTGCCTCCTTATAACTTCGTGAATATTACCATCTATCCCGAGGAGTGGGAAAAGTGACTATGGTCATGGAAGGGAAATACATTTACTGCATCATAGAAACAAATGGAAAAGAGGAGCGATTTGGCCATTTGGGAATAGGCGGCAGAGGAGATGAGCTCCATACGATCTGTTTCAATAACATCGCGGCCGTGATCAGCAACGCACCGATCAAGAAATATTCTGTGGCAAGAGAGAATCTCATCCCCCACGAACAGGCTGTAGAAGTCGTGATGAAGTCTTATACCGTTCTGCCTGTAAGATTTGCTACCATTGCCGAAAATGAAGAAAAAGTGAAGAGAATATTGGAAAAGGAGCATCGTAGGTTCGTTGATTTATTAAACTACCTCGAAGGGAAAAAAGAGCTTGGACTGAAGGCTGTGTTTAAGGAAGATGTGGTCTACAAGGAAATATTAGCCAATTATGATGAGATCAGAATGGGAAAAGAGAGGATCGCAAAAGGTCAGGGTAGAGAATTTGCGCTCGTGGCAATTGGCAGACAGGTTGAGGCTGCCTTAGAGCAAGAGAAGAAGAAGAACGTGGAGTATATATTGGGTTCCCTTACGCCTTTAGCGGTAGAATTTAGGCTTAACAATACCTACGGGGAAAGGATGATTGTCAATGCTGCCTTCTTGGTAGAAGAGACTAAAGAAGCTTCTTTCGACCAGAAAGTGAACGAAATGGTTAGCAAGCACAGCGATAAAATCAACTTCAAATACGTAGGGACGGTGCCGCCATTTAATTTTGTCAATATAGAAATCAATACAGGAGATTATTAATGCTTTTGATCGATGACCTATTAATGTTACCTGTGAAAGGATTCTTGGGTATCTTTAAGAAAATTCATGAGATGGTCGAACAGGAATTGTCCGATGAAACATATCTCCTGGAAAAAATGATGGCCTTGCGGCTCCGTTTCGAATTAGACGAGATCAGCGAAGAGGAATACAGTCAACAGGAAAGAGAGCTTTTAGCACGTTTGGATGCCGCAAGGGGTGTTGACGAAGCCGAAAAAGAGGAGGTGTTTAAATATGGCTAATATAGAGGATGCCAGAAAGATTTCAAGTGAATTCTTAAAAAAGACCCTCAATATAGAAGATGTAAGGGTCATTAAAGCCGCAAGGGGTGACGACGGTTGGGAGGCCGAAGCTGAGGCTTACGAAGAGAGTTCATTTATCAAAGCCCTCGGTCTTCCCACCAGGGTCATGGACCGAAATGTCTACACCGTGAGGCTGGATGATCACTTGGAAGTTCAGTCCTTCGAACGTAAAGGCGAGGAAAAGAGATAACAAAGATGGGAGGATTATACCTTTACTGCCTCAGAGAAAGCGCTCCGGGCTATTTGGCGGCACCAATAAAAGGTATTGATGGAAACGGAGAAGTCTTTGTTCTTCCCTTTCGCGATTTAGAGGCAATCGTCAGCGAAGTAGCGTTGGAAGCATTTGCCAGCGAAGAGATTCAAAGAAAAGCACAGGAAGACCTTAAATGGATTAAGGAGAGGGCTGTTGCACACGCAAGAGTGGTTCAGGAAGCGATGGGAGGGGACCCTATCCTCTTAGACCTGATCCCCATGAAATTCGGCACCATTTTTAATGATAGAGCAAGATTAGAAGAGGTATTAGAAAAAGACTATCTCAGGATAAGAGAAGTTTTAGAAAGAATTCGAGGAAAGCAGGAGTGGACTGTAAAGGTATATCTAAAGGAAAGAAGAAAATTTGAGAAGGTAATAAAAGAGAAAAATGAGACAATAAAAGAAAGGGAGAAGGAAATTGCAGATTTACCTGAAGGGATGGCTTTTTTTATGGAAGAGGAATTGAAAGAGGTTATTTCTGAAGAACTATATAAAGAATTAAACAATATCGTAGAAGGTCTTTTTGAGGATTTAAAAAAACAAGCGATAGCCTCAGTAAAGAATAAAATTTTGGGAAAAGAGTTAACAGGAAGACAAGAACCGATGGTTTTAAACGTCGCCTATTTAATCCAGGAAGAGAAAATTAAAGATTTTAATAAAAAGGCTCAAAGATTGAATCAAGAGATTCAAGCTAATGGATTTTATCTTGAGTACAGTGGTCCCTGGCCAGCTTATAATTTCACAACTTATTAAAAAATATGGCTAATTTATTGAGTAATACAGTCAATAAAAACGATAATGTAACCTTGGTAGATGCTCTGGATAAGGTTTTGGAGAAAGGTGCGGTCATCAATGGGGATTTAATAATAAGGGTAGCGGATGTAGACCTTGTCTTTTTAGGGTTAAGGCTTATTCTTACCTCTATTTCTAAGGCAGAAGAACTATCCGGTAAGAATTTCAGTAATCCCGATAAAGAATTTACCCCTGAAGATATAGAATATATACAGAAATTACAGAGGGAGATAAAAAGAGCCGAAGAAAATATTCCTAAACTTATTGACTTGGGGAATCCCCAAAAGGCAGAGCAGGGCTTAGCTAAATTAGTTTTAACTTTGGTTGAACTGATAAGAAAACTTTTGGAAAAGGAATCTTACAGGAGGGTGAAAAGGGGGGTGCTTTCGCCTGTGGAAATTCAAAAATTGGGGTTGAGTCTCAAGGCAATAAAGAAGAAGATAAAAGAAATCCAGGCAATCTTTGGCATCGATGATGAGGATCTGAATTTAGATTTAGGTCCTCTGGGGAATTTGATGTAATCCCAAGATATCCCCTCTCCCCTTGCGCCTGCCTGCCGGTAGGCAGGGGAGAGGGTTAGGGTGAGTGGGAAGATGAAAGGGGTATTTTTAGGTGGAAGAAAATAAAGCCAAAATAGGTTGTCCAACATTTCAGAAACAAGAATTGTTGATAAAGTATGTTACCGAGGGCGTCAACATGGCAAAAAATGTGCAAGAAAAGGCGGAATTCTATCAAAGGATAAATGAGGAAGTGGATGTGCTTCTTCGTTGCCAGGATTATGATGAAGCGAGGTTTGATTGTAAGAATTGCTATTTTATTTCGAATTTGCGTAAGAAAACATCGAACTTAATTATAAGTGCCAAAATATTGGGGCGTAACTAAAAACAGGGGAAGAAGTGATGACCACACAAAAAATGATGCACGCTACGGAAGCCACGAATCTTGCAGATATCTTAGAGAGGGTCTTAGATAAAGGGATTGTTATTGCTGGAGATATTAAGATTCAAATTGCTGATATTGACCTTCTCACTATAAAGATAAGGCTTTTAGTTGCCTCTGTGGATAAGGCTATGGAGATGGGGATAAATTGGTGGCAGAGTGATTCCTACCTTTCCTCAAAAGCAAAAGAGACAGCGATAGAGAAAGAAAACAAAATCCTCAAAGAAAGAGTTGATCGTTTAGAGACGAGAATAAAAGCGGAATAGTTTTTGAAAACCCTATTTGTGAAGAAACCTTTAATGTATTGCCGAAAGTAGGGAAAAAATCAGGGGTTTCAACTTCATGACTCAAAACTTCAAACAATCTTGGGAAAAACGGAAGAATAACTTTCCTTTGGAACAGATGGTTACCAAAAGAGCGTCTAAATTAGAGGATGCCCAAAATGAATGGAAGGTAATCTTCGATGCAATTGAGGAGGGCATATCGATTCATGATGTCAATTTTAATATACTCGATGCAAACCAGAGTTTGGCCAGAATTTTAAATACAAAGCTTTCTGACTTGATTGGGAAGAGGTGTTATGAAGTAATTCATCATTTATCAGAACCTATAAAAGGGTGCCCCTGTCTTCAAGCGATAGAGACGAAAAAGTTTGCCAATGAAGAGGTGAAGATCCCTCATTTAAAAGGAGAATTTAACATTTCCATTTATCCATTATCCAATGCTGAAGGAGGTCTGAAAGGATTTGCCCACATTATGAGAGATATCACCGAACAGAAAAGACTTCAGGGCGAATTGGTTCAACTTGAAAAACTTTCGGGATTAGGAGAGTTGATTTCTTGTGTTGCTCATGAATTGAATAATCCTTTAACTTCGGTCATTGGATATGCCCAACTTCTTAAGGGTTCAAAAGAGGTAAGCGAAGAGATTAAAGAGGATTTGGAGAGGTTGCACGACGAAGCCATGCGAACCTCCGGTATTGTTCAGAAATTCCTTGCCTTCGCCCGAAAGAGGAAATCTGAGAAGTCTTATGTCAATATCGATGAGATATTGAGAAGCACCATTGCACTGAAGTCCTATAATTCGAAGATAAATAATGTTGATATCGTTGAAGATTTTCAAGCCGATTTACCAAGGACAATGGCGGACCCTCAACAACTTCAGCAGGTCTTTTTGAACCTCCTCATCAATGCCGAATATGCGATGAAGGAGGCCCACGGTTGTAGAAGATTGGAGATCCAGACAAGATTCGATTTGGAAAGGTCTTTGATCAGAATCTCCTTTAAAGACAATGGATCTGGGATTTCAGAAGAGAATCTTTCTAAGCTCTTTGAGCCCTTTTTTACCACAAAAAAGACAGGAACGGGTCTTGGTTTGAACGTCTCCTATAAAATTGTCCAGGAACATGGAGGCACAATCTTCGTTAAGAGCCGTTTGGGAGAGGGGGCAACATTTACGGTGGAACTCCCGATCATCGATTTGGAGGAAAAGATTGTTGAACCGGAAGAGAAGGAAGAAGAAGGGAGGGTTTCAGGCAAGAAAGTTCTGATCATTGATGATGAACTTCTTATTTTAGACCTCGTAAGAAATATTTTTGAAAGAGAAGGCATGAAAGTGGATACTGTATCGAATGGGGAATCGGCATTGAATAAACTTAAAGAAAGGAACTATGACTTAATTATAATTGACCTGAAAATGCCGGGTTTGGACGGAATAAGTTTATATCAGGAGATCGTGAAGAGGAATTTAAAACTATCTAATAGAATCTTGTTCTTCACGGGAGACACAATCAGTTCAGAGACAAGGACATTCTTTGAAAAGATCCAGGCGGAGTGTATCTTCAAACCATTCGACAATGCCGATTTTCTGAAGAGTGTAAAAAGAATGTTGGGAAGGGAGAAAACACAATTTTTTTCCCGTTCAGATCTTCCCCAGGGCTGAAAGAAGCGGTAAACCCCGTTAGAAAAGACGTGGCTTTAACCCCCCTTCAATAAATAATGAACATTTTTTTTCTAAATCCCATCCTTAAATGGAGAACGTTTCTAGCGGGGTAAATCTTTGGGGTGTATAGAAAAATAAGCTTTTGAAAAAAATAAGGTCTATGTTTTTCTCTTTTCTTTATACAATCCAATTATCATTAGTAATTCTTCAATGTCGACATTTCCACATTCAGCACAAAGATAAAAGAGATGAAATGTTCTTTTCCCATTAGTTACAGCGACACCCTGTAATGCCTGTTGCTTCCCGCACTTTTGACAACGTTCTATATTTTCTTCCATATATTACCAAGAGCATAAAATAGTTTACATTTCGTAGGGCAAGGCTTCAGCCTTGCAATAAGCAGGCCTAAAGGCCTGCCCTACAAAAACGATATATTTCGATGTAAACAATATTATACTCCCCTTAATAACTCCGCAACCGACTCCTCTTTACCCCGTTGGAAAGCCCAGCTGCTTGCAGCGGGGATGAAGATATAATTCCCTCCGGGCCGGAGGCCTTTTAGAGCGAACATGGGGTTTAATGCCCCATGTGAGCCTCACCGTTGGAAAGTCGAAGACTTTCTAACGGGGTTTACCTAACCCTTTCTTTGTAAATTATACCCAACTTCAAGGTTAAAGTTTATTAAGAAGATCACTCGTTTTCAATCAAAAATCCAATGAAGTTATATCCTGATTTACCCATTTAGTAAGGGTAGAGTTTAAAGAGTCATTATGAAAATTTTCCAACACTTCCCTCGCCTTTTGAGGAGACCAGAGTAAAAGATTTTTCTTGGCCCTGCATTCAGGTATATCCTGATAATTTCCTTGAGATATTGTAACCAGAGCTTCGTATACTGTCATCATTTTTTCCCTAATACTTCCTCAAAGGCCTTCAAAGCGATTTCAATATCCCTACCGCTTACATCCAGATGCGTGACCAGACGAATTTGTGTTTTTCCAAAGGGATGGATGAGGATTCCGTTATGTTTCATGGCTTCTGCAATCTGAGGGCCTGTTTTACCGGTCTCGGTTACATCGAATATGACAATATTGGTTTCCACATGCTTCGGATCAAGAGAAACTCCCTTCAGTTCCTTCAAACCCACTGCGAGACGTTTCGCATTCTGATGGTCTTCTTTTAGACGTTCAAGGTGGTGATCCAGCGCATAAAGCCCGGCCGCTGCAATGATCCCGACCTGACGCATTCCGCCTCCAAACATCTTTCTAAAGCGGTGGACCCGGTCAACAAACTTTTTCGACCCTGCGACCAGAGATCCAATAGGGGCTCCCAACCCTTTTGAGAGGCAGACCGATACGGAGTCCGCCCATTGACCGTATTCATGAGGATTGACTCCGGAGGCCACCGAAGCATTCCAGAGCCTGGCTCCATCGAGATGGACCGAGAGGCCCTTTGATGTTGCCAACCGATAGATCTCTGCCATCTTTTCCGCCGGATAAATGGAGCCTCCTCCCCGGTTATGAGTATTTTCAAGACAGATCAGCCGGGTGACAGGAAAGTGGTGGTCATCCGGCCGGATGGCCTCTTCAATCTGCGAAGCATCGAGAATGCCACGAATTCCCTTGAGACAGTGAAACTGGATACCCGACAAAACCGCTCCTCCTCCCCCCTCAAAGTTATAGGGATGGGAGGTGGCTTCAATGACGACCTCATCTCCCGGTTGGGTATGGGATTTGATCGCAAGCTGGTTGGCCATGGTTCCGGAGGGGACGAAGAGAGCGGCTTCCTTTCCAAGCATCTGAGCCACCCTCTCCTGGAGTCGATTGACCGTGGGGTCTTCGCCGAAGACATCGTCTCCCACCTCTGCTTCTGACATCGCCTTTCTCATGGCAGGCGTAGGCCGTGTCACTGTATCGCTTCTAAGATCAATCCATTTCTTCATCTTTCGTCTCCCATCATTCACTGTTTCGTTAAGAAAATACAATGTTACCCCAGTGGTGTCAAGGCTTCCCCAAACTCCGAACTTCTTAAACCTCTTGCTTTTGGTCGAATGATGAGATATTTTTACCTGACAGGGAGGTTGGGATTCGATTTATGTCAAAAGGGGGGATCCTATTATTCGCCTTTATTCTTTTTATCTCAGGTTGTTCAACCAGAATGACGGTCCAGCCCACTTCTCCCCTGCCTCTGATGGAACCTCTCTACTACCCTGATGAATATTTTTCCGGCATTCCCCTGGAAGAAAAAAAGACAGAAGAAGAAAAGAAGACAGAAGAAATTGAGAAAGTAAAGTTAGAGGTAAAAGAGGAAAAGATAGAGACCCGAAAAGAAGATGTGAGTCATCTCGCCCCCCTCCCTCTCCCCCCAGGGATTCCAAAAGAATCGTTAAGCCTTCCTGACATCGCTGTTTCCAATATCTTTCTCAAACAGAAAAGGAAACTATTTGCCACTCTAACCAATATCGGCACAGCCCCATTCCCAATGGAAAGCGGAGGATTGAGTCTCTTTGTGGATGGGCGATTGGAGAAGCGTTATGCATTAAAAAGTCTAACAGATCAGGGGTACCTCAAGCCACAGGAGAGCCTTACCCTGCCCATTCCGTTTTCGCTTTTCAGCCGGAAGGAGGTGGGGGTTAGGGTGGATACCCCGGCGGAACTTCGGGAATTGGACACGGAGAATAACCTTCTCAAAAAGATACTGGAAGGATTTCCCATTGGTCCGGATATCGTGATCAGAGATTTCGATTTGACAGAGGACCTGGAACTCATTATCATCCTCTCCAATATCGGGGAGGCGGACCTCCGGAAGGGTGTGACCTTCAGGATTCGAATCTATTTGAACGACCGGAGGATTTCAGATTTTGAGCATTTTATTTCAGAGGAATTGAAAGCTCATTCAAAGAATCATTACATCCTTTCACCTCCGTATCGGGTCGGCATCAAGGGGATCTCAAGGGTGAAGGTCTCCCTTGCTTCCAAGCTCCGTTCGGATGACATCCGAATGGAGAACAATGTCCTCGAAAGGAGATTCATTATTTTTCCTTTTCAGATCGGAGGGCAGGGGAAGGAACAATTTTCATTTTTTATCCCTTCTCCTCCGTTGAGGGGTGAGGAGTTATCAGAAAAGATCAAGATGGAGGTGAGGTGGGAAGGGCCCTCCACTCCGTTAAAATTTTCTTTTGGGGGACCGGAGGAGAGCAGGTCTCTATTGGATATTTCAGGGACAAGTCCGGTTAAAGTCGAATGGCCTATCCTCTCCGGTGAGCCACAGCGGGAGAGCCACTGGAGAGTTTCCGTGACCAACCCTTTTGAGAATAGAGCGGAAGGACATCTCATCATACAGCATCCCTAATCCGGCCGGGATGGAAGCTAATGTCCCTTAGGAATAAGATTGTGCCTAAGATGGTATGGGTTTAGGGAATTTAAATCCGAAGCACGAAATCCAAAATTCGAAACAATCTCAAATGACCCAATATCAAATGTTCAAAACGAAAAAAGTTTAATTCGAATTTTGAACATTCGTAACACTTTAGCGCTTTGAAAAAAGTTCTTTGAAAACTGAATAAAGAAAGAGCTGGCGTCAGATTCAATAATGTTGTATAACGTTCTCCAGAAGCAAGGAGAACGTTATGGACCCCATCCTATTCCGTTATCGGTCTCGATCTCTTGGGCCACAAGAGATTGGTTTTATCCAAAATACCATTACCCAGTTCTATGCCAAAGGCCGGTCTCATATCGCCAGGGCTTTATGCGAAGCCTGGGGATGGGTTCAGCCCAATGGCCAGTTCAAGGACTGTGCCGCCCGGGATCTGTTGTTGCGTCTGGAAGAGAAGGGATTGATTGCGCTTCCTCCTCGCCTGCGACCTAAGAACAATCTGAAGCGAAACACCTTTGCTCAAGCTCCTCTGTTCTGTAATACCCCTTTGGAAGAACCTCTCAATTCCTATGGCAGCATTGCCCTGAGACGGGTGACTCCAATTGAGAGCTATCTGTGGGATTACCTGGTTCACCATTACCACTACCTGGGGCGGCCTCGTCTTGTCGGTGAACATGCAAGATACCTGGCATTTCTTAACGGTCAGGTCGTTGCTTGCCTGGGTTGGGCCAGCGCTGCCTTTAAAGTTGAAGACCGGGATCGATTCATTGGCTGGGATGCCCCAACCCGACACAAACATCTGTGCTTCGTTTCCAACAATGCCCGTTTTCTCATTCTGCCCTGGGTCCAGATCAAGCATCTTGCTTCCAAGGTCTTAGCTCTCAATCTAAGGCGGTTGAGCCAGGATTGGCAAACAATCTACGGTCATCCCCTTTACCTCGCTGAGACCTTTGTGGACTTGAGCCGTTTTGAAGGCACCTGCTATCGAGCTTCCAACTGGATCTATGTGGGCCTGACCAAGGGGAGCGCCAAGAGAGGCAACCGCTACCACTATCATGGTCAACCCAAGGCGATCTATCTTTATCCCCTGCATCGGAACTTCAGGAGGAAACTGACCGATGACCCGGGATGAAGCCATCGCCATTCTGAATCTGAAACGGGAAGAAGCCATTGTGAGGATTCTGGCCTTGGCAGAGAAAGCCGAGAAGTATGACCGGCTTTCGGGCCAAGCCAGCCCAACCACCCCTTCGGGAATGACTCCTGTTTATTTAAAACCCTCTCACAAGAAACGGAAAAAACCTCCCGGCAGGGGCAAAGGGCATCCGGGGGCGGCCCGTCGACGGCCCCCCCGAATTGATCAGTATCAAGAACATCCCCTGGATCACTGTCCGCAGTGTCAAACCTCTTTGGGAAAGCCTCTGGATAGTTACAAACGATATATCGAAGATCTTCCACCGGTTCAGTCTACCGTGACAGAGCATACCCTCTATCGTTATTGGTGTTCTCGGTGTAAAAAGATGGTTTCGGCAACGCTCACCGATGCGCTGCCCAATGCCATGATTGGACTGAGGCTCGTGGTCTTGACGGCCTGGCTTCACTACCTGATAGGGGTTAGCGTCAATAACCTGGTCAAAACGATCTCCGTCTTCTCCAGCCTGAAGATCACGGCAGGAGGTCTGACCCAGGCATGGAAGAAGTTGGCCTTTCTGCTGGAGCCTCTTTATGAGGAAATCGGTCAAAGAGTGTCTCAAAGCGCTGTCCTGTCGGCAGACGAAACGGGTTGGAGACTCAATGGCATCACCCATTGGCTCTGGGGGTTTGCCACCTCCACGTTTTGCTATTATCGGATCACCCAAAGTCGGGCTTCTCCCGTGGTTCAAGAGGTCTTGGGCCGATTCTTTCGGGGGATTCTGATTTGTGACTTCTGGGGCGCCTATAACAAAATCGGCGCCTTGGCCAAGCAGAGGTGTTTCTACCATCTCTTTACAGAATTGGTGAAAGTGGATCAGCATAACACCTCTTTGGGCTGGAAGACGTTTCGCAAGAAACTGTCCCGTTTACTCAAGGATGCGATCCGACTATCGGAAAAACGCAACCAGCTACGTCCCAAGGTTTACCAGCGCCTGAAACAGAGATTGGATCGTCGGCTGGACCAATTCCTGGCCGATTCTTATCAAGATCGAGATGCCAAAAGACTCCTCAAACGATTGAGGCGGCATCAACGGGAACTCTTCACCTTTCTGGAGTATGAAGGGGTGAGCCCTTACAATAACCATGCGGAGCAACAGATGAGATCCCCTGTTCTGACCCGAAAGGTATCTCAACAAAATCGATCCGACGATGGGGCCAAAACCCAATCGATTCTGATGACCTTGTTCCGCTCCGCTCAACTCCAGGGTCACAATCCGGTAGAAATCATCCTCTCTACCGCAAAAGAAGCCTTGGCAGCCCGGTCAACCGACGAGATCTTAAATTGCCAGCTTATTCTTTTTTCAAAGAGCTAAAGTGTTAC
>Ga0194119_10006994_pt1 | contig 16111 bp, 10 predicted proteins | sample TA2MahC100mmetaG_FD_148620 | JGI IMG/M metagenome (GOLD analysis project Ga0194119, IMG submission 148620) | Freshwater microbial communities from Lake Tanganyika, Tanzania - TA2015018 Mahale Deep Cast 100m | ecosystem: Environmental > Aquatic > Freshwater > Lake | place: Tanzania: Lake... | reverse complement strand
GCGGCGTAGACGCTGCCGACGCCAACTACTTTGAGCACGGCGAACTCCAGCAGGCCTTTGCGGATAGCGATTTGTTGAGAGGTGGTAATCAAGCAGGTACCTTTTTTAGAAAAGGTACATGACAGCGAAAAGGTCGTCAAGAGGGTGTGGTGATTTGGCAACGCTAAGCTCTAAATCCCTCTGCCTTGCCTCGCGCCCTCAAAACGGTTTGAATGTACCGAACATACGGCTTGCAAGTGCCTCATCAGAGGCTATGGCAAGCGGAGCACGGTTTTGAAGCTGTCGATCAATCTGTCGGGGAGAAACAACCATGTCGAACAAGAAGCTGCTGGTGGCTGCATTTGTCGCCAGCGTGCTCGTTAGCGGATCTGCGTTCGCGCAGCAGTCGGGTGGCATTCGCGGCACCGTGAAGATCGAAGCTGCAGGCGCCACGCCCGCAGGGATCACGGTCACGGCCGAGAGTGAAGTGATGCCGCGGCCGCGCTCCGCTACGGTCAAGGCAGACGGCTCGTTCGCGCTGCCGGCGCTGCTGCCTGGCCAGTACACGCTGACTTTCAGCAATGCGCAGGGCGTATTGCAGAAAGTCGATGTCGAAGTGTTGCTCGATCAAACCTCGATCGCCGATGTCGCCATCGCTGCGACTCGCCCCGAAGAATTGCAGACCGTGCGCATTGTGGCGACGGGTCTGACTCGCGAAGGCAACGCATCGCTCGCTAACTCGCTGGGCTCGAAGCAAGTCGAAAGGCTGCCGGTCGGTCAGCAGTATCGCGACCTGCTCAAACTGATTCCGGGCGTGCAGTACTCCGAGAACTCGGTGCTCGGCCCATCGGCGGGCGGCTCGGGTGTCGACAACAAATACGGCTTCGACGGCATCGATGTCTCGCTGCCGCTGTTCGGCAACCTCGCTGCCGACCCGTCGACGCATGACGTCGAGAACGTTGCCATGGAGCGCGGCGGTGCCAAGGCAATTGGCTTCAATCGTGCAGGCGGTTTTGCCATCAACACCACCTCAAAGTCGGGCACCAATGATTTCAAGGGTACGGTCGAGTACAAGGTGCAGCCGAAGAGCGCGGTGTCGAAGATTCGCGGCACCACCAAATATCTGCTCGATCAGAGCTGGGTGAACGCCGGATTCGGCGGCCCGATCATCGAAGACTCGTTGTTCTTCTATGCGTCGTACTACCGCCCCGAGGTGACGCGCGACAATCCGACCACGGCCTATGGTCAGGTCAAAGATTACGAGAGCGTGCGCAACGAATACTTTGGCAAGCTCACCTGGGCGCCCACTGACGATGTGCTGTTGAACCTCAGCTTGCGCAGCTCCGAGCGCGAGGCCATCGGCGCGAGCATCGGTTCGCTCTCGGCGGACACCGTCTCGCTTGGTGAAGGGTCGGAGCAGGACATTCTCACGCTCGAAGGATCATGGATCATTAGCGAGCAGACCAAGCTCAGCGCGCGACTCGGCAAATACGAGCTGCAAACCAGCAGCATTCCGGACACGCTGCTCGGCTTCACCGGTAAGCCGAATGAAAAGCTGAACATCGCTGATCTCACACGTATGGGCCGACTCGCGGTGCCGATATTGCGTACGACTGGTCTGACGGTGGCACAGCTTGCGGTGTTCAACGCCGGCGCGCAGACGCTGATCAACCAGTACGGCTACACCAATGCCGCGGGTGTGAAAACGGGCGGTGGGCTTGTGGGTGCCGCAACCGAGATCAACGATCAGGATTTCTTCCGTGACACCGTCGAGATCTCGCTCGATACCGAAGCGCAGATTGGCGCGGTCAAGCACGACCTGCACTTCGGCGTGAAGTACTCGGAAATCGCCGAAGAATTGCTGCGCACCTCGAACGGTTGGGGCGGCATCACTTACCTCGGTGGTTCGGCAACCACCACGACCGGTACGCTGCGTGTTCCGTACTTCTTTCAGAGCACGGTCTACCAGGCGGGTGCGACGGACGTTGCGGGTAACCCGCTCACCCCGCGCATCAACTCCGCGTCCAAGTCCGTCAATATTGAAATCAACGATGCGTTCTCGATCGGCAACTTCGATTACAACGTGGGCGTGCTGATCAGCGAGGACGTGCTCTACGGCCAGGGTTTGCGCCGCGCGCCAGGGCGCATCTCGGGCTTCGAGCTTGCACCGGGCAACCGCTATGAGATGTACCGTGTGGGCTGGGAAGACATGATCCAGCCGCGTCTCGGCGTGACCTGGCGTTACAGCAACGATGCCACGGTGTTCGCGAACTTTGCGCAATACAACCCCGAAGCGAGCTCGCTCGCTCGCGCCGCGTCTTGGGATCGCAATCTCTTCTCGCGACTCGTCGACATGCGCTTCGATCAGAACGGCAATTTCCTTGAGGCCGCCTACCGCGGTTCCTCCAGTGGCAAAGTATTTGCCGAGGGTTTGCAGCCGCGTCGCGTCGACGAGCTCACGGTGGGCACCACCAAGGCGCTCGACAACGGTTTGTCGCTGCGCGGTCACTTGCGGTATCGCAAGGGTTCACACTTTTGGGAAGATGCGGCAAACAACGCGCGCCTGCAGACCTATGCCTTCAATCGCGTAGCAGGAGCGGGTGGCGCGCCGGCGGACGTCCGTGCAAAGGGACTCTATGTGCCGTATCTCGACGCCATTCGCAGCGAGATCGGTGGTTCAACGTACGTGATCGCCGAGATGGATGGCGCTCGCACCAAATATTACGAGGCCAGTATCGAGGCCGAGTGGCAGGGTGAGCGCACGTTCTTCAATGCGTCGTACACCTGGAGTCAATACCGCGGCAATTTCGATCAGGACAACACCAACTCGGTAACCGACTCCAACACCTTCATCGGCTCCTCGTTTTACGCGGACGGTCCTGGCCAGTACGTGTGGGACAACAAGTGGGGCACGCTCTCGGGTGACCGCCCGCACATCTTCAAGATGTACGGCTACTACACCACCAATTGGAAGGCGAACATTGGCGCGTTCCTGGTGGCGCAGTCGGGCAAACCTTGGGAGACGTGGTCGGGGAGCTTCTACGGCCAGACGAGTGGCGTCGACAGCATCGCCTCGGGTGCCTACGCCGAACCCGCGGGCAGCCGTCGCAGCCCGAGCCACTGGCAGCTCGATCTGAACTACACGCAGGACTTCAAGATCGGCTCTATGCCGCTCGTGAAGTTCCGCGCGGACCTCTTCAACGTGTTCGACAAGCAGACCGGCTACAACTACGGGCCGTTCGATTACAGCGCTCTCTACGGCCAGCCGCGCAGCTTCTACCTGCCGCGTCGTCTGCAGCTGTCAGTGCGCGTCGACTTCTAAGAAAAATAAAGCTCAGGGAAAAAGCGCCAGAAAAACTGGCGCTTTCTTTGATCGATCAGGGCAGCGCGATCGTGGTCTCGAATACCATGGTCGCGCTGCCGATGATCCAGACTCCGGCCAGCGTGCCGTTGGCGAACTCGAGCTCCACGTCGACTCTGCCGGGGCGCTGCTGGTAGTGACCCTGCGCTCCCGAGAAGCGCGCCTGGTCGCCGTTGGCTTGCAATAATCCGTGGTGCAACAAGTAGGCGCCGAGCAAGCCGTGCGCGTTGCCGCTCACCGGATCTTCCGGAATGCCGATTGCCGGGCAGAACATGCGCGACATGGTCAGGCAATCATCGACACCCGATTCGGTGGTGAACACGAAATGCCCCGAGGCGCCGAGTTGTGCCGACAGGGTGGTCAGCCGATTGAAGTCGGGTTTCAGTTGTTTCAATTGTTTGGTGCTGCGCACGCCGACCAGCAAACGATTGCCCGCTGAACCCACGATCCGCATCTCGCAGCGCGGATCGAGATCGGTGGTCGAGAGTGCGAGGGCATCGAGCACGGCGAGACGTTCGCGTTCGTTGAGTTCGCGACCGAGTACGGGCGCAGGTTGACGCACGGCAATTCGTCGCTCAGGGCCTTCGCCGCGAATCTCGATATCGACGAGACCGGCTTTCTGTCGCTGCCGCAATTTCTTTGCTGCACCCGCAACTGACGAGAGCACGTATTGCGTGGCGATGGTCGCGTGACCGACGAACGACGATTCGGTACGAGGCGTGAAAAATCGCACGCGGACATCATGATCGTCACTCTCAGGGGGCAGTACAAAAGCGGTATCGCCGTTGTTGAGCTCGCGGGCGATGGCCAGCATCTCCTCGTCCGAGAGCACCTCAGCACCGAGCACAACACCGGCCGGATTGCCGGTAAAGAGCTGCTGAGTGAATGCGTCGACCTGAAATACCTTGATCGCTCTGCCCATCGTGATCGTGCTCCGCGGGCCCGGTAGCCCGTACGCAGGGCCCGCGATTGTAGGGAAGTCGCTGCGCGAGTTCATCCCCCGCGGCAAACCGTTGCAATGCGGCCACCTTCGTGGACAATACACCACGCCTTGGGGTGGTCCGGAAGGACCTGAGATGTCGCGTAAAGGCGACGAACCCGTTGAACCTGATCCGGTTAGTACCGGCGGAGGGAGCAGGTAATGCACAGTCGATTTCGGGCAAGATTTTCTTTGTCGGTGCTGATCGGGGCCTTGCTTGTCATCGTCCCGACGCCCGGTTCCAGCGCCGAAGAGTTGCAGGAGATCGTGATCACCGCGACCCTGCGACCACAGTCATCCCTCGAGCTCGCCGCAAGCGCCACGGTGCTCGATGCGCGCACGCTGCGCGAAGCGGGCGTGCAGCATCTCGTAGATGTGCTGCCGCTCGTGCCCAATCTCAATTGGGCTTCGGGCAGCTCGCGCCCTCGGTATTTTCAGCTGCGCGGGATCGGCGAGACCGATCAGTGGCAGGGTGCGCCCAACCCCTCGGTAGGATTTTTGATCGACGGCATGGACTTCTCCGGGATCGGCATGCCAGCAACTTTGCTGGATCTGGGTCAGGTCGAGGTGTTACGCGGACCGCAGGGAACGGCGCTCGGCGCGAACGCGCTTGCCGGGCTCATCAATATTCAAACTCGCGCTGCCGAACCGAGCCGATCGCTGCGCTTCGAGGTCAGCACTGGCGACTATGGCGTCAACGCACTCGGGATGGTGGTGGGTGATGCCTTGGGTGAGAGCGAAGAATCGGCGTGGCGATTGATCGCACAGGGTTTCAAAGGTGACGGTTCGCGGCGCAATACGACACTCGGTCGCGATGATACGAACGGCTTCGATGAACAAACGCTGCGCTTTCGCGCAACGCATCAGTTCGGCGAGCGCTGGCAGGCTGATCTCTCGCTGCTGAATGTTGATCTCGATAATGGTTTCGATGCGTTTTCGACTGACAATTCACGAGTGACGCGATCGGACGATCCGGGTCGCGACCGGCAGCGATCGCGTGGCGCCTCGTTGCAACTGCGCAGCAGCGGTAATGACTTCGAGTTCCGCAGTGTGACGGCACTGGTGGATGCCGATATTCTCTATTCTTTTGATGGCGATTGGGCCGCCGACCCAAGCTATGATTTCACTTCGCGATTCTTCAGAAACCGGCGGAGCATCACGCAGGATTTGCGCTGGTCTTCGCTCGATGAGTCTGCATGGGTGGCGGGTCTTTACGCACAGCGCCTGCGCGAGAGTAACGACCAGCTCGATCTTTACGATGGCGAGGTCTATCGCGCGCTGGTAAGTGACTATCGTGCCGATACGCTTGCGACCTATGCAAGCCGAGGATACGTCATCGCTGCCGACTGGCGATTGAACCTCGGCGCACGCATCGAATATCGCGATACCCAATATCACGACACCGACGGCAGCAATCTCGCGCCTGCCGAGACCATGGCGGGCGGCAATCTGTCCATCGAATATCGGCCTGACCCTCAGCGCAGGGTTTATCTTGCCTTGGCGCGCGGCTACAAAGCGGGTGGCTTCAATATCGGCAGCGTGGTCCCCGTCAACCGCCGCGAGTTTTCTGCCGAGTTGCTCGACAGCATCGAGCTTGGCTACAAGTTCTTTGATGCCACGCGAGGCCTGCGTTATGAGCTTGCGGCGTTTCATATGCGGCGTCGCGACCAGCAGGTGAGCACTTCTGCCCAGCTCGATCCTGGCGATCCCCTGTCGTTCATTTATTTGACCGATAACGCCGCAGCCGGTGTGAACGAGGGCGTGGAAGGCAGCGTATCTGCGCCTTTAGGCGAACGTTGGCGGTTCGGCGCGACGCTCGGGCTATTGCGAACGCGTTTTGTCGACTATGTGGTGGCCGGTCGGGACCTCTCCGGTCGAGGGCAGGCGCACGCGCCCCGGCATCAGACTTCGCTTTCGCTCGAATATCAGCATCCCCAAGGCTGGTTCGCCCGTGCGGACGCGCAGCACGTGGCGGCATTTTTCTTCAGCGATAGCCACGCCCAGCGCTCACGGGCCTATGCTCTCGTCAACCTTCGTGCGGGCTACGCGGGCGAGCGCTGGCGGGCCGACGTTTGGGTGCGCAACGCGCTCGATGAGAGCTATGCGATGCGGGGTTTTTTCTTTGGCAACGAGCCGCCCGATTTCCCTGATCGGTTGTATATACAACTCGCCGATCCGCGCATGTTCGGTCTGACCGTGAACTGGCAGGTACGTTGAATGAGCTCGATCGCCGAAGTGTTCGCGGTTGCCTTCGGCGTGGGTTACGCCCTGCTTGCCGTACGCCGCAATCGTTGGGCTTGGGCCTTTGGTGCAGTCTCCTCGGCGCTGCTCGCCTGGCTTGCAGGACGATCAGGTCTGCCTTTGCAATCGGCTTTGCAGACGCTGTACGTCGGCATGGCGATATACGGGTTTTGGCAGTGGTCGGACGCCTCGCCGCCATCGGACCGCGCTAGCGTGATCCGCCGTTGGCCACTATCCCTGCATTTCGGGATAGTGGTGGTGATCGTTTTGGTCGCGATATTTTTGGCGCCGTGGCTGGCCGTATCGACGGGGGGCAGTTGGCCGCGGCTCGATGCGGCGGTGACCTGCGCAAGTCTCATCACCACCTGGATGACAACGCGCAGTGTGCTCGAGAACTGGCTCTACTGGATGGTCGTCAATACGGCATCGATGTTTCTCTATGGCGCGCAAGGTCTTTGGTTCGTGGTCGGTCTCTACATCGTGTATTTCGTGATCGCCGTCGTGGGTTGGCGCGAATGGCGAGCTCGGTACCATCTCGGCCAGACTCGCGAGCTCTAAGGTGCGCGGCAGTCAAATCAATCGACTGTCGGTGTTCAAAGATTCACGCGGCGTTTTCGTTCGCCGCGAGTGGCCCTCGATCGAGATCGCGCAGGCGCTCGGGATCTCTCCCGAGACGGAGGTGGCGGCACAGCGGCTCGCCGCGGCGCAGGGCGTGGCGCCGCCGGTGATCGAATTCGATCCTGTTCGGCGCTTCATGCTCATGCCTTTCATTGAGGGATCGCCGCTGGAGTCTGACTGGATCCTGCGACGCAATCGGCGGATAGCCGTACGTGAGCTGCTCGAGCGCTTGCGCGGGATATCTTCGACTGCGTTGCCGTCACTTGATCTCGCGGGTCGGCTCGGCGAGTTGCAGCAGCGTCTTGCGCTCAAAAATCCGCCGCGCGCAGCACGCTGGGCAAAGCATGTCGAAGACGCGCTCGCGCAGGCGACATCGGTGATCTCCACCGATCACGTTCTGGTGCACGGCGATCTCAATCCGCCAAATATCATCGTGCGGTGCGACGGTTCGCTCTGTCTCATCGATTGGGAGTACGCGCACTCTGGTCATGGTGACGAAGACCTGGCGGGGCTCGCGGCCAGCTTGCCCGGGCACGCGACGGAGCTCGCCTCATGGAGCTTGCAACCCCAGGGCTTTGAGCAGCGCAGACGGCTGCGTACATTGTTGAATGCCGTTTGGCTCGATTTGGCCGCGATCAGCGGGTCTTTGGCTTCCGCAGACTAAATCTCGGCGCCGATGGGTGGCGGATGTCGCTCGGGCCGGGCAAACTACTCGCTCCCAACGGCTCTCAGTCTCAGGTTCGGAACAAGCTCATGCCTACGCTCAAAGTTGTCGATCGCGATGGAAAAGAACACGACGTTCCGGCGCGCGCCGGTGTCAAGGTGATGGAAACCCTGCGCGAGCTCGACTACGGCATCGCGGCGATCTGCGGCGGCATGTGTTCCTGCGCCACCTGTCATATCTACATCGACCCTTCGTGGTCGGCGAAGATTCCGGCGTCGATGTCGGACGAGCGTGAACTGTTGCACGAGCTGGCCCACTACAAGGAAGGCTCGCGTCTGTCGTGTCAGCTCGACATGACCGACGAGCTTGATGGTCTGCGTGTGACCATCGCCCCGGACGAATGATGGATTGGGTTGTCGTTTTTTTGATCGGCGGTGGCGCCATTGCGGTGTGGCGCATCATCTACCAGATTCGTCGCGCTTCGAAGGTGCAGCTCGATGACTGGGACACCAAGCTAATCGAAAGGCTGCGTCGCAGCGGCGTCGATCCTTTTCAGCCCGTGGATGTCGATTTCTTTGTTGCACTGCCGTCGCGCGACGTGGCAGACAGTGTGGCGTCGCGCCTTCATGCCGAGGGTTTCACGGTCGACATCCGCGAGCTTGCCGACAGCGTCGATCACCCCTGGAGCGTGCACGCGCTCAAAAGCATGTCGCTCAATGTGCATGCGGTGCGCGAAGTGTCTGCCCGCATGCGCGGAATCGCTGCCGAGACCGGCGGTCGTTACGACGGCTGGGCGCCGGGTCCCGGCAAGCCCATCGCCTGAAGTTCAGCGTTTCTCGGTTTGCTTCCTGACGGCTTCGGCCGCGGCCCTGATCGCCTCGGCATCACCGAGATAGCGGCTGCCGCGGGGTTTCAGTGCATCGTCGAGTTCATAGAGCAGTGGGACGCCCGTCGGAATATTGAGTTCGACGATCTCGCTCTCTGGAACGTTATCGAGCATTTTCACCATGGCCCGCAGGCTGTTACCGTGCGCGGCGACGAGCACGTTGCGACCCGCGCGCAATTCCGGGGCAATGCGTGAGTCCCAATAGGGCTGAACTCGCGCCAAAGTATCTTTGAGTGATTCGGTTGCCGGCAACAGCGAGGGATCGATCGAGGCGTAGCGCGAATCGTGGCGCGGATGACGGGGATCGTCATCGTCCAGTGCGGGCGGCGGAATGTCGTAGCTGCGCCGCCATATTTTGACCTGCGCTTCGCCATGCCTGGCGACCGTCTCGGCTTTGTTCAGCCCCTGCAGGGCGCCGTAGTGGCGCTCGTTGAGGCGCCAGGAGCGCTCGACCGGAATCCACATGCGATCCATTTCGTCGAGCATGATGCAGAGCGTGCGGATGGCGCGCTTGAGCATGGACGTGAAAGCGATATCGATGGCAATGCCTTCGCGCAGCAATTCTTTGCCAGCAGTCGCAGCCTCGATTCGACCCTGCGGCGAGAGATCGACATCGTGCCAGCCGGTGAACAGGTTTTCGACGTTCCAGATGCTCTGGCCGTGTCGCACAAGGATCAGTTTGCCGGGCACGAGTGTTCCTCGAAGTTTTGACCTGAAAAATTCGGCGCGAATGCTAGCACGCCTGCGGCAGACGAATGCGTACGCACAGTCCGCAGGGTGCCGCTGGCAGCGCGATGATGTCACCACCGTGGGCCTCGAACACGCGGCGCGCGATCGCGAGCCCGAGCCCGGTGCCCGTACGATCATCGCCCGGCGCGGCCAAGCGCTTGTAGGGCTCGAAGATGCGCTCGAGCATATCCTCAGGGACGCCGGGGCCGCGATCCTCGATGGTGATCACGAGCGAATCGCCGTCGCGGCGAGCGGCATGCAGCTGCACGAGCGAACCTGCAGGCGCATGACGAATGGCATTGCGCAATACATTCTCGAACCCGCTGCGCAGCAACTGCGGATCGCCGACGACGGCGAGATTCTGCTCGCCCTGCAACTCGAGACGCACATCGTGGGTCAGGGCTTCGTCGCTTTCATCGGCGACCAGCGTCGCCAGCAATTCGTCGATACGCAGCAAGTGCTTCGTCTGGATCGGCTCGGCCTCGAGTCGCGTGAAGCGCAGCACATCACCGACCGCCTGATTCATGCGCTCAAGCTCGGTGAGGATGCGGGCATGCTCCGGTGCCGGCAGCGGTTGCTTGCGCTCCGCGAGGGCGAGCGCGGCTTGCAGTCTGGCGAGTGGCGAGCGCAACTCATGCGACATGTCGCGCATCAATTGTTGACGCGATGCGAGCAGCGTTTCGATTTGTTCGGCCATGCTGTCGAAGTCGCGCGCCAACGCACCGATTTCATCGTCACGTCCGCTTACCGAGGCCGGGGCGCGCGTGGCAATGCGGCCACGCGCGAGCGCACGTACCGAAAGCTGCAGCTCGGCGATGGGTTTGCCGAAGGCGCGCGCGATGACCGCCGCGACAACGGCAATCACCACGAGAGCAGCCGCTATGACTGCAGCGAGTGCAGCAGGACTCCCCCATGGGGCAATACGATCAGGCAGCAACAAAAACGCATAGCGTGTGCCATCGGGCGCCACCAGCAGAGGCGCGAGTCGAATCGGCCTGAAATTTTCGGCTTCGTCGCGCGTACCGGCGAGTACGAAGCGTTCGACAAAGCCTTGATATTGCGTCGGCAGGGGCTTGCCATCGAGGTCACGGCCTGCGCCGTCGAGCACATAAAGCGCGACACCGTCGGGCAAAGTATTCGGGTCGCGCATCCAAGCCCGCAGCGCCGACTGCCCGCCCTTGTCGAGTACGCGTGCAGCTTCCACGCCGAGTGAACCCTCGCGGGCCGCGAGATAGTTTTGCAATTGTTGTGAAGCGACCAGCACCAGGCTCGCGACGCCGAGCAACACGAAGCCTGCAATGGCTGCACCAATGTACAGCGCCATACGCTGATAAAGTTTTGAGGGGCGGGGTGTCATGCGCGTTCGATATCGAGCACGTAGCCATGTCCGCGCAAGCCGCGGATCTCGGCGCCGCGTGCTCCCGCCATCGCGAGTTTGCGTCGCAGTTTGCTGACCAGCGTGTCGATGCTGCGATCATAAACTTCGAGCGGCCGGCCGACCGCGATCTCGGTGAGTTCGGCGCGCGTGAGGACTTCGCCGGCGCGCTGCAGCAAGACTTCGAGAATGCGCAGCTCCGCGGCAGTCAGGGTCACCGGTTGTTCATCGACCAGTGCCTCGCGGCGTTTGCCATGCAACACCAAATTGCCGTAGCCGAGTGGCTTTGCCTCGGGCGCGAGGTTTTGCGGAGCTGTACCGATGCTGCGTTTCAAGATCGCGCGGATGCGGGCGGCAAGCTCTAGCGGATTGAAAGGTTTCGGCAGGTAGTCATCGGCACCAGCCATCAGGCCCGCGATGCGGTCACGTTCCTCGCCGCGCGCGGTGAGCATGATCACCGGCAACGCATGTATCTGCCGGATCTGCTCCAGTGTGGCGAAGCCGTCAATCCCGGGTAGCCCCACATCGAGCACGACCAAATCAGGGGGTTCGCGGGCGATCACCGCGAGCGCCTGCTCGCCGCTCGGGATCGGCTCCACCGCGAAACCCTGCAATTCAAGGTATTCCTGCAGCATGGTGGAAAGCGCCCGATCGTCTTCGACCAGCAAAAGCCGGGGTGGGGGGCGTGGCGAGAGGGCGGTCATGGGCGGACGTTTACCTTCTGTTGACCCACGGATGCAAGCGCGAGGCCTAGACTCGCCTTGGGGCCGATACAAACGGGCTTAAACGGGGGGAAGCATGAACACCAACGCAGATTCTGTCTCAGCCGCCAATGGCGGGCTCAAAGGGTTTTTGGCGCGACCGCCATGGCCGGGTTTGATGGCTTTTTTCATTGTGTTCATCGTCCAGGCTCTCGGGCACACGGTGATGATCATGATGGAGGATATCTGGCCGGGACCGGGCTATGTCTACGAGTCGGCCATTGCGATGGGCTTTTTTGGCGCAGTGCTGCTTTGGCTAGGCATGCGCAATCCGAACGAAGTCTCCGCCACCTGGTACGGGTTTTGGGCGGGTACTTTTCTTTGGACTGGCTGGGTCGAGTTTGCCTTCGTCTGGTCGGCGCAGGTGCTCGGTGTCCCCGATCTGATGGACAAGTACAGCCCAGGCTCGATCGCCACCAAGGGCGAGTATCTCGTGATGATGTCCTCGATCGGCGTAATGGGCGCGACGCTTGTCTACTTCCTGTTCAACAAGGAAACGAAGTGCAACTTCTTCGTGTGGTTCCAGCGTCATCTTGGCATGAAGACCGGCAAGCCGAATCCGGCGCACGAGCGTAATTTTGCCGGCATCACTGCGCTCGAAACCATCTACGTGATCTGGTTCTTCTATTTGTTCTTGCTGTTCCTCTACGACGAGCGTTTCTTTGGTGATCGTCATCCGGCCGCCTACGTGGTGTTCGGGTTGAACCTCATCTGGGCGGTATATCTCTTCCGTCGACTGATGCTCTTTTGGAAGGTCACCACGGCCATCCGCTACGGCATTCCGACGGCGATCGTCGCTTGGAACGCGGTCGAACTGGGCGGGCGTTGGAAGCTCTTCACCGAGTTTTGGGAATACCCGGAGAAGCACGCGATCGAGCTGATTGCGATCACGGTGGGCGTGACTGTTGCGGCCTGGCTCGCGGCGCGGACGCCCATGCACCACAAGGCGGAACTCTCGCGGCGCAAGCTGGCAGAACAAACCGCCGAATCAAAATAACCTGCGAACGCCTGGACGTTCGAACGCGCTGAATCGTGGCCGTTGGCGCTGAGCCCCTTTCGGGCTCAGTCTGCCAACGGCCGCAGCGCATCGAGACACACCGACAACGAAGCGAAGTCGGCGCTTTCTTGGGCAGCAATCTCCGCCACCGTGCGTTCCCAATGGGCGAGTGCCTTGGTGCGCGACTCGTGCCAGCGATCAAAACCACCCGCAGCAATGACGTGATCGACGATTCGCCGCTCCAGTGTACGACTGGTTTCGCGCAATCCGGTGCGCGCTGTCGCCTGCAGGCTGGAGTCGACCGCGAGTCCCGTGATTCGATCCTCGAGCCAGTCGAGACGTAGCGCAGCAAGCGTACGGAACCAGTCCGCGGCAGTTTCGCGCACGCGGCGCTTCGCATGGGCCGCGCAGTCGAGAATATCGAAGGCGTTGTCGAGCACCCGCAGATCAGCGAGCCCTGCGGCGAGCACGGGTGGCAGGCTTGCGGCGGTGTATTCGACCAAGGCCTTGCGGTGACGCTCGGCGGGGCTCCCCGCGAGTACGCCCGGCAAGGCATCGCGCAATTGCTGCATCGGTGCGCTGAAAATTTTGACCGCTGCTGCCACATCGAGCGCGTGGCGTCGATGGCGCAGCAACCACATCGTCACATGACGCAGCAACCGCGCCGTATCGGCGTAGGCGATGTACTGCGTGCGGCTCGCCACGCCGTTGTCCAGCGCCTCGAGACGCCCCCAAAGTTCACGCATGCCGAGAATTTCGCGGGTGATGCTGTACGCCCGCGCGACATCGGCGGCGCTCGCACCAGATTCGGCCTGCGCGCGCAGCACGAAACTCGGGCCCATGCGATTGATCAGGCTATTGGTCACGGCCGTGGTGATGATTTCGCGACGCAGCTTGTGGCGGCCCACCTCGCGCACGAAGCGACGACGTACTGCCGAGGGAAAGTAACGCGCGAGTTCGCCCGCGAAGTAGCGGTCTTCCGGAAGATTCGAGTCGAGTAATTGCCGGTTGAGCGAAATCTTCGAGTAGGCGAGCACCACAGCAAGTTCCGGGCGGGTCAACCCTAGCCCCTGCTTGCGACGAGCGCCCAAAGTCTCTTCGTCCGGCAGAAACTCGACCTTGCGATCGAGTTCGCCGCTGCGCTCGAGATCGCGAATGACGCCACGCAGTTCTGGCAGTCGCTCGGCGCTCTGCAACTCCAAGGTCGACAGGGCTTGGCTCTGCAGATAGTTATTGCGCAGTACCAGTGCCGCCACCTCGTCGGTGAGCCTCGCGAGCAGGCGGTCCCGATCCGCGCGGCGCAGATTGCCACGCGCCTCGATGCTGTTGGTCAGAATCTTGAGATTGACTTCGACATCGGAGGTATTGACGCCCGCCGAGTTGTCTATGAAATCGGTGTTGATTCGGCCGCCGGCGAGTGCGTACTCGACTCGGCCCAGTTGCGTGAAACCGAGGTTACCGCCTTCACCGACCACTCTTGCGCGCAACTCACGGCCGTCGACTCGCAGCGTGTCGTTGCCACGATCGCCGGCTGCAGACTGCGCTTCGAAGGAGGCTTTTACATAGGTGCCGATACCGCCGTTCCAGAGCAGATCGACCCGCATGCGCAGGATCGCGCGGATCAGCTCTGCAGGCGGCAAAGCTTCGACCTCGATACCGAGCAGCGCGCGCATCTCATTGGAAAGGCGAATGCTCTTCGCACTACGCTCGAATACGCCGCCACCGCGCGAAATCGGTGTGGAGTCGTAATCGTTCCAGCCCGATCGCGGTAGCGCGAACAAGCGTTGTCGCTCAGCCAAAGATTTTGCCGGGTCGGGGTTTGGATCGATGAAGATATGGGCATGATTGAATGCTGCGACCAGTTTGATTTTGGGCGAGAGCAGCATGCCGTTGCCGAACACATCGCCCGACATATCGCCGATCCCGGCCACCGTGAATTCCTGCCGCTGGATATCGATACCGAGTTCACGAAAGTGCCGCTTGACGCACTCCCATGCACCGCGCGCCGTGATGCCCATTTTCTTGTGGTCGTAGCCCGCCGATCCGCCCGAGGCGAAGGCATCGCCCAACCAAAATCCGCGGGCGACGGAGATCGCGTTGGCGGTATCCGAAAACGTTGCGGTGCCTTTGTCTGCAGCGACTACGAGGTAAGCATCATCACCATCCCGGCGCCGCACGCCTGCGGGCGGAACAATTCGCCCGGCGACGATGTTGTCGGTGACATCGAGCAAGGCGTTGATATACGCACGATAGGCAGCAACCCCCTCGGCTTGGATCGCTTCGCGACTGCCGCCGGTCGGGAGCTGCCGTGGCACGAAGCCGCCTTTGGCGCCTTCGGGAACGATCAAAGTATTTTTGACATTCTGCGCCTTCATGAGACCCAGCACCTCAGTGCGAAAGTCTTCACGGCGGTCAGACCAGCGCAAGCCACCGCGCGCCACATCGCCCATCCGCAGATGTACGCCTTCAACCTGCGCCCCGAATACGTAGATTTCGTGCTTGGGTCGGGGCAAGGGGAGATTGGGGATTTGCTGCGGATCCAGTTTGCAGGCGAGCACCGGACGGCGCAGCCCCGCCGCATCACGCTGATAGTGGTTGGTGCGCTCGATGGCCAGGATCAATGACAAAAAGGCCCGCAGGATTCGATCTTCATCGGCGCTCGCGATCGCATCGAGTCGTCGTGCGAGACGATCAAGCAGTCGCTTGCCGTCGCTGCCACGGCGCTGTTGTGGATCGAGGCGCTCTGCGAACAGCGCGTGCAAATCGGCGGCGATACTCGGGTGTGCAGAGAGTGTTCGCTCCATGTAACTTTGACTGAAGGCCACACCGGTTTGCAGCAGATACCTGCAGCAGGCACGCAATATGTTGACCTCATGGGCTTCGAGTCCTGCTTGCAGTACCAGACGATTGAAACCGTCATTTTCGAGCTCGCCGCTACGCACGAGGCGCAGCGCTGCGAGCAGCCGATCGCCATCTTTGAGCACATCGAGCGGCGTCCCCGCTCGCAGTTCCAGGGCAAAGTCCTGCAGCGACACTTGGACGGAGCCGCCGAGAGCGCCGAGCACCCACGGACGCTCGGCGAGCATGCGCAGGCCAAAGTTTTCGAGCACGGGCAGCAGTTCGGCGATCGGGACGGCGGCGCTGTGCCGAGCTACCTGCAGGTGCACGATGTTGCTCGCAACGCCCGCTGGCTGATGCAAGCGCAGATGCAACAGGGCGGGCTCGGTGGCAAGCGCTTCGAGCGCATCAAGATCATCGATGGCTGTGAGCGGATCGACTTCGCTCTGATAAGCGGGCGGGAAGCGATCGGCATGGCGTTCGAACAAGGCCACGGCGCGCGTCGGCGGCAGGGTATCGAGTAACGTTGCGCGTAGCCGATCCGTCCAGGTGGCTACGGCTGCGACAACCGCGGCGTCTACGGCCTCGACATCGAGTTGGGTCGGCAGGGCATCGCCCCGAACCATCACGTGCAACCGGGCATGGTTCGACACGGCGATTTGCACCTGCGATTCGACCTCACC
>Ga0194119_10006990_pt1 | contig 16114 bp, 21 predicted proteins | sample TA2MahC100mmetaG_FD_148620 | JGI IMG/M metagenome (GOLD analysis project Ga0194119, IMG submission 148620) | Freshwater microbial communities from Lake Tanganyika, Tanzania - TA2015018 Mahale Deep Cast 100m | ecosystem: Environmental > Aquatic > Freshwater > Lake | place: Tanzania: Lake... | reverse complement strand
AATTAAGGTTGGTTTAGCTCCAGCTAATTTGGCAATTTCACAAGATGGTAAAAAAATTTATTCTGCAAATTATGAAACTGGAAACCCTGGGACTGGGACTGTTAGTATCATAGATGTAATTACAAGAGTTGTTATTGGAACTATAAAAGGATTTTCGGGACCATTCAATATTCGAATAACTCCAAATGGATTATTTGCTTATGTCTCCAATTTTGGAAGTAATAATTTTTATCCATTTGGAAATACAGTTTCAATTATTAATTTGAAAACTAATGAAATATCTAAAACACTTACTTTAGGAATACAACCATCAGGAATAGCAATTTCGCCAAACGGAAAAAGAGTATATGTAACAAATTATAATACAGTTTACGGAGAACCCACAACATTTAATAATCTTACGGCTGGTCAAGGTATAGTCAGTATTATTGACGCGGAAAAACAGATTGTTTGTTCTAAAACAATAGAAGTCGGTTTATCTCCAGCAAATGCAATCGTATCTCTAGATGGCACAAAGTTGTATGTAACTACATACACAGGGAATGCTTTATATGCAATAAAATTATAAGATAAAACTACATAATTATTCAAAATAAAAAGACAAATCATATTCACTTAAAAAACTTTAATAATCGTAGAATATTATTTAAAATATATATTTTTATATATCAACATTAAATGCAGAAAAAAATATATATAATTTTATGGAAGATTATAAATTATTATGTATAACAAGTCATTCTATGCGAGGCACTTTTTTTTTCTAAATTCACAACAAATACAAAAGTATCTCTAGATGGCACGAAGTTGTATGTAGTTACATACACTGGGAATGCTTAATATGTAATAGAAGAATAAAAAAAACAAATAATATTCAGTGAATTAATAGGAGACTTGATAAACAAAAGTATCATGGACAAAAAATGTAATGAATATGACCAGAAAATAAACGTTGATGTTAATTTTTGTCAAAATTGATAAATAAGAATAACATTAAAAAACTTGATACAAGCGATTATTACAAACATGCACAGGGTATATCATAGTAAAAATTGATTTAATATATTAAATGGATATATTAAACAATATCGAATGATATTTTGGCGACATAAAAACAGCCATCAATCGCGACACCAGAAAACCTCTTACAAAGAATAAACTTAACTCAATCATTTTTGATGATTCTGTTAAGGAAAATGTAAAATTTTTTTTCCCTTGAATAACAATTTTTCTTTCACAGAAACAAGAGAATATGCGAGACCTCTTACAGTTGAACAATTTTTAAAAATTGTCAGAAATTTTTATATTGAACCATTGAAACCTGAAAATATGGAAAAAGCATTTGAAGATAATGAAGAATGGAAAGAATGTATTATTGAATAATATGATAGTGATAAAACTAAAATAATCAATCTTGATGTTTTTAGTGTTATTAATGATTGTGAGCCAGATTTTTGTGGATTAAGTTTTGATGAAAAAAACAGTGAATATTTTGTTGGAATTGCACCAGAATAAAAAATTGATTTTATAAAAAATAGTTTTTATAAAATATAAAAATGTTTGAATTATCAATTGACCACATATATTCAGATGCTTACTTATATATTAGAAATGGCGATATAATTGACCATTTTAGTGAATTATTTGATAACATTGAAGAACCATCAAGAATTGTTTTTGATATGTATGAAAAAAATAAACAATATGTTGATTGGGAACCAAGAAGAATATTGATACCAGATACTCATTGCTTATCATTCAATGAATATATACCATCTGATAAACAAGTTAGATTGGAAGATTGTCCTCATCTTGATTACCATAAATTAAAGAAAAAAGATATTGAAATGAGACGAGTTATCATCTCATTATTCAAAAAATAATTATAAAAATAATTGATGGTTAATTAATTATATCTTTATTTGTATTTATCAGCCATGTCTGACATTGAAGTTGATTCATTTTACCATTTAAAAAAGAATACAATTGATGACCCACTCAGAGTCCTTTTTGATATCTGCATGCCTCTTACCAACCCAACCTGCGTTATTATGCTTTTGGTGGATTGGTAAGAGACACATTACTCGGTGTTAAACCGTCTGACCTTGATTTTTACATCTCAAACAAAGAGGTGTGCTCCGAAGTCATTAAAATGTTGATTGCTACAGGACGAGTAGATAAAGAAAGCATCTCAATGGGCTTTTCCTATCAAGGCCAGTTTTCTACTCACCACTTACATTTCATTACTAATAGTTCTGAAATTGTCAAAGTGGATCTTGTTACACAAGACGAAGAGGATTCAGATTCCTACTGTGATTTCACATGCAACAATCTTGTTAAATATAGGGTCGGACACATCGGGACAAGAATAGCACCTCCTCCATGCGTTTCAGAATCTCAATGGACAATGAATTGTAAGCAAGATGGGATTGCCAAGAGATTGGTCTGGATGCTTTCAAAGGGAGTTCAAAAAGAATGTCCTTTTAAAGAATTTGAATGACGTGTTGAGTTTTCATGGAAATTGGAAGAACGTCTTGAAAAAATGGTTGAAAAAGGCTTCACACTCTACAAAATCAATTTGACTGGCTTTAAGCTAATCAAACTGAAAACACATCTTGATGTGGAAGAAGGAAAGGAAGATTCTGCAGAATGCTGCGGTATTTGTAAATATGAATCATTTGATTATTGTCAACGTAATAATAATTACCAAAGCGTAAAGCTTATTTGTGGTCATTACTATCACTTCCGCTGCATCAAGAAATGGAGACTTGAACAAAAAAGGACTCCTGTCCAATCTGCCGTCAAAACATTTCCTACTCCACCTTATAAAAGGAATGTAGTTCTATGTTAATTATAATTTACAACAATTCTTAATATCACTCCAATTGAAAATAATGTTTTCAAAGATTACCAATATAATATTAAGCTTGAAATATTTCATATTCTCCTTCTGGTAATTCAAATTCGTATTCTAATGGAATGTATAATTTTTTCAAAGATATTGGTATTTTTTTTATCTGAATGTCATAATTTAATCTTAATACTTCAATGCTTTCTGGTAAATTATCTAAAGTCCCTAGATAACCACATTTTAATTCTAATTTTTTCAAATTAACTGGTAATTTATCCAAAGACACCTCAAGATAGATTAAATTATTATCTTCAATTTTTAAAGTTTCCAAGTTAAATGGCAAATTATCTAATGATTTATTGTAATGTGCATTTAATATTAAAATTTCTAAATTTATTGGTAAGTTGTTAATCTGTTGATTAAACATCCGACCTAATTTTAAATATTTTAAACTACTTGGTAACATTTGAGAACATGTACAACCCTTTTTATGTTCCTCATTAATACAACATATTGGTTGATTAAAATGATAATCAAATTCCAAATGTGTTAACCCAGATAATAATTCAAAAGAACTTTCAATCGTTCTATTAAAAAAATATCCAAGTTTCAAACTTTCTAAACAAGTTGGTAAATTATCAATTCTTTGATTAAATGAATTACCTAATTCCAGATTTTTTAAATTTTTTGGCAATCCAGAAGTTATTGGTTGATCAAAAAGTCCAGATATTTTCAAACTTATCAAACTATCTGGCAATAATGAGGAACAACCATGACCTTCTATATTACAAACAATTGATTGGTTAAAAGTATTTCCAATTTTCAGATATAACAATTTTTTTGGAAATTGAGAAGGACAAAGCAATGGCTGATTAAAAGAATCACCCAAACTTAAATATGTTAAACTTTCTGGCAAACAAGAAATCGGTTTATCAAAATAATAACCTAATTCTAAATGAATTAATCCTCCAGGTAAATTATCAATTAGTTTATTAAATGAATGTCCAAGAATTAATTTTTGTAAATTTAATGGTAAATTATTAATATTTTGATTAAATGAACTCCCTAATTTTAAATATGTTAAACTATTTGGTAAAAAATCAATTGGTTGATTAAATTCATTTGGTAGTTCCAATATTTTTAAATTTCTTGGTAAATTATCAAGCGGTTGATTAAATATTTCACCAATATATAGTTCTTCTAATCTATCAGGCAAACTATCAATTGATAAGTTGTAATTTCTTAAAGAAAGCACTCTAAGATTTTTAGGTAAGTTATGTATAGGATTATTAAACCTTTTCATAAATGTTATATTTTCAACATTGTCATGAATTTTTCCATCAATATTATCATTAAAATTATCTGAAAAATGTAAACATTTTACATTTTTCAATGCTTGAAAAATATTTTCATCTAATTTGTAAACCAATGCGTAATCATTTTCAATAAAATAATTATCGGTATTTATTTTGTAACAAGTTTCTTCCATTTTTTATGTTTGATAACTATTGTATTTTTTTTAATCATTTTTTACGAAAAATACAAAAAATTATTATATCATTATAAATAAATGAAAAAGAGTAGCGTTTTGGCTTTAGTCTCACTTTTTTTTGTAGCCTCTGTTGCTAGCTTTCCCTTGAATGAACCAGTTACATCCAGTTTGACCACTGATTATGAATTAAATCACGATTTAGTAGATGATTTTGAAGATGGCAGTCTAAGTGATGACATTGACACAGAAAATAATGATAAGATAGAAGATTTTGTATTAGGGCAACCTATGCCCAAACGAGTAACTTCAGGATCTTGTTATCAACAATGTAAAAATACGACACCAACTAGATGTACAAAGGCAGTACATAATGATGTAAAGAAATTTACGATTGGAGAACTTAATTTTTGTATTGCTGAATGTAAAGTTGTTAATACAAATTGTTTCAAACGGTCATAAATATTTATAAAAATTATTTATTTTTCAATTCTTGAACATCTTTTTGTAGTTGTAAAATAACTTCTTACATTAATATCCAGGTTGGCAAGAGGTTTGTCCACCACTACCCTGAGGACAATAATTTCCTGATTGACATTGGATTTGAGATATACTTCCTTGAGGACAATAATATCCTGATTGACAAGTATCTGGATTTTCCATTCCTGCGTTAGGACAATATGTTCCAGGAGGACAAGGAATTTGATTACAGTTGGAGTTTGGATAATATCCAGGTGATGTTTGAATACACGCTTGAGCATTTATATAATATCCAGGTGTTCCACATGTTAAACATCGTTGTCCATATATAATTTTAATAAAATGTAAAAATATAAAAAGTTTTATCATTTTTATATTTATAAATAATAAATATTATTATTATCAATTTTTATTGAATTTCTCAAATTCTTGTTGTCTTTCTTTCATCAGGTTTTCAATCACATTATCATCTTTCAAATCAATATTCTTGTATCCATTAAACCTTCCTTTTAGTCCATAGTAATAAAAACCATCTCCAAATCTCTTCTTTTGTAATCCAATATCCAACAAATACTTCGACAATCTGTTTCGAAATGCTATAATATTACCAACACATATTCCTAATGTTTGAAAATTTTCCTCAATTAGTGTGCATAATTCAGATGCCTTCATTTTATCCCCAACATTATTGTTAACTTCATAATTATCATGGATAAATTTCTCAACTTGTTTCTTTTCTCTTATATCCTTGAAATCAGAAGCATTTTTATTTATTAAAACATTCATTGTTTCAATTTCTTTGTCCAATTCTATTAATGATTCAAAACATTTTTCGTTAAATAATTTATTCATTATAGAGTTCATTGTATCTTCAATGTTAGCTTCAAATTTTAATTGAAAACCGAAGCGTTTATTTTTAACAATATTGTATTCTTCTGTAGTAGGATTTTCAACAACAAATGTGAACAAACTTTCTTCATGTAAGACGATTATCATTTTATCCAAATTTTTAGGTGTTTCTGGTATTCTTTTCTCTGGAAATGCATTACATAATAAAGTATAATTTTCAGCTTCATTCCTCGCATTAATATCATGTAATTGTGAAGGAATTGTTAAAGTATCCTGTGTTATATGATTATAGATAGACTCTTCTTTTATACAAGTACGTGTAATATCTTTTGATTTAGTCTTCAATCCATTTTTTGCAATATCATTGGGATCTATTTGAAAATTAGCAGATGTTGGATAAAAATTACATTTTTTAGCTATATCTGCAGTATTTTTACTATATTTTAATTTGTATTTATTTATATTCTTACGGAGATTACATAATTGGATGATTTCTTGAAATACTTTATTGAGTTCATCTTTGTCGTATTGTGAAATTGGAAGATTCCTTTCAAACTCGTTTTCAATACATTTTTTTAGTTCTTCGTCCACTTCTAAAAAAACATCTTCAATACAAATACTTTTTCCAATCTTATTCATCCATTTGTCCAAAATTTCTTTTTCATTTTGGGATTCAAAGAATTCTATATCAAAAGTGTCATTATCTTTAATAACATAAGAAATATTATACTTTTTTTCACATGATTTGTTCAGAATTGTTTTTTTTATTGGAACTTCTTTCTCCAATTGTCCAAATGTATATACATTGTCGAATGTATTCATACTTACTAATATACACTAATGTTTTTTATTTTTAAATTGAACGCATTTTTTTATAATAAAATTTTATTATAAATGAATATGAAAATTTTTACTTTATTGCAAATTTTTGTCTTTATTCCATTGTTTTTATTTATTGGATATTTATAAAAATGAAAAATATTCATTATCAGTTATTATTGGAATTATTCTTTTTGGTTTATATTTACTTTCTTTACATGCATATAATCTTTATGATATCTTTCACAGAATGTCAACAAAAACAAGATACCCAAAAGAATTTGGAATATTTCTTATAATGATTGCTATAATAGTTTTAGTATTCAATATATATATGCTTATAAAATATTGATTATTTTTTCATAATTTATTACACTTTTGCACATTTCATGACCTTCGGTCAGACCCGCATTTGCATCGCAAATGCTTGTAAAACGCTGATTTTATCAGCGTTTTCTGTATGTGCCGGCTCTGCCGAGCCAACCCATAAGGTATGTGCCGGCTCTGCCGAGCCAACCCATAAGGTATGTGCCGGCTCTGCCGAGCCAACCCATAAGGTGCAAGGTAACGTTGCCTTTGCGCAAAGGTGTAAAACAAATATCAAAAATAATATTGTCTTCAATAATTGTGCATATTTATTTTATAAATTACTTCCCATATATTCAAAATAATAATAATTTCCATCAATACCAATAAACAAAAAACTTATATCATTTTCTTCATAAGTAATATATCTTCCATCAATAAGAGTAATTTTAAATTCTTTTGGTATTTTATAAATTTCTTCTTCAATTATATATTTCAATAATGTGCAAAATCTTATTTTCTTTTTTTTCAAAAATTTTTCCTTTAATTTTATGTTAAATTGTTTCATATTATTTTTTTGTGCATAAAATGCATTTATTACATCTTCTTCTTTTTTATATTTGCATTTGCGATGAAATATAAATAAATCTTTACGCATTTCTTTCATACTTCTATCATTTTGATATCGATATAATTTATACATATCATCACTTGGATGTTCAAAATATGGTTCATCAACATACACACTTTCACTAAATAATAATTCGCCTTTAATTGGATTATTTGTCATTTTTTTATATTGTAAATATTTTTATAAAAAATCAATTTTTTAATATTCTCGTATAAATTCTATCAACAAATAGAATATACTCTTTTTTATCATTTAAATAATAATATTTTTCATTATATCCTGTTTCTGTTTTAACTATGACATATTTTTGAATTGCATTTCTGCACCAAATGGGAAAATACATGATGGAATACTTTTTCCAGTTAAACTATATACACCATCAACAAAAAATGTGCTGATATTGTTTTTCATATATTATCGTTTATTTTTTTTAACGAATTATTATCAGTTATGTAAAATATTATCTTTATTTATTATTTTATTTATCTCAATAAAATTAACTTCTTCTGGGTCATTATATTTATGGTTTAAATTCATATATTTAATAATTTCCAGTAAAATATTATATTTTTTGGTATCATCAATTTCGTTAACAAATCGCGAAAAATACATAAATGATAAAATTATTGCTTTGTTTGATGATGTAACTATAGAATGTTCTTGACAATATCCGAATCTTGATGGATTTCCAGTTTTTCTACACCCTTCATTTTTACAATGTAATATTTTCCCTATCACATTTATATGAAAATTTGAAAAATAAAGATATGACAAAAAATCAGAAAATTCAATATTTACAACATTGTAACATCTAAAGCAATAAAAAGTTTTTCTTTTTTTTAAACAATGATAATGAAACAAACATCCACAAGTATTTGATTGAATTACTTCACACTTTGCTGGGTCAATATTCATTTCTAATTTACATATTTGACATATATTCATGTCCTTAAATATGTCTTTACGACACATCGGACATTTCTTTTGAGCTGGACTTTTCAAAAAACTTACATAACATGTATTATGCATAAAATGATTACAAATTAGTTGTTTCCCATCATCTAATACATCATCGAAACAAATACAACACTCCGACATAATTTTATTCTTATAAAAATTTTGATGAATAATTTTTCAATTTTTATATAGATTTTAATCTAATAATAAATATGACTCATAATATTTATGAAAGTTTGTCAGCATCAAATTCTCTCTACAATCAACAATTTACCAATACTTTAGCATCAACGAACTTAAACCAAATCTTAGCACAAGAAAAAAAAAATGATGCAAACTATTTAGCTATTAGTGAAGAAAATGAATCAAATATGTAAATTTATTTTATACTAATAAAATATAATATGCCTCATCATTATCATCCTTTAGATGGACCTCTTCAACATAACTCTTTAAATAATATTACAGATGTTATTGGACAAATAACTGAAAATAGTGTGTCTGATTTAACCATTTTAGGTGAAAAGGATATTGAAAATTAAATATTTAGAATTATTTTTTTAGAAATTTAAGTTTATTTTAGAAAATATTATTTCTAATATAAAGTATAATGGGACATCACGGTGGTAATGTATATCAGTCCGAGGAAGCAGGAGATTCTCTCTTTAACCAGCAATACACTGACGAGCTTGGCTTGACCAATCTTGCTCAGGTTCAGGCACAACAGACTCAAAATGTTGTTGCTGGTCTCGCCGTTTCTGGTGAGAATGAGGTCAAAACTATCGCAGGAGCTTAATTATTTTCCTGAATAAATTTATAAAAAATTCGATTTTTATAAATAAAAACAATTATCTTGTAATTTTACTTATTGATTGTACAAGAGTACAATTTAAAAATGATAGTAAAAAATGTAATTATAAAGTCAATGTGTACAGAAATGTCTGATTCTCAGGTTCTTGTTTCTGCTTATTGGCAAGGTGAAATCTCTTTACTTGGTCTCTTTGGTTGTGCTTCCTATATGGGAAGTATTACACAAAACGAAGAAGCATATCGTGAATGTTTTAACGTGCACGATGATGATGAATTATTCTGCAAAAATGCAGCAATGGAAAAAAATGAAAACAATAGAAACTACATTTAAGTGCTTGCGAATGCTATTCTCAAGGCAAATCCAGAAAAACCTATCATTGAAGTGTTCGAACAACTTGAGAAAACTCATCCAAATCTTTTTGTATAATATTTATAATTTAAAAAATTAGCATATATATTAAATATGGGTGGAAATAATTGGTTTAATATTTTTAGTAATGTCGTAGAATTGGTTAACTTTAGTCCTCATGATTGCTATGTTATGGCGAGATAAAAAGTGTATCATGTTAAGAAATGGTTTTACTATAATTGAAAATCCAAAACCTATATTAGAAAGATATAATATTTTTGATGCGAAAATGATTGGTGTTGATTACGGCAGCTTTGGTATAGATTATGGAGGGTTCAAAGAAGACATGAAAAAAAACTTCTCTGAAATAGCTAAAATAATTATTGAACAATTTAGTATTAGTTATATAAAAAAAATAATATTAAACACAAAATTATCTTATAAAAAATTAGAAAATTATTTACAAGAATTAAATTGTGTATTACTTGGAAAGGAAGAGGTATATGAGGATTGTTTTATTTTGACAATAAAAGACAATCTAGGAGATATTTATAAGCTGGATGCTAGATTCTCTGTATTTGATGATTACGCTGGCGATGAAGAATATTGGTCAAAAATAAAAATTATTTAATTATTTATAATTTCCAATATTGTTGATACAATATCCATCTTATTTTTCATATAAATATTTAAAACATATTTCATTTTTGTAATATTCAACCCACATTGTTCAATAATTAAATCAATATCTTCTTTATTTTTAAGATAATTTATCTCAAAATCATTTTCTGAATGTAAGAATGCTGATATGTGTAAAACAATTTCATCAGGAAAATATTTACGTAATATTTTTATTGACGTAAAATAGTTTTTTATCATCTTTTTTCTTTTACATATTCGATAAAAATACTTTATTTTATTGATTTTTATTTCAAATTTCTTTAATTTATTATCAAATTCAACCATTTTGTTTAAAATTATTTTTCCTTCAATTTGCCCAGAATCCAGAATAATTCTTCTTACTTTGTGATTCAACATCGCAACAATTTTTGTAAAAGGATAATATATATTTGAAAAATTTAATATTTCTTGTATCTCCAATATACAATCTGGATTTCTAATATATAATATTCCAATCCAAAAAGCAAAAAAATATGCTCTCTGTATTTGCCAAATATTATAATCAATAAATGTATAATAAAAATGTGAAATTTTTTCATTTAACATTTTAAAATATTTTAATCGCTCTTGTTTACTTTGATTTTCATATATTATAAATTTGTTATCCCAATATTCAACAAATTCATATTGAATATCGAAAATATTATTCTCCATTTTTATATTATAATATCATATTTTTAAATTAAAAAAAACTTAGAATATATAAATAAATGAACTATGGGAATGATATGTTAGTTATGTTATCAAAAGATTTGGAATATCAAATTATAACACATGTTGTTTGGTATAAAAATGAATTTGCTGGGATAATGAGTGGTTGCATTATTTATGGAGTAGTTGATAAAGAAAATATTTCTGTTTCTTATTTATTACCAGAAGGCAAAGTAAATCTTATGGGCGTTGTTATAGATTATGGTAATTTTTCCAATATAAAAAATTGATTAAATATATTTTTGCTATTTTTAACATAAAATGGTAAGTAAACAAATTGTAAGTAGGGAAATTATATTTTTATTTCTCCTACTTATTGGATTATGGACACATAGCGCAATTCTATTAAAAATAAGAGGTGATATAGCAACAAATGATTGTACGTTTAATCCAAATGATTTATTTATTGGTGTAATTGTATTAGAAATTATTGGTAATTGTAGTTTATCAATTTCATTTATTTTGGCTAGTTCTTTATTGCATTCTAGTATTTCAAATAACCATGAAATTATGGATGATGAAATGATAAATATTACTTTTTTTAAATCATTATCATTTACTTTATTATTTGTTTGTAGTATTTTAACAAATGTTACATTTTTCAAAAGTAGTTATGTAGAAGGAAATTTGACAACATGTTCAAATAATGATGCCGAATTTGCATACAGAATTATTACATTTTCATTTGCATGGATATTATTTATTTTTTATATATTTTTTGCATTTGGATTAATCATGTCATTTCTCGTAACAATTTGTATTGCAATTAAAGAATCAAATTTATTTAATTGCATAAATTGCTCAAATATATTTTCTTCATTCAAAAGAGTTGCCCCAATAAATATTTCAACAAATGATAAAAATATACAAACCGAAAATGAAGTTTCTATCCCAATTACATCACTAAAAAATGATATAAAACCATTTATTTGCATGATTTGTATGACAAATATGATTGATGTAATAATCAGACCTTGTAATCATATTTGTATGTGCAATGATTGTATTAAAAAATTATCAAAAAATTATTGTCCTTGTTGTAATAAAAAAATTGCTGAAGCGAATAATATTTTTATTCAAAATCTTTCCTAATACTCAATTATTATATTGGAATATTATTACTTTCATAAGTTGATTTGTTTGAAATAGATGTTTTTAATTGTTTTACTAATTCATTTGCAAATTTACATGTAGAAGGTGTTCTAGAAATATAATTATAAATATATATTGGAGTATTATTGAAAAAGTTATTGTCCATAAAACTAGTTACTCCATATCTTTTTCGCATATCCTTAGTGTAAATATCCATAAGTGAAAAATACGTGTTTGTTTCTTTATCTACATCTAAACGAATCGCTCCTATATTTGAATCTTGTTTATAGGCCTGGGTAAATTTGGATTTGGTAAGAATTAAATTATCCAGAGTAATATTTAATATTATATTATCACATGATTTTAGATAACTTTTGTAATCTATCGTAAAATCAATAATATCATATAAAACTCGTCCAAACAAATAATTTTTAGATGGAGCATCATAAGTGTATGTATAATAGAATAATTCATATTTAATATTTCCAGAAATTTCTTCTAATACACTTAAGTTTGAACCCAAATATATTTGTTTCGAACCTTGGTTTAATAATAATGCGTCAATAATATTTTGAGAAATAACGCATCCAAATCTATAATTTGTTCCTATATTTTCACCACCATTTGTTTTTATTTTGGTATTATATGAATCGTTAAGGTACCAGTTTTTAACTTCCTGGGGAGTTTGCATAATATATGTAAGAAATTAAAGAATTAAAGAATTAATCCTAAATTATAATATGGATGATATAAAAATACATTTTGTCTCTCTTGATACTAATTTACCCAAACAAATCGAAAAATATTTCAAAATAGATGGAATAACATATTCAATTAAAAATATTAAAGATTGTGACCCAGCTGATTGCATTGTTTCTCCAGGAAATTCATTTGGACACATGGATGGTGGTATTGACGCGATTCTATCAAATATATTACCTAAAATTGGGAAAAAAGTAAGAAAAAAAATTGCCAAATATTATTCTGGGGAACAACCAATAGGAACATGTTTTATTATTAAAACTGGAAATGATAAATATCCATTTTTAGCACATTCACCAACAATGGTCATTCCAAAAAATGTTGAAGAAAGTTTAAACACGTATTACGCCTTCAAAGCAGTTTTATTGAGTGTTATAAAACATAATAGACAAAATGAAAAAAAAATAAAAACAATTTTAACAACAACCTTTTGCACTGGATGTGGCGATATGAAATTAGAAACATCATTAAAACAAATGCGATATGCTTATGATGTTGTAAAAAATGGTATAAAACCTACATGGAATAATGCCAATAAACATTATTTACGTTTGTTGGATTTAAGATGAAAATATCAATCAATATACTTTCACATTTTATATATGAAAGTTTTGTTAACAATGATTTTTTTAAAAATATTCTGTGGAATTGAAAAAAATCATTATAAATCGATAATGAATTACAAAATTACAATAAATAAAAATATTGCTTGTATAATAGGATTGGTTAACAAATATGATGAATCGGATTTTATAACAGGATTACTTGGGACATTTTCATTGCAATAAACCAATCTTCTTTCCAAAGCACATGTTCTGGGGTCTCCAGATATTGTTAACACAGGATTACCAGTACAAGTTGTTCCAGAATAAACAATTGATGAAAAATAAGTTCCATTACATAATGTATAATTCATAGCATTTGCTCCATTTCCAGCTGAAAAACACTCATTCAAATTGAAATAATATGTTTGAAATAAGTTTGAACAAGATGAATCCAAATATTGATTGAGTTTGATAGCACTTGAAAATCCAATTATGAGTAATAATAAAAACAATTTCATTTTTTTTATAATTTATTATTTTTTTTTTAAATTATTTTATAAATCGAAAATTAGGCTAAGTAGAAAGTTTTTCCATCTCTGCACATTGGACAACTATAATTTACTTTTAGGCAATTTTCCAGGCAATCTTTTGAGAATACATTAAGACACATTATGCATCCAATTTTTTGTGTATTTTCAGAAAAATCAATTCTAGAAATAGGACATTCATGAAATTTTGGTATATAATCTGGCTTTGAAGTCAAATTAAAAAATTGCGCAAAACGAATATTAATTCCTTCGATATTTGCACCATTTTGAATAAGATATCTCACTATATTTTCATGATTGTGTTCATTCGCCAGGCGTAATGGTAACTCATTTTGTGCATGAATGTTTGCGTGATGTTCCAAAAGATATTTAACAATACTAAGAAATTTTTGAAAAAATATAAATCTAATATTATCAAATTACTTGATGTAAATGATTTCTGGATAGATATTATTCTAGATAGATTATTAACAAATTATTTATATGACATTGAGATTATTTTTTATGAAATTTCTCGAGAATACATTGATACATAATTTAAGGGTCATATCAATAAAAAAGAAAAATTTATTGATATTAGAAAAAAATTGAATAACTTGATTATTGAAAGTAAATATTATGATGAATTAAATTTTATTATCAATAGTAATACTTCAAAGTATCAAAATATTCAAGGAGGTTATAATTTACTTTTATAAAAATTTCCCTGAAAATTAATGTGAAATTATATTGCTGAATCAATCATATTTTTTTAGATAAATCATTAAATTTTTATTTTGTAAAATATACGTAAAATTTATATATTTTTTTTAAAAAAAAATATATGAGAAATACAAAAAGTATTTTACAAAATTATTATTTTGAAAAAAATAAATATGATCTAACCAATTCAAATAATAAAGATGTTATGTGGGACGTATTTGACATAAATTTTGAACAAATAATTACAAAAGAAATTAATAATTTTAGAAGAAATGGATTAACATGCGGAATTGAAATCGGATTATTACAAAGTGATAGACAAAATATTATTAATAAAAAAATATTACCACAAATATATGATGAAGAATATTCAAAAACTCTTATAAAAAGATTTAAAAATTTAAAGAAAATGATTAATAATGATGAATTTATATTGTCTAATATTGAATGTAACATAGGTAATCCTCAATACTGTATATTTGATAATATAAAATTAAATACAAATGATTTGTATAGTATTTATGATACATGGCAGATTACCAGATTTTTTAATTCATATAATGAAAAGATAATTTTAGAAATTGGAGGAGGTTTTGGAGGCTTAGCTAATAAAATTATAAATAATTTTAAAAATTGTAAATATATTTCAATTGATCTTCCCGAAACACTAATTTTACAACATTTTTATTTATCTGAGCTTTATCCAGATAAAAAAATATTACGATATAATGATATTATTAATTGCGAAAATGTAATTGAATTTGATATTTTATTACTCCCACCATTTGAATTAGATGTATTAAATACTTTTAAATTTGATTTAATTATTCAAACAAGAGGCTTTAGTGAAATGAAACATGATATTATAAAAAAATATTTTGAAATAATTCATAAAAATATTAAAGATGATGGAATTTTGTTCTTAGGATGTGAAAGATATGTTACTTATCGTGGAGAAAAAATTGTAAGAATTAGAGATTATCCATTTGATGATAATTGGAATATTATAATTTCTCAACCTTCATGGTTAGCTACACATGGTCATGATTTTTTATTGAAAAGAACTTGTAGTCCAATTTTTAAATTTACTGAAATTATAAAATCTTTTCCATTAATTTCTCCACCTCCTGGGCCAATTACCTATAATTATAATTTAAATAAATGGATTGAAAATAATAAAATGGTAGATGATGATATTTTATGAAAAATTTTTAATTACATCATTTAACATATTAAACGCACCTCGATGAGTTGCCTAGCTTGGTGCACCGATATTATCGTGTGACTCATTTCATGCTTACTACTTATTTTTAAATTTTTATTCGTCATAATTGTAATTGTAAAAATATATTTTGTAACCAATCAAATTTTGATATTCCATTAAATGTTTGCCAAATTGTTTTGGTGAAGGTGTTAGAGGTAAACCTAATTTTTTTAATTCAGATTGAAAATTCAACCAAGTATATTTCATTTTATAGCTTATACATAAAAATTCTAATCCACCTGGGTAAAAAATTCAATGCTTGATTGTA
>Ga0194119_10006984_pt1 | contig 16118 bp, 15 predicted proteins | sample TA2MahC100mmetaG_FD_148620 | JGI IMG/M metagenome (GOLD analysis project Ga0194119, IMG submission 148620) | Freshwater microbial communities from Lake Tanganyika, Tanzania - TA2015018 Mahale Deep Cast 100m | ecosystem: Environmental > Aquatic > Freshwater > Lake | place: Tanzania: Lake... | reverse complement strand
ATTTTATTATATATATATATATAATATTTCTCTAAACCATTTAAACATATAATAATATATAATCTAAAAATGGAACATAAATATTTTTGTGAAAAATGTCAATATAAATGTAATTATCCATCCGAATGGAGTGAACACATAGTATCAAAGAAACATACTGGAGAGAAGCGTAAAGAAAGAAGTGATAAAAAAATAGAAGACAAATGCAAATTTTGTGATTATATACCAAAGAATTTAACTAATTACAAACTGCATTATCTAAACAAACATGCAACCAAAGAAGAGAGAGCACAAGAGTTCCCATATTACTGTGAAAAATGTGACTTCGGATGCTTTACAGGAATTTTATATCAACGACATATTGACACCTTAAAACATTTAAAATAAAAAATTGATTCATATTAATATAAAATATTAATATCAAATAATAAAATGATCATTTTCAGAATACATAAAGACGGAACTGGTCCTTATGAAAATAAGACTCTAACCCTACGGTATCCTGATAAACTCGAATATTTCGACCATTATTTGCCGGACGGTTCCGAGAGAAATCAGCAGCCCGAAACAGATGACGGATCCGCGCTTCAGAAATTTGTATATTCAAGAAATTTTAAGTTGAATAATTATGTATTTGGTTTTGCGTGTAAGAAGGATTTTCATTTATGGTTCTCTCCAGTCCATTTAGGGTATTTATATGCAAACGGGTTCGAAATCTGGGCATATGATGTGCCGGAAAAATATGTTATCAAAGGTAGCCGCCAATTATGTTTTCGAGTAGATGACGCAAATTGGAGTAAAAAATTGAATTTAAAGGAATTTCGCCGAATGAAAAATTAATAAATCGAAAAACCTACTTAAAGACCAAGGTACTACATATTGTAGGGAAAATCTGGAATTTATGAAAAAAAGGTCAATATTTATTCCCTACACATGAAGTGAAATGAAGTGATTTCGAAAATGGAAAAGTATTTTGATTTTTCAAAATGGACAAAAAAAATGTCCAAAAATGAAAAGCCAAAATACTCCTTACTGACCGATTTTTTCTGTGACGATGTTGAAAATTTATCGTCACAAACTAATCTGAAAAAAAAATTTTGTGATTGTAAAAATTTTTATATTTTTTTCGGAAAAATGCTTAAAAACTTAATATATTTCCATATTAGGAAATGTCTGTAAATGAAATTAAGCAAAAATTAAGCAAAATTTCTGACAAAGATTTGTGTTACGATATTGTCGAGCCAATCGACGAATGTAATGAGGATTTAGTTATATCATCTACAGTTGTGGAAATGTCTGGAAATAAAATTAAGCAAAAATTAAGCAATAAATTTTGTTGTGAAATTTGTGACTATAATACGGATAGAAAAAGTAATTTTGACAGTCATTTATTAAGTCTTCGCCATCACAAGGCTTCCTTTGGAAATCAAATTAAGCAAATTAAGCAAATTAAGCAAATTAAGCAACAAAAATCATTTGAATGCAAATTATGTGGTAAAATTTATAACACAAATTCTGGACTATGGAAACACAATCAGAATTGTAAAAAGGAAGAGATTATTATAAAACCAAATGACAATAATATATCTACTGCTGAAATACTTAATATAATAAAGACACTTATTAAGGATAATCAGGATTTTACAAAAGATTTAGTGAACTCTTTAGTATCAAACCAATCTGATACTATTAAAGAAATAACAAAAAGTGGAATAACAAATACTAATACTACTAATAATGTTAACAATAATTCTCATAATAAAACCTTTAACCTTCAGGTATTTTTAAACGAAACATGTAAAAATGCTATGAATTTGACTGATTTTATAGATTCTATTAAGCTGCAATTATCTGATTTAATTAAAATTGGAGAGATAGGATATGTAGAAGGTATCTCTAATATTATAACTTCTAATCTACAATCTTTAGACATTACTGAAAGACCAATCCATTGTACGGATAAAAAGAGGGAAACAGTTTACATTAAAGATGAAGATAAATGGGAAAAAGATGATGATAATAATAATAAGATTAGAAAGCTTATTAAAAAGGTTGCTTACAAGAATGAAAATTTATTACCTCAATATAAATTGAAACATCCTGGATGCAATTATAGCGAATCAAAATATGCTGACCAGTATAGTAAAATTGTAATAGAAGCTATGGGTGGTGATAAGGAGAAAGACGACAAAATAATAAAAAATATATCAAAAGCCATTACACTGGATAAAGAAGAATTAGCAAAATAATATTATTCTTAATTATTTTAGTAAAAATAAAATATCAATCAATAGTATATAAATGGCTACTTATTCAGGATATACATTTAATAATCTTACTCATTTAGGTTTAGATTCGTGTTGTGTAGACCAAGATACAATTCAAGATGTTGCTGCATGTAATTATATGACTCAGAATTATTTTGCATCTGATTGCAGTATGAAAAAACCCATAGAATTAAGCACTTCGCAGCCAGGTGTAAATTATAAAGGGGGTTACCAAGTAGGTGCAGGTGGCTGCAACATAGATGATTCGTCTAAACTGTTAATTGGCACCATTCAGACCAATCCTCGATGCAGAATCGATCTTTTTCACAGACCATTTGCAACTGTCCCTTATTTAGGTCGTGGTTCAGTTAATCCCGTTATGGAAGCTCAAATTCAACAAGGTGAACAAATTGTGAACAAACGCAGTGTCAATAACTTGAGCGAAAAGAGTTACATCAAATACCATCAGACACCATTATTGCCAGCTGTCCAACAAAAAATCAATAATCCTGCTAACCAAATTGAAAGTATTGCTTCTGACGGGTGGGTTCGCGGAGGTATCCCTTCTAGAGAATTGACACGTGATAATGATTATTTCAATAAGCATTCTACTTATCAATATTCTTAAAAATAAATATTTAAAATTATTATATGTAAATATTTATAATAAAATGGTTACAATAACATTTATTTATACTGGATTAATGATTTTATTAGGAGGAGTAGCAATAAATAAAAATTGTAAAAATAATGATAAATTAATAATTCACAAAAAAAGATTTAAACATTATCGTTTTCATTTAACAAATGTATGATACTAAATTTGAATGCAGATATCACAAGGATGATGTATTTTTAGAGACAGATAAGGTGAATAATTATGAAAAAGAATTTATTAGAGATATTTTATATAAAGAAGATTTATTAAATATTTTTTCAATTGACTATTATAACGATGATTTCGATGTGTTTACCGAGATTATTCCTCAATTATATAGCAAGATACAAGACTGTTTACCATTGATACAATGTATGAAAAAAATGGCGGCGAAAGTAATGTCGGAAGACTTACAAACAGGATTATGTATTTTATATTCTTATGACTACATGCATGTAATGCATAAATGTGTATCAGAATATTTAGACAATGGGATATTATCAGAAGAAAATATGAAATTGTTAGAAAAAATTTGTATTGATTAAATTATTATATTTGTTAAATTTTATATTGTATGAATTTTCCAAATAATATTTTATAATTGTATATAAATGGCTTCTACTCGTAATAGAAATACACCAGGAAACTATTGTTTAGAACAAAGACAATATGAACATTCATCACATTATACATTATATCCTAATTCACAATATGGTGCTGCTTATAATACAAGACTACCTGGGAATGGTTTGTTACCTGCACAAATTCCTTGGAATAAATTGTCATATAATGCTGCTGATACCGAATCATTTTTATTTGGAATAAATTCGACAAATTTAGTGAACCCAGCTCCATGTTTTGTTCCTGAAATAACAAAATTAGAGACTACAAATATTTATGAAAAAAGACCGGTTTATATACCAGAACCTTTAGTAATTGACAAAAATCAAAGACCTTTTCCTACTCCAAATTAAATGGAATAATTTTAATTTAATAAATTTTATTTACTAATTTAAAATATGTTGAGATTTATATAATGAGTAATATAAATGCTAAAAATATAATAAGCGAAAACATAACAGTCACTAATCTAAATGTGACATATATTAATGGCGCTCCTTATACAGTAAATCAGTGTGGCAATTGTAATAAAGGTTATTATGTTCCATGTCCTGATTGTGATTATGCTGGTCCTGATATATGTGATTGTGGTGAATCATGTGAAACATATGTTCCTGATATATGTGATTGTTTTGTACCATGCAATGGTGGTGGTCCTGGTAGTATAGGACCCACTGGACCTACAGGACCATTTGGTGGACCAACAGGACCCACTGGTTCACAAGGTGTAACAGGACCCACTGGATCTACAGGTGCAGCAAGTACAGTAACTGGACCCACTGGTTCACAAGGTGTAACAGGACCCACTGGATCTACAGGTGCAGCAAGTACAGTAACAGGACCCACTGGTTCACAAGGTGTAACAGGACCCACTGGATCTACAGGTGCAGCAAGTACAGTAACTGGACCCACTGGTTCACAAGGTGTAACAGGACCCACTGGATCTACAGGTGCAGCAAGTACAGTAACAGGACCCACTGGACCCATTAACTTATCTATTTTAACAGACCCAATATATGCTAATACTGATGAACAAACTACAATTAATCCAACATTTAATTCATTAACTTTTCAACCTCCAGTTATTGCTGATATTCTAAATACAAGTGGTTTTATAAGTGGAATACCTATTCCAATTACTACACCATTTACTTCAACAGACCCAAGTGGTATTCAATTTGCAAGTCCTCCTGGTTTTATAACACTACCCCTGATTCCAAGCAGTATTTGGACATTTTTTATATGGTTCTCAGCATTAAATATTAATCTTCCTGATACATTAGGTGTATACTGGCAGCTTTATAAAAATAATGGAAATGCACCGTATAATCCTGTATTAATACAACAATCAGAAATAGTAAATATAACTTCAGTTATACCAACAAAATACACAATTAATAATACAGTTCCAGAAACTCTTTTTGATGGAACCGATAATCAAGAAATATTAGTTAAAATATTAGCTGTGTATACAAATAATGGTGGTAATTCTATAAATCCAATATTAACGAGTTATTCAGATCCTCAAAATGAAATAGTTAACTATTTTTTTATAATTCCTAATGGTGTAACAGGACCAACTGGATCACAAGGTGCAACAGGACCAACTGGTGCAACTGGACCAACAGGATCAGATGGTGCAGCAAGTACAGTAACTGGACCACCAGGTGCAACTGGACCAAAAGGTGAAACAGGACCTACTGGACCACAAGGTGAAACAGGACCAACTGGACCACAAGGTGAAACCGGACCTACTGGACCACAAGGTAAAACTGGACCAAAAGGTGAAACAGGACCTACTGGACCACAAGGTGAAACAGGACCAACTGGATCACAAGGTAAAACTGGACCACAAGGTGAAACAGGACCTACTGGACCAAAAGGTGACACTGGACCAACTGGATTACACGGTGAAACAGGACCAACCGGATTACAAGGTGAAACTGGACCAACAGGTGAAACTGGACCAACAGGATTACAAGGTGAAACTGGACCTACTGGTTCAGCAAGTACAATAACTGGTCCAACAGGTGAAACAGGACCAACTGGAACACAAGGTGAAACTGGACCAACTGGTCAAATATCGCCAACTGGAACAATTTGGGGACAAGCTTTAAATTGGAATGATCAATCTAATTCGTGGCAAATTACAGGAAATGGTCAATTAGCATTTGCAAATTATGCAGGACAATTAAATCAAGGGACAGCTGCAGTAGCAATTGGTATAGAAGCAGGAAGATATAATCAGTCTTCAGGTGCTCTTGCTATTGGATATCAAGCAGGACGTTACAATCAAGGAACAAACTCAATAGCTATAGGTAATTTAGCTGGTCCTACAGGGCAAGCATCAAATTCAATTGTATTAAATGCGTCTAATAATGGTGTTACAGGTGGAACAACTGGTTTTTTTGTTAGTCCGATTAGAAATATAACACAATCACGAGTATTAGGTTATGATATTTCAAGTAACGAAGTGACTTTTTTTACTTCATCAACTAATTCAACTACATCGACAATTACTGATGTTTCTACAAACGCAACTTTCTATCCTACTTTTGTTAATGCAACAAGCGGAAATTTGCCTATGAATGTAGATAGTAATTTAACTTACAACCCATCTTCAGATACTTTAAGTGTAGGATATATTAATTTAAGAAATCCATTTTTAATGGACGAATTTGTAAGCGCAGGAGGTAGTCCTTTTCAATGGAATTTTTCAGGTGCAGGTGCAGGTAGTTTTTTCAACGGAACATTTGACCCCACTCTTGCCAATGTTGGTATAAAACGTCTTGGATTGTTCACTATTAATTCACAGGCCAGCGCAGGTAATAACTATTACGTCCAATCAAGTAATGCAGTCTATTGTCCTTATAACATACAAAGTTTGACTTTTGGATTTATACCACTTGGTAATGGTTCATTATCTGCAGTTGGAACTGATGTTGGAAATATTAATCAAGCATTCGGTTTAGCATTAGGAACTAGTCCTACGGACACTCAAACAACATCTATTATGTGGCGATTATCGTCTAATTCAGCAGGTATCCCTTCATGGTCTTTAGTAGAAAATAATGTTGTTAAAGAGACTATGACAGGAAGTAATTTGAGTGGTGGATTGACTAATAAATGGTGTAGAGCTCAAATTATATTTACCAGTGGTGGTGCTAAGTATTATGGACTATTTACTAATTTGACAGATGGTGTAAGTTATGGAACATTACAATATGTAACATCAAGTCCTAGTACACTTTGTCAATTATATCTTCATACTGGAACATCAAATAATACAGCAAAACAGATAGCATTTGATTATTTGATTTTACAAAATGGTTGTAATCCAATTGGGCCTCTAAGTAATATTAATAGTTCTGCTGCAAGATAGAAGTACAAAAATATTTATCTTATTATTCATAATATAAATATTTTTAACTATTCAAAAATAAACATCTTTATTTATATCTTTATTTATATTTTTATATCTTTATTTTAGTAATCTTTTAACATGAAGGAATAAAAATAATTAAAATTATCAAATACTTTATATTTTTTGTAAAAAAACACGATACCTCTTGTGCAATAAGTTATACTTACCTTCATAACGTTTTAAGAAGTGATTAACGGCTTCAAATGGCGAATCTAATATAGAATCCTTTTTATATAAATAATCGTCGATACCAATTATTCCGTGTTTTTCTAGTATACTCCAAGCTAAAACCAAATCACTATAACAATCTAATAATAAATGAGAACCGTCAATATATATAAAATCAAACATCTTTTTATTTTGTATAAAATTTATTAACGCATTTGTAGAGTCTTGTTTTAATCCAATAATTCTATCTTGTAATCCAAATGTATTTATATTATTATAAAATGATTGTTCAACACCTAACATATCCATATTTTCTAATAAATTGTTTTCATTATAAGATGACCACATATCTACTCCGATACCAAGTGAATTAGGTATCATATTAATTATATTAATTAATGATATACCCGTATATGTTCCAATTTCTAAAACATGAATTTTTTCACCAGATAATACTTTTGAATAAGCTCCATTAAAATACTTTATAACATCTAAAAATGGTTGTTTATTACCAACTGGTAAATCATTTGTCCAATTATACATTCCTTTATACTCTATTATTGAATTTGGTAAAATATATTCATCTAGTAATTTTTTAGCTTGATTTTTCCACGACAAACCAATAGACCATTCATAATTCTTTTCAATAAGTTCTTCTTTTAATTTTCTATTATTTTCATCCATATAAAAAAATAAGTATTCTAAGGCGGATTGTTGCCATTCTTGTGTGGTAGGATCACCTTTAATAATACAACCACGATTTCCCACCGTATTTTGTAATGCAGCCAAGTCATTTGTTACTACAAATGTTCTACTAGATGCTGCTTCTAATGCTGTTAGGCAAAAAGTTTCCATAAAAGTACAAGGGTAAAACCATATGTCAGATGTTAACCATGCTTCGGCTAACTCTTTTTTACTAACCCAGCCATGATAATGAATACCATATTTACTATCAGAAAGTGTTGAAAGCAGTTCACGTATTTGCTGCATTTTTATAGGTTCAACATCATTCGACCATTTGTTATTTACATCCGAATAAATATGTAGCGTACTTGTAGGTATTTTTTCTATAATTTTCGGCCACATTTTAAGAAGCTGTAAGAGACCACGATTTGGAAATGATGAGTAAATAAATTTATTTTTAATTTTATTATCCATAATAACATTGTTAAATCGATTGTCAATGCCATAATAAAATGGAACAGTAATTTGTTTTAATGATGTAAATATATTTGTAAAATAATCTACATGCCATTCTGTTAAGCAAAATATATTTTTAAGTTTCTTATCAATAGGTATAACAATACCACTAGGTGTTAAATCGTGTATTACTAAATATACATTTTCTGAAAACCCTTTAAAAGTAACTGGTAAATATTCTGAAAATCTGCTTATAATACATGTATCTACATAAGTAGTATTAATAAATTCATAATAACTAGTTAATGGTTTATAAATAGTATTTTCAAAAATTTCTTCTCTGTTATCAAGTGTATTACAAAATACGATAGTTTGATATTTGCCAAATTGTTGGATATAACGCGCCATTTCAATGATATATGTTTCTGAACCACCAACACCTGTTGTCAATATGTTAGATCCAGACCAAGGATGAAAGCCTCCATCAGCAACAAAAACAAATAATGGTTTTTTTAATAAATTTACATCTTTTATTTTTTTAGGTCCTGTATATTGGTTCAATTTAACAAAAATGTTGTACCAAGATAATATCTCAGAATAATCCTCAGCACTCGACTCATTATTTTTAAGAAAAAATAAAGCTGCTTCTTCTCCTAATTTATATTCTTCTAAATTATAACATATTTTTGTAAGAAATTTTGGCAAAAAATGAAATGATAGTGTAGGCTTTAAACTGTGTTGACAATGAATTGGAAATCCAAGTTCAAATCCTTTTTTAAGATATCCAAAAGCTATCTCGTCATTTCCTTCTAAATAATAATGCAGACCAATAAAATATAATGGTTCTGGTCTAGACTCATCTACTTTATAGCATTGTTCATATAATGCCATACATTCTTCCCATGGTTTATTTAAATGAAAATTTGCTGTTCTAGCCGCTTCAAAAAGTGCATCTACACGCTCTTGAATAAATCCAGAATTAGTAAAAGATGCTCGTTTCATATAGAATTTAAATGCATTTTCATAATCTTGTAACATACTATAAGTTTGTGCTAAATAATAATAAGGACGTGGGTTATTTGGGTCTTCTTCTACATCTTCATATAAAAATTTTAAATCTAGTTGTTTTCTCTCCATTGTTCTTTTTTCCATATAATCAAATCTTCTATCTTCAATATAGATCCTCTTTTCTGGAATAACAATGTTAATGTTATCTTTATCTGTTATTATTTCATGAATTCTATGGATATATCTTAGATTGGAATCACATCGTATTATTCTATTTGATCCGTATTTAGTATCGTCGCTATGAATGAATAATGTAAATGAATTTGAATATTGGTCTGAACGTACTTCTGTTAAAAACTCCCTCAAATTTCCCTTGATAACATAAGTATCATCTAACATCAATATATATTTGCAATCTGATCCAGCTAAATCAAGTAGTCTATTTCTACTATCTCGGAAATTTATAAAGGGTTCTTGATATAATTGCCCATCTTTTTTACCAACTAAGACACGCTTAATGATGTCAATAGTTTCATCCGTACTTCCCGTATCAAGAATAGTCCATTTATCAATAATCGGTAAATTATCAGTAAGCATTTGTTCAAATTGTGGACCACCATTTTTAACCATAATGCATAGGTTAATCAAGTTATCAAAATTAAGTATTTTAACATTATTAATTTCACTTTCAAAATAATAATGAAAAATCTCGGTAAATTTTTCCACTATTTTTTTACTTACATAGATGTAGTAATCAGTTTCAGATAATAAATAAACATCGGCGTTTATTGATGGTAAATAATGGTCTTTTGTTATTAAAATCCAATCACGATTATGTATTAACTCATATATTTTTTCATTGTAATTCTCTGAATATATTATTATATTTTTACAAAAATTTTTACAATTGTCTATTTCATATATATTTTCTATATCACATTTGTTTTGTCTAATATTTTGAATATTTTCTTCTGTTGTATTCAATAAATAAATATGGTTGAAAACATGCGATAAATTTATAGGTATAAACCCACCATATTTTGTATCAAAAGACACAAAACTACATTTATCATGACTCTGTTTTGTAAATACTTCTTTACATTTTTTTATTAGTCCAATAATTCTCTCGTGAATTCCGACTTGATTATATAATTTTAAATTATTATATTCTTTATGATTTATTTTGATATATTCATTATAATTTAATTTATATTTTTTCTTATTAATAGAAATTTCCATATATAAAAATAAATAAAAATACGTTTATATTAATTTTTAAACTAAATATAAATAAATATAAAAATAAATATTTATATTTTGGCTTATACCTTTTGTTAACGGTTTACAAAGCAGTCTCTGTGAGCATTAGGAATTTCACTAAAGGTGGAATTAAAATTCCGGTGTGTGCTTCTTAAAGAGACACCCTTGAGCAAGTAATCCCTTAACCGGAGATACAGCTGCTGGATTTTGATGATCACAATTTGTCATCCAAATTTTAATAATACAGAAATTTTTTTTAGGCGAAATAGTTATCCCAGTTACAGATCTAACAAATCCAGCATTATTGCTGATAGAACATCCAACAATTCTATAGATCAAATCACTCCAAGCTTTGGGAACATTCTTGTTCAAAACTTTATAAGAGAAACAACCACCGTCTCTGTTTTTCTTATCTTCCCACATAGGTGTGACCCCTTCCTTCATCATAAATAACATACAATTTTCTACAAGTTGTGGTGGCAAAGATTCAGTAACTGCAATAGTTTCCTCTACTGTGCTAAATGTAGAAATAGGAATATAGCTTTTTAGACTCCAATCAGTATTATGAGGCAAATGCGCCCATAAGGTCCACTTATCTGATAATTGATGAAATTCTGAATTAGAAGTTGCTGTTTCCATTATGTCTGTATGCTGGGATAACATAATATAATGTAATATCTCAATTTTTTTTTAAATTGTTTTCCAATATATATATTAATATCTGATTTTCATTATCAATTTGAATACTGTCTCCTATTTACACACTAGAAAATTTATAATGGTACAAATTATAAAATATTGTAGAAAATGACACTATAATAATTATGATATTTAGTTTAGACAAAAAAATTAATATTCAGTTTATATATACATATATGGAAGAAGAAGTTAATATGGATATACAAGAAGATAATAATATTGTTCATTTATTTTTATGGATTTCTCATGGAAATAATGTTTCTTCCAGCTCAAATTTTTATCCTATAGAAACAAAATTTAAATCAGTGATATTATATTCAAAGCCATTTCAAGAAATAACTGCTACAGAACTAAAAGAATTAAAAGAACAACCTTGTAAATTACTTGTTGGTTCTTGTCCTCGTATTCCTATTGAAGATGAACATGGGAAACACGTTTTTTTGCCACCATTAGTGTTTTCACTTGGTTATGATATTCAAAATAGTATTGGACTGTACTATATAACTTTTACTAAAGCGGAAGAAGGAATTCAATGCAAAAGTCAAATAGAAACTTTATATAATTATCAAAATTTAGTAAATAAATATGGTCAAAATACATTAATTACTTACTCGCAAATATTCAAATTAGTTAAAGATGAATGTGTTAAAAAAAAATTAAATCCAGAAGATGTTTTATTAGGTATTTTTTCATGCCAAGTTGCTATAGAACAGTATTCTAAAAAATACGCTAGTAAAATCACAAATTTGATTCCTAGACAAATTGAAAAAACACATTTAAAACCTGCTACTATATTTACAGCAAATGAGTATCCAGCAAACACATTTGTTTCGCCAACTATTATAACTTTTAATCAATTGCCACCTGATTGGAAGGCATTAGCAACTCTTAAACATCAGGGTTGTGCCATGAATGTATTATCATATTTTGGTATTATAGAAGAATCTTATGCGAGAGAAACAGCAGTTTGTTTATCTATAAAAGGAACATCTATTTTTAAAATAGTAGATTATATAGATTATTATATGAAAATACGTGGTTTTAATAGTTTAGGTTATTTTGTAGTAAGATTACCATTTATAATAGCGTTGAATATAATATCATATTATATGAATAAATTTAAAGAAACTGATAAATATGCCATAATATTTAAACTATATAATGAGAATATTTTATCTAATGGAAAAAGAAGTCATATTGGTCATACAGTAGCAATTTTTAAATATGATAAAAATATTTATTATATAGATCCCCAACAAGGTGTTTTTAAACAAATAGATATTTATTTACTAAATTTTGATTATCAAATTAAAACTTTATATGGATTAACAAACGCAAATTATAATGTTAATTGGGAATATATAGATCTTATTTTTACAGTATCTCAAGAACCATTTGGATCTTCTTTACCCATTATACAATTTTTACAAGAAAATTTAAATAATATTCTAGTAAGAACTCCTGATATTAATTATGGAGGAAGAAATTTATTTAAGAAAATTAAAAGTAAAAAACATAATTTATTAATAAGAAAGAGAATATTAACAAGAAAGACATTATTAACTAGAAAGACATTATTAACTAGAAAGAGAGTTAATAAAAAAAACAAAAAACACAATAAAAGTAAAAGAAATATAAAAAATAGCAAAAAATATCATCAAATGGGAGGTGATAATAACCTTGATACATTTGAACAACTTATGGTCGATATTGATAAAAAAAATAATATTCCAACCGTACTTTCTACATTAGAAATAAAAGATTTATAATATTATTTATCATATTATTTATAATATTATTTATGATTGATTGGTAATTGATAATTTATATCCATTTTTCTCTAACAAAATGCTCTCATTTTTATCTGTAAAATCTAACTCTATTTTGTTTACATCATGATCGATTAATCTTAGACTGCATTTGTCAGTATCTTTGATGTCAGCATTGAATTTTAAATATTCATTTATATAGAAAATAAAAAAATCTTTAGTGAATTTATTACCAACTATATAATAATTATAGTGTTCAGTTTTAAGGTCAATTTTTATACAATTAGTATCTCCAACTTTAAATTCAATCAACAAAAAATGAATATCAGATTTCTCTTTCTCATCAATTAATATATCATCGACATCTTTTATAGAGTTGTCTTTTATAGTATCATCTTTTATAGTATCGTATTTATTGTAAATAATTTTTTTATTCATACACTTTTTATCATTGCTTAAACAAGATAATATTATAAAATCTGGTTCTGCACTATTATTATAAGATGGATAATATAATTTACTATTTTTAACAAAATAACGTGTTACTTTTTGACATGTTGGTTTCAAAATAAATGCCTCCACTTTTCGCTGAATTTTCAGTAAACGAGGATTTTTTTCAATGAATATGTCAACATCTCTTTTCATTTGAGTAAAAAATATTTGCAATTTACTAAAATAGTATATGCTATTATATGAAAGTCCAATTATGAAATTTTGAAACTTTTCTGGAAACCTTCTCTCTAACATTTCGACAAATAGAGCGCCAATTAAAAAAGAATTCAGTAAATGAGTTATCATTATATTATTAATATAATGAATAATGATATGTATTTAAGTGGTTTATATATATTTTCTCTCTAACCAAAGGATATATTGTTAAGTTCGATAAGCAGGGCTGCTTGAACCCATTGGTATTGTATAGCTGTCTTCAGATAATGACTGGCTCTTAGTAGATGGCTTTGGATTAGGAACAATAATATTTGGTGAATTATAATAAACTGGATTAGCATTTGCATTGTATTTTGGACTATAAATGATAATATTTCCTAAAGGATCAATTGTTATGTTATCTCCGCATTTAATAGTAGAGTTTTTTTTATTAGAGTTTGGTTCCTCATATTTATTATTAATTTTTCCAGAAGCTGCATCTAGACCAAATGCATATAATACCATACTCACGATTACTGTCATAAGAATAAATGGAACAAATACAATAATCCATGATACTACAGTTAGACCTTGTTCACACAAAATGTTTAATAGTAATGTAACTGTTATTGTGACTATACCTTTTATAATTGCGGTATTGTAAAGACCTTTATATGTATCAATAAGTATTTGAGTAATTGAGAATATTAAATATATTATAGCTGGAGGACATAAATTTATCATTTTATAGTATATTTATATTTTAATTCCGCTTTCAGAAAAAGTAGATGAAAAATAAAAACTTACACCCTTGAAGATTTGCGAAACGCAGTAGCCTTGTGAAATGGGACAGCATTTCACATCTTTTCAGATGAACCGGGTGAAATTTATAACAAGAGCACCCTAAAGGGTGCCGTTTTAAATCTTCACTGGTTTAAATATTATTTTTTTATATTTCTTAAAGGTATATTTATTTTTCATCAGCATAGAAGAATGGTTCTCCGTCCTTTAAATATCCAACTTTAAGTCCTTGCTCTCCTTCTTCTGTTAAATCCCAAATGAAGCCATTTTCATCGTCATTTGTACAGTAAGTTTTATCATCAATTTCGATTTCAAAAATTTCTTCATCTTCCTCTTCTTGTTCTTCTTTAGTTTCAGTTTCGACACTTGCATCATCATTAGCTTCCTCTTCTTCATCTTCTTCTTCTTCATCATCTTCTTCATCATCTTCTTCATCATCTTCTTCTTCATCTTCTTCATCTACTACTACTTCTTCTATTTCTTCTTCTACTTCTTCTACTACTTCTTCTACTTCATCTTCCTCTTCTTGTTCCTCATCTTGTTCCTCATCTTCTACTTCATCTACATCTTTTTCTTCTTGTTCCTCATCTTTTTCTTCTTGTTCCTCATCTTTTTCATCTTGTTCCTCATCTTTTTCTTCTTGTTCCTCATCTTTTTCTTCTTGTTCCTCATCTTTTTCTTCTTGTTCTTCTACTTTTTGTTCCTCTACTTCGGCTTCTTCCTCTTCTACATCTTGTTCCTCTTCTTGTTCCTCTATTTCTTTACTTTCTTTAATATGGATTTCAATGTTTTCATTTTCACTAGTTGTTACAATAGTTGATTTTTGAATAATATCAACACAAATCGTTTCTTGAGGTTTTGTCTTATCATTTTTTATTTCTTTAATTTCTTCATTAAAATCTGTAATTTTATCCACTAACTTATCTAAAATAGGAACAATTTTATTATACTTCTCTTCTATTGCATTTAATTTATTTTCTAACTGCGTAAACTGGTCACGAACAATATTTTCTGTAATATCTTTAATGTTAATCAAACCAGGGCTATCACATTTTTCAGTATCGGTATCTGTCTCGAAATCATTACCATTTACACGTTCCATACAAATTTTTCTATTTAATTCCTGAGCGATAGATGGTAATTGAATTAATTGTTGATGTGTTTTTTCTAATAATTCATGTCTTTCAATATAATTAATCAGTAATTTATTTAATCCTTTTTGAATTACTTTTTCAACGTCACACATAATATCCTTGATATCGAATAAATGTTCGGGGTTTGTCTTTTGCATTGTTGTATATTTTATTATATAACAATTCGTTTAATATGATTTAAAAAATAATTTATCTATTTCATATATGTTGGAAGAAATTACTTTAGTTGAAACAGACCAAATAGATGCAAAAGTTCAAATAATTTTAAGACAAACAGATTATACGTCAGAGCAAGCTAAAGAAAAATTACAACAATTTAATTTTAATGAGGAAGAAGTAATAAGAGACTATTTTGGTGTTGCTAAGAAAACAGTACCACAAAAAATTACATCAGTAAATCAAACGATTTATAAACAATTAAGGGGCTATTTAGATGGCGCAATGAATAATTATCGCGAAAGGGTTAATAATGGCGAAGCTAAAAAAATTATATAACTATAA
>Ga0194119_10006978_pt1 | contig 16128 bp, 15 predicted proteins | sample TA2MahC100mmetaG_FD_148620 | JGI IMG/M metagenome (GOLD analysis project Ga0194119, IMG submission 148620) | Freshwater microbial communities from Lake Tanganyika, Tanzania - TA2015018 Mahale Deep Cast 100m | ecosystem: Environmental > Aquatic > Freshwater > Lake | place: Tanzania: Lake... | reverse complement strand
TAGAACAGAAAAAACGCTGGGCCAAAAAGATTGTAGGGATTGAATAAACTTAACCCATCTCAATCACGATTCGGATGGGATGACCGATCTTCTGGTATAGATGATCCAACCCTTGATTCACATCGTCCAATGGAAATCTTTCTGTAATGGAAACTGAAAGGTCGAGTTTCCCATTGGCAACAAGGTCAACGACATTTTGAATTTCCAATGTCGTGGATCCATAAGAACCAAGAAATGATAATTCTGAACGGACAATTTGAGTGGGTGGAGGAAGGACAATCCCCTCAGGCCCAAGGCCAACAACAACCGCTCTCCCCCCTACCCTCACACATTTAACAGCCTGGTCAATCGTCTCTTTCAATCCCACAAACTCCACTGCCAGATCAACACCTGTTCCCTCGGTCAATGTCTTAATCTTCTCGATTGGATCTCCCTTCCGGGGATTGATCACCTCGTCAGCGCCCACTTCCTTCGCTCTCTCCAAGACCGAATCAATGGCATCGACAGCAATTACCTGTGAGGCTCCACAAACCTTTGCGATTTGTACTCCATGAATACCCAGGCCACCACAACCAAATATAGCCACTCTCTCTCCTGCCCTGAGAAACCCCCTTTTGGTAATTGCATGGAAGGGAGTCGCCACGGCATCGACAATGATCCCTCCCTGGTCAAAAGGAATAGTTTCAGGCAGTGAGATGAGGTTCTTTGCTGAAACCTTAAGGAATTCCGATAGTCCTCCCTCTGTGTGGATTCCAACAACACGTCGTGACAGGCAGATCTGCGAGTTTCCTGAAAGGCAATTGATGCATTTTCCACAGGTGAGAAAGGGATTAATGGTCACTCTGTCTCCGATCTTCCAGTCTCTGACTTCAGACCCGATCCCGAAGATGACCCCTGAGGGTTCATGGCCCAATGTGATGGGTGTATAAGCGGTAGGAGTCACACCCTCATAAACAATATGGATATCCGAACCGCAGATCCCACAGGCCTTCATTTCCACCAACACATCTTCAGGCCCCAATTTGGGAACAGGTATTTTATCTATTTTTAATGGCTCCCCGACTCCATAAAATCTCGCCGCTTTCATCTTCTCTGCCATCTCTTTCTCTCCCTTCCAGGTTGAGCGTAAAGCAAGGTTATCACAAATCGACATCCGGGTCGAGATCGAAATATGTTCTTGCAATAATTTGAGTGGAATGATAATTATTAAAGCCGTCCGCCATCCCCAAAAATCCACTAATATAATAATGTGATCTTATGCCAGTGCAGAAAGTAAACGGAATCGATATCTACTACGAAATTCATGGAGAGGGGGAGCTTCTCGTTTTAATCATGGGCCTCCGCCGGAATGTAGAGTGGTGGTATAGCCAGATTCCCGAGTTATCGAAACATTTTAAGATTCTCTTCTTTGATAACAGAGGAGCGGGTCGAACAGATAAACCGGCCATGGACTATTCCATCCGTCTCTTTGCAGACGATACGGCGGGTCTGATGGAAGCCCTCGACATAAAAAAAGCCCACATCCTGGGCGTTTCCATGGGCGGGTATATCGCTCAGGAATTGACGATCAATTACCCCGAAAGGGTAAGAAGTTTAATCTTAGGTTGCACCAGCGCCGGAGGTAAACGGGCCGTACTCATGACTCCGGAGAGGCTGACAAAATTCACTGCCAATGAAGGCCTTTCCCCCGAACAAATTCTTAAGAAAGATATGGATATCTATTTTTCGGATAAATTTGTTCAAGAAAACCCAGAAAAAATAAAAGAATTTATCGAAATCTCTCTCCGATACTATCAGCCGCCGGATGCCTTTATGAGGCAGTTCAACGCCTGCTTAAACCATGATACGGTTAACCGTCTCAACCAGGTCACCGTTTCAACGTTGATCGCATCAGGAGACGACGACCCCTTGGTCCCTCCTGAAAATTCAAGAATATTGAAAGAGCTGATTCCCCATGCCGAATTGGTTTTTTTCCCCGGCAAGAGGCATTGTTTCTTTTTAGAAACAGCGGAAAGGTTTAACCAAGTAGTGGTCGACTTTTTTAAATCAGTCGAAAATAAAAATCTATTGACATAACTGGAACGGTTTGATAAGAATCTTCCATCTCTAAAAATAGTTTAGACAAGAAGGAGGTGAAGAAAAGATTTCTCACATTTCTTAAATATAGGTTTAAAAACATCATCTAAAAAGGAAGGAGGGAGAAAGCATGACAAAAGAAGTCTCGAGAAGAAAATTTTTAAAATACATGGGGGCTACTGCCCTGACCGCCGGATCCCTCGGCACAACATCAAAGGTATGGGGTCAGGCCAAACCGATCCCAAAAGATCCTATTAAAATTGCGGCAGTCAGTTTTCTGACCGGTGCAGCCGCTGCCCCTTTTGGTATCCCCGGCGATAATACATACAAGATGTGCGCAGATATGATCAATAAGGAAGGCGGAATCTTAGGCCGGAAGATAGATTTGCAAAGCAAGGATGAAGCCGGGGGCGTAGATGCTCAGGTCAAACTCTGCCGGAAGTTGATCCTCGAAGACAAGGTAGATGTCGTGTTGGGTTACATCTCGTCAGCCTCTTGTCTGGCAGTCCTGCCACTCTCTGATGAACTGGGTGGGTTGATTATTGCTTACGACTGTGGAACTCATGAACTGATGGAAGGAGCCAAATCACCTTTTGATATCCCAAAATTCAAACTCGGTTTCAGGAGCAAAGCCCATCTCGGAATCGATAACATTGCCCTGGCTCTCTATATTAAGAAATATTACCCAAACATCAAAAAAGTAGCAGGGATCAACCAGGACTACGCATGGGGAAGGGATAGCTGGCTCATCTTTGAAACAGCCATGAAGAAATTGATGCCACAGGTCCAGGTGGTGAAGACGTTATGGCCTCCTCTTGGCAATACCGATTTTACCGCCCACATCAGCGCCTTGATGGGATCGGAACCGGATATCGTCCATTCCTCACTCTGGGGAGGAGATGCAGTCACCTTCTCGAAGCAAGCTTTAGGAATGGGCTTTTTTAAGAAGATTAGAATGGCTTATTCCCGTGGCGAACCCTATCCTCAGGAAGTTGGGAAAGATTATCCGGAGGGGCAGATCATCTGCTGTGCGGGAACTCACTATTTCCTCCATACACCAAAAGACAAAACCTCTGCAGATTTACAGAAAACCTTTGTCACAGAATATCATAAGAGATACGGCAAATACCCAAGTTATCCATGCTACCATGCCTACCAGGCCATTTATGCTTATAAACATGCGGTTGAAAAAGCGTCCAACGCAGCAGGCGGAGGATGGCCTACCATAGAAGCGATTTCAAAAGCTTTGACGGGCCTCTCCTTCCCGACTCCATCCGGAATATTAACGATCAGAGAGGATCACAATGGATATGAGGATTGTTTGGTTGGAGTCTCAAAACTTACGCCCAAATATCCTTTCCCAATCCTTGACAAGACAGAGGTATTTCCCGCCGCTCAGGTCAACCCGCCGGTCGGCACGAAGACTGTAGATTGGATCAATAGTTGGAAGTAAAAAAACAATTCACCCTCTTCCTTTCATGAGGGAGAGGGTGAATTGAAATTACCAAGCTCCTATAGTCAAAGAAACCTAATGATTGTCATTCCGGCGAAAGCCGGAATCCAGTTTTTTCATAGAGTTCGAAAATTCACTGGACTCCGGTTTCCACCGGAGTGACGACTTTTTTGAAATTATTTGGAATTTGGTGCTTGGAATTTCGTTCATCATGATGGAATGAATGATGTGGATCATCTATACCCTTAACGGCCTCTACTTTGCAGCCCTTTTATTTCTCATCTCTCTTGGGCTGAACATCATCCTGGGAGTCATGGGAATCCTTAACCTCGCTCATGGCTCCTTATATGCAATTGGCGCATTCATCGCTGCCTGGATCATTATCGCCATTGGCGCTAAGATCCCGCCTTTCTTTCTCTATATTACCCTCCTCAGCGGCTTTGTTCTAACAGGCATCGTCGGACTGATCATGGAGAAATCCTTAATCCGATTCATGTATAAACGTACCCTTGAGTATCAATTGCTGCTCACCTTTGGGGCGCTCATGCTCCTCGAAGACGTCATCAAGATGATATGGGGAGGACAGGCTTATTATGCCTCCGCCCCTTTTGACCTTTTAGGTAAAGCAGATATTTTCGGACATGTTTACCCAACCTACTTCTTATTTGTAATGATCATCGCCTTAATCGCAGGTCTCTTAATCTGGCTTTTTATGTCAAAAACGAAGTTGGGAATTATGCTAAGGGCCATCTCTTTAGATAGAGAAATGGCCACAGGCATTGGGCTTGATATTAATAGACTCAGCACTTTTGCTTTTGTTTTGGGATCAGCGCTGGCAGGATTGGCAGGGGCATTGGTGGTTCCAACAACCCCGGCCCTTTTGGGGTTTGGCCATGAGCCCCTCATTCTCGGTTTCATTGTGGTCGTCGTAGGAGGGCTCGGAAGTCTTAAGGGCGCTCTGGTAGGGGCCCTTTTAGTAGGTTTTACAAGATCCTTTGGTATTGCTATATTTCCAGAAATCGAATTGCCCCTATTATTTTTAATCGCCGGTATCATTTTAGTGGTCAAACCGGAAGGTCTTTTCGGGAGATAGAAAGTGGGTTTAAAGAATAAACCGAATTATTTACGGTGGATCGTCTATCTGATCCTCTTCATCGCCTTATTATTTATTCCCCGTATTCTCTCCATTCATGACCTCATGCTCTTCGAATATGGACTGACCTTTGCCATCGTCGGCCTGGGTTTCAATCTTCTCCTGGGATATACCGGCCTTCTCTCTTTTGGCCATGGAGCCTATTTTGCGGCCGGAGCTTATTCTGTCGCCATGATTGCAAAATATCTCCCGCAGGCCTATTCCATCGAAATCGTGATCCCGGCCGCCCTCTTCTTCTCACTGATACTGTCCATCATCTTCGGTTTTGTCTGTGTAAGACATACCAAGATCTTTTTTTCCATCCTTGCCCTCTCTCTTTCCATGCTTCTCTTTGCCCTGCTCTTCAAACTTTATCACATCACCGGAGGATCGGATGGACTGCGCGTTCCTCTTCCGACGATGTTTGGCTTTTCATTCAAGGGAATCCGGAGACCCGAATTTCTCTCTGGAACCTATTACTATTTTTTACTTGCCATGTTCGCCATCAGCTTCGTCGTCATGAAGGGAATTGTCAGCTCTCCCTTTGGCAAAGCCCTTCAGGCGATCAGAGATAATGAAGTCCGGGCAGAGTTGATTGGCATCCGGGTTCGGCGGTATCGGCTCTACGCCTTCTGCATCTCCGGAATGTTTGTTGGGTTAGGTGGCGCTCTCTGGACTTTTGTAAATGGCCATGTCACCGCAGATCTGTCCCACTGGGTTTTTTCAGGCGAGATCGTCTATATGACCCTGCTGGGTGGTTTTGGAATCTTTGAGGGTCCGATTGTCGGGGCCATGATCTTCACTTACTTAAAATTATATGCGATGGGTCACACCGAATATTGGATGTTCGTAATTGGTGCAACGCTGATTGTCCTCGTCCTCCTCCTTCCCAGTGGTGTTGCAGGAGCCTTTTCAACCCTCTGGAGGAGAACAATAAAAGGTAATTGAGGAATCTTCATGTTGACAATTGATCACTTGAAAAAACATTTCGGATCTGTCAAAGCCGTTGATGATGTCAGCCTGGATATAAAAGAAGGAGAAATCGTATCCATCATCGGTACCAATGGTGCCGGTAAAACGACTCTGGTCAACTTGATCAGCGGATATCTCAGACCAGATAGTGGACAAATCCTGTTCTTAGACAAGGATATCACCCATGCCTCCCCTTATGTCAGGATCCAAATGGGGGTAGGACGAAGCTTCCAACTGATTCAGCTCTTTGGAGGAATCACCGTTCTGGACAATGTCAGAACAGCACTTTTCTCAAAATACGGGATGATCAAAAGAGGGTTGTTGTCGGCAGATCGCTATTCTTCGATCACGGAGGAGGCTATCAAGATTCTGGACAATTTTAATATCTCCGATAAAAAGGGGCTGACGCCCAAAGGTCTCTCTGAAGGAGATTTGAAAATTCTCGATATCGCCATTGCCTTTGCGCTGAAATCAAAGCTTCTCCTTCTGGATGAACCCACCAGCGGGGTGGCCACTTCGGATAAATTTAAGGTGATGGACTCGATTGTCTCGGCCATCAAAAAAGAAGGGATCTCCACACTCATCATCGAACATGACATGGATATCGTTTCAGGTTATTCGGACAGGGTTATTGTCATGCATGAAGGACGGGTCATGGCCGAAGGTAAACCCGAGGATATCATGGAAAACAAAGAGGTCAAAGCAACCGTATTTGGTATTGTGAGCTAACCGGAATGCTGCTGAAAATTGAAAATTTGGATGTGTTTATAGGCTCCACCCAGATTTTAAGAAATGTTTCGTTGGGGGTGAACGAAGGGGAGATCGTCTGCCTATTAGGAAGAAATGGTGCAGGAAAAAGCTCCATCATCAAGAGCACAATCGGCCTCTATCCTTCAAGATCAGGTAAGATTATCTTTAAAGAAAAAGAGATCACCCCACTATCCCCCCGGAAGAAAGTCCTTTCAGGAATAGGATATTCTCCCGAAGATACCAGAATCTTTACAGAGCTCACGGTGGAAGAAAATATCAACCTTTCAACCTGGGTGACCGGTAAAGGAGAGCATTTTGATGCTGAAAAAATATTCACCATCTTTCCCGCCATACAGAAATTCTTAGACAGGAAAGGGCTTAACCTGAGCGGCGGGGAAAAGAAGATGGTCTCCATTGCCAGGGCCCTGGCTCTCAATCCTTCGCTTCTGCTTCTGGATGAGGCATTCGAAGGATTGGCTCCCCTTGTGGTGAATCACTTCATTGAAGCCCTCCATCGGATCAGAAAGCTGGGAGTGACCATTCTGTTGGCAGAATCCAATGTCCGGACCGCCTCCCAGGTTTCGGAAAGATCTTACATTGTTGAGCGAGGGGAAATGATCTTTGAGGGACATCCTCGCCAGATCCTCGAAAACGAAAAACTCTTAAAACTCGTCGGAAGATAAGCTGGGATGAGGACAGGAGGTTTGGTCCTATAATGGAAAAAATCACTCTCTTCAGGACAACCGGAAGAATTCTCTTTGGACCTGCGGCTATTGAAAAACTTGGGACAGAAGCCCAGCTTCTCAAGGCCAAGAAAGTTCTCATTATCACCGATCCTGGTGTGATTCAGGCAGGGCTTCTTGAAAGTGTTAAGACCTCCCTTCAATCGGTTGGTCTTCCTTTTGTGATATTCGATGGCGTGGAGCCTGACCCGAGAATCGAAGTGGTCGAGAATAGCGTTGAAAAGGCAAAGAGCGAGGGAATCAATCTCATCATTGGTTTTGGAGGGGGAAGTTCGCTTGACATCGCCAAGGTTACATCCGTCCTCATCACCAATCCTGGCAAGATCGACAGCTTCTTCGGAATCGATCTTGTGCCCAATCCAGGGCTCCCTGTTATTTTAATCCCCACCACAGCAGGCACAGGAAGCGAAGTCACTCCCATCGCTATTCTATCCGACACTAAGGAAAAATTGAAAAAAGGAATCGTCAGCTCTCACCTTTTCCCGGAAGTGGCCATTGTCGATCCCAAATTAACGGTTGGGTTACCCCCGTCGGTCACTGCCTTCACAGGAATGGATGCCTTAACCCATGCCATCGAGGCATACTATTCCATTAACGCTACCGACCTATCGGACCTTTTTGCTATTAGGGCGATGGACCTGATTTCAAAAAATATAAGAGTGGCCTATGCGAATGGAGAAAACCTGATGGCCCGCTCAAACATGATGGAGGGAAGCCTACTGGCAGGAATCGCATTTGCCAATGCCGGTGTTGGGGCAGTCCATGCCTTTGCCTACCCTCTTGGAGGAGAATTCCACCTCGCCCACGGACTCACCAACACATTAATGCTTCCTTATGTGATGCGGTTCAATATCATTGGATGCCCCGAGAAGTTCGCCCGGATGGCTAAGGTTTTCGGAGAGAAGGTGGAAACACTTTCCGCGCTGGAGGGAGCCGAGATGGCGGTCAAATTTGTGGAGCGGCTCTCTGACGACATCCGGGTCCCGAGGAGGCTCAGAGATGTTGGAATCCCGGAGCATGCAATTCCCGGGCTGGCTGAGGCAGCCATGAAAGTGACCCGGCTCCTCGCCAATAACCCAAGAAAAATTGCACTCGAAGATGCCATCGCCATCTACAACTCCGCCTATTGATGTGGTTGTATCATCAACGGAATATCTCTTAATCTTTTCATGTAATCTTAGTACTCTATTCCCCTTTCCCGTTGAGACCTTGTAAAAACCTAAAGTATTTGTCAAAAGACCAACAATTTTGTATAAATATCGTCGGAGGAAAGTTTAACAGGAGGATTTAACCATGATCCACGAGAAGTCTTTTGATTCCCGATTAATCCTTAATTCTATTTATAATGGAATTGTGGCTATCGAGAAAAAGGCAAAGATTATCTATTTTAACAAGACCGCAGAGAGGATTTTTAATATCCCTGCCCATGAGGCTATCAATCGTTACATCCTGGACGTCCTACCAAACACCGGTGGTAAATTGCTCGAATGCCTCAAAACTGGAAAACCCTTTTATGGCGAGAAACTTAAAGGGGAAAAAGTGGCTTTTGTCTCCAATATCAATCCGATTTTCACCAATGGAAAAATCTCAGGAGCAGTCAGCGTTTTTCAGGATATTTCTGAAATTGAAAAGATATCCAAGGAATTGGATCTCTTTAAGGACATGAAAAACTGGCTCGATACCATTATTGACTCGTCATATGATGGTCTCTGGATTTGTGACCATGAAGGAAAAGTCATCAGGCTCAATAAAGCCTCCCAAAAGATCAACGGAGTCAAAGCCGAAGAGGTGATTGGCAGGAATATGAGCGATTTGGTGGCAGAGGGCTTCTTTGACAAATCTGTCACTTTGGAGGTGTTACAGAAGAAGACTTCGGTGACCATGATTCAACAGATTAAAGGAGGCAAGAGGATTTTGGTTACAGGCAACCCCATTTTTAATGACAAAGGGGAAATTACTTTTGTCGTAACTAATGATCGCGATATTTCAGAGTTAGATCATTTGAGGAGTCAACTCCATGAGGTTCAAGCCCTTGCCAGAGGTTATATTTCAAAGCTTTCGGAGCTGGAGATGAAAGGAGTGGATCTCTCTAACATTATTTTCCAGAGCAAAGAGATGGAAAGAGTCATTGAAACGGCCCTGAGAGTGGCCAAGGTAGATTCTTCAATCCTTTTACTCGGAGAATCTGGTGTTGGAAAAGGCATGATCGCAAAACTTATTCACAAACACTCAGAACGAACCCATGGTCCTTTCATGCGAGTCGATTGCGCAGGAATTCCGGATTCATTGATTGAATCAGAGCTATTCGGATATGAAAAAGGCGCATTTACCGGAGCCAGGGATGAGGGCAAACCGGGCTTTTTTGAGCTTGCCAATAAAGGAACGCTCTTTCTTGACGAAATTGGAGAAATACCTCTCATCACTCAGTCAAAATTACTACGTTTTTTGGAAGATCATGAAATTATCCGTATCGGAGGTACAGGACCAAAAAAGATTGATGTCAGAATTATTACTGCAACCAATAAGAAGATTGAAGAAATGGTATCCTCTAAACTCTTCAGAGAAGACCTTTACTATCGCCTCAATGTTGTCCCCATTCATATCCCTCCATTAAAGGAGAGGCAAGAGGATATTTTACCATTGATCTTTTATTTTCTAAAAAATTTTAACACTACCTACCGAAAAGAGAAGGTCCTTTCCCCAGAGGTCATTGAAGCTCTTTCCAAATTTAACTTCCCAGGTAATATCAGAGAATTAGCTAATATTGTAGAAAGGCTTGTGGTGATAACAGAAAAGGATCGAATTGAAACCCAAGATCTTCCAAATGTAATTGTAAATTATATGCCGCAATCAATATCCGATCCATACTTACCCGAAGGGCTTTCCCTTAAAGAGGCTATAAAGAGATATGAAAGCCTGATCATTGAAAAAACAAGTAAACAATACGGATCTCAACGGGAAGTTGCAAAAGCCTTAAAAGTCAATCAAGCCACAATCTCCAGAAAAGCGAAAAAATTATTTTTTTTCTAAAATGATGCGATTTGGCATAAATAGATGGTAAAATGCATAATTTATTTATATTAAATAAAATTAACAAGTAACATTAAATAAATCTATACTTTGATGCGGTGCTGCATATTTTCTGTTTAAAACCATCAATGCCGTGCATCCGTGAACTTATATAAAAATAATTTTTTTAATAAAATCCAATGATTAGAAGAAATCGGTCAAACGTATATTCCTATTTATAATTGGCATAAAAAATGTAAGCATTATTACCTTTAAGCAGTTACAAAGGGCCTATACGCCCAAATGGCAAAGGAGGGGATATTATGAAAGGTCTTAGTTTGGATGTAGAAAAATGCAGTGGATGTAGGGCATGTGAACTTGCTTGTTCGATGAAGCACACCGGAGAGTATAACCCACTCAATTCCAGGATACATATCAGCATCTTCCATGAGAAGGCTTTTGCAATCCCGGTGGTCTGTTTTCAATGCAATGAGCCTTGGTGCGAAAAGATATGTCCATCCGGTGCTATTAAAACAAAAACGGATGAAGTAAAAGGGATCAAGGTTGTGGAAATAGCGGAAGATAAATGCGTTGGGTGTAAGATGTGCATGTTAGCCTGTCCATTTGGGAACATGAGATTCGATGGCCGTCATGCAGTCAAATGTGATCTCTGTGAGGGCGACCCCGAATGTATGCGCTTTTGTGCAAAAGGCGCCCTGCAATTTAAAGAAGCTGAGGCCAGCGTGGGACGAAAATGGAAATCAATCGCTGAAAAGATTTTGGCATCCCACTATGCTTAGGTGCCTATTAACCCTGAACAAGGAACTAAAAGATGGAGGTGAAAAATGTACGGATGGGCTGGAAAGGTACTAAGGATAAATCTGACAGAAAGCAAAATATCCATTGAAAATTTAGATGCCAAGGTGGCAAAAGATTTTATCGGATCAAGAGGGTTGGGAGCCAAATTCCTGCTCGACGAGCTTGATCCCAAAACGGATCCGCTTAGCCCGGAGAACAAATTGATCTTTGCTACCGGTCCACTAACCGGAACATTAGCGCCGGGCGGAAGTAGGTATACGGTGGTCACAAAATCCCCTCTTACTGGTGCAATTGCCAATTCGAATGCAGGAGGACATTTCCCTGCCGAATTGAAGTTTGCGGGTTTTGACCTCATTATTTTTGAAGGAAAGGCCAAGAAACCCGTTTATCTTTGGATTGAAAATGAGAAGGTTGAACTTCGTGATGCAACAAAGTTATGGGGAAAAACGATCCCCGAAACCGAAGACCTCATTCGGGCAGAAACGGATGAATTTGCCAAAATTGCCTGTATCGGGCCAGCGGGTGAGAATCTTGTCAGGTTTGCCAACATCATGAACGATAAAGGAAATGCGGCTGGCCGCTCTGGAGTAGGCGCAGTCATGGGGTCCAAAAACCTGAAAGCCGTTGTCGTGAGAGGAACTAAGGGGGTCGTTGTTGCAGATAAGGAAGGGTTCAGAAAAGCGGTTCTGGATGTTTACAAGTATTTGGACAATCCAAACACAAAAGGCTTTTCAGCGCTGGGAACACCTTTGGTGACTGTTTTGACCCAGGCAAGAGGGGTATTGCCCACCAAAAACTTTCAAACCGGGGTTTTTGAAGGAGCGGATAAAGTATATGGCGAGGTCTTTACAGACACCCTCAATGTCAGGGGAAAAATGGGCGTGGCCTGTTTTTCTTGCCCGGTCGCCTGCCATCGCTATTCAAGAGTAACCGATGCAGAATTCAAAGGGGAAGGTCCGGGCCCGGAATATGAAACCATTGGTGCCTTTGGGCCCGGTTGCGGCGTTGACAATCCTTCTGCCATCGCTAAGGCCAACATCATATGTAACGAAATGGGGATGGATACGATCACATGCGGGTTCACGATCGCCTGTGCTATGGAGCTATACGAGAAAGGGTTTTTGCCTCAAAAGGATTCCGGCGTAGCATTAAATTTCGGGAATGCAAAAGCGATGGTTGACCTTGTCGGCAAAATAGCCAAGAGGGAGGGTTTCGGAGATATTCTGGCGGAAGGCTCTTACCGTTTGGCCGAGAAATATGGTCATCCTGAATTGTCCATGTCGGTTAAAAAACAGGAATTCGCATGTTATGACACCCGCGGCCTACAGGGAATGGCCATTGAATATGCAACGATGAATAGAGGGGCGTGCCATATACGTGGGGAGGTACAGGATATAGATCTCTTCGGAGTTTATACCTGGAGAGTATGCACTGACAAGAAACTCTCTTTTGTTGATTCATTAACCACAGAGGACAAACCCCTTCTGACGAAAGAAGTCCAGGATTGGTTTGCCTCATTCGACTCTTCGGGAATGTGCAACTTTATTTTCTTCCTGGGCGTCAATGAGGATGCCCTTTTAGCCCTGCTAAATACAGGAACAGGCGCCCATTATGGAAGCGCCGAAGAAATGTTGAAGTGTGGAGAGAGGGCCTTCAACGCGGAGAGACTTTTCAATCTTAAAGCAGGCCTAACATCAAATGACGACACCTTACCCAAAAGGATGCTCGAGGAGCCTATGCCAAGTGGCCCCGTTAAAGGCCAGATAGCCCTTCTGGATAAGATGTTGCCGGAATATTACAGGCTCCGAGGCTGGGATCAGCAAGGAATCCCTACCCCAGAAAAAATGAAGGATCTGGGGTTAGGCTAAGCGTATTCCAATCCAATGAACATCTGAACGAACCAGGCCTGAAGATATGATTTTCCTCAGTCTTATCTTCAGGCTTTTTCCCTTGGTAGATTCGGCATAGCTCTTTTGGGAAAAACATTGAGATCGAAACTGAGTGGAGCAAAACGGCAACTTATCATAGGAAATAGCGCGGCGGCAATCAATGCCATCAGGGGGATCAGGGAAAAAGACAACTCATGCTCTATTACGGTAATATCCGCAGAAAAAGGCAACGCCTATTCCCCTGTGCTTACACCTTATTATATTGCACGCAAGATCCCCAAGAAGACCCTGTTTGTCGTTGACCACAGATTTTACCGAAACCACAAAGTCAAAAGAATACTGGGGAAAAAAGCAGTAGCGATAGATGCCCCCAGGCAATGGGTCTATCTGGAAGACAACACGCGGTTGGGATACGATTATCTCCTGATTGCCACCGGCGCATCTCCAGTATTACCAGCCCCTGTTCGTGCCAGTATTGAGCCATATGTTTCAACATTAAGAACCATTCAAGATGCCGAAAAAATAATCGAATTGGCTCGGCAAGCGAAAGAGATACTTATCGTTGGAGCGGGTCTGCTCGGGTTGCAAGTTGCAAACGCAATCAATAAACCCGGAGTGAAGTTGACCATTGCGGAGTATGCGAAGCATGTTCTGCCGGAAAAAATTGATGCGGAGTGTGCCGCTCTTATCCAAAGGAGATTAGAGGATCAAGGCATATCCTTTCTCTTCGAAAGAGCAGTCAAGGGGTTTAAAAAAAAGGGGTCCAAGGTCTGCGCGGTCACCGAGCAAGGAGAAGAATTAAAAGCAAACTTGGTTGTAGTTGGGATAGGAGTAAACCCCAATACCGAATTGGCAACAAGAAGCAGTGGAATTGAAATAAAAGAAGGAATAGTCATAGACGATTTTATGAAGACAAATGTCGAAAACATATTTGCCGCTGGAGATGTCTCAGAAGGAAAGAATTTCATTTCCGGCCAAAGGCAGATCATCCCAAACTGGTCTAATGCTTGCCTCCAGGGAAGAACAGCCGGTCTCAATATGGCAGGGCACAGGATGAAATATGAAGGGGGAATGACGGAGAATATCTTAAGCATTTTTGGACTGACCCTTGCTACCATTGGCTTATCCAAACCCACAGGTGGCAACGTCGAGGCGTTGAAATATTCCAACCCTCAAAAGGGAATCTATAGAAAGATTCTATTAGACGACAACAAAATCGTCGGAGCCGTTCTCCTGGATAAAATGGAAGATTCGGGGTTGATTAAAAATTTAATTCAGAACAGACTTGATATCTCCATATGGAAAGAAAAGCTTGCCAGGGCGCCTTTGGACATGGGAAAGGCCCTTTCTGCGTTATGGTGAGACAAAAAAGTTTGCGGGATGAACATAGGTGAAGATCACAGTGCAACTCCTTGGCGGCTTCAGGCAGTATCTTCCCCAGAATGCCAAGGGCGATACCATCGAAGTCATACTTGAAAACGAGAGCTCTGCATTGGATCTGGCGAATAAAATGGGAATTCCCAAAGACCTACCCAAAAATATTTTGGTTAATGGGAGACCGTTCAAGGAACCTCCTGGGGAAAAGTTGCTCAATAACAGTGATGTGGTTGCCATATTCCCTTATGTGGTTGGAGGATAACTGACATCATCACTTACAAAGAAATAGGAGACTTCTTAATGAAAAAAAATGAGTTGCTACTGCTGGAGAGAAATAAACATATCCCTCAGGGTCCCTTTAATGTTCACCCCATCTTTGTTGAAAAGGCAAAAGGAGCGGTCATCACGGATGTGGAGGGAAAGGAGTATATTGATTTTGCAGGAGGTATTGGAGTAAACAATGTCGGCCACTGCAATGAAGAAGTCCTTAAGGCCGTGCAGGATCAGATTCAGAAATATATCCATACCTGCTTCCACGTGGTGATGTATGAGCCTTATGTGGAATTAGCCAAAAGGTTGAACGAGATGACCCCGGGAAACTTTCCCAAGAAGACCATGTTCGTTAATAGCGGGGCAGAAGCCGTTGAGAATGCAATCAAGATTGCTCGCCACGCAACAGGCCGGCCAGGGACCATTGCCTTTGAAGACGCCTTCCATGGCCGAACCCTTCTGGCTTTAAGCCTCACAAGTAAGATGAAACCTTATAAATTGGGGTTTGCTCCATACGCTCCGGAAATTTATCGAATGCCCTATGCCTATTGTTACCGGTGCGCTTTTGGTCTGGAATACCCCTCTTGCGAAATCCGCTGCGCCTATTTTTTAAGGGATTTTTTCAACACCCACATCTCTGCCGAGCAAGTGGCGGCACTGATTGTGGAACCGGTCCTGGGCGAAGGTGGGTTTGTAGCTCCACCGAAGGAATATTTCAATGTCCTGAAGAAGATCTGTGAGGACAATGGAATTGTTTTTATTGCGGATGAAGTTCAAACAGGTTTTGGACGGACGGCAAAGATGTTTGCCATGGAGCATTATGAGGTGGCACCGGATATGACGGTAATGGCCAAATCAATGGCCGACGGGTTTCCCTTGAGCGCTATTACAGGGAAAGCGGAGCTGATGGATCATCCCCAGGTGGGGGGATTAGGAGGGACGTATGCAGGCAATCCTGTGGCATGCCGGGCTGCCCTTGCCGTGCTGGATCAGTTTAAAAAAGAGAATCTTTTAGGAAGAGCCGAACAAATTGGTAAAAAGGTTTTGGAGAAGTTTCTTGAACTCAAAGAAATATTTCCCATCATTGGGGATGTTAGAGGTTTGGGCGCTATGGTTGGCATGGAACTGGTAGTTGATCGAAAGACCAAAGAACATGCCACAGCTTTTACAAAGCAGTTGGTGAATCGCTGTCGGGAAAAAGGGCTTCTCATGATTTCGGCAGGAACCCACTCCAACATCATCAGGCCCCTCATGCCCCTTGTGATTACAGATGAACAGCTCAAACGAGGACTTGAGATCATCGAAGAAAGTTTTGCCGAGCTTTAGTCTACAGGGTGACAAACTGATGACTTACCACGAGGACGATGAGGAACTGGACCATGGAATCAAGGCTGATCAAAAATATGCCCAGATTCTCATTAAGATGAACGATTTATCAATATCTGAGAGAGAAGCAGAGGAACTCATCGAGAGCCTTGGCCTGCAAATTGTTTCAAAAAATCGCCTCTCCACATATTGGGTGTTGTTTAAATTAAATGTAAGAGACATGAGAGATGCAGCGTTGAAGCTTACCGAGCATGGATTCATAGTAAAAGGGATCAATGCGTTGCCATAAAATAAAGGAGGGGGTGGGATAAA
>Ga0194119_10006970_pt1 | contig 16139 bp, 15 predicted proteins | sample TA2MahC100mmetaG_FD_148620 | JGI IMG/M metagenome (GOLD analysis project Ga0194119, IMG submission 148620) | Freshwater microbial communities from Lake Tanganyika, Tanzania - TA2015018 Mahale Deep Cast 100m | ecosystem: Environmental > Aquatic > Freshwater > Lake | place: Tanzania: Lake... | reverse complement strand
GTGAGCTCGCTGCAGGCGAAACCGGTGCCATTGAGGTGAGCGGCTATCTCACGCCGGGTTACATCGGCGAGAGCGCTGCGCAAAACGCCGCGGCGTTCACCGAAGACGGCTATTTTCGGACCGGTGACCTCGGCTCACTCACCGCCGAGGGCGATCTCATCTTCAAGGCCCGCACCTCGGAGATGATCAAGCGCGCTGGCATCAACGTGGCGCCTGCCGACATCGAGGATATGCTGCGCCAACACCCATCGGTTGCCGCCTGTGGGGTGACCAGCGCGCCGGACGCATTAAAGGGCGAAATCATCGTGGCCTATATCGTTCCCGCCCGCGACGCGCAGGTGAGCGCGGAAGTGCTGCGCAGCCACTGCCGGGCGCTGGCAGCCGCCTACAAGACGCCCGATCGCTTCGAGTGCATCGAGGCGCTACCCGTGACCAACACCGGCAAGCTGCTCCGCCGGGAACTCAAGCAAATGGCCGCCGGCCTGGTGGCAAGCCCCTCAGGAGACGCTCGATGAAAGCCGGTTTTTTCACCATGCCCATGCATCCCCGAGGTAAAGACTGGCGCCAGTCTCTTGCCGAAGACCGCGAGGCCTTCGTGCTCGCCGACCAGTTGGGATTCTCCGAGGCGTACTGCGGTGAACATGCCACTGACCCCGAGGAAAACGTCACGTCGTCGGCGCTGTTGATCGCATCGCTTGCCGATGCCACACGGAATATCCGCCTGGGGACCGGCACGATCAATATGCCAAACCATCATCCGGTCGAGACCGCTGGGACCATCGCCATGCTCGATCACCTTCTCGGGGGAAGATTGATTTTTGGAATCAGCGCGGGGGCCCTCCCCTCTGATGCAGAAGCATTCGGAAATTTCGACATGGATCGACCGGCGATGTTTCTGGAAGCCATCAACCAGGTACTTGAGCTTTGGCAAAGCGAACCTCCCTATCGATTGCAGGGCAAGTACTGGAACATCACGACCGAGCGCACACACATTCCTGAGTCGGGCATGGGGTCCATCCCAAAACCCCTGCAGCGCCCGCATCCACCGATTGTGGTCACCGCTGTCAGCCCACATTCGAAGGGCGTTGAGGAGTCGGCTGCGCGCGGCTGGGACACCATTTCAGCCAACTTTCTAATGCCCAAATGGGTGAAAACCCACTGGGCGCAGTACGTCACAGGCTGCGAACGGGTCGGCCGCAAGCCCGACCCCGCCAATTGGCGCGTCGCAAAGAGCATCTGTGTTGCGAAAGACGACGCCACAGCCCGACGCTACGTCACCGACCCCAGTGGTCCCTACCACTACTACTACCGCTCGCTGATGGGTAAACTCAAACGCCGTGGGGCGCCCCTCACGCTGTTCAAAAACGATCCAAGCCAGCCAGACAGCGAGGTCACGCTCGAAGCTACTGTGGAGAATCTGGTGATCCACGGATCTCCTGCACGGGTCGCCGACGGGATCCTGGCGCTCCGAGAGCAGATCGGCGATTTCGGCACGTTACTTTATGGCGGCATGGACTGGCAGGATCGGGAATTGGGGCGTAACTCGATCGTCTTGATGGGTGAGCAGGTGATGCCGCGCGTGAACGCTGCAATCGGCGCCTGACCGCTTGGCTTCAACAGACAGGGAGAGATTTGTGAATCGACGACATTGCGTGGCGCGACTTGCCGCAAGCGCGGCGGCGTTTTCCATCCCGGGTCTCGCCGCATCAAAGGGCCCGGTGCTAAAGCTGATTGTGGGATTCCCACCGGGAGGCTCGGGAGATACCTTTGCCAGGCTGATTGCTGAGCAACTGCGTCCCGAACTCGGCAGTATCGTGATTGAGAATCGAGAAGGAGCAGGCGGGTTGACGGCGGCAGAAGCGTTCATGCGGGCCCCCGCGGATGGTTACACGGCGATGATGCATACCGCGTCATCGGCGGTGTTCGCACCACTCATTCGAAAAAAGCCTCCCTATGATCCGCTCAATGATTTTCAATGGGTCGCGCTCATGTCCGTGGCGCCTCTGGTCATTGTTGCCAATCCGTCGCTGCCGACTGGTGATTTGCGTGCATTCGTCAACCACTTACGGGCCAAGCCCGGAGAGCCCTACGGGAGCGCTGGCGTAGGAGCCTCAACCCACCTCGCCGCGGAACTGTTTTTCCATACCGCGGGCGCAAAGACTCTGCACGTGCCATACAAGGGCAGTGCACCTTCCCTCACCGACACCATTGCGGGAAACGTGACCTGCATGCTGGAGACGCTGCAAACCACGCTAAAATTGCACCGCGCGGGGCGCCTGAGGATCCTGGCTGTGCTCGGAGAGTCGAGACTGGCAGCAGCTCCCGACATACCGACCGCCCGCGAACAGGGCTTCGATGTAATCGCATCAACGTACAACCTGCTCGCACTTCCTGTGGCGGCTCCACCCGAGCGGGCTCGAGTACTCGCACGCGCGCTCGGTAACGCGATGAGCAATCCCGTGTTCCAGAGTCGTCTGACTGCTGACGGTTTGCAGCCGCTGGCCGATGTCAGCCCCGACGCCACACGTGCCTTCGTCGCTGCCGAAGTCGCGCGCTGGACTCCCGTAGCACGCCGCCTTGGGATCGAGGTATAAGCCGGCGACTCGCCGGTCAAAACTAGCGATGCAATTGACACCTTCTGCCGAACCGTCCAACCGAAGCGTGATCGCCACGCTGCTCACACCACGGTCGATCGCAATAGTCGGCGCCTCGGAGCGGTCCCGCTGGTCGGGGGCCCTTTGCGACAACCTCGAGCGCGGCGGCTACCGCGGAACGGTACACCTTGTCAATCGTCATGGCGGGCTTGTGCATGGGCGCGCGGCGCTCGCAAGCTGCCGGGCTGCAAGCTCGCAGATAGACGTTGGCATCATCATGGTTCCAGCGGCAGCGGTCCCAGATGCAATCAATGAACTGGCTACGGCAAGTGCGAAAGCGGCCGTCGTACTGTCCTCCGGTTTTTCAGAAACCGGGGATGCAGGTCGAGCGCTTCAGGCTGAGATCACTGCCAGCGCCAAGCGTGCAAACATGCGCCTCGTGGGGCCCAATAGCCTCGGTTTCATCAACTTCACCGGCCACGTCCACGCTTGGACAACCCCCGTACGCGCGCCATCCCGAGCGCGGGGCATAGCAATCATCTCGCAAAGCGGCGCCACCGCATTTTTCCTCACTGAACTCGCCTGGCAGCAGGATCTGGGCGTCAGCTTTGTCGCTGCAACGGGCAATGAAGCCGACCTGGACGCGAGCGCCTTCATCGAGCATGCGATCGACGATCCAGACAGCCACGCCATTGCACTCTTCATCGAAACCGTCCGGCAGCCCGCGCGATTTCTTGCAGCTGTTCAGAAAGCCGCTTCGGCACGCAAAGCGGTGGTGGTTCTCAAAGTGGGATCCAGCCAGGCGGTTATCAGATCGGCTCAGGCGCATACGGGCGCATTGGTGGGGGACGATCGTCTGTTTGATGGACTGTGCAGTCAGTATGGATTGATCCGGGTACGATCGGTTGAACAGCTACTCGCAACCGCCGATATCGCTGGCAGATTGGGGCCGCTCCGCGAGGGCGGATTGGCGATTCTGTCGAACTCCGGCGGCATCTGCGAAATCGCAGCCGACACCGCCGAAGCATATGGTCTGGCTGTGCCGGCGCTTGCACCCGAGATTGCTGGCAAACTACGTGAGTCGCTCCCCGGATTTGGCACGCCCAACAACCCGCTCGACCTGACGGGCGGTCTCGAACCCTCGCGCTGCGCCGAAGCGGTGCGTCACCTCGCAGCACAGGCGGGCATCTCGGCCGTGCTCTGCATCTGGTATGCCGTGCCGTTGGAACCTTTCGAAGAGAGCGATCGGCTGACTGAGCTGCATCGGCAACTGGCATTAGCGCTCAATGACATCGCGGTACCCGGCCTGATGGTTTCCTACACTCAGACCCGCGTTAACGATCACGCGCGTGCGCTCCTTGCAAATCTTCACGCGCCCTATAGCGCGTTTGGGCTCGACCGCGCCGTCCAGGCGCTGGCCGGCGTCAGCCAATGGTCGGCCTTTGTTCGGCGCTCGGCACCGCGGACATCTCACCCTGGGTCATCAGGCGCAGCAGCCTCTGATGTATCGCATCCTTTGCGCGTTGGCGTCCGCCCACGGTCTGAACACGCCGCGCTCGGCTGGCTCGCAAGCCAAGGTCTGCCAGTAATCCCCTTCACACTGGCGCGCGACGCAGAAGCCTCGGTTGCTGCCGCGCGTGCACTCGGCGGGAGGGTGGCGCTGAAGATTGCGTCATCAGGTATCGCCCACAAGAGCGATATTGGGGGGGTGCTTTTGAATGTGAGCGGCGATGCAGCGGTGGCTTCCGGGCATGCGCAGTTGATACAGACCGCTCGTCTGCACGCCCCTGCTGCAGAGATTGACGGGGTGCTGGTAACGCCAATGCGGCAGACTGGAATCGAGCTGATCGTCGGCGTTGCCCAAGACCCCGATTGGGGTCCGGTACTGGCGGTCGGGCTGGGTGGTATTTGGGTCGAGGCACTCCAAGACGTGTCGCTGCGCGTGCTGCCGATTAATCATGAGGGCATCCTGCAGATGATCGATGATCTCAGGAGCGCGAAGCTCTTGAGCGGCCATCGGGGCGCCCCTGCCGCCGATCGTGATCGACTCGCTGGAGTGATTGCAGCGATCGCACGGGCAGCGTCTGCGCTTGGCCCCGACCTGGTTGCGCTCGACATCAACCCGCTCAGGGTGTACGGCAGCGAAATCGAAGCATTGGACGCGCTTTGCGTATGGCGTGACACACCATGATCAACTGGATGCTCACCTGATGCGAACCCCAATCTGTCATCGGCTTGGATGTGAAGTCCCTGTTTTTGCGTTTTCGCATTGCCGCGACGTTGTGGTCGAGGTCACGCGCGCGGGCGGCTTCGGTGTACTGGGAGCAGCCACGTTCAGCCCGGAACAACTCGAGACGGAACTTCGCTGGATCGACTCACGGACGGGCGGCAAACCGTATGGTGTCGATGTGATCATTCCATCCACCTACGACGTCGAGGCCGAGCGGGCAATGGACAATCTCGACCGTCTGATTCCCGCTGAGCACCGGAATTTCATGGACAGCCTGCTCACCAGAGAGGGAGTGCCGCAGCTGCCCCCGGATGAGCGGGAACGGATCCGACGCGAGATCGTCGAAGGCCGGGGAAGCATGACGCCAGACGGCGCCCGCCGTCTGGTCGAGGTAGCCCTGCGCCACGCACAGGTGAGAATGATAGTGAGCGCGCTTGGTACACCGCCACCGGATTTGACGGCACGTATTCGCGACAAGGGTGTCGTGATGGGCGCAATGTGCGGCAAGGCCAGCCACGCCCGCCGCCAGCGCGACGCAGGGGTGGAACTCATCGTTGCGCAGGGAACTGAAGCAGGCGGTCATACTGGCGACATCGCCTCGATGGTGCTGCTCCCGCAGGTGGTCGAGGCTTGCGGACCCGACATACCCGTACTGGCTGCGGGCGGGATCAGCCGGGGCAGTCAGATCGCAGCGGCCCTTGCGATGGGCGCACAGGGGGTGTGGTGCGGAACCGTGTGGCTGGGAACGCGCGAAAGCGAACTCTCTCCATTTGAAAAGCAGGCGGTATTTGCGGCGACCTCGGAAGATGCCGTGCGGCGCCGAGCACGAACCGGCAAGACCGTCCGAATGATTCGAAGCAAGCTCTCTGAAGCCTGGGAGCAACCTGGAGCGCCCCCCTTCCTTCCTACGCCACTACAGGGCGTGCTCTACAACGAAGCACACGCCCGAGTCGTGCGCGCGCAACGTTCCGATCTCTATTCGTTCCCAGTGGGGCAATCCGTGTGTGACGTCAACCAGGAACAATCGGTACGCGACGTGATGGTGCGCATGCAGACCGAGTATCTCGACGCAATTGAGCGTCTGACCGCGCTCGGTCGCGAGGAGTAGGCTATGCCTGAAGTCGTGGTCGAATTCGATGACGGGTTGGTGATCATCACCATCAACCGTCCCGAAGCGAAGAACGCTGTCAACCGCGCGGTGTCTTACGGGGTGTGCGCTGCCGTCGACGAGCTTGACGCCCGCGACGACTTGCGGGTCGGAATTCTGACTGGTGCAGGCGGCACCTTCTGCTCGGGCATGGACCTGAAGGCGTTTCTGCGTGGTGAGGTCACGCGGGTTGAGGGGCGCGGCATACTGGGGATCGCACTCACGCCACCCCGAAAGCCGTTGATTGCAGCGGTGGAAGGCTACGCTCTCGCCGGCGGCTTTGAAGCGATGCTTGCCTGCGATCTTGCTGTAGCGGCGCGCAATGCACGATTCGGTATTCCAGAGGTCAAGCGCGGCCTGGCGGCCGCCGCCGGCGGCCTTCTGCGGTTGCCCAGACTGATTCCGCAACGCGTGGCCATGGAACTCGCGCTTACCGGCAACATGATCGATGCCGAACAGGCACTCAGGGTCGGTCTCATCAACCGAATCACCGAACCGGGAGAAGCGCTCGCCGAGGCGCGCAGCCTGGCTCGCCAGATTATCGCCAATGCGCCCCTCGCAGTCGCCGCGTCAAAGCGCGTGATCATCGAGCAGCGAGACTGGCCAATAACCGAGATGTTCCACCGCCAGCAGTCCATCACCGGCGAACTGCTCGGCTCCGAGGATGCTCGTGAGGGCGCCACGGCATTCGCTGAAAAGCGGCCCCCGATCTGGAAAGGACTATGACCATGATTCGCTGCGCCAGCATCGATCAGTCCCGCCGCACACGGGTTGAGCGCCGGATCGAAACTTTCCAGGGTCATATCACCGATTTGATCGCGACCTTCGAGCAGCGAGCGCCTGGTCCACAGGCTTTTCTCGTGGAACAGAACCCGAACTGGGTGACGCCCCCCCACTTCCATCTTGAGCATCAGTTTCAGGTAATCGTCGGAGGCTCTGGATTACTTGGACGTACGGCGGTCGCGCCTTTCCATGTTCACTATGCAGCGCCGGAAACCGGCTATGGACCCATTACGGCGGGGCCCAATGGAATCGCCTACCTGACGCTTCGCGCAGAGGGCGACACGGGCGCGTGGTATCTGCACAAGCCAGGTGTGCGAGATCAGATGCAAGCCGATCTCAGGCGCGAGCAACATCATGGCGCGCCATCTGAGTCCATACGAACAACTGATCTCAAAGCCCTGTCGAAGCCATTGACCGAGACACTCATTCATCAGCGGGCCGACGGTCTGGGCGCCTGGTTTGTCCGCGTTCCTCCAGACCAGTCTGCTCGAATTTCCGAGAGTGTGCCGCACGGCGGCAGACACTATGTTGTCAGCACCGGGCTTGTGCACCTGGACGGTCGGCCACTTCACGCGCTCTCGGTCGCGTTTACCGATCCCGGTGAAGGTGGGAATATGACGGCCGGCCCCGAAGGCGCCGACGTACTCGTACTGCAATTCCCAATACAAGCAAGACTGAAGGAGGCACACACATGAAGATGTACTTACACGCGCTCACCGCTATTCTGGCGTTTGCCGTTTCCAGTGCAGCGCCAGTCGCGAAGGCCCAAGCCACCAACTGGCCTGAAAAGCCTGTTCGAATCGTGATGCCCTTCCCCACAGGCGGCGCTTCAGACATTCTCACACGAATCCTTGCTGACCAACTACGGATCAGACTTGGCCAGACCTTCGTAGTGGAAAACAGAACTGGCGCCGGGGGCAATATCGGTATGGAAGCGGGCGCAAAAGCTGCGCCAGACGGCTATACGCTCACCAGCGCAACGATAGGCACCCTCTCGATCAACCAGTATCTCTTCAAAAACCTGCCCTACGATCCCGAAGGAGGTTTCAACTACGTCTCAACCTTCTGGGCCAACTGCAATGTGGTGCTGGTCTCGCCGCAGCACAACCAGGCCCGAACGCTCAGCGAATTCATCAACTGGGCCAAAGCACAACCAAAGGGCATCAACTTCGGATCATCGGGCGTGGGCACCACACCGCATCTGGCTGGAGAGCTTTTTCGGGTGCGTACCGGTGTGCAAGCCACTCACGTGCCAGCACGCGGCGCACCCCAAACCATCTCGATGCTTCTGTCGGGCGCGCTGGATACCTCGATAGACAACATTGCAAGCTATGCAGGGCTTCTCGCAGGCGGACAGGTCCGCGGACTCGCCGTGACCTGTCCCGAGCGCTGGCCCACGCTGCCCGAGCTACCCACCATGGCCGAAGCGGGTATTGCCGACTTCGTGATCACCTCGTGGGGCGCGCTGGTGGCGCCAGCCGGAACACCGGCTGCGATTATCGAGAAGCTCTCCCGGATCATGGGCGAGATCGCTACGGACAAATCGGTGCAGGAGCGATTCCTCACCGCCGGCGCCCGCATCACCTCTTCAACCCCTCAGGAAACCATTGCGTTCGCCGCGCGAGAACGCATCAAGTTCCAGGAACTGATTCGCCTCTCCGGCGCCAGGGCAGACTGATATGCAAAAAGAGAAGAACCCTCCCAGGGTGCGCAGCGCCTGGCAACGCTGGGGGCCAGACGATGGCGTGGCGCATTGAACACCATTACCCCCGAGCGGGTTCGTCTTGCCACAGCATTGGTCCGAACAGGCACAGTGCTGCGACTGGCGCAATTGCTGTCGCCCAAAACACCGGTACCGGCACATCGCTGTAGGCTGCAGCATTTCATGGGACGCGACGGTGGCGACTATGCAGCCGGCGCGAAGCGACCTGGTGGCTTCCAGTTCGCTGAAGATACCGTGGTGATGCCGCTTAACATCGGTACCCATGTCGATGCGTTGTGTCATGCCTGGTACGACGATCGCCTCTATAGCGGCTACCTGGGCAGCACACTTCGCAGCGCCACCGGCGCATCTCGCCTGGGGGTGGACAAGATGCCGCCCGTCGTCACCCGAGGCGTTTTGCTTGATCTGGTTCGCCTGCGGGGCCGCCTTTTGACTGACGGTGAGGTCATCACGCGCAGTGACCTGATGAAAGCAGCAAACGCGAGTGGGTTGCATCTGGAACCGGGCGACGCCGTCTTGATTCGTACCGGCTGGCTGGAGGCGCAAAAAAAAGTGTCGAGTCCGTCCCTCAACAGCGAACCAGGTATTGATCTTGATGCAGCGCAATGGCTCGCAGACCATGACGTCGCGTTGGTGGGCGCTGACAACTTCGCCGTCGGAGTGCTGCCATTTGCCGACAGTACCGTGTTCCCTGTCCATCAGCGCCTTATCCGTGACTGCGGCATTCCGCTGCTCGAAGGCCTGAGGCTCGACCAACTTGTCGAGAGCGGCCGACATACGTTCATGTTCGTGGCAAGCGCGCTTCCCATCGCGGGTGCCACGGGCTCGCCGTTGTCTCCTGTGGCCATCCTCTGAAAAATACGATGGGATCCCCAAAGCGCCCCCTCGACGGTATTCGTGTGCTGGAGATCGCCTCGATGATTTTCGGGCCGATTGCCGGGCAGTATCTAGGTGACATGGGCGCTGAGGTAATCAAGCTGGAGCCACCCGAGGGTGATCTGACGCGCGCGATCGGGCCGCGTCGCTCGCCTCGCATGGGCTCTTTTTTCCTCACCTCGAACCGCAACAAGCGAAGCATTGTGGTCGATCTCAAGCGCCCGGAAGGCAGGCAGGTCCTTGATCGACTGGTTGCTCAAAGCGATGTGTTGCTGCACTCCCTGCGAACGCCAGCGGCCAACAAGCTGGGGCTTGATTACACGCTGCTCGCAAACAAGCACCCCTCCCTGATCTTCTGTCATGTCACAGGTTATGCTGAACACGGCCCGTACAGCGGACGCCCCACCTATGACGACATCATCCAGGCCGCCTCGGGGCTGGCGCGCCTTCAGGCCATCGTGGCGGGCGAGCCACGATTCATGCCCACCATCGTCGCTGACAAGATCAGTGGGGTGCACGCAGCCTACGCCATCGTGCTCGCGCTCATGCATCGTCTGCGCACCGGCGAGGGACAGCAGGTCGATGTCTCCATGTTCGAAACTCTGGCCGCCTTCAACATGATGGAACATCAGTGGGGGCATGCATTCGAGCCTCCCATCGCACCGATGGGCTATGAGCCGGTTGCAAAGGCAGTTCGCCGTCCCTACAGAACCCGTGACGGGCATCTCGCTCTTCTGCCCTATACCGACGCCCACTGGCAAAGGTTCTTCGTCGTTGCCGGGGCGCCCCAGGTGATGTCCGACCCACGTTTCTCGAGTTTTGCTGCCAGGCAAAGGCATTTTCGTGAAGTCTGGGATGAGGTCGAACGACAGGTCGCCCTGAAGACCAACTCCGAGTGGCTGGCCCTGCTCGCATCCGAGGACATTCCGTTTTCGGTCGTGAACAGCCTGGAGGATCTGGTCGCGGACCCACATCTGCACGCTATTGGGTTCTGGAGCATTGAGGAGCATCCAACCGAGGGCCTGCTGCGCGTACCCATGAATCCGCTTCGCCTGAGCGCCTCCCCTCCCGCGGTTCGCCGCCTGCCACCGGGTCTGGGCGAGCACAGCAGGGAGATCCTGCGAGAGTGCGGTTTCGACGCCGACACCATCACGCGCTTTACCGAACCCGGCGGCCCGTGCGCCGTTGAACCTATCAAAGCACCATGATTCCACGCACCCTGTTCGACGCTGATCACGAAGTCTTCCGGACCACCGTCAGACGATTTATCGATGAACGCGTCACCCCCCATCATGCTCAATGGGAGAAAGAGGGCGAAGTACCGCGAACGCTTTGGCGCGAGGCGGCACAGGCAGGCCTGTTGTGCTGTAATGTCTCGACCGATTATGGTGGTATGGGTGGCGATTTTTTACACAGCACAATCCTCATCGAGGAGTTCGCACGCGCAGGGGCCACCGGTCCCACGTTTTACCTGCACTCCGATATTGTCGCGCCGTATCTGGTGGACTTCGGTAATGAGGAGCAGAAGCGCGCCTGGCTGCCTCGAATGGCAACAGGAGAAGTGGTTTGTGCCCTTGGCATGAGCGAACCCTCAGGCGGCAGCGATGTTCAGTCCATGCGGACTCAGGCCATCCGCGACGGCGATCACTATGTGATCAACGGCCAGAAAGTATTCATCACCAACGGGCATAGCGCCGATCTTCTGCTCCTGGCGTGCAAGACCGCCCCGCAGGCCCGAGGCAAGGGCGTGAGCCTCATCCTGGTCGAGACCAATCGGCCAGGCTTTAACCGCGGCCGGCGACTGGACAAGATCGGCTGCAAGGCGCAGGACACCGCTGAACTGTTTTTTACTGACCTGCGCGTACCCGTCACCAATCTCCTGGGAGGCGAGGGTGAGGGCTTTGCCATGCTGATGACCCAGTTAGCCCAGGAACGCCTGATTCAGGCTATCCGCGCCGTTGCGAGCAGTGAGGCAGCCATCATCTGGACTCGCGATTACGCGGTAAGCCGAGAGATGTTTGGTCAAACACTTGCCGATTTCCAGAACACTCGATTCCAACTCGCCGAGCTCCACGCTGAAGTGCTGGCGCAGCGAGTTTTCGTCGACCGCGCCATTGAACTTCACCTGCGGGGCGACCTCGATGCAACGGATGCCGCGGCGGCCAAGCTCACCACCACCGAGTTGCAGGGTCGGGTGATGGATCGATGCCTGCAACTCTTTGGCGGGTGGGGCTACATGTGGGAGTACCCGATCGCTCGCGCCTACGCAGACGCGCGGATGAGCCGTATCGGAGGGGGTAGCGCCGAAGTGATGAAGCAGATCATAGGTAACGCACTTCTGCCCAGGATCAGAAGACCCTCGTGAGCACGCCGCCATGAACGCCCCCGCAGAACAATCGCTCTCATGCCAGCCGGTTGGAGTCGATCAGCCTGCGATGGCAGTGATAGAAGGTCTGAGCAACCTGATCCGTGCCCGGCTGCCGCAGGCGCGCAATATCCGCCTGGCGAATCTGGTGCGCTCAGCGGGCGGATTGTCTCGGGAAAACTGGCGACTTGACGCCTCGTGGACTGACGCTCAAGGCGAGCACTCACTTGAAATAATATTGATGCGAGATGCATCCGGCACGCTACTGGATACAGCGCGCGACCGCGAGTTCACGGTGCTTGCAGCACTCGCGGGTAGCGATGTGCCAGCTCCGCGCGTTCACTGGGTTGATGCCAATGGGTGCTACCTGGGCGCCCCCTCAATCGTGATGGACCGAATGCCTGGGGCATGCGACTACCTGGCGCCGAACAGCGCCGCACCGCTCGACTCACGAATCGCCCTCGCCAGACAGTTTTTATGGGTGCTCACCCGCATTCACGCTTTCAACTGGAGGGGCGCCCAGCTCGGCATGCACCTGGGCGAGCCTCAAGGCAAGCCCTCTAGCGCTGAGCTCGAGCACTGGGACGCCACCTACCGCCGGGTACAGCTCGAGCCGCACCCGGAACTTGACTACATCCACGACTGGTTATCCGAACGCGCACCAGAGAGTGAAGCAATTGTCCTCGTGCATGGTGATTTCAAGCCGGGCAACGCATTGGTGGAGGCGGGCCGCATCACCGCCAAACTCGACTGGGAAACCGCCCACCTGGGTGATCCGCTTAAGGATCTGGGATGGATCACCAACCCGGTCCGGCGCCGAGAGCATCAGATTGCAGATCACTGGGAGCGCGAGCAGATTGTGAACGCCTATCGGCTTATCACCGGTCACGCGGTCGACGAGCACCACCTCACATGGTGGAACGTCTTTTCGAACTGGAAGCTCGCGGTGATTCAGCTCACCGCCATCGCCGAGTTTGTGCAGGGGCGCTATCACCATGTGTTCCAGACCCCCTCATGGCTTTATCGGCCCATGTTTCAGCTGATGGATCGGCTTCCATGAAACCCGATGTGGGAGAGCAGTTGCAAGGCACCTGCAGGATTCTCGAGCAGGTGGTAGCGCCCTGCGTGACAGATCCTTTTGCTCGCACAATCCTGGACAACCTCGTTGCAAATCTGAGAATGCTCACGGGCGCGCTCCCCGCCGTGGCGCCATTTTTACGCGCCGACAATCAGGTGACTGTTCGGTTGCTCGCCACGCTGCAACCGGTGTTGCCAGCCGAACTCTCAAATCGGATCGGTGAGACGCTCATGCGACCCGAGCCCGATGTCGCGGACAGCGCAGCACTCGATGCCAGAAACACCGCAGTTCGCGTCATCCTGGCCGAGTCCATATGCTCGCCAGGCCTGGCGCCCGCTCACCATGAGGCGATTCGTCGTCATCTGAGCAATCGTGCCGCGCAGGCGCCGATGCGCTACGTCTCAACGCTCGTTACAAAACCCGTCGACAACCTGTCCAACGGTACCCCATAGCGCCATGCTCACCCCGCTTGACGACACGCTCTGGCATCAGCTGCCCACCACCTTTGACCATGTCTGGACCAGCGATCCGAGATTCTTCGACCGATACTGGTTTGCAATCTATCGGGGGATGGCCGGGCCGCTGTGCAGGTCACAATGGGTGCCTATCGAAGCATGAATGTCCTCGACGGCGGTGTAGTGGTGGTGGTGGGGGGAGAGCAAACCAACCTGCGGGTATCAAGGTCATTAAACGGCAGCGTGGATACGGTCTGCGGTCCTCTGCGAGTCCGTCCGATAGAGCCCCTCAAGAGCTTCGAAATCGAGATTGCGCCGGGTGATCACTCGCCGAGCGGCCGAATAATCTGGGAGTGCGTGGAGCCTGCGAGGGAAGAACACCCGCACTACGAGCGCTTACATGGACGGACGGTGGAAGACTATCGGCGTTTTGATCAGATCGGTGTAGCAAGCGGCGAACTCGCCGTGGGCAGGGAGCGACTACGCATTGATCGCTGGTGGTCATGCCGCGACCATTCCTGGGGCGTCCGGCGCGGCATGGGCGTTCCAGAGCCCGTCACGGGCCCACGCATTCCACTCGGCGAAAAAGGCCATGTCATGTCATTCCTGTTTTTTCCTACAGACACGATGAGCGGACATCTTCTGTTTTCGGGCCGGGGCGATGATCCTGCATACACCACTGGCACAGTCACGGATCGCCAAATCGAAGCGGTCCATCAGGTGCAGTCCATCGCGCTCACGGTAGATCTGCATGAAGGAACCCGGCGATTTCGCTCGGCCACGGTGAGTGCTGTTCTCTCCGGGGGCGCCGTGTTGCGGCTCTCTGTTGATGCCCGCGGCGCAGCCATCGCCATGCAGGACCTGGGCTACAGTAGCGGCTGGACTGATGCCAGGGGTCTGGGCGCCTGGCGTGGCGAGCAGGTTATCGAATGCGATGTCTGGGACGTGTCACATCCTTCGCTTATCGCTTACCCGGACGGGACGCGCAAGGAGCACTGGCACCGGATCCAGCCTGTCGGCGTCCAGGCCGATTTATCCGGCGTGGTGAGCCACGGTACGGGCAGCATGACACTCACTATTGCCGGGCGACTGCCCGAACACCTGCAGGTAGCAGCCGCCCGAGCCAGCCGTGCCGATCACGGCCTCTAACTGGAGAGCTTCCCGCATGCGCCTCTACAACCGTAGTTGCGTCACCGGCATCGGCGAAACCGCTTACACCAGAAAGTCAACGCGTAGCGCGTTCCAGCTGCAGATCGAGGCCTCTCTCAAGGCGATCGCCGACGCAGGACTCAAGCCCGCTGATATCGACGGCGTGATTCCGATCGGCGTCATCAGTGGCACAGCCGATGACTTCATCGAAAATTTCGGCATTCCGGATCTGCGTTTTTCAGCCCTGATCCCTCACGGTGGTGCCAGCCCGGTGATGGCACTGCAGGCCGCGGCCGCAGCCATCGCAGGCGGCGTGTGCCAACACGTGCTGATCACCTTCGGTCGCAACATCAGCGCCATGGCAGGGAACAACCGGGCGGGCTCCCGTATTCACACGATGCCGCAATTTCACTACGTCACGGAATTCGAACATCCGATGGGTGCAAGCGCCCCAGCGCAACTCTATGCGCCGATGGCACGCCGGCATATGGAGCTCTATGGCACGACGGTGGAGCACTTCGGCGAAGTGGCGGTAGCCTGTCGCGAGCACGCCATCCTGAATGGCAACGCCCTCATGACCAGACCGATCACTCTCGACGATCACCGCGCCTCCCGTATGATCGCGGATCCATTTCGTCTGCTCGACTGCAGTCTAGAAAGTGATGGTGGTGCCGCAATCATCGTCAGTGATGCAGACCGGGCACGCGATGCACGACACCGCCGCATTTTCATCGCTGGCGTGGCCGCTGGACACCCAGATTCACCCGGCTCCATCACGCAACGCGCCGACATCACCAGCCTGGGTATTGCAAAGGCCGCACCACGTGCGTTTGCAATGGCAGGGGTCACTCATGGCGATATTCAAGTCGCCGAGATCTACGACTGCTTCACGTACGCTGTCATCCGACAGATTGAGGATATGGGCTTTTGCGCCCGCGGAGAAGGCGGACCCTTTGTCTCCGGCGGCAGGCTGAAGCTGGACGGCGCGCTACCCACCAATACCCACGGCGGCCTGCTTTCTCAGGCGCATGTCTGGGGCCTTAACCACGTGGTCGAGCTGACGAGACAGCTACGCGGTGATGGCGGCGCAGCACAGGTCCCCAACGCCAAAGTCGGTCTCGTCACCGGCTATGGCGATCTTGGCGATGGCGCACTTGCCATCCTGACCAGGGAGTGACCACCATGACGACCGAATCGGTACCCCGTCCGCTGCAAGTTTCCACAGATCTGTCACGCCCGTACTGGGAGGCGGCACGCGAGGGACGACTGTTACTTCAGCAGTGTTCCATCTGCCAGGCCCTGCGCCACTATCCGCGCCTGCTGTGCAGCCACTGTCATTCGGAAGATGTCACCTGGCGAGAAGCCAGCATGCGAGGTCAGGTTCACAGCTGGACGGTCGCGCATCACCCGTTTCATCCTTCGTTTAGCGCTGAGGTACCCTACACGCTCGTCACAGTCGATCTGGAAGAGGGGCCGCGCGCACTTGGTCGCTGGATCGGCGATACCCCGGTGCTGGGTCAGCGTGTGGTGGGCCGGTTTGAGCGTCGAGATGCGGGAGTAGACCTGGTGTTTAAAAAGGCTTGAGTGATGGGCGAAACAGCAAAAAGGCGCATTGCCATCCTGGGCGGTGACGCCGGACGCACTCACCCACTGGCTCCGCTCGACGAGGTGCGCTCACCGGGCTTTTCAAGCACGCTGATCAGCCCCCGTCTCAAAGTGTTTCCGCACACCCCCTATGA
>Ga0194119_10006965_pt1 | contig 16150 bp, 14 predicted proteins | sample TA2MahC100mmetaG_FD_148620 | JGI IMG/M metagenome (GOLD analysis project Ga0194119, IMG submission 148620) | Freshwater microbial communities from Lake Tanganyika, Tanzania - TA2015018 Mahale Deep Cast 100m | ecosystem: Environmental > Aquatic > Freshwater > Lake | place: Tanzania: Lake... | reverse complement strand
CTGCACGGCATGCAGGAAGTCTCCCAGCGGGTGCTTTGGCATCGCGACCGTCGTCTCGATCCCCTTCGCCGCCGCGCACTTCTCACACAGATGCAGCTGCGTCACCTCGGCGTTCACGATCTGCGTGAGGTGCACCACGGCGTCGCGCTCGCGGCACTGGTCGCAGAGCATCAGACCAGCCCCTCGCCGTGCGTGGCGTGCAGGCGGCCGTCCTCGAGCAGCAGGATGCGTTGCGCCCGCGCGGCGAGCGAACGGTTGTGCGTGACCACCACCAGCCCCACGCCCATCTCAGCCGCCAGCGCCGCAAACAGCACGTGCAGCGCCTCGGCGTTCTGATGATCCAAGTTGCCCGACGGCTCGTCGGCGAGGATCAGCGGCGGTGCCGCGGCCAGCGCGCGCGCCACCGCCGTTCGCTGCTGCTCTCCACCCGACAGCTCGCCCGGCCGGTGCGACATTCGTGCCTCAAGCCCCACGCGAACCAGCAGTTCCCGTGCCCGTTCCCGTGCGCGGGGCTTCGCCACTCCACCGAGGCGAAGTGGCATCATCACGTTCTCAAGCGCGCTGAACTCCTTGAGCAGGTGATGGAACTGGAAGACAAACCCAACCGATCGGTTGCGCAGCGCGGCCAACTCCGCATCGGCCACCGATCCCACCGAGGTGCCGGCCAGCACCACTTCGCCGCTCGTAGGCCGCTCCAGCGCGCCGAGAACCTGTAGCAGTGTGCTCTTCCCGGCGCCGCTCGCGCCGACCACGGCCACCATCTCGCCGCGCGCGACGGTCAAGTCCACGCCGTCGAGCACGACGATCTGCCCGCCGTCGCCGCCGGTGAAGACCTTGCGCACCCCGCTGGCCATGAGAATCGCGCTCATTCGTCGCGGATGGCCTCGATCGGGAAGAGGCGCGACGCCTGCCGCGCCGGATACAACGTCGCGAGCGCCGCCACCGCGAACCCCAGCAGCGCCATCAGCGCCGTGTCGCCCAACTCAAGCCGCACGGGCAAGTGGTCGATGAAGTACACCGTCGGGTCAAGGGTGATCAGCCGGTATCGGTCGACCAGCAGTCCCAGCGCGCCGCCGAGCACCGTCCCCGCCAGCGTCCCTGCGCAGCCGATCACCGTCCCTTGGATCAGGAAGATGCGCCGGATCGACGCCTCGGTCGCTCCCATCGCCTTCAAGATCCCGATCTCACGCGTCTTGTCGCGCACCACCATCGTGAGCGTGCTCACGATGTTGAAGGCCGCGACAATGATGATCAGGAGGAGAATGACGCCCATCCCGAGCTTCTCGAGTTTCAGCGCCTTGAACAGCGAGCTGTTCTGCTCCTGCCAGTCCACCGTGTGGTACGGGAAGCCGAGGGCGATCATCGTCCGCTCCGCGACGGCCGGCGCCGACCAGCGATCGGTGGTGGCCACCTCAAGGCCGGTGACCGCGCTGTCGAGCCCGGCGAACTCCTGCGCCGCGGCGAGATCCACGAAGACGTAGGCGTTGTCGTACTCGAACATCCCCGTTTCGAAGACGCCCGTCACTTCAAACTCCGCGATGCGCGGAATCAGCTGTCCGAGCACGGCGTCCGGCTTCAGCCCGGCCGCGGACACCATCGTCAGGCGGGCGCCGGGCGATCCCGGATACGCCGACAACCGCTCCGCGAGCAGCTTGCCCACCACCGCGCCGCGGCGCTTGCCGTCGGCCGTGCGAAAGGTGAAGTCCCCCAAGGTCGCTTTGTGCCGAATCGTCGTGACTTCGCGCCCCGCCGCGCCCGCCGGCACGATCCCCTGCACCGACACCCCCTCGGTGTAGTCGTGCCCCGTGTTGGCCAGCGCCTGCGTCAGCACGAACGGCGCGACGGCCACCACGCCGTCCACCTTCGTCACGCGCGACTGCACGGCGCGCCAGTCGGTGATCTTCAGGTCGTCGCCGTAGGCGAGCACCCGGAAGTCCGGGCTCCCAACAAGGATCTTCTCGCGCAGGTCTGTCTGCAGACCGTTCATCACGCCGATGATGAGGATGAGCGCGCCCACCCCCACGACGATGCCGCCGATCGCGATCAGCGAGATGAACGAAAGCCACCGCGTCCGGCCGCGCGAGCGGAGGTATCGCCAGGCGATCTCCAGTTCCAGTCGGTTCATCAGCCTCTCAGCAGACCGTGGCCGCCATGCTCCCCCTTCCCCCTGCACCCCACCCTGCTCCCTACCCCCTGCACCTCGCCCTGCTCCCTTCCCCTGCACCTCGCCCTGCTCCCTTGCCCTGCACCTCGCCCTATTCCGGCCTCATCGTCGGGAACAGAATCACGTCGCGAATATGCCCCGTCCCCGTGAGGTACATGAACAACCGGTCCATGCCCACGCCCACGCCGCCCATCGGCGGCATCCCATACTCCATCGCGCGCAGGTAGTCCTCGTCCACGCCGGTCGCCTCCTCGTCGCCCGCGGCCTTTAGGCGCGCCTGCGCCTCAAAGCGCTGCCGCTGGTCGATGGGGTCGTTCAGCTCGGAGAACGCGTTGGCCAACTCCTTCCCCTTCGCGAACAGCTCGAACCGCTCCGTGAGCGCCGGGTTTCCGCGCTTGGGCTTGGCCAGCGGCGAGAGCTCCTTGGGATAGTCCACCACGAAGGTCGGCCGATCGATCCGGCTCTCCACGTGGTGCTGGAACAGCTCGTCCATCAGCTTCGGCCGTGACAGCGTCGCGACGCCGTGCACGCCGGCATGCTCCGCCGCCTTCCGCAGCTCGGCATCGCCCAGCTGCGTGACATCCGGTACGTGCAGCGCCTGCGAGAGGGCCGGCAGCCACTCGACGCGCGGGAACGGCCCCTGCAGCACCGCCGGGTCGAACGCCGGCGCGTCCGTCGCCAGCCCCGCCGCGGTCAGCGCGTCGCGCACCGCCGTCGCCGCGGCGATCAGCAACGCCTCGACCCGGTCCATCATCACGGTGTAGTCGGCGTACGCCTCGTAGAACTCAAGCATCGTGAACTCCGGATTGTGCGTCCGGTCGATGCCCTCGTTGCGGAAGTCGTGCCCGATCTCATACACCCGGTCAAAGCCGCCCACGACGAGGCGCTTGAGATAGAGCTCGTCGGCGATGCGCAGGTACAACGGCATGTCCAGCGCGTTGTGGTACGTGACGAACGGCTTCGCTGCCGCGCCGCCGTAGAGCGGCTGAAGCACCGGCGTCTCGACCTCGAGGTAGTCGAGCCCGTCGAGGAAGGCGCGGACCGCGCCCGTCATCCGCGAACGCGCGACGAAGAGCGCGCGCACCTCGGGATGCACGGCAAGGTCAGCGTAGCGCTGGCGCGACCGCTGCTCGCCATCGGCGAACGCGGAGTGGCGCACCACCTTGCCCTCCACCACCTCTTCCTTGCCGAACGGGAGCGGCCGCAGCGACTTCGCGAGCAGCTCGAGCCGCTCGACGCGCACGGTCACCTCGCCCGTCCGGGTGCGGAAGAGCGGCCCGTGGACGCCAATGACGTCGCCAAGGTCGAGCAGTTCGCAGACGGCGTAGGCGGCCTCGCCCACCACATCCTTCTTGAAGTACAGCTGCACCCGCCCCGAGGGATCCCCGAGGTGGGCAAAAGTCGTCTTGCCGTGCGCGCGCAGGGCCACGACCCGCCCGGCGAGGCGCACGTCCGGCCCCTCCTCAGCGTCACCGAGCAGCGCGGCGCACTGCGCGGCGACGTGTTCGCGCGCGAATCCGTACGCGAAGGGCGCCACGCCCAGCGCCTCGAGCGCGGCGAGCTTGTCGCGACGCGCCTGGAGCACGTAGTTCAGTTCATCGCTCATCGGGCCGCCGCGGCGTTCCCCGCCATCTTGAGGAACGCCTCGATGAAGGGATCAATCGCGCCATCCATGATCTTCTGGACGTCGGGGATCTTCAGTTCGGTGCGGTGATCGTTGACCATCGTGTACGGCTGGAAGACGTAGCTGCGGATCTGGCTGCCAAACGTGACGTCCTGCTTGTTCGCATCCAGCTTGGCCTTGACGGCCGCCTGCTTGTCGAGCTCCAGTTGGTACAGCTTGTTCTTCAGCTGCTTCATCGCCTGAGTCCGGTTCTTCCCCTGGCTCCGTTCCTGCTGGCAGGCCACGATGATCCCCGTCGGAATGTGCGTCAGCCGCACGGCGGAACTCGTCTTGTTCACATGCTGGCCGCCGGCGCCGCTCGCCCGATAGACATCCATCTTGATGTCCTCTTCGCGGATCTCGATGTTGATCTCGGTGTCCACCACCGGATACACGAAGATCGACGCAAAGCTCGTGTGCCGCCGCGCCTGCGAGTCAAAGGGCGAGATGCGCACCAGCCGGTGCACGCCAGCCTCGGGGCGCAGAAACCCGTAGGCGTACATCCCCTTGATCTCCAGCACCGCGCCCTTGATGCCCGCCTCTTCGCCCTCGCTCAGGTCGATGATCTCGACGCTGTAGCCGCGCCGTTCCGCCCAGCGCGTGTACATGCGCATCAGCATCTCGGCCCAGTCCTGCGCCTCGGTTCCGCCGGCGCCGGCGCTGATCTCGACCTGCGCGTCCCGGAAGTCGTCGCGCCCCTGCAGCAGCGATCGCAGCTTGAACGCCTCCGCTTCCTCGGCGATCGCAACGGTCTCGCGCTCCACCTCCGCGATCATCTCCGCGTCCGGCTCCAGCGCGAGCATCTCGTCCAGCTCCAGCGCCGACTGCACGCGCCCCCAGAGCTTGTCGAACGGGTCCACCCACCCCTTGAGCAGCTTCATCTCCTGCACCGACCCCTGGGCGCGTTCAGCGTTGTCCCAGAAGCCGGCGGCCGTCATCTCGGCTTCGAGCGCCGCCAATCGGGCGCGCTTGCCCTCGATGTCAAAGGAACCTCCGCAGCTCGGTGAGGCGTTCCTCATCCTGCCGCAGGGACCGGGTGCGATCGGTTTCAGCCATATGGGGGAAACCTAAGAGAGACGGCAGAGAAACAACAGACAAACAACAGAGAAACAACAGAGAAACAACAGAGCAGGTGGCCGCCGCCGTCGGCCGCAACGAAAGAGCGGGGAGACTCGGCGCAGCCCCCGCCCTCGTCCCCCCGCCCTCGCTGTTGTTTCTCTGTTGTTTCTCTGTTGTTTCTCTGCTCTAGAAGATCTTCTTACCCCCAGCAAGCACGTCGTTCAGCGCTTCCAGGAAGTGCGTCGTGCCCTCGGCGAACTCCTTGCCGATCTGGTCGCAGTACTCCTCGTAGCTCTTCTTGATCTCCTCGCGAAAGAGCTCCTTCAGCGTCCCCTTCTTCAGCCCTTCCTCGCGCTTCTGCGGCAGGTAGGCCACCATGTCCGACACCAGGGCGCGGGCCAGCCGCTTTGCCTTCTGGTTCGGGTCGTTGTTGAGGAACGGGTTGATGACGCGACGCTGACCCGTGGGGGTGCCGGCCGCGGCGGGCGTCGGCGCCGAGGGGCGCGGTACGGCCGGCAGCGGCTGCGTCCGTGCGGGATCGTCCATCGGCGGCGCGGCCGGCGCCACCGGCCTCGGCGGCGCGGCCGGCGGCGGTGTCATCGGGGGCATCATCCGCGGCTGGGTGACTCGCGGCGTCGGCGGAGCCGCGGGCGGCGCCGCAGCCGGCGGTGGCATCATCGGCGCTGGCGGCATCGGCGGCCGCGCCACGGACGGCGTCGCGGGTGCCATCGGGGCCGGAGCTCCGGGACGACCCAAGGGTGCTGGCGCGCTCAGGGGCGGCGTCGCCATCGTCGGCCTGAGGCCGGGCGCGCCCACGGGCGGCGCGGCCGACGCCGCAGGCATCGCAGGCATCGCAGGCATCGCAGGCATCGCAGGCATCGCAGGCATCGCAGGCATCGCAGGCATCGCAGGCATCGCGGGCATCGCAGGCGGCGCGAGCGGCGCTGCGGGTGCGGCCGGCGTCGGCGTCACGGCCCGCGGCGGTGTGAAGGGACCAGGGGGGCTCCCGGCCGCACCGGCGGAGGCGTCGCGCCTGCCGGCATCGGCGGCGGCAACGGCGGCATGGTCGGGCGCGGAACCGCGGTGACCGCCGGTGGGGTCGGCGCGCGAAACGCGGGCGCAGGTGGGGCCCCGCCGCCGCTCGACGCCTCAAGCGGCGGTGACGGTACGGCGTCCATCGGCCGCACCGGCGTGGGCGTCATCGCCTCCCGCGGAGCGGCCACCGCAGGCGCCGCGATGCTGATCACGCCGCCGCAGACCGAACAGCGAGCGCGCACGCCCACCGTCGGCACCTTCGACGGGTCAACGCGGAAGACTGACCGGCATTCAGGACATGATACGTTCACTGCTCCTCCACCTCGATGGCCGCCTCGGGCGAGGACGCCCGCGGCGCTCCCTCATCGTTCGCGAGGTCGCCGCGCCGATCGATCGTAAACACGGAGCCCGGCAGGCTCTTCGCATAGCTCTTCATTTCCGTCGCCAGCTCGCTCACCTGCGACGGATGGGTGAACCGGCGCCGTTCATTCGACACGACGCCAATCGAGACCGTCATCAACGGCACCTTGTGCAGCTGCCCGCGCCGGTCCTTCCCAAAATAGTACCCCGCGCGCCGATCCTGCTCCGAATACTGATACGGCACAATGGCGTCGAAGACCGACACAATCTCGCTGCACACCTCCTGAACCGCGCCCAGAGGGATGACGAACAGGAAGTCGTCGCCTCCGATGTGTCCCACGAAGCCGCGCTCCGCCACGACGCCCTTGATGACGTCGTGCAGAATTTTCGAAAGGATGCGAATCACCCGGTCGCCGTCGTAATAGCTGTACCGGTCGTTGTACTCCTTGAAGTGATCGAGGTCCGCGTAGCAGGCCGCAAACAGCTCGTCCCCCTCGAGCCGCCGTGCGATTTCCGTCTCGATCTCGATGCCGCCCGGGAGCCGCGTCGAGGGATGCACGTACGTGTCGCGATCCGATCGCCGCAGCAGCGCCTCGGCGCGCAGTGAAACTTCGGCCACGTCGGTCCCGTCGCGGATCACCTCGTCCGCGTGCACGTCAAACGCAGCGGCAAACGCCGTCGAGTCGTTCCGCACGAGCACGAGTGCCGGCACGATGCCCGTGAAAGAATCCGCCTTGAGACGCTGGCACCCCTTCAGTCCCGCGACGGGGTGCGTGCGCGCGTCAATGATTGCTAGCCGAGGCCGAGAGCGCAGCGTCGCCGCCATCAAATCGTCCGCCGTCGCGACCTTCGCCGTCGGCAGGCGATGCCGCTCCAGCCATGCCCGAATCGAATCGGGCAGGGCCTGGCCGTCTGGCGCGAAGACGATGGCAGTCATGGGACTCACGCGAACCGCTCAACTCCTCTCGGGAATTCGTAAACGTACGCGCTGGTCACGAGGGTGTCAAACACAAGCCAAGCATCAACTTGCGCTCTTCAATCGGCCGTAGCGCAGTCGCCACAGGCTCACTGGAAGGGGAGCGTACCGACGAGCGCCACGCCGCGGCCAGGTCTCCCCTCAATCCCCTCGACGCGCAGCGTCGCGAATGCGTCCACCCCCGACAGGAGATGATTCGCGAGCACGATGCCCATCGCCGCCCGCGCCTCGCGAAACGCGGTGTTGCTCCGTCGAATCGTGCGGACGTAGATGTCCTGCTCCAACTGCGCGGCACGCCACGACCAACGGTACTCCGGCCGAACGGCGCGATCGAGGTAGAAGTTGATCGCCCGACGATACTCCGGCGTGGAGATCGAGGGCGGAAGGTCCGGATCCGTCCAGTATGTCCGACGCGCCAGCAGCCACATCGCGCCGTTGAATGTCTCCGGATTGAGATCCGGGTCCACCTCGCCGCCGGGCAGGCGATCGAAGACGCCGCTCTCGATGTACTTCTCCATCGACTCGTAATACGCCCACGTCCCCACCGGGAAGGTGGGACCGTACAGCGAACGCGCTACGTCGCGCGCGAGCACTCGATACCGGTTCCGCTGGCGACGCCACTCCGTGCGCTGGTTCGCGACCTCCAGCACGGCCCACGCCTCCAGCGCCAGGTAGGCCACGAAACGATCCTGCCGCAGGAGCGCCTGCCCGGCGCCCGGGAGAATCAACGACGCCACCGGCGCCCATCGGCGCCGCTCAGACTCGGCCACGGGGGCCGCGACATTGATGGCGGGCTCCCCCACTCGAGCCACGCCCGCCGTCACGTCCGCCACGCGTTGCCCCTCGACGGGCAGCGCGACGGCAAGCGCCAGCGAGCCAGCCCAGACGCGGGCCCGGATTCGCACGCGAGCGGCTACCACGTGAAGCGCAGTGAGAGAAAGGTCGGAGGCTGGCCGGCATCCGAGGAGAAACCGCCAAAGACCCGCGCGAAATCAATGCGCAGCGCGCCACGCACGAACCCCAAGCCGATCGCCGGCCCCGACGCGTCCCCGGTTCCCGACGCATACCCCGCGCGCAGGAAGACCTGCCGCTGCAGTTCAAGCTCTCCTCCGAGCCGGACCGCTGGATCGTCGAGCGACGTGCGATTCACCACCTCCGCCGTCCACCGGAGTTCCGCCCCCGGCAACCCCGCCGCCACGCGCGGAACGCGGCCGCCCACGCCAACAAGCAGGCGTGTTGGGAGCGGATCCGACTGCGCCTCGTCGTTGACCTGCAGCTTCAAACCCGCCTGCCGAACGCCCACGCCGATCACCAGGCTATCGGCGCGCCTCGACTGATGCTGCAGGCCCGCGTCGAAGCCGTTGGTCGACGCATTGAACGTGCTGATCGTCCCGCACGGCCCCGTGCAGTCGAGCCGTGATTGCACCAGCTTGTAGGTCACGCCGGCGCGAAGCGAACGGCCTAGCGTCGCCGCGTAGGTGGCCGCGACGACCACGCTCCTGGGAAGCAGCTGCCCCACGGTTCCCACCTGATCGGTGAACTCCTGCGCGCCGTAGTCGTGCAACTGGGCGCCAAAGGCCAGCACCCCGGCCTGCCCTGCCGGGTACACGAGTCCGATCACGGACCCGTTGGCGACCACCGTGCGGGAGTAATGCAGCGCCGCCTCACGCTTCGTCGCGCGCGCGATGCCCGCCGGGTTGCCCCAGAGCGACTCCGTCCCCGCTTCCGACGCCACCGTCGCCTGCCCCATGCCAACCGTGCGCGCCCCTACCGGAACGAGCAGGAACAGCGCTCCCTCGGTCGAGAGACCACCCTGCGCGCCGAGCGGCCAGGCGCTGGCCGCCATCGCCAGACCCACGACCGCCGCCGCGTTACGCAGCGCGCCGGCGCTAGAGCGGCAGCGCCTCATCGACGAGCATCACGGGAATGTCGTCGCGCACCGGATAGCGCAGATGGCACGCCGGACAGTCAAGCGCCGACTCCGCCTCGCGATGCGTCAGCGCCCCCTTGCACTTCGGGCAGACCAGAATGGCCAGCAGTTGCGGGGAGATCGTCATTTCTTCTCGTTCGGGGGAAGCGGATAGCCGAGCCGCGCGAGCGCGGCCGGGTTGCGCCGCCAGTTGGGAAGCACCTTCACCCACAGATCCAGATAGACCGCGCCCCCGACCAGCGCCTCGATGCGACGGCGCGCCGCCTGGCCGATCGCCTTGATGCGCCGGCCGCCACCGCCGATCAGGATGCGCTTCTGGCTCTCGCGCTCCACGTGGAGCACCGCTCGAATGTACACCGGAGCGCTGCTCTCCCGAAACTCCTCCACCTCGCACGCCAACGCGTGCGGCACCTCTTCGTCCAGCTGCTCCAGCGCCGCTTCGCGAACGGCCTCCCGCGCGAAGAACCGCAGGTGCTGCGTCGAGAGATCGTCCTCGGGGTAGAGGAACGGGCTCTCCGGCAGGCGGGCGCTGATGGCGGCGAGCAGGGCCGGCATCCCCTCCCCCGTGCGCGCCGACAGCATGACGGCCTCCGGATGTGCCGACGCCAGCGCCGCCCGCCCCGCGTCGTCGAGCAGGTCGCTCTTGTTGAGGACCAGCAGCACCGGCGCGCGCGGCGGCGCCGCGAGCCCGGCCACGTCGGCGAGCGCCGCCGGCGCGTCGCGCGAGGCGTCCACTACGTGCACGATGACGTCCGCCTCCCGCAGGGCGGCGTGCGCCGCCCCAAGCATCGCCTGGTGCAGGTGGTGCCGCGGCTCCAGCAGGCCCGGCGTGTCGAGGATCACCATCTGCACTCCATCCTCGGTGCGCAGCCCCACGATGCGGTCGCGGGTCGATTGGGGCTTCGGACTCGTGATCGCGAGATGCTGTCCCACCAGCCGGTTGAGCAGGGTGCTCTTCCCCGCGTTCGGCTTCCCCGCGACGGTCACGATGCCGGCTTTGCTCATCCAGAATAGACGACTAGGGGGAGTGCGTCGGCACGTGAGGGTGCCCCGAAGCACCGGGCGGGCGGCGTGACGTCCTCGTCACACCGCCCGCCACAGGTCAACCGATCCCACTATCCCTTCTTGCCGTCCTTGCCGTCCTTGCCGCCCTTGTCGTCCTTGCCGTCCTTGTCGTCCTTGTCGTCCTTGTCGTCCTTGCCGCCGCCTTGGTCGTGCGGAACGACCACCGTACAGCTTGTCAACGCGGAGTTACCAGCCACGTCGAAGCCCCGATACGACAGCGTGTACACGCGGTCATTCCGGTTGCCCGACCGCTCGGCGCGCAACTGGCCGAAGACGTCGGCGGTGTTGAGCGTCCATCCGGCGATGTCGCCCGAGGTATTGCCATGCCCACGTTCGTTGTCCGGCTCGTTGCTTGTCACCGAGACGAGCGTGAACCCACCGGCGCCCGAGCCGGCGTCAGAGACCGTCACGCGCACGTTGATGTCGTGCATCTTGTGGTTCGGCGGCCAGAGCACCTTCGGATCCGCCACGCAAGAAACCGTGGGCGGCGTGGTGTCCGTCTGCTTGCTGAACTGCGCCCCGACGGTCAACGCGGCTGACATCGTCACCGTGCAGGCCCCCGTGCCGCTGCAGGCACCGGTCCAGCCGGAGAAGAACGACCCGGCGGCGGCCGTCGGCGTCAGCGTCACGGTCGACCCCATGGGGAACGACGCCGTGCACGCCGCGCCGCAGCTAATGCCCGCCGGCGACGACGTGACCGTCCCCGTTCCCGTCCCCGTGCGTGTGACCGTGAGCGACAGGAGCTTCTTGTCGAAGCGCGCCCCCACCGTCAACGCGCCGTTCACGGTGACCGTGCAGGTCAGCCCCGAACACCCAGGCACGGTCCAGCCGACGAAGTTCGACGTCGGGTCCGCCGTGGCGGTGAACGTCACCGACGTCCCCGGCGCAAACGACACGCAGTTCGTCCCACACGCTGTGCCGGCGGGGGCGCTGGTGATCACGCCGCCTCCGGTCCCCGTCGCCGCCAGCGTCACGGGCCACGCGACGCGCACGAAGCTGGCGGTCACGCTGCGCGAGGGCTGCAGCATCCGAACGACGCATGCGCCGGTCCCCGTGCAGCTGCCCCCCCACCCGCTGAAGGCGAAGAACTGATCCGCGGTGGCCGTCAGCACCACCTGGCTCCCCGTGGGGAAGAGCGCCTGGCATGACGCCCCGCAGTTAATGCCCGCCGGCGACGAGGTCACGCGGCCGCCTGCGGCCGGGATGGCCACGGTCAGCGGCGTCGGCGGGGGCGGCGGAGCCTGCGCCGCAATCCACCCGGCGCCAGCGTTGTACTCCAGCAACGGCGTACCACCGTCGCAGCAATCCTCGAAGCCAACGACGGTCACCACGCGGGTTCCGGCGGCAAGCGTGACGGTCGCGTTGAGGAAGGCCCCGCCCGCTGAACCGTTCCAGTTGGCGGCGATCTCCGTGCCGTCAAGCAGCATCGCCCCGCCACGCGACATGTCCCCGCTGAACCGGAACTGTACGACCGACTCGCCGGAAACCTGCATTGTGGTCACGTAGCGCGACCCGAGCTGGCCGCCGGCTCCGACCGTCGGCGGCGCGAACAGCGCGCCGTTGCGTACGAAGGTCGTGACCGGAACGGGCTCGTTGGTGTAGCCCGCGACCGTCGTGGGCAGCGTGTTGAAGTAGGCGTTCGCCGCGGGACCGTTGAGGGTGAAGCTGCCGCCGTTCCAGAACCGCGTCTCGATGCTCATCGCCTGCACCGTCGGCAGCGCGACAAAGGTCGCGCCGACATTGCGCGCGCCATACATGGACACGGTGCACGGCCCCGTCCCCGAGCATCTTCCGGTCCAGCCGGCGAAGGTCGACCCCGCGCTCGCCGTCGGGGTGAGCGTTACGGTGCTGCCCAGCGCGAACGACGCCGAGCACGTCGCGGTGGTGCAGTTGATGCCCGCCGGATTCGAGACGACCCGCCCCGCCCCCGAACCGGTGCGCGAAATGGCGAGCGTCTGCGCCGGCTGCGACGAAGACACGATCGGCTGAAACCCCGACCCAACGTCGATCCGGCCAGCGTTGCCGGCGTCATCGCCGTCCTCGAAGCCGATGACCTCGAGCGTATGCGCGCCGGGCGAGAGGTTCAGCGTCGCGACGAAAACCCCCGGACCAGGCGCCCACTTGGGCAGGCACGGAGGCGCCGTGTACGTCGTGCAACCAACGTACGAGTTCGTGTCCACCTGGAAGGAGCCCTTCCACCACGGATTGTTCCAGTCCTCAGCCACGGGAGCGCCATCGAGGAACATCGCGCCGCCCCGGAAGTCCACGCCAAACTCCACCGCGACCACGCTGGGCGTGGTGGCGTTCAGTGTGACGGCGTAGCGCGTGGCCACGTTGCTCATCGCGCCGCCGGGGTTCCGGATCCCGAACCAGGATGTGTCCGCCCACAGCAGGTCTACGTAGATGTCCTGGATGCGGCCAGCCAGGTCCGGCATCAGGTACGGCTCATTCGTGTAGCCAGGGACGTTGGTCGGCAGGCTCGCGAAGACCGATCGGGCCGTAGCGGTCGAGGGGAGCCCCGACGCCGCGTTCCAGTACCGCGTCTCCAGCGTGATCCCTGTGATCGTGTAGGCCCCGGAGAGCGCGCGATAGGGACGCGTCGAAAGCACGCCCGCTTCCGCGGTCTGAACGAACGGCTCGACAGCCGCCGGTTCGCCGCACGCCGACGTCATGGTGACTGCGACGCCGAGAATTATCGGGAGCAGGCGTCGCGCGGAGTTCTCGCGCAGGGCGCGCGCCTCAACGCTGTCATCACCGGAATGAAATTGCTCAGAATCACCGGGAAGAATTGCGCACTCGGGGATAGCTCCTGCGGGGGGTGACGCACCCCTCGCCCGTCACCGACCTTGGCTGCCTCCCTTGGACGAGGCGGCTTGTGTACGACCGGGACATCCTCGTGTTGCTTCGACACTACCTGGACCTGCAGCTCTCGAAATCGGCCATTGCCGCCCAGTTGGGCATTTCGCGCCGGACGATCCATTACTGGATCGAGACCGGCCAGTTGGACCGGGATCTCTCCGATCCCGCCCCGCGGCGCCCCTCGCCGCGCGCGCAAAAGCTCGACCCCTTCAAGCCGCTGATTCAGGAGCGGCTGACCACCTATCCGCTGCTCTCCTCGGTGCGGCTGCTCGCCGAGTGTCGCGCGACCGGCTACGACGGCGGCGTCACCCAGCTGCGGGAGTACGTCGCTGGCATCCGGCCACGCCCGGAGCCGGAGCCGATCATCCGCTTCGAGACGGAGCCCGGCGTGCAGGCCCAGTTCGACTTCGCCGAAGTCCGCCTGCCGTGGGGCAAGCGCTGGGCGCTGGTCGTCGTGCTGGGCTACTCGCGCCTACTCTACGTCGAGTTCACCCCGCGCCAGACCGCCCTCACCGTGATGCTTGGGCTCGAGCGTGCCTTCCACGCCTTCGGTGGGGTGCCGCAGGAGCTGCTCTTCGACCAGATGAAAGCGGTCATCGTCGAGGATCACCGGGGCAGCGGCGGCAAGCTGCTCGAAAACGCGGAGTTCCTGCGCTTCGCCGCCCACTGGGGCTTTCGCATCCGCGCCTGTCGGCCGTACCGCGCCCAGACCAAGGGGAAAGTGGAGCGCCCGATCCGCTACCTGCGGGACAATTTCCTCTACGGCCGCACCTTCCTGGGCGATGCCGACCTTGCCGATCAGGGCGCGCGCTGGCTCTCCGACGTCGCGAATGTGCGCCTCCACGGGACGACGAAAGAGCAGCCGCTCGTGCGGTGGGCGCGCGATGAGCGGGCCGTCCTGCAGCCGCTCGCGGCGCGCCCCTATCGCTCGCTGGTACTCCTGCCGGAGTCCCCGGCGGCGCGGGTCAGTCCGCGCGTCGCCGTCCCGCAGGTCACCGTGGAGCGCCGCGCGCTCGCGCACTACGACACCCTCCTCGCGGAGGTCGGCACATGAGTGGGCACATGAGCACGCCCAGCCTCCGCGACCGTCTGCGCTCGCAGCTCGCCGATCTCAAGATGCCCGGCGCGCTCGAAGCGGTGGACGACATCCTGCGCCGCCTCGACGCCGGCCAGCTCACGGCCGGGGACGCGATGAGCGAGTTGCTCGGCAGCCATATCGCACTCCGCAATCAGCGGCGCCTGCAAACCGCCATGCGCAGCGCGCGCCTGCCTGCCGTGAAGACGCTGCACGATTTCGACTTTGCCTTTCAGCCGTCGGTGAAACGCGAGCAGCTCGATGCGCTGCACACCCTGGGCTTCATCGAGCGCAAGGAAAACGTCGTGTTCCTCGGACCGCCGGGGGTGGGCAAGACGCATCTCGCCATCAGCCTCGCGGTCGCCGCGGCGGAAAGCGGCCGACGGGTCTACTACGCGACGCTGGCCGATCTCATCACGTCGCTCGAGGACGCGCAGCAGGCCGGGCGTCTCACCCACCGGCTCCGCACGCTGGTCTTTCCGAGCGTGATGGTCATCGACGAGATCGGCTATCTCCCGATCAGTCGCACCGGGGCCATGATGTTCTTCCAGCTGATGAGCCGGCGCTACGAGCACGCCGCCACGATCCTCACCAGCAACAAGTCGTTCGAAGACTGGGGCGAGGTCTTCGGCGACGAGGTCATGGCCGCCGCGCTGATCGACCGGCTCCTCCACCACTGCCACATCGTCAACATCCGCGGCAACAGTTACCGCATGCGCGATCACCGGGCGCTGGCCAACCGGCTCATGCCGCCCCCATCGCCGCCCGACCGCGACCGCCGGCCCCGCCGGCAGGAGGCCTGACCGCCCCTGGGCTCGCACCCCGACCCGAGTGTGCAATTCTTTCCGGTGAAAGTGTGCAATTCAAACCGGTGTTGACAAACGCCAAACAGTGGAACGATCCGCACACGAGGCTCGGGAGTAGAAGATGCTCCAATGTACGGTCGTCAGAAGTTGAGTCAATCCTATGTTTTCATGACAGTCGCTGACAGGTGTCGCCCACTGTCACGGAACTGCTCACTTGGCCGTTATCTCGCAGATAACTCTAAGTATTTCCGTTGCTTGACTCGCTCTCACTTCCGACGAGCGTTGCAGTGTGTAATATCCTCGTAGCACGCTTTCGCGCATGCTGTTGCGGACGCTGTTGCGGACGCTGTGGCGGACGCTGTGGCGGACGCTGTGGCGCACGCTGCGGCCCACGCTGCTGCGCACGCCGCGGCCCCCCCGCCCAGCCACGCCGCAGCTCAAGCCGCCGTGCCTGCCACGCGGTGCCATCGGCGGCGACGAGCGCTCTCCGCGGCCCCGAAAAAACACGAACCCCCCAGCCGCGGTTGCGACTGGGGGGTTCAATGAGGTGCCGGCGACGGCCTACTCTCCCGCGCCCTCTCGGGCGGAGTACCATCGGCGCTGTCAGGCTTAACGACCGTGTTCGGAATGGGAACGGGTGTGGCCCTGACGCTCTAATCGCCAGCAAGTTGGTGACAATGGCGGGCAGTGTTCGTGTGTGGTGAATCTCGCTGCTTTCGCGTTGTGTCGCGAATGCTCTGCGAAGGGTTCTCCGGAAGGAGAACCAAAGGAGTAGTCAAGCCTCACGGGCGATTAGGATCGCTACGCTCGGAACGCATTGCTGCGCTTCCACGGGCGACCTATCGACGTCGTAGTCTCCGACGGCCCTTTAGGGTGCTCGAGGCACCAGGGAGAGTTCATCTTGGGGACAGCTTCCCACTTAGATGCTTTCAGCGGTTATCTGTGCCAATCATCGCTACCCGGCGTTGCAACTGGCGTCACAGCCGGGACACGAGCGGATCGTCCGACTCGGTCCTCTCGTACTAGAGTCCGCGCCCCTCAACTCTCCAACGCCCACAGCGGATACAGACCGAACTGTCTCACGACGTTCTGAACCCAGCTCATGTACCACTTTAACCGGCGAACAGCCGGACCCTTGGGACCTTCTCCAGCCCCAGG
>Ga0194119_10006961_pt1 | contig 16153 bp, 14 predicted proteins | sample TA2MahC100mmetaG_FD_148620 | JGI IMG/M metagenome (GOLD analysis project Ga0194119, IMG submission 148620) | Freshwater microbial communities from Lake Tanganyika, Tanzania - TA2015018 Mahale Deep Cast 100m | ecosystem: Environmental > Aquatic > Freshwater > Lake | place: Tanzania: Lake... | reverse complement strand
GATACGATGACAAAAGTAACGATCAGTGAGAGCTAAACATCTCAGACCAACGGATACTGTGGATAAAAAACTCTTCAAAAAAATTAATTGAAAAGGTATTTCCCGCAGCAAGGTCATTTGCCAGGGCGGGTTTCGACGAAATAAATAGCCACTGATCTAAGTACACATGAGGGTATTCGACATGGAAGAACACGTCATGCCTATTGATGATTTGAGCCTCAGCGAACAGGAGCGTCAGTCCCGTAAGGATTACCTGGATTTTACTGAACGAGACGTACGCCTGCTGAAAGAATTGAACGGGCTTATCCAGCAGCACGCCGACGAAATCGTAGGCAAGTTCTACAACCATCTCCTCCGGTTTAAAGAAACGCAGGCTTTTTTATCCGATGAAGAAACTATTAAGAAGGTCAAGCGCACACAAAAAGAATATCTCCTTATGCTCACGGAGGGAAACTATGACGAAGAATACTTTAAGCATCGACTCAATGTCGGAAAGACGCACGATCGCATAAATCTGCTCCCCAACTGGTACATTGGGGCATATTGTCTTTATCATCGACTCATTTATCCGCTTATTATCAATGCCTATAAAGACCAGCCTGATAAGATAACGGACTATATCCTCGTTCTGGACAAGGTCATGAACCTGGATATGCAACTGGCCATGGATACCTATATCCACAGTTATAATGCGGCGCTTGAGGAAAAGATACGGCTTACCGAAATACAAAACAAGAAAATTGAGATTGCCAACAAAGCCAAGAGCGAGTTTCTGGCCAATATGTCTCATGAACTGCGCACTCCGTTGAACGCAATTATCGGTTTTTCGGAAGTACTTCGCGACAAACTGTGCGGTGATTTGAATGAGGAACAGATGGAGTTTACCATGGACATCCATGGCAGCGGCCAACATCTACTACAGATGATCAATGATATCCTGGATCTCTCAAAAATAGAATCCGGCAAGTTGGAATTAAAATACGAAGAGTTTGAGATCGGTGGAACGATAGAATCCGTTCTGATAACACTAAAAGGTCTTGCGAATAAAAAGTCGCTCGCCGTTGAAACGACTATCCACAATCCTGCCACCCGTCTCTTTGCAGACCCTGTTAAGTTCAAGCAGATTTTGTATAACCTTCTTTCCAATGCCATTAAGTTTACCCGGGAAAAAGGAAAGATTACCATCCATACGTCAGCAATTAAGGAAGAAAAGGACTTCGTTGAAGTCGAAGTTACTGACACGGGCATTGGGATAGCCCCTGAGGATTATCCAAAGATCTTCGTGGAATTTTCACAGGTTGACAGCTCCTACTCCCGCAATTACCAAGGAACAGGGCTCGGCCTTGCCCTTACGAAAAAATTGGTCGAGATGCACGGCGGCAAGATTGGATTTGAGAGTCGGGTGGGAATGGGCAGTACATTCCGCTTTACATTGCCGGTAAATCCATTTACACAATTAGGAAAGGAGAGGGCGGTTGCCTGCTTGTTAAAAAGACCGGGAGGTAGCGAGACTGTGCTGGTGGTGGAAGACGACCCAAAAACAAGCGAGTTATTATGCATCTTCTTAAAAAAGTCGGGGTATCAAACACTCACAGCCTTTGATGGTGAAGAAGCGCTCCAAAAAGCAAGGGCATTCAGGCCGTTTGCTATTACTCTAGACGTCATGCTTCCCAAAAAAGACGGATGGGAGGTGTTGAAAGAGCTTAAAGAGGATAAAGACACGAAAGACATTCCCGTCCTTGTGATTTCTATTATTGATAATAAGGATATCGGCTTTGGACTGGGAGCAACTGATTATCTCTGTAAACCCGCAAGCCGAAGTGAATTGTTATCAAAACTGGCTTCCTACGGATTACCCCCCATCGTCAATAACTTACAAACGAAGATACTCATTATTGATGACGAACCAAAATCAGTAGAACTGTTTGGCAAACTCCTCATCGCCGAAGGATATGAGGTTCTCAAGGCCTACGGCGGAAAAGAAGGAATTGACAAGGTATTTCAACATAAACCCGACCTGATTCTCCTGGACTTGATGATGCCAGAGGTTAATGGGTTTGATGTGGTCGACAAGTTAAAAACTTCTCCGGAGACAAACACCATTCCTATAATTGTGATTACCGCCATGGATTTGACCCAGAAAGACAAGGAAAAGCTGAACCATTGTGTTTCATTGGTGGTAAAGAAAGGAACGTATTCTAAAGAGCGTTTTCTGAAAGATATTGCCGCTTTGGGGAAACAGTGAGGGAGTTTTTGTTATGAATCAGGCTATCTTTATCAACGACTTTATTTTACCAGACGCTGACCGTAAGAATTCTTTGAAAGAAACTTCCTGATGCCCCGGCGGGTTCGATCTTGCAAATTGAATAACAAATAACAGCTAAGCCATTCCTATTTTACAAATTCAGGCTATGGTGTATTTTTCCCGCCTCCTCTTAATAAAGCCCTCTTTCAATAACTGTGCAAGATTGTTTTTTAATTTATCCGAACTTATCTGGAGTTTTTCCATAATTTCACGTTCGGAAACACATGATTGACGGGTTAGTATCTTGATCAGCATACCGCGAACCTGCCTATCAGAGCCATGGAATGGAGACTGCTTTTGATAATGGGCGCTCCTCCGGTTTGGATTTTCATACTCCTTTTTAAGCATTACCCCGTAATCCATGAGGGCATAATACCACTCCCGGGGATTGGAAGTATCAAGGGTTTTTTCTACAAGGGGAAGAATCTCGGTATCCTTGATATTACTCGTATCATGAAAAAAGCTGTGGATAAATACCCTTCGTATATTCGTCTCGATAAAAACCGTAGGCTCATGAAATGCAAAGGCAGCGATTGAAGATGCGGTCGCCCTGCCGATTCCGGGAAAAGTTATTAACGTCTCTACTGAAGCAGGGAGATTTCCACAAAATTCTTTCATAACTTTTTGTGCAATCCGTTTCAAGGCCAGCGCCCGACGATTGTAGCCCAGCCCCAGCCATTCCTTGAGTATAAGACGCAGCGGGGCACTGGCAAGTGAAGGGAAACCCGGAAATTTCCTGGTAAATTGTTCGTACTTTCCCATAACCCGCTGTACCTGTGTCTGCTGAAGCATAATCTCCGAAACAAGAATGTGATAGGAATTAAGAGTCAGCCGCCAGGGAAGATTACGACGATGTTTCCTGTAGTAACGGTAGATCACGTTTTGGAATTTCCGCACTTCCTCAGAAGTTAGGTTTCTTTCTTGTCCTGCCAGTTTAGGCTTCAAACTTTTACTTCTCTGTTTTTGTGAACGTGTCATTATAAAATTTTACCTGAAAAAGAATAAGTTGTCATTTGATTTTACTATTGTTTAATGTTAATAATATCGCAGGGTTTTCATAAACATGAGACTTGAAATTGGAATCTAACCAGGATCTGAAAGGGTGGTCTGCGTATGATTATGACCGTTGTCGTCGTCTCGATATTGCTATTACTTCTAGGGTATATTTTTTATGGCAGATTCCTTGCAAACCGTTTGCAGTTGAATGATTCGAATCCGACTCCCGCAAACACGATAAACGACGGGGTTGACTACGTTCCTGCAAAACCTGGTATGTTATTGGGACAACATTTATCCGCAATTTCCGCGGCAGGCCCGATCGTAGGGCCCATTCTCGCTGCGCTCTGGTTCGGGTGGCTGCCGGCGCTCATCTGGATAGTCATCGGCTCAATCTTTATCGGCGGTGTGCATGATTTTTCAAGCCTCGTCGTTTCAATACGACACAAAGCAGCCTCAATAGGCCAGATTGTCAAAGAGTATATGTCACGGACTTCGTATATACTTTTTCTCTCCTTTGTGTGGCTTGCCCTTGTCTACGTCATCATCGCCTTTACCGACATAACCGCTCAGACATTCAAGACCATGTCGGCAGAAGTGGCATTTGGCCCAGGAGTCGCCGCTTCATCCGTGCTTTATATTATACTGTCAATTATCATGGGAGTATTGCTTTACCGGTTCAATACGAACCTGACAACGGCAACCGCCATCTTTGTCCCCCTGATATTATTTGTTGTATGGCTCGGTCCACACATGCCGGCGTCTCTTTTGAATTTTTTGGCGCGTATTACGGTAAAACAGTGGGATGTTCTGTTGCTCGTTTACTGTTTTGCCGCGTCGATAATGCCGATGTGGTTATTGCTCCAGCCGCGCGGTTATCTCGGTGGCTGGCTGCTGTATTTGACGATCTTTATTGGGCTGATTGGCGCAATATTTGGCGGATTTGATGTGCAATATCCACCCATCAATACTGAAGGGATAAAAAGTATCGTCAATGGCAAACCGTTATTCCCGATTTTGTTTATCACGATTGCCTGCGGCGCATGTTCGGGGTTTCATGCAATTGTAAACTCCGGCACGACTTCAAAACAATTACGGAGGGAGTCCGATGCAAAACCTGTAGGCTACGGCGCCATGCTCCTTGAAGGTCTTCTGGCAGTGCTGGCTCTGGCGACGGTCATGATGCTGCCAAAAGGCTCGGATATCCTCAATGAAGACCCGAACCTCATATACGCAAACGGTATTGCCAAATATTTAGACCTGATGGGGATAAATTTCAGCATTGCCTTTCCTTTTGCATTGCTTGCTTTTTCCACGTTTGTATATGATACCCTTGATGTAAGCACCCGCTTGGCGCGATACATACTGCAGGAGCTTCTGGGACTACAAACAAAAATCGGCGGGATTATAGCAACAGTAATTACCCTTGCCGTGCCGTTAGTATTCCTTCTGTTTACGAAAGAAAAGGGATACATGCTGGCATGGCCGATCTTCGGCATAAGCAATCAACTCCTGGCAAGCCTGGCTCTCCTTGCAATTTCCGTATGGTTGATAAAAACAGGAAAGAAGTCATTCTACGTGATACTACCCATGATATTCATGATGACTGTGACGCTCTGGTCGCTTATCCTTCATGTATTACATTCCTTGTCGAACATGCTTGGCGGACCGGCTATTAAGCCTGACATGATAATATCCGTAATCTTCGGCATAATTCTGTTTGCCCTCAGCCTGTGGTTAATCTGGGAGGCCGTTAGAGTCCTTGTACTCAAGCCGTCAAGAAGTAAAGAATCGGCTGAAATTGCCGGTTAACAGGCTTTTATATCTTTTTTCACGCAGCATATGTGTTAAATTTTTGTGTAAATGTACTTTACATTTAGCCGTCTAAATGTAAAATACAGTTATTATGTATACACGTCCATTCTGGATTCAACGGATCGAACAGGCATGGAAGAAACGTTCGATTGTCTGGTTATCGGGGGTACGCAGGGTGGGAAAGACTACCCTTGCCAGGATGCTCCTTGATACGGTTTATCTGAATTGTGACCTGCCTTCGGTTTGTCGCATGCTGACAGACCCAGAGTCTTTTTATGATGGATTGAAAAAAGGGACAACGGTCGTCTTTGACGAGGTACATCGCCTTGATGACCCAAGCCGTTTGCTGAAGATTGCTGCTGACGTTTATCCACACCTCAAAGTGCTTGCCACGGGATCTTCCACGCTTGTTGCTACCCGAAAGTTCCGAGACAGTCTGACCGGGCGCAAACACATGATATACCTTCCACCAGTACTGTGGATGGAGTGCCCTGGCGGATTTGGTATAACAGACATTGACCATCGTTTGCTTCATGGAGGACTGCCTGAGTCTTTACTATCCCAAAAAAAGGAAGCTGCTTTTTTTTCGGAATGGATGGATAGTTTTTATGCCCGCGATATTCAGGAGCTTTTTGGTATTCGCAACCGAACGGGTTTTATGAAATTGCTGCATCTGCTCATGCGACAGAGTGGCGGTTTTATCGACTATACGAATCTGGCGCAGTTGAGTGAACTGAGCAGGCCTACGGTAAAAGCGCATGTGGAGGCAATGTGTGCTGCTCATGCAGTGTTTATGCTCCCGCCCTTTCACGGAGGCGGGCGACGCGAGATTACGCAAAGGCCAAAATGCTATGCCTTTGATACTGGTTTTGTCACCTTTGCCAAAGGTTGGGATAGCATCCGGGAGGAAGACCGGGGACTCCTGTGGGAACACCTCGTGCTTGATACACTTCGTACCGGTACGGAAAATCGTACTATTTACTATTGGAAAGATAAAACCGGGCGTGAGGTAGACTTTGTAATTAAGGGGAATGGACGGCAGGTGGACGCTGTAGAGTGCAAAATCAATCCTGACCGTTTTGAACCTGAATCGCTTACTATATTCCGCGAAAATTATCTTGAAGGTAAAAACTATGTGGTAAGCCCCGCTGTTAAGACGCCCTATCAACAGCGTTTTGGAAAACTGACGGTACGATATTGCAATGTAAATCATCTTCCGTGTCTGGAAGCATGAATTTACCGAATAACAAACTCAGTCGTTTGTTTTTTTGACAAAATTGATATTGGATTACTATGACACAAGAAGAAAATATACCGGGGAAAAATACGTTTTCGTCTCTCGGACGCAAACCCGTGCCGCACTTCCCCGGATGGTGGGCTGCCCTTGGACCCGGGGTCGTCTGGATGGCGCTTGCGCAGGGAAGCGGCGAACTGATCTGGTGGCCGTATATCGTTGCAAAATATGGCCTGACCTTTCTGTTCCTGTTGATCCCTGCGTGCCTGCTGCAATATCCCGTCACTGTTGAGATCGGCCGCTACACCCTCCTTACCGGCGAGAGTATTTTCCATGGTTTTATCCGCCTGAACCGCTGGTTCGGCATATTTCTCTGGGTGTTGATGACGCTCTCATTCCTGTGGTTCGGCGCATTCGCCTCTGCAGGCGGGACGGCGATGGCGGCATTGACAAACTTCCCTTCAGGTTGGAGTCAGCGCGGTCAAACGCTATTCTGGGGTTACGCATCTATTGCGGTATTCCTCACCGCTATCCTTTTGAGCAAAGTGGTTTATACACTCATTGAACGGTTTATGAAGGCAGTGGCGGTAATCACCGTTGCCGGACTGCTCTGGGCTTGTCTTCAACCGGAGGTATTACACACTGTGCCATCGTTCCTGAAAGGACTTTTTGGATCACAGAGTCCAATGCCGCATCCATGGGATAATCACGATGCTACCAAGCTTCTTACCGCCATTACGTTTGCAGGACTTGGCGGTTTCTGGATTCTCTTTTATTCATACTGGATGCGTGATAAGGGCAACGCCATGGCGGATCATATGGGCCGCATCACCGGCCCCATCAAGGGTAAACCCGAAACAATCACCAGCGACGGGAATCTGCCGGACGCATCTCCGGAAAGCTCAAAACGATGGAATTCCTGGAGACGTTATCTCGCCGTTGACTCCCTGACCGGCATCTGTGGAAACCTGTTTACTACCCTCATGACCTGTCTGCTGGCCTACGCACTGCTATTCCCCAAGGGTCTCCTGCCCAACGAATATGAACTTGCCGTAGTGCAGAGCAGATTTTTCGAGGTAAGCTGGGGCTACGCAGGGCGTATTTTGTTTCTTATCGTAGCGGCTGCCTTCCTGACCGATACCTGGCTGGCCACTGCGGACGCCGTCAGCCGGATGCAGGCGGACATCGTACATATCCTTTTCCCCAAAAGCCGCCGTTTCGAACAGCGCCACTGGTATTACTTCTTTTTGGGAGTATTAACCGTGATTACATCTTGTACCATGCTACTCGATGCGCCTGGCCCGCTCATTCTGACCAGTGCGGTTATCGGTTTTATCGGCACGGTAATTTTCCCCGTGGCCCTCTATCTCCTGAACCACCGGATGCTCGCGCCAACTCTCCCGCTCTGGGCGCGCCCACGAAAGATATCTCTGTATCTCCTTGCCGTTTCTTTTCTGGCTTACCTGACCCTGGCCGTTGCCTATCTCTGGGTAATATTATCTCCAAAGTGAGTCAGTATCTTCTCGTACAATTTCCTATACAATCCACAGGCACATCGATTCAAACAATTTTGGGTAATTTATAAATTAGGAGAGGAAGATTCTCTATGCAGGGATGTCTATTACAGGAAACTGTGCTATTTTATCAATAACACAAGTATGAATTAGAATGTCTTGAGATTAGTATATATTTCCAGTATAACGTGCAAATGAACCGCGGCGACGCAGCCGCCGTCGGCTCCATTTGCCTGTTAGACGGACGATGGTAGCCCGAAATAGTCCGCTTCAACCCACGCCGCGAACCCAAGATCCACGGCCACCCAATCAACCTTACTATATCGAGATTGAAGGCGCGCGACAATTGCACTAGCCTCCGGCGACACTATTACTGCGCGGGGACGACTCGTCGCATTCAGCGTCTCAAGGATCTCTGAGTACGACGCTTCATCGTGGCCTGCGAACGCGTACCCAATCGCCACCACCTGGCCGTGATCCGCGATCAGGTCCTTAGCTTTGCGGGCTACGCCGCGCACGAACTCAGCTTTCAGGCCGGCGGCTTTGTCTGGGATCGGTGCCACGATGCGGTCCGGCAGCTCATGACGATACGCCAGTCCGGCCATGACCCTTTGGAACGGGTAAAACCTATTGCCCAGCGAGTGAGGGTCAAACGCGAATCGCGAAGTATCGAAGATCTCCATCCACTGTACACCGTTCCTGTCAGGTGCACCGAAAGTGTGGTCGTACGAGTACACCAGATAGGTGCCGTGTAGGTGAAGAACCAAGGAACCCGAGTCCCGCATCTCGTAGGGCTGTGCCGTGAACCCGAGATCAACAGCCACCTTGACGCCATACCCGTCGTGTGGGAACCATCTACCAGCCCTGAAAAGCGCAAACTCAACGAAGGCGTCGTAATTGTAAGTTGCGAAGGAGCTCGATGGAAAATCTGAGAAGAATCTAGCGTATGGGTTTGGACGCTTTGGCCAGCCAACAAGAGCTGGAGCAAGATAGTAGTCTGCCTTTGCCAACTCGTGACACAGCCGGTCAATTGGACCGTTGTCCCCGGCTTGAACAGCCTCACCGAGACGCTTCTCGACCTCGGCAACCGGTACCGCCGGAGTTGCATCGGGGAAGCAGATGCGGGGAAGGTCCCGCACGAGCGGGTAGGCGCAAGTAAACCGGTACTTCCCGATGTAGATCGACTCGGCCTCTATCGGGCCGACCAGCGCCCCAGCATCAACGCCGAATCCCGCACCGAGAAGGAAAAAGGTGGAGGGTCGAGTACTCATAGGTCCGCCTAACAATAATTAGACTGGTCATTATAACCGCCCCCGGCATGCTGGGCTGCCAGTCTATTACGCCGGTATTTTGAGGAAATCGAAAGGGTCACCCATCTTAAAAAATAAATATTGATATTTTCTATTGCGTTATTATAGTTATTTCTTACCAATCATTTAAGATTTAACAGATGTTATCATCCGCTTGGATTTGTTCATCTGTTGAGCAAGGACTTGATAGCTTTCAAGAAACTCTCCGCAGCCTGGATAGATTGCTCCGCTCGTTCAAGATTGGCGGTGATTTCCTGCTCGTATGCTGGCGTCATGCAAGTATCCCTTCCCGTTTGGCGTTTCGATAGAGTTGAATACCGCCGTGCTCAAATTCATTCAAGGGAACCGGCTTGGCAGAAATTAGCTGCTCTGACTCTAATTGGATGGGATACAACACCTCTATAACCTGACGGAGTTCCGCAAAATAGTCGAAGGGTTCCTTAACAGGACAAGCAAATCAATATCACTCATTGAGTCAGCTTGGTTGCGCGCTACAGACCCGTACAAAATCAGACCCTTGAACTGAGAGCCATAGTGGCTTTCAAGAGCCGCTTTGCATTTTTTTACCACTTCACTGATGGTTGTCATTTGAATCACCGTCATTCAGTTCGCGTCGCGCGACCCAACAATGATTATACAGTCTGTATAAAACGGCAAACACAGACTGTCTCGATATATTTAAGAAGTTGCCGCGTCTTCTTGTCACGCATGGTAACTACTTTCGCGTTAAGCTTCTTTTAAATGGAGAGAAGATAGGAAATTGTTTTTTCTTTAAAAGGGATGATAATACAAAAATGAAGAAGAATGCAAGCTTTTTTGGTTTCTTCCGGGGAAAGAACTGAATCGTTCCAGGGAGGAATTGGGAAAAATCGTATATTCGATATCGTAACCCGAACGAGTCGGAAAAGAAATCACTTCTGTTGCCTCACACAAAGCCACCAAGACACAAATCCCCATTTTCATGGGGACAAGAATTTATGGTATATCCCCAGCAAAAGTAAAAGGGTCACCCATCTATCATCTGGGTGTCAAATCTTAAACAGGTTGAACGCCTTGTTATAACCAGAAGATTTGTTTATAAATTTAAAAGGTGGAAATTCCTTTAGCCTAACCATATTGTCTACCTCAGCAAGATCCTTTTTAATCAAGAGACAGCAAGTTCTCTAACATGGGTGATGTCCCTTTTACTAACTGCTCGTATTTGAGATGAAAGCAAAGTTACAACAGCAACTGTTCCACCGTCAAGTGTCATAAATTCGACTTCAAATGCTTCACCTTGACGATGAATATGAACAACCGTACCGACATCACCAGGCTGTAAACCATCCTCCGGTAAATCTTTTAACAAAACAATTCGATCATGCTCTTTTATCATGGTTTCCTCCTATTTCGGGTGTGCAGTAATCAATCTTGGTGTTGTAGACTGTTTTTCTATTATCCAAACAGTCCTTACATATGGATTGCGTCTATCTGGTGTTTCTAGCAATCCATCTACACTATAACGTGTGCCAAATTCAGATACAACAACTTTTGTTACATTATAGGTTGCCCCATGTTTGCGCAAAGATTCTGCTAATATTTTCCAATTTTCTAGCGTAAAACCAAATTGAGAAAAAAAGTGCGCTTTATTACTCCCATCCGGATGTGATGTACACAACAAATATTCCGTAATCTTCTTACGATCCACTTGTGCCTGATCTGCATTAGGCAAATTCATTAGTTTTGTTAAGTGAAAGTAATTTTATGTTGTATAACAATGATTATACAGTCTGTATAAAACGGCAAGCACAGACTATCCGACATATTCAAGAAGTTGTCGTGTCTTCTTGTCACGCATGGTAACTACTTTCGCATCAGGCTTTTTCTGCTTTTAAATGGAGAGATGATAGGAAATTGTTTTTTCTTTAAAAGGGATGATAATACAAAAATGAAGAAGAATGCAAGTCTTATTTGTTAAAAAACATTTTTGCTGAAAATGTAAAAATAATTGTTATAAGATACTATACAATCCACAGGGAAAATAGTACAATATGCCCTCAATTTTTTGTTGTATTGAATTTGTACAAAAAAGAGTACGATTTCTCTCCCTGACACCCGATTATGGCGGATAAGGTTGGTCGTATGGAAATACGGCAGCAACGAGGCAGGATTCTCATTGGCAAACTGGGCCTGGATGGCCATGACCGCGGTGCAAAGATTATTGCGCGCAGTCTCTGCAACGATGGCTTCGAGGTAATTTATACGGGAATACGCCGGACACCTGAGGAAATCGCATCGGCGGCAATCCAGGAAGACGTTGATGCCATTGGTCTGTCGCTTCTTTCGGGCGCTCACAATGAACTTATTCCGGCATTACTGGACGCCCTTCGTCAGGCAAAGGGCGGAGACATCCCGGTTATAATCGGAGGCGTTATCCCGCGGGAGGACGTCCCGCATTTAAAAAAAGCCGGTATTCGTGAGGTATTCACCTCCGGTACTCCGATCCAAACGATTCTGGATGCATTTAGAAAAATTACCGGCGAACACCGGCAAAACAAACATACAACTTCATGAATGAAATTGACGATATTTTACGGGGAATTCGCCGGAAAGACCCGCGTGCGATAGGGCGCGCCATCTCAATCGTGGAAGAGGGTGACCAAAGAGCCGGGGAAATTTTACAAATACTCGATGAAGAAACTGTTCAGAAGGCAACCATCATGGGGATAACCGGCTCTCCGGGAGTCGGAAAATCCACTCTGGTTGACCAATTAATTGCATACTATCGCAGGCAGGGGCTTCGCATTGGCATTGTGGCCATCGATCCTTCTTCGCCGATATCCGGCGGGGCATTCCTGGGAGATCGTATCCGGATGATGAGGCATACCATTGACCGGGACGTGCTCATACGTTCTATGGCAACACGGGGGAGACTGGGGGGTTTGTGTGCAGCGGCAGGTGCGGCTGCCAGAATCATGGCCGGTTCCGGGTGCAATCCTGTCATTGTCGAAACGGTGGGTATTGGACAGGCGGAAGTTGATGTGGTTAGTCTTGCGGATATTACCGTTTTGGTTTTCGCTCCCGGATTGGGAGACGATATTCAGGCCATGAAGGCAGGTTTGATTGAGATGGCCGATATTCTGGTCGTTAACAAGGCCGATTGCCCTGGAGCAGACGCACTGGTAATGGAGATAGAGTCTGTAATACAGGGAAGAAACTGTCCCGTTTGCCGGACAATTGCCCCAGAAACTGCTGGCATTGAGGAACTGGCAGCAGTCATCCGTGATATGGATCAAAAAAAACGACAAAACGGTCAGTTCGCCCAAAACCGTCAAAAGGCGAGAGAGTCGGAAGTTTTGGACTGGGCAGTCGAAATGATGCGGATAAAGCTGAAAAATCAGCTCAAGTCCCAATCCAGACAAATCAAGGGAGACCCTCGCATGATTGCCCGAAAACTGATTGAAGAAATCTCGAGGTAATTGTATGAGCAAACATCCTGCATTCGTTGCATGGGAAGAAAAGGTCCTCAAAAAAACACTGGAACGCACACCCGAACGTGTGAAAGAATTCAAGACTGCTTCGGGCATTCCCGTGGAACGTCTTGCTATACCTGAAACGCCGGATGAAAAGTACCTTTCAGAAATAGGGTTCCCCGGACAATACCCATTCACACGCGGAGTTCAACCCACCATGTATCGCGGGCGCTTCTGGACGATGCGTCAGTATGCAGGTTATTGGACGGCTGAAGAATCGAACAAAAGATACCGTTACCTGCTTGAGCAGGGAACGACCGGCCTTTCTGTCGCCTTCGATCTGCCTACACAGATTGGATATGATTCCGATCATCCGATGAGCCGCGGAGAGGTGGGTAATGTAGGCGTGGCCGTTGACACGCTGCTTGATATGGAATCCCTGTTCACCGGCATCCCTCTTGATAAGGTTTCTACGTCTATGACGATCAACGCCCCGGCTTCCGTATTGCTTGCCATGTACGTAGCGGTGGGAGAAAAACAGGGTGTCAGCCGTGACCGGCTAACAGGGACGATACAGAATGACATTCTTAAAGAATACATTGCGCGGGGGACATATATTTTCCCGCCGCGTCCGAGTCTGCGGTTAACAACGGATATCTTTGAGTGGTGCAGCAAAGAAGTCCCTCAATTCAATACCATTTCGATTTCCGGCTATCACATACGGGAGGCGGGATCAACGGCAGTTCAGGAAATTGCCTTTACCCTGGCCAATGGATGCGCGTATGTTCAGGCAGCAATCCACGCCGGGCTAGATGTTGATGCCTTCGCCCCGCGCCTTACTTTTTTCTTCAATGCATCATCAGATATTCTGGAGGAGGTTGCAAAGTTCAGGGCAGCCCGAAGGCTCTGGGCCAAATTGATGAAGGAACGTTTCCATGCCAAAAAACCTGCCAGCCAGATGCTGAGATTCCACACCCAGACATCAGGTTCCTCGCTGACAGCGCAGCAGGTGGACAATAATATTGTCAGGGTAACACTGCAGGCGCTCGCTGCCGTGCTCGGAGGCACACAATCCCTGCATACGAATTCGCGCGATGAAGCCCTTACGCTTCCAACGGAAGATGCCGCCCGCGTAGCGCTCCGCACGCAGCAAATTATCGCTTACGAATCCGGCGTATGCAATACGGTAGACCCCCTGGGTGGGTCGTATTATATCGAGAGCTTGACCGACCGTATCGAACGTGAAGCCTTTGAGCTAATTGAAAAAATTGATCATGCGGGAGGAATGATTGCAGCCATAGAGTCGGGACTGGTTCAGCGTCAGATAGAAGAGGCCGCATTTGAATACCAACAACAGATTGATACCGGCGAGCGGGTTATTGTTGGAGTCAACCGGTTTCAGGAACAGGAGACCGCTTTACCGTCAGTTTTTCGAGTAAATAAAACCACAGAAGAAAACCAGATAAGGAAACTGGCTGAAATACGCGCCAAACGGGACAACCAAAAAGTAAAGAAAACGCTGGCGCGTCTTGAGGAAGCATCACGGGAAAAAGACAATGTCATGCCCTTCATCCTGGAAGCCGTACGTGAATATGCTTCTCTGGGAGAAATGTGTGATGTCCTGCGCAAGGTGTTTGGGGTATATGACGAAAAAAAAGGACGTTAATAGTGGCAAGAAATTAAATTAGGTTGGGTTTTAAAAGACAAAAACCCAACGACTTTTTTCTGGATAAAACGTTTCATCGTAGGGGCTGAAAATCTTCAGCCCCTACCAGATTGAAATTCCTATGCATTCAATTTAGAAAATTATCATCTCTGGAGTTCGGCATGATTAAAAACATTGATCATCTTGGAATTGCAGTTCGTTCTCTTGACGAAGCAATCAGTTATTACGAACAAGCCCTCGGTTTGTCATGCAACGGCAGGGAGGAGGTGCCTTCTCAAAAAGTGAGAACGGCGTTTTTTACCGCAGGAGATGTTCACCTTGAACTTCTGGAACCAACTTCGGCGGATAGTCCTATCGCCAAGTTCCTTGAAAAACACGGCGAGGGATTGCATCATGTGGCCTTTGCGACTGACGACATCACGGAACAATTACAGAAGGCAAGCAAAGCCGGCTGCCGCTTACTCCAGGAAACTCCTCTTGAAGGGGCTGGAGGGAAGCTGACAGCCTTTCTCCATCCGAAATCAACCCATGGTGTTCTCACAGAATTTTGTTCTATGAAAACGAGGAATGAGACAGAAAGTATACCCAAATAACGATAATGCGGCTCAGCCGCAACCAAAATAATGCAGATAAGGCAAGTGACGTGTGGCAGGTGACGGGTGACTTTTTTCCCCGTCACTCGTCATTCGACACCCGTCACCATTTTTGAAAATCTTCTAAAACCTGTCCTCATCAAACTTGTCCTCGTGGAAACGGGGAACGGGGAATAGGGAAAAAAAGTTTTTACAAGATAATACTATAACGGACTTTTTTATGACTATTCCACAGAAACTCATTGATGAACTAGAGAGAAGACGCAAGGAAATCCTGGCCGGTACTGATGATAAAACCAAGAAACGGCACGACAAGGGCCTGATGACGGCGCGTGAGCGACTCTTGAACCTTTATGACGAGAACACGTTCCAGGAAATGGGACTATTAGCTCAGCATGACTGCCACGATTTTGGCATGGAAAAGAAAGTCCTGCCCGGCGACGGGGTGATAACGGGCATAGGTTACATTGACGGCAAACCTGTCGCCGCTTTCAGCCAGGACTTTCTGGTGGGAGGCGGGACACTGGGACGCATTCACGCCCAAAAAGTGTGCGACCTCATGAGTTATGCATTAAAAACAGGAATGCCTCTGATTGGTTTTAATGACTCCGGTGGCGCAAGAATACAAGAAGGCGTGGATTCATTATCGGGATACGGACAGGTATTCTTCAGGAATGTAATGCTCTCGGGGGTGGTTCCGCAGATAGCCGTCATTGCCGGTCCCTGCGCGGGAGGAGCGGCATACTCACCGGCATTAATGGATTTTATCATCATGACTAAAAATAATGCCAATATGTTTATCTGCGGACCTGATGTCATAAAAGCCGCTACAGGACACGCAGCAACCATGGACGAAATCGGGAGCGCAGCAACACATGCCGCAATCAGTGGAAACATCCATTTTGTCGCAGAAGACGATAAACATGCCATAGAACTTGTCCGGCAATTGCTTTCCTATTTGCCACCCAACAACTTACTAGACCCGCCGCACCGGCCTACTTCCAGTATTTCACTCAGCCAGGATGCAGAAATGAACAAACTTATTCCAACCGACAATAAGGAACCACTGAATGTGCTGGAAATCATCAAGCGATTGATCGACAGCGGTGAATTTCTGGAAATACAAAAAGATTGGGCGAAAAATATCGTCATCGGCCTTGCACGCATCGAAGGAATTGTGGCAGGAATCGTCGCTAACCAACCCACGGTCAAAGCCGGTACAATTGACATTGACGCCGCAGACAAGGCGAGCCGCTTTATTCGCTTCT
>Ga0194119_10006953_pt1 | contig 16164 bp, 16 predicted proteins | sample TA2MahC100mmetaG_FD_148620 | JGI IMG/M metagenome (GOLD analysis project Ga0194119, IMG submission 148620) | Freshwater microbial communities from Lake Tanganyika, Tanzania - TA2015018 Mahale Deep Cast 100m | ecosystem: Environmental > Aquatic > Freshwater > Lake | place: Tanzania: Lake... | reverse complement strand
AATTCCACTAGCCCCTGGTGTTAATTTACCAGCTGCCGCAAATGTTGGAATTAATTTAGAAGGTGACGGCGATGCCGCATATACATTTGTTGTAGGTCTTTTATTCAAAGCTTCAGAAGATGTTTCTTTTGGTGTGTCATATAGACATTCAGCAGAAATCAACTTTAATGGCGATTTAACATTTAAAAATTTGCCAGCAAAACCAACTGGATTTCCAGTAGGGCATTCTGACTTATTTCCTCAAGGTAAAGGAAAAGCCAGTTTAACAATGCCTTCCGATCTCCGAGCTGGTGTTTCCTTCAATGCAACTAAAGATTTAACTTTCAATGCTGATTTCATGTACGTCGGTTGGGATAGTTATAAAGAACTTGCAGTTGATTTCGAAAAGAATTCTGCTGCTTGGGCAGATTTAAAATCTCCAAAGAATTGGGAAAATTCAATAGGAATTAAAGTTGGTGGTGAATATAGAATGGATCAATGGGCATTCCGTGCCGGTTATGTATTCGACGGTTCCCCAATTCCAACAAAATATATGGACCCAACTTTACCTGGTTCTGACAGACATGAATTTACATTGGGTCTTGGCTTCCAAGTTACACCAAGTGTAAGATTTGATGCTGCTTACCAGTACATTTCATTTACAAATGAAGTAAAAGATTCTGCACTTCCGTTTAATGGTAAGTATGAAAACTCAACAAATCTGTTTGGATTTAATTTAGGATTCTGCTTATAATTTGCTTGGTAATACAATTGAATCCCGTCTGCTTGAATAAAGTGACGGGATTTTTTATTTATGGTTAATAAATTGAGTTAGCATATGCGAAAAATAAGTTTACTTTTTATTATTGCATTTTCAACTTTTCTAATTGGATGCAGTTCTACTGAGGAATCGGTTAAAAAAGAAAGTGAACCCGAAATTTACATTTTTGATGACGTTGAAAATGTAGATACTACAAAAATTAAAATACTACAAGATGTTCCCAAAAAATCTGATTCAATTCAAACAATAAAAGAAAAAGAAATTATCGAACAAAAGCCTAGGATTACTTATGCTCTTCAACTTGGAGCATTTACTTCCAAAGAAAGAGCCGAAGCATATGTTAATGAAAATCAATCCAAGCTTCACTTTATGATGCTCGTATCATTTAATGATGCAATAGGACTATTTGTTGTAAAACTTCCTCCACTGCAAACTAAAGAAGAAGCAGAGAAATTGCGGAATCAACTATGGCAAATTCCCACATTTAAAGATGCATTTATAGTCACAGAAGTGAAGTAAATGGTCAATATTCCGTTGAAGATGAAAAGATTCTTCATTTTTTGTTGCAATTTCAATTAATAATTACAAATTTATAGTAAACAAAAATCAACAATAAAGGGTGATAACGTGGCTTTTTCATTAAACAAAGTAATGTTAATCGGAAATCTTGGCAATGATGCTGAAACCCGATTCACAACTAACAATACTTCAGTTACTACTTTTTCAATCGCAACTTCAAGAGGCTATAAAGGAAAAGATGGTAATTGGGTTAATGAAACAACTTGGCATAATGTTGTTTCATATGCGCTTCCAGATTTTTACAAAGATGCACTAAAAAAGGGGAAGAAGTTTTATGTTGAAGGACGTATTTCTAAGAGAGATTATACTGATAAAGAAGGTGTTAAAAGATACGTCTCTGAAGTTATTTCTGAGAAATTGATTCCTCTTGAAGCCAGAGAAGGCGGAGGTGGTGATAAAGAATATGATTCTGATTCATCAAATTCGTCAACTGAAGAAGTTGATGATTTACCATTCTAGGAATTTCCAATAAGATAAGGCATAATTTATAATTGGATATTGGTGAGTTACTTCGGTTATTGACTCTTTTTATTTGCCTCTTTTTTTCTGCTTTTTTTTCGGGCTCAGAAGTTGCTTTGTTTTCTTTAGATAAAAAACAAATTCGAGATCTGAAAAAGAATCATAAAATTGTTGGTGGCTATATTCAAGTGCTTCTTGATAATCCACGCAAACTTTTGGTTACTATTCTTCTTGGCAATACTGTTGTTAATACGGCAGCATCAATTATTGCAGTTTTAATAGCATTAGATCTTTCAAGTTCCATTGGCATCTCAAAAGAAGTTGCTTTATTTATTCAAATTATTTTACTCACTATTGTAATTCTTTTTTTTGGTGAAGTTACTCCAAAACTCTGGGCAAATAAATATCCAGCACAGTTTTCAAAAATGGTTGCAATTCCACTTTATTGGCTGAGCGTTATTTTTACTCCAATTTCAAAGTTGTTGACTGAATTATTAAAATTGATTACTGCTAATATTAAAAGTGATAAAGCAAAGACAGCTTTGCATAGCACTGAGTTTTCTGAATTAGTAGACTTAGGAGCTGAAAAGGGAACGTTTGAAGAAGGCGAACATGAGATAATACAGAGTATTGTTGATTTCAAACATGTAACAGCAAGAGAAGTAATGACTCCTCGTGTTGATATTGTTGCTGTATCAACTAGTACTGATTATGATGCTTTAATGAAAATTATTACAGAAACCGGACACAGCAGAATTCCTCTGTACGAAAATAACTTGGATAACATTTTAGGAATTGTATATGCAAAGGATATGCTTCCATATCTAAGCAATCCGGAGATAAGAAAAACTATGCAGCTAAGAAAAATTGCACGCGATGCAATTTACGTTCCTGGTACAAAGCTTATAAATGATTTGCTTCGTGAATTCCAAGAGAAAAAAATGCATCTTGGAATTGTTGTTGATGAATATGGCGGAACTGCCGGTTTAATTTCACTCGAAGATATTCTTGAAGAAATTGTAGGTGATATACGTGACGAATATGACAAAGGAGAAAAAGAAATAACTAAAGTAAATGATACAAATTTTATTGTACTCGGAAAAACTGCAATCAGCGAATTGAATGATCTTCTTGAACAAGATTTTTCATCTGAAAAAGACGATTACGATACAGTTGGAGGTTTTATTTATAATCATGCTGGCTTAATTCCAACTGTAGGATTTCAATTTACTTTCAATAATTATAAATTTACTGTAAAGGAAGTAGTAAATAAAAGAATCAATAAAGTGGTGGTTGAAAAGCTAAAAGATTAATTACTAATGAAAAAAGGATGTTTCTTTACTTCCATAACATTATTTACAATTATTATAGCAGCTGGTTTATATTTGTACAAAAAATATTGGAAAGAGATAGAAAATTACGGTAAAAGTAAAATTATGGAGTTGGCTTTAGAAGAAATAGATCATAAAATTAATGAGTTAGAAAAATCAGTATATCAGGATTCACTAAAAATATTTCTAACGAAGCAAAAAAAAGAATTTGAAAAACATAATGAGGAGACTACATTCAAACAATTTCAAGATTTAATGGATCAAACAAAATATTTTATTCACGACGGCATTATCGATTCACTAGACATGACAGCACTAAAAAACATGGTAAAAAAATATGAAAGATCAGAGAAAAACAGAAATTAGAGTTGGGATTACTGTTTTATTAGGTATAATTCTTATTCTATGGGTATTTGGCTGGGCTAAAAATCTATCAGTCAATTCTTCGCGTAAAGAACTTTTAGTTGAATTTAATTCTGTTGCCGGACTCGAACTTAATGATCCAGTAACAATTAACGGGGTAAGAAAAGGTTTTGTAGATGAAATAAAAATTCAGGGAAATTTGGTTAATGTTTTACTCATATTGGATGGAGATGTTGAACTAAAAGAAGATGCCAAATTTTATATAATGATGCTGGATTTAATGGGAGGAAAAAGAATTGAAGTTGAACCTGGAAGTTCCGCAATTGAAATGAATTATTCTTTAATAGCAAAAGGAAAATTTCTTGGAGATATTTCTACTGCTATGGCTGCATTCGGTACAGTTGAAATTGATCTGGTTGATGTAATTAAAGACGTGAAAATAACTTTGGAAAGTCTTAACAAGACTTTGACAGACGAAAAATTCAATTCCGATATGCGCAATGTTCTCAATAATATTGTAACTCTTACAAATAACCTGAATAAATTAATTAATGATAATAAAAAAGAGATCAATCAGCTTTTAGTTTCCGGGAATAAACTTGCAGATAATTTAAATGAATTTATCACTACAAATAAAGATTCAATTGCACAAACAATCATTTCGCTAAAACAGACCATGGATCATTCTAAAGTACTGATTGACAAAGTCGATCTGTTTATTGATAACATCAATCAAGGGGAAAATAATTTAGGTAAGATTATTAATGACCCAGACCTTTTGAATGATTTGAAAACAACAATACAACAGTTAAAAAATTTAGCTAATCTTTTGTTAGAACAATTACAAAAAGAAGGTATTAAAGTAGATGCTTCTATTAACCTCTTCTAAATCCAGATTCCATTTAATTTTATTTCTTTGTTTATCCGCAAACCTTTTATTTGCAAGAGATCCAATAAGAGCAAAACATGGGATGGTTGTTTCTGCTGAAAAATATGCAACTAAGGTTGGTGTAAACATTTTGAAAATGGGAGGCAATGCTGTTGATGCTGCTGTTGCAGTCGGGTTTGTTCTTGCTGTAACTTATCCGGCGGCTGGAAATATTGGCGGCGGCGGTTTTTTAGTGCTCTATGATAAAAATAAGAATGCAACAACATTAGACTTTAGAGAAAAAGCTCCTCTTAAATCACATTCAAAAATGTTTTTAGATAGTTTGGGAAATTTTGTGCCGGAATTAAGTCAAAATGAGTGGCAGTCTTCTGGAGTGCCGGGAACTGTTGCTGGTTTATGTTACGCACTTAAAAAGTATGGCACGATGACACTTGCAGAAGTAATTCAGCCGGCAATTGATTTAGCTGAAAATGGATTTCTGCTTGATTACCACTCTTCAAAATCAATCAACACATCAAACAAAGATTTTAATAAATACGAAGCGTCAAAAAAAATATTTACTGAAAACGGGAAAGAATTAACTGAGGGCAGCTTATTCATTCAAACCGATTTAGCTAATACACTCAAATTAATAAGAGACAACGGAGCAGATGATTTTTACAAAGGAAGTATTGCTTCAAAAATTGTTGAAGAATCTGATAGGCATGGCGGATTATTTTCACTTGAGGATTTTTCTTCATATAAAGTAATCGAAAGAGAACCAATTATTGGTTCGTATAAAGGTTACAAAATTATTTCGATGGGTCCGCCTTCTTCTGGCGGAATTTGTTTAGTGCAAGCACTAAATGTCTTAGAGAACTTTAACTTCACCAAAAACGATTGGAACAGCAGCAATTATCTTCATAAAATAATCGAGACATGTAAATATGTTTATGCAGATAGAGCAGAACATTTAGGTGATTCAGATTTTGTAAATGTGCCAGTTGATAAACTTATTTCTAAAGATTACGCAAAAGAAATTTTCAACTCAATCAATGAGAATGCTGTTCCTTCAAAAGAAATTTCATCAAACATTTTATTAAAAAAAGAGAGTGAAGAGACAACTCATTTTTCTGTTGCAGATAAATTTGGAAATGCAGTAAGCCTAACCTACACATTGAACAGCAGCTACGGAAACAAGATAGTTGTTGATGGTCTTGGTTTTCTGCTCAACAATGAAATGGATGATTTCAGTTCTAAACCCGGTGAACCGAATCAATATGGATTACTTGGCAGTTATGCTAATTCTATCGAACCGCAAAAAAGAATGCTAAGTTCAATGACTCCCACAATTATTTTGCAAGATGATAAACCTATAATGATTATCGGAACACCCGGCGGCGCGACTATTATCACACAAGTTTTGCAGACTATTCTAAATGTTGCTGAATTTGGAATGGATATTGAAGATGCAGTTTTTGTTCCGAGGATTCATCATCAATGGCTGCCGGATGAAGTTTATTATGAACCTTTTGGTTTATCGGATGATGTGATAAAGAATCTTTCGCAAAAAGGTCATAAATTTGGCAAGCCGAGAAGGTTAGGGCTTATGGAAGGGATTACAATCGATCAAACGAATAAAATATTTTACGGCGCTTCTGATCCAAGAAGTACCGGAAAAGCAATGGGTTTTTAAATGGTACTTGGCGTTGGCATTGACATAATTGAAATTGAACGGATTAAAAAAAGTGTTGATCAATTTGGCGATCGGTTTTTAGAAAAAATCTATACTAAAACTGAACTTGCTTATTCATTAAAGAAAACGAACAAATACCAACACCTTGCTGCTCGCTTTGCCGCAAAAGAAGCAATCTATAAAGCCCTCTCTAACGATACCACAGAAGCTTATAGCTGGCAAGATGTTGAAATCTACAACGAAGTGAATGGACTGCCAAAAGTAAAGTTTTACGGCTCGCTTAAAGACTATCTTAACCATGGCAAAGAATTAAAAATCTCTATGAGCCATTCTGAAAACTATGTTACTTGTGTTGCGATACTTTATGAGGTGAGAAAGTGATATATCTGTAATTATTTTTTAAGGCAAATTAAAGTTTTTTCAATCTTTCAATTTCAATTATGATTTCGTCGATAATTTCTTTATTAACGATTTCTTTCTTACCACCTATTTTTGTTGAGAAAATATAAAATACTTTTCCTCCAAATACTTCAGTGAATTTTATGTGGGTTTCTAGTTGAATTGCTCGTTCCTTGTAAATTCCCGGTAATTGAATACATTCATTTACCGGTTTTATTTGAAGTCCAATATATTTTTCATTGAGCTTGATAAAAAAATCAACATTGAATAATCTATCCCAATCATCTGGAGCGGGTTCAATTTTTATATTAAGTATTTTTTCAAGTTGACCATATATTGTTTCTATTTCGGTCATGTATCCATCAAAAGTTCTATTTATAACAAGGTTAATTATATAATCGATACAATCTTGTTCGCTTATATCATCGAGTTCTGCTTGCACGACTTCCGTAATTTTAATATAAAGTTTTTTTCCTAATTCAATAATATGTTCTTTGGATTTTACATTTTGAAAATAATATTCTTCCCAATCTTCAATGGATTTTGGGGAACATTTTCGAATTGATTCAGAAGTTGATCCAACATTTCTTTTGAAGTTAAGTTGGAAACGATTCATTACACTATTTAAGATCCATTCTTTCGCCATGATTACCGTCAAGTTTTGTAAGAACAAAGTATTGGTAGTCCGTTCCTTCGCCATTCATTTTCAATATGTTCAAGATAAAGGCTCGTTAGGCCAGTTATAAAATATACTTTGAAAGTATAGTGCATATGTTTTGTATCTTGAAAATTTATTCCGTTCCGTAAATAGAATGTCTTATACTTTTTACTCTTAATGAACGATTTTTCTTCTGCAGAAAGATACAATTTCATTAATAGTCTTTTATCCCTAATCGGTGTTTTACAAAAGTACAGAACCTTTCCTTTTGGAGAACATGCTTTTTTACGAGGACTCTTTGATGATTTTTTTTATAAATATCCATACTTATACCAGACCATCTGGCTTTTTCGTGTCCGAATATATGATGTTGGATTCGCTTTTTAACGTTATCCTTTGCAATTCCATTGTAGATAATCTGCACACCTTTAAAAGCTTTTGGAGATAAATTAGTATGTAAGGAATGTAAAACAGGTTTATCTGTCCAAATCCAGTAGCATCCACCACCATCAGATATTTTCTCAATATCCTTTTTAACTCTAATTATGACAAAATCTACTTTGTCTAATACATTATTGGGAACTTCAACATTTGAAATTGCTTTATAAATTTTTTTTCTTGACCAAGCCAATATTTATTTGACATTATTACTAGTAAGTGTTGAAAATTTTTCTCTGTATTTGAAGTTAAAAGATAAATCAGGTTCAGCAAATCCTTTTTTTATAAGATGCGCATTAATAAAAGTTTTATTCTGCAAATACATATAGCAAAGCAATCTGTTCTTATTATCATATTTTTGTTCATCATATTTCAAGAATATCTTTTGACCTTTAGTTTTGGAAATTAAATAGTCTTTAGCCTCTCCATTAACTTCGGTTTTCTCTTTTACACCAATTAATCTTATTATTAAATCGTTATTCAGCTTAATTAATTCTGGGCTAATAACTTCTTTTACTGAAAAATATTCTTCGCGCTTACTACCATTTTTGTCGAGTTTAGAGCCAAACTGCAATTTTCTTGGATCAACCTTCTTATCAAAATTATGTGGGTCTTTAAAAATATATGGAAGCTTTTCTATTTCTTTGGTGTAATCAAAACTATGTTTTTTTTGTGAAAGAATATTGTATTTATTTTTATCAAAAAAGTTCTTTTCGTTGATAGAGAGTTTATCCTTAATAATTGGGATATATTCGGAACTAATTTCATAACCAATAGAATTTCTGTTAAGATTTTTTGCAGCAAGTGAGGTAGTCCCACTTCCAAGGAATGGATCAAGGACTGTATCTCCAACAAAAGAAAACATTTTTATTAATCTTTTAGGTAATTCTTCGGGGAACATAGCTAAATGATTATCTTGTCTTGCACCACTAAAATTCCAATGACCTTGGAAATATGAATTCCATTCATCTTTTGTCATCGCTGATTGTTTTTTAAATTCTTTATCTGGCTTTGGTGGGGCTCCAGGTTTTTTAAATAAAAGAATAAATTCATAATCAATTTTCAAAATACCATTGCGAGGATAAGGAAATGAACCCATAATAGTTGCTCCTCCAGTGGTATTAGAAGTAGTTACTTTTTGCCAAATAATTGCACCCATATAATCGAATCCTTGAGATTCACAGAATTTTATTATTTCAGTTCTAATAGGAATTACTTTATATCTTCCATAATAAACAGCGCGCGCGAATTGATCTCCAATATTGATGCAAAGGCGACAACCTTTATGTAAAACTCTATAAGACTCATTCCATACAAGGTTCAGATTATTTATGTAGCTTTCATAACTATCATTAAACCCCAACTGATTTTTCGAACCGTAGTCTTTTAATTGCCAATATGGTGGCGATGTTATTATTAAATGAACTGATTCGTCATTCAATTCAGTCATTCGGCGAGAATCGCCATTTATAATTAAATGATTTGTTATCATATCTATTAGTTTTATTAATCCTTAGAGTAAAATACCAAATATATGGATGAATTTCTTTTTCTTACTAAAACTGAAACAATGATAAGTTTTTCCGAAAATTAGTTTGAGTACTGCGCCAAGTTAAAAAATAATTTATTGTGATTTAACAGATTTAACAACATCAACAAGAACAATCAAGAGGGCAAAGGAGCCGAGAATAGCCGGTAAATAATAAACACCTTCGTAATTGAATCCCTCAAACCAATTTCCGAACCATTGAGACCCCCAATAAGCGCCAAACCATCCGAAAATTACTTTGGAGATAAAAGAATTGTATCCTGGACGAACGTAGTACTTATATCCGAAATGCAGAACTGCCGAAACTACAACACTAATTACAAGAAGAATAAAAAAGCTCATGAAACTCATTTTAGTTCTCCTATTATTTATGTAAAAAAACGCAGTACTCAAAAGCAATCTAATGAATGGTTGATTGGAATACAATAAAATAATAACTATATGTCATGCTGAATTTAATTCAGCATTTTGATTGTATTATCAGATTCCGAACCGAGTTCGGAATGACAGCGAAGGATGTACTTGTCATGCTGAGTCCATCGGAGCGTGAAAGTAATATGTCGCCATCAGAATTTTTCATAATTTTGCATCACAAATAATTCGATAATAGGAGAAACATTTAATGAAAGTACCATTGCTCGATTTGAAAGGACAGTATAATTCTATTAAAAAAGAGATTGATGACGCAGTTCAAAGAGTAATTGATTCGCAGTATTTTATAATGGGTCCGGATATAGCAAAACTAGAAGAAGAAATTTGCACATACCTCAAATGCAAATATTCAATCGGTGTTTCATCAGGAACAGACGCGCTTCTTTTGGCTTTAATGGCAATCGATATAAAACCTGGCGACGAAGTAATTGTTCCAACATATTCCTTTTTTGCAACTGCTGGTGTTGTAGCAAGACTAAATGCTATTCCGGTTTTTACTGATATTGACCCGGTTACATTTAATATGGATGTTGATCGGATGGAAAAGAAAATCAATTCAAAAACGAAAGCAATCATTCCGGTTCATCTTTACGGGCAAAGTGCAGATATGGATCGAATTATGGAAATTGCGAAAAAAAATAATCTGTACGTAATTGAAGATGCAGCTCAAGCAATCGGAACACAATACAAAGATGGAAGATTCGTCGGCACGATTGGGCATATAGGATGTTTTTCATTTTTCCCGAGTAAAAATCTTGGTGGTTTTGGTGATGGCGGGATTGTTACTACAAACGATTCAGAATTAGAGCATAAACTACGAATTATGCGCGTGCATGGAATGGAGCCGAAATATTATCACAAAGCCATTGGCGGGAATTTTAGGCTGGATACACTTCAAGCTGCAGTACTTCGAGTTAAATTACCGTATTTAGATTCATGGTCTGAAGCTCGAAGAAGAAATGCAGCTTTATACGCAAAATATTTTGTGAGGTCTGGTCTATCTGAGAAAGAAGGACAATTAGAATGGAATGATAAAAATAAAGTTCTTTTGCCAAAGGCTGTTTATAAAGATTTAGGTTTTAGAAATTATCACATCTACAATCAATTTGTAATAAGAGTTGAAAAGAGAAATGAACTTTGGGACTTTTTGAAATCCAAGGAGATCGGCTGCGAAGTTTATTATCCGGTTCCTTTTCACCGGCAACAATGCTTTGCGTATTTAAATTGTAGTGATGATGATTATACTCATTCAAATAAAGCAGCTGAGCACACATTAGTTTTGCCAATATATCCCGAACTTTCTGAAGAGCAGATAAAATACGTTGTTGATTCCATTGCAGAGTTTGTTATGTATAAAGTCGCATAGAGTTTATCAAAGTGCAACAAGGATTCGAATATAAAAATAATTCATTCATCAGTCTTCGACTGGCTCAGACTGACAAAATCATGTCACACTACAATAAGGCAAGTGTGACATTAACGCTATCATCTACTTCTCAATGCTTTTGGTTTGTTTATTATTTCTGAAATAATAAATAAATCTCTAAACGATTCCGGATTATTTAATTTCTTTCTTAATCCAGCAGCTCTTTTATTTGTACTTTTAATCGCTTCGTATGCCTGAACACTGCTTTTTGTTTTAACAATCTGTTTCTTTTCTAAAGATGCAACTTTATCATAATTAATATCAGGAATATCTTTCTCGATGTTCCTATATTCAATTGATTCGCGTTGTTTAACTTTTTTCTCAAATTCTTTTTCCGGATCCCAAGAAGAATATTCTAAATTCTCATTATATTTTTCACTTCGAGAGGATTGAGGTTCAGATTCCGGTTGTGGAATTTTAAAACCAAACAGCTCTTCCAAAATATCTTTATTAGATTGCTGCGAAGTTTGGGTTCTCTGTTGAGGTTCAGGTTTTGAACGATATTGTACTGGTTTTTTTCTCTGCTCTGTCTGTGGTTTCTTTTTCTTCTTTCCAAAAAGAGAAGATAGAATGCTGTAAATGACAAAGAAAAAAATAATCAGTTCAAATATATTGTCCATTAGTTGTTCTCTTTATCTTTTTTATCATCCGGTTTGGCAATTGTGTTTCTCATATCGGTATCGGCTTGAATATTTCTGAGATTGTAATAATCCATTACGCCAAGGTTTCCAGATCTAAAAGCTTCAGCAATTGCTTTTGGAATTTCAGCTTCAGCTTCAACAACCTTTGCACGCATTTTTGCAACTTCAGCATTCATTTCTTGTTCTGATGCTACGGCGGCGGCGCGTCTTTCTTCTGCTTTTGCCCGCGCTACTTTGAGGTCTGCTTCTGCTTGATCAGCTTGTAAAATTGCGCCAATGTTTGTTCCAACATCAACATCGGCAATATCGATTGAAAGAATTTCAAATGCAGTTCCGGCATCCAATCCTTTGGATAACACAACTTTTGAAATACTATCCGGATTTTCTAAAACTTCTTTATGAGTTGTACTGGAACCTATTGTAGAGACAATTCCTTCACCAACTCTTGCTAAAATTGTTGCTTCTCCGGCGCCGCCGACTAATCGTTCAAGATTTGTTCGCACCGTAATTCTAGCCATTGCTTTAAGCTGAATTCCATCCTTAGCAACAGCAGATACTAATGGAGTCTCAATTACCTTTGGATTAACAGACATCTTTACAGCTTCTAAAACATCACGGCCGGCAAGGTCAATTGCTGCAGCTTTAGCAAAGCCTAAATCTAAATTTGCTTTATTTGCAGAGATTAATGCATTCACAACGTTTGTTACATTTCCGCCGGCAAGGTAATGTGCTTCTAATAATGAAATGTTTAATTCTAATCCGGCTTTTGTTGCTGAGATGAGGTTCCTAATAATTACAATAGGCGAGACTTTTCTAAGTCGCATACCAATTAAATCTCTGAAGATCTTAACTTTTACGCCTGAGAAGTAGGCAGTTATAAAAAGTCCAATTGGAACGTAATAGAGAAGAATGAACAAAAATATAACTGCTACAATTATGATTAACACTGAAAATCCAGTTAAAGCTTCCATTTTTACTCCATCTATTTAATTAACTTATCTAAAATATCAATTAAGTGAGATTTTTACAATTTTGAAGGATAATGTGATTAAAACGACCTTGATAAGAGGAGGGTCAATCTTTATATTTAAGAAACTGTTTAGCGTTTTTTATTGTTTAGATTTTAGTTTATAAAGGGGAAAAAATGGAAGGAAATTTTTCTGAACGAGTTCAAGAAGTTATTAGGTTAAGTCGCGAAGAGGCATTAAGACTAGGCCATGATTACATTGGAACGGAGCATCTGCTACTTGGCATAATTCGCGAAGGTCAAGGTGTTGCTGTTAAAATCCTTCGTAATCTTGATGTTGATCTGGTTAAGCTGAAAAAGGCAATTGAAGATACCGTTAGAACTTCTGGAGGAACTTTAACTATAGGGAATATTCCATTAACCAAACAAGCTGAAAAGGTTTTAAAGATTACACAAATAGAATCCAAGATTTATAAATCAGATGTAATTGGGACAGAACATATTTTACTTTCTCTTCTAAGGGATGAAGATAATATAGCAACTCAAATACTTCATCAATTTAATGTTGTTTATGATAATGCACGAGCAGAATTAAATAATATATTAAGCAGTCACAGTTCTGAAAAACAATCGAGTCAGACTCCAGTTGCTGCATCTAAAAAAGCTGATAAAACTAAAACACCGGTTCTTGACAATTTTGGACGTGATCTTACTAAACTAGCAATTGAAGATAAGTTAGATCCAGTAATTGGAAGAGAAAAAGAAATTGAAAGGGTAGCACAAGTTCTTAGTAGAAGAAAGAAAAACAATCCAGTATTAATTGGCGAACCTGGAGTTGGAAAAACTGCTATTGCAGAAGGTTTAGCACTTAGAATTGTTCAAAGAAAAGTACCTAGAATTTTACAAGACAAACGAGTTGTTACATTAGATTTAGCTGGTTTAGTCGCTGGTACAAAATATCGTGGTCAATTCGAAGAACGAATGAAAGCATTAATGAATGAACTTGAGAAAGCTGATGATGTAATTTTATTTATTGATGAACTCCATACAATCGTGGGAGCCGGTGGTGCATCTGGTTCGCTTGATGCTTCTAATATGTTCAAACCAGCATTGGCTCGCGGTGATATACAGTGCATTGGTGCGACAACACTTGATGAATATAGAAAATATATTGAAACTGATGGTGCGCTTGATAGAAGATTCCAAAAAGTTATGGTTGATCCTCCAACTCCCGAAGAAACTATGAAAATTCTTGAGAATATTAAATTTAAATATGAGGAACATCATCACGTTAAATATTCAGATGCGGCTATTGATTCTGCTGTTAGGCTTAGTGAAAGATATATGACAGACCGTTATTTACCAGACAAAGCAATAGATGTAATTGATGAAGCTGGCTCGAGAGTTCATATGGGAAATTTTACAGTCTCTGAAGATGTACTAAAACTTGAAGAAGAAATAGAAAAGATAAAACAACAGAAAATACTTGTAGTCAAACAACAAGATTACGAAGAAGCTGCACGATTACGTGATAAAGAACGCCAATTTCAATCAGATTTGGAAATAGCTAAACGAGAATGGGAAACTAAAAATAAAGATGTTGTTTATGACGTAAGTGAAGATGATATAGCCACGGTTGTATCCATGATGACTGGTATTCCAGTTACTCGGGTTGTGCAAGCTGAGTCCGAAAAGTTAATGAAAATGGAAAGCGCGATTGCAGAAAAAATTGTTGGTCAGAAAGATGCAGTATCCAAATTGAGCAAAGCAATTCGAAGAACAAGAGCTGGATTGAAAAGTCCATCCAAACCAATTGGTACATTTATCTTTTTGGGTCCAACTGGAGTTGGTAAAACAGAATTAGCCAAAGAACTAGCTAGATATTTATTTGATACTGAAGATGCACTGATAAGAATTGATATGAGTGAGTATATGGAAAAATTTGCAGTATCAAGACTAGTTGGAGCACCGCCTGGTTATGTTGGTTACGAAGAAGGCGGTCAATTAACAGAGCGTGTTAGAAGAAAACCATATTCTGTAGTTTTATTTGATGAAATTGAAAAAGCGCATCCAGATGTTTTTAATATTCTATTACAAGTTCTTGATGATGGGGTTTTAACTGACAGTCTAGGTAGGAAGGTAGATTTTAAGAATACCATTATCATTATGACATCAAATGTTGGTACAAAAGATATTAAATCAACCGGTGGGTTTGGATTTGGTGAATCCTCAGAAGAAGATCAGTATTTAAAACTTAAAAATGTAGTTGAAGATGCAATGAAAAAATTGTTTAACCCAGAGTTTTTAAATAGAATCGATGAAACGATAGTATTTAGAAGTCTAGATAGAGACGATATAAAGGAGATTATAAAGATTGAAATGAAAGACTTAATTAAAAACATTGGCGATAATAAAATGAAAATTGAGCTGCATAAATCTGCAATTGAATTCCTTGCCGATAAAGGATTTGATCCAAAATTCGGAGCACGACCTTTAAAGAGAGCAATTCAAAAATACGTCGAAGATCCATTGGCAGAAGAACTATTGATGAATCATTTTAAAGAAGGTGATACGATTATTGCTAAATGCAAGAAAAATGCTGAAAATTTGCATTTTGCCTCTGCTAAAGCGACTGCAGAAGAAGAGCAGAATAATTAAACTATATTATATTTTTAATGATAATACTAATTTATTTAATTAAAATAAATTAAGTCATTTACTTAATTATAAAATAGCTATAAAATTATACTAATGGTAAATTCAGAAATATTAGATATCTTTACTAAAACAAATGCCCTTTTGAATGGGCATTTTTTGTTAACTTCCGGTAGACATAGTGATCAATATTTTCAATGTGCTCAAGTAATGCAGTTTCCTAAATTCAATGAAATAATTTGCAGCAGAATAGCGGAGCATTTCAAGGATTTCCTGATAGATGTTGTAATTGCTCCAGCTATTGGAGGAATAATTGTTGGTCAGGAAGTTGCAAGATTACTAGACAAAAAATCAATATTTGCTGAGCGCGAAGATCAAATACTATCCCTACGCAGAGGTTTCAATATAGAAAAAGGTAAAAATTATCTTGTTTGTGAGGATGTTGTAACTACCGGCGGTTCTGTTTTTGAAGTAATTGATATTGTTGAAAAGCACGGAGGTAATGTCATTGGTGTTGGTTTTATAGTCGACCGCAGTAAAGGGGCAGTTCAATTTAGAGTACCTCAATTCAGTGCATTACAGCTCGATGTAATCTCTTTTTTACCTGATGAATGCCCATTATGCAAAGAAGGGAAGTTACAATTGGTAAAACCAGGCTCAAGAAAAATTAAATAGAAGATCAATCAAGATATGGTCATGAAAAAAATATTTTTAACTCTTTTACTTTCTATTAGTGTTTTTGCACAACAAAAATTTGATAATTTCTTTATTGAAAAAACTTTACGGTTAGATTTCTATCAAACTGGAGATAAGACAACAGAAATCATTTCATTCGACAAATTAATTGAAGAACTTATTTGGAGTGGTAGCAAAACGAATTTAATTGATCGCTTTAATTTTGGTAATTATATGCTGAAAGTATTTGATCAATTTTCGAATGAAC
>Ga0194119_10006950_pt1 | contig 16166 bp, 10 predicted proteins | sample TA2MahC100mmetaG_FD_148620 | JGI IMG/M metagenome (GOLD analysis project Ga0194119, IMG submission 148620) | Freshwater microbial communities from Lake Tanganyika, Tanzania - TA2015018 Mahale Deep Cast 100m | ecosystem: Environmental > Aquatic > Freshwater > Lake | place: Tanzania: Lake... | reverse complement strand
ATAGCGCCCCATCAGCACGCCGCCGACGATCGGGCCGATGACGGCAGCACCACCATTGAGCAACAACAGTCCGCTGCTTGCGGCGACCATCTCACTCGGATCGAGTCGGTCGTTCACATGCGAAACACCTAGCGAATAGACCGACAGCACGAGCCCGCTGATCAGCGCGGCGATCGGCAGCAGCAGCACGCTCGGGATATCACTCCAAAAGGTCAGGCCGGCAGCGAGGATACCTGCCAGCAGCGAAACGCCGGCGATCACGGCGCGTCGCTCGAGCCGATCAGCGAGCATGCCGACGGGATACTGCGTGACCACGCCCGCGAGAATGCTGCCCGCCATGAAGGTCGCGACGGCGGCATCGTTCATGCCGCTGAGGCGCCCATAGACGGGGCCCAATGAAAACACGATGGAGCTCATGAGGCCCGAGGTCGTGACCGCGACCACGCCCAAAGGTGAGCGGCGGTAGAGTTCGAGGAAAGGCACATGGCGCGGGGTGTCGACGGCAGGCGCGGCCTGCGCCGACAACACGAGCGGCACGATGGCAAGACAGATGAGCCCAGCCACCAACATGAACGGCGTATCGGAGGCCGGGTTCGATACCAAGAGCAGAAACTGTGCTGCGCCGAGACCGCCGTAGAGCACGACCATGTACAGCGCGAGCAGTCGGGAGCGAGTCTCTTGGGTCGCGCGGTCGTTGAGCCAACTCTCGGCAACGACGTAAATACCCGCGAAGCAGATTCCGGTGACGAGTCGCATGGCGCCCCAGACGGTAGGCGTCACGAACACGGGCTGGCAGAGCGTCGAGACCGCGGCGATCGCGGCGAACGCCGAAAACACGCGCACGTGACCGACGCTGCGGATAAGACGCGGCGGATCACTGTGCCGATGAGGAATCCGGCGTAGTAGCAGGACATGACGACGCCGATGGCAGCGGTCGCAAAACCTTCAGACTGTGCGCGCACACCGAGCAGGGTTGATTGCAGCCCTGCACCGAGCATCAAGACGCCCATGCCCAGTAACAACGGCCAAGTGCTGGCGATCAGGCTTGCGGGCATGGTGAGAGCGGCGCGTCTTGCGGGGTCGGCGGGGGGGCGTACATCATACCTGCGGATGCTCGCTAAAACTCGTAAAGTCGTGCGCGGTCGCTCGCAATTTTTGCAGTCATTTCGTTTCGCGTTGCTGTGCTTGTGCAGCGCGGTCACCAGCCTTTCGGCAGTGGCGTTTGCAGAATCAAAACCGTCGCTTTTGGTCAACGGCGAAACGCTGATCGGGATGCGCTCTGCCGCAGCAGGAGTCGATGCCTTCCTTGGCGTGCCCTTCGCTGCAGCACCTACGGGTGAGTTGCGCTGGCAGGCACCGCGCGAGTTTCACGGTCTCGGCGGTACGCGACAGGCTGATCGGTTCGCGCCGGCATGTGTGCAGAGCATGCGTATTCTCGACTGGTATCGCGGCATGGCCGAGCGCTTTGGCGGCAGTCGCAGCGCGTTTGCCGATCTCGATACCTCAGAGGATTGTCTCTATCTCAATATTTGGGCACCGACGAAAGCCGGTGAATCGTCCCCCTCGTCGGGGCTGCCTGTCATGGTGTTCGTGCACGGTGGCAGCAATCGCAGCGGCTGGTCGTTCGAGCCCAATTATCACGGTCATCGGCTCGCGGCAGAGGGTGTAGTCGTCGTCAGCATTGCCTACCGCTTGGGTGTCTTCGGATTTTTTGCCCATCCGCAGTTGTCGGGCGCGAACTTCGGTCTGCAGGATCAGCTTGAGGCGCTGCGATGGATACAGCGCAACATCGCGAGCTTCGGCGGTGATCCGCAGCGCGTGACGATGTTCGGCGAATCTTCGGGAGCGGGGAATATCGCAGCGCTGATGTTCTCGCCCGCGAGTCGTGGTCTCTTGCAGCGCGCCATTTTGCAAAGTGGCAGCGCCTTTGGTTGGCCAAAGATCAGAACCTTGGCAGACGAACAAGCGCGAGGTCTCGAGCTTGCGAGCGCACTTGATCTCCGTCAGTCAGCAAATATTGCCGATCCCTCGCAGATTGCAGCCCTGCGACGCGTCGAGGCCAAGACACTGCTGCAAGTCGCCGAAGATGTTTATCGCGATCATTATCATGCACCGGTGATTGACGGTGAGATCATCACCGAGAGGCTCGATGAGCAGCTTGCGCGCGCGGATTGGCCGCTGCAGCAGTTGATGATCGGCAGCAATGCGAACGAGTATTACTCGGCGACGGCGGGTGCAGGGGATCCTGCCGCGCTCGATCGCGCCGTGGCCGATGCCGAGATCCTCAACACCGCCGAGGTACGCAAGGTTTTGAGTGCAACCCCCGATGTGGCGCTCGCGCTCGATCGCTTGGCGACCGCCGAGTCGATGCTTTGTCCCGCGCAGTGGCTTGCTGCAGGGGTGGCACAGGCGGGGCGCCCAGTGTGGATGTATCAGTTTGCGCGTGTGCGTGAAGGTGCGGCAGCGGCGCAGCTACGCGCATATCACGGCGCCGAACTGCCCTATGTGTTCGGCACTCACGATGCATGGTTGCCGACCTCGAATGACGATTGGCAGCTCACTCAAAGAATGATGGCGGCATGGGTCGCGTTTGCCCGTGATGGTTCGCCGCTCGCGGCATCGCCCCAATGGCCGCGATTCACGGCGCCAGGGCTGCGCAACGTCATGCAATGGGACGCGCCGTCCAATGAGGTCTCGGCAATCATCGATAGCCCGGAGCCGGATCTTTGCAGGATCTACGGCGAGAAGATCAAGCGGTAGCTTGCGCTCCCAGATCGGTGCAATAACGTCGCAGGCGCGCGCAGGCTTCGACGATCAGTGGCTCATCGACGGCAAAACTCAGACGCACGCAATCACGGGTCTGCGCGCCGAAAGCGCCGCCGGCGATGATGGAGACGCCATGACGATCAAAGAATCGCCGGGCGAATTCGCCGCCATCCTGTCCGCTGTCGCGCACATCGATCAACATGAACATGCCGGCTTGAGGTGGCAGGGGCCTGATGCCCGGAATTCCTTGAAGATGCTCCAGCATCAGCGCTGCTCGCCGCTCGCAGTAGCTGCGCATCTCGCCCTCGGTCTCTTCTGCCATATCTAGCGCAGTGATGGCGGCTTCCTGGATGAAGCCCGGCAGACCGTAGAGCATGCACAGCACCAGATTTTCGGCGTGATCGATCAGCTCGCGCGGGCCGGTCATCCAGCCGACACGCCAACCGCACATGGCATGAGATTTCGACAAGCTGCCGATCGTCACCACGCGCTCAGGCATCTGCTCTGCGAGGCTCGGCACACGACCGCCGGGCGCGAGACCCGCATAGACCTCATCCGCCACGATCCAAAGATCATGGGCTCTGGCGAGTTCGCCGATCCCGGCGAGCTCGGTCGCCGAAAGGATGCTGCCCGTGGGGTTACCCGGCGTGGCAAAGCTGAGCACACGCGAGCGCGGCGTGATGGCGCTCCTCAGTCGATCGAGGTCGACTTTAAAGCCGTGGTCCTGATCGAGCGGCACGCGGACGATGGTCGCGCCAGAGGCTTCGAGCGAGGCCGGGTAGGTGGAATACATGGGATCAAAAGTGAGCACTTCATCGCCGGGCTGGGTCAGGCACAACATGGACACCAGCAATGCATTCTGCGCACCGCAGAGCACGATCACCTGTTCGGGATCGAGTCGTTGTCCGCAGCGTCGCTCGTGAAGTCGAGCGATGCGCTCGCGCAGCGCAGAGCGCCCACGGATGGCCGTGTAGTGGGTGTCGCCCGCCTGCAAAGCGTAAACGGCGCGCTCGACCACCGGTGCCGGCGTTGCCACATCGGGGTCGCCAACGCTTAAGATGATGACGTTCTCGCCGCGCTCTTTGGCGGCGAGGGCGCGATAGTGAGTGCCCCATGCGTCGGCCCCATCGCCACCCACGCGTTTGACCAGCTGCGAGAAATTCACCGTCATGAGCGTAACACCGCGACCCATAGGCTGCTATGTCGTCGAACTGCTCGCTGCCAACGGTATCGATACCGTTTTTGGTATTCCCGGCGTACACAACCTCGAGTTGTACCGAGGTCTCGCACGTCAACCGGGCATGCGCCATGTACTCGCGCGGCACGAGCAGGGTGCAGGTTTTGCGGCCGATGGTCATGCGCGTAGTTCGGGGCGCCCCGCTGCGGCTTTTGTCATCTCTGGGCCCGGCGTCAGCAATGTGCTCACGGCGACTGCGCAGGCGTATTCCGACTCGGTTCCCATGCTCGTGGTCGCGAGCACACCTCATAGCCGGTCTTTGGGGCAACGCTGGGGCGTACTGCACGATCTCAATGATCAACATGGCGTGATGGCTTCCGTGCTCGATTGCGCGACCACGGCGACCACCGCCCTGGCCGTGCGCGATGCGCTGCAACAGGCCTTCGCCATGTTTCACTCCGGTCGGCCGCGCCCGGCCTATCTCGGCGTGCCACTAGACGTATTGGCCATGAACACCGACCTGCCTGCTCAAAGATTTGAGCAGCCGGTGCGTCCGCTCGCAAACGCGGAGGACATCGCAGGCGCGCTGAGTCTGCTTGAGGGGTCGAGGCGACCGATGATCATCGCCGGCGGCGGCGCGCGGCGTGCGGCAAGTGCGCTGCGGCAGCTTGTCGAAAACCTCGATGCCTATTTGGCGACAACGGCTTCGGGCAAAGGTTTGTTGCCCGAAGATCACCCGGGCAATCTCGGTTGCTCGCTGCCCTATGCACCCACGCAGCGTCTCTTGGCCGAAGCCGATCTCGTATTGGCCGTCGGCACCGATCTGACCGAGACCGACATTTACACCGCAGATCGTTTGGCCCACAGCGGCAAGCTGATCCGCATCGATATCGCTGATCGCCAGGATTTTCGGCATCCGCCGGCGATCTCGATGCGTGCCGATGCAGCGCCGACCCTGACTTCGCTGGCGGCTGCCAGTACAGCGCGCAGCGGCTGGCGGAGCATGGCAGGCGGCGCCGGCGTGCATCGTGCGCACATCGAGGCGGGCTTCGATTCGCGCACGCGGTTGTTGCAGTGTGGTCTTGCTGCCATCCGCGCGGCGCTGCCCGCTGATGCCGCAGTGTTCGGCGACATGACGCAGATTGCTTATCTCGGCAATTATGCTTTTGCAGCCGACGAGCCCGGCGTGTGGCACCACCCTTCGGGCTACGGCACCCTTGGGCACGCCTTGCCGGCGGCGCTAGGGGCGAAAGTGGCGAGTCCGGAGCGTGCCGTGGTCGCTCTGGCGGGCGATTTTGGTCTGCAGTTCACGCTCGGCGAACTCGCGACTGCCGTCGAGCTTGAGCTCGCTTTGCCGATCGTGGTGTGGAACAACGCGGCCCTCGGTCAAATCCGCGACGACATGATCGCGACCGGCATCGCGCCACTCGGTGTGCTTGCGCGTAACCCGGATTTTGTCGCACTCGCCGAGGCCTGCGGGGCCACCGGACTCAAAGCGCGCAGTACACGGGAACTCACTGCGGCGATCCGCGCAGCATTGCAGCGCCGTGGACCAACGCTCATCGAGGTGCTTGAGACCGAGTTCGTTGCGGCCTGAACGCTTAAGCTTGGTAACTGGAGTCGAGCCGATCGAGTAGCCGCAGCAGTGCCGACCACGCCAAATCGTTGGGCTCGTTGACGAGATGCGCCTCGGGCGGCGGCGGCGGTGCGTTGAATTGCCGTTCGGCCTTGCGGCAAATTTTCTTTGACGGCAGCGCGAGTGCCTGCCCCGTGCTTTGCGCTGCGAGCTGAATCTCGCAGGCTTTCTCGAGATAAAACATACGCAAAAAAGCCTGTGCGACGGTGTCGCCCACGGTCAGCAGGCCGTGGTTGCGCATGATCATCACCGGTTTGTCGCCGAGATCGCGCACCAGACGGCGGCGTTCGCCAAGATCGTACGAAATACCCTCGTAGTCGTGATAAGCGACTCGCTCGTAAAACTCCAAAGAAATCTGGTTCACGGGCAAGAGGCCATCGCGTTGCGCAGCGATCGCACAGCCGGCGAGGGTATGCGTATGCACGATGCAGTGCGCATCCTCTCGCGCCTCGTGAATGGCGCCGTGGATCACGAATCCCGCCAAATTGATCGGCGTCTGCCCAGAGTCTGCGACATTGCCTGCGGCATCGAGCAGCACGAGATCCGAGGCCGTGATTTCATCCCACATCACGCCGTAGGGGTTGATCAAATATTGTCGCTCGGGTCCCGGTACACGCAGCGTGCAGTGCGTGTAGATGAGATCGGTCATGCGATAGTGCGCGAGCAGTCTGTAACAGGCGGCGAGGTCTTGCCGCAGCCGCTTGAGCTCGCGTTTGCTCGGCTGGTTCGTGCTCGATTTTTTCATGTGGCGGCGGCTGTCTTCGCTGTCGACCATGTGATGGGTTCGATTTTCGGCAACATCCAGAGCCAGCCGATGAGGCCGAGAACATTGATCGCGGCGGCCAGCATGAAGGCGCGTTCGAATTCGCCCGTGGCGCCCAGGATGAAGCCCGTCGCAGCGGGGGCGATGAGCCCGGCAAGGTTGCCACACATGTTCTGCACACCGACCCAGCGCGCGGCCGCCGTCGGACCCGCCATGATTTGCGGTACCGCAAAGGTGCCTGGCGATCCGATGCCGATCACAAGCTGATAAAGGTAGAGGCAGGCGATGGCGGCCGTCACGGGCAGGGTGACAAGGCCCACCATGCAGCCGATCCCGAGCAGGTGGTACGCGCCCAAAATGGTTTTGTAGGTCACATTGACCGAGTGCCCGCGCGCAATCCATCGATCGGTCAGCCACCCTGAGCTCCAGGCGGCCAGCGCATTCAGCAAATAGGCGCCACTTGCGACCGCAGCCATCGCCGTGATCGAAAAACCGCGCTCGGTGATCAGGTAAGCGGGTAGCCAAGCGAGAATCAAATAAAACGAATAGTTCATCGAGAAGAGACCGAGCGCGGTACCCCAGAGTCCACGCTGCTGTAGAATTTCTTTGAATGACGGACCTGCTGCGACGTCATCTTTGAGGCGAGGTTCGATGACGACCACGCGACGCCACAACAACAGCCACAGCAGCGAGAGCGCGCCGAACAGCACGAAGCTCGATCGCCAGCCATAGTGTTCGATCAGCAAGCCGCCGAATAGCGTGCCGATGGCGGGGCCGATCAGGTAACCAAACGCCGTGATGCCGTTGGCCTCGGCGAGTCGCGATGCCGGTACCCCCGCCGCCAGCAGTCGCGACATGCAGGGGAATGAGACGCTTTCGCCGAGACCCAGCAGCAGGCGAAACAGCAGGAGCGCAATGAACGAGGCGGCAAATCCGCTCGCGAGCGTTGCTACCGACCAAATGCACAGCCCTGCGGTGAGTACAGCGTGCGCACCATAGCGCTCGGCCAGCCAGCCGGCGGGCACCATGGCCAGCACGTAGGTCGCAAAAAATGCCGACAACAGAACGCCGAGTTGCTCCGGCGAGAGGGTGAGCTCTTGCTGAATCAGCGTAGAGGCGGTGGCGAGATTCCCGCGGTCGACGTAACTGATGAGCAGCGCGAGCGAGACCACCCACGCGATTTTGGTGGGTGAGCTCGACGCGCTGTTTTGGGTCATCAGAATTTCTGCGTGAACTTCAGACCGACAGTGCGCGGCTGCGGACGAACGCCGTAGGGCTGAACGCCGCAAACGGCCTCGACGCATTGCGCGGTTTTGTAGAGCGCAGAGTCTTCGTTGGTGAGGTTCTGGATAAACACTTCGACCGTGTAGTTATCTTTGCTCACGCCAGCGCTGAGATCTGCCATGGTGTTCGCTGGGATATCGCCGACGATGGCGTTATCGGCGAGTGACAGACGCGCAGCGGCCTTGCCCGAGTGCGATACGGCGCCTTGGATGTGCGCGTCATAGTCGCCCATCTCGAAGCTGTAACGCGCCACGACATTGCCTTTGAACTCCGGCGTGATCGGCAACGAGGTGCCCTTCGGCGCGTTGATGCTCGTGACCTGACCCGCCGCGTTGAAGTTGGCGTAGTCGCTCTTGAGCTCGGAGTTGTAGAACGAAGCGGTGGCCGAAATCATCAGCGAGTCGGTCGCCAGCCACTGCAGCTGGGTTTCGAGGCCGCTGACCTCGGCCGAAGGTCCATTGGCCACCTGGGTGATGCCGTTGGCGCCCTGAAAAGCGATCTGGAAATCGTCCCACTGCTGCAAGAACAGCGCGCCGTTGAATTGCAGGCGGTTGGTCATCCATGCGGTCTTCCAGCCAAATTCGTAGTTGGTGAGGAAGTCGGAAATGTAGTCGCCCGCGAACGGGTTGCGATTGATGCCACCGGGACGATATCCCTCGGACCAGGTGAGATACATCATCGCGTCGTCGCTGGCTTTCCAGCGCAAATTCACGCGACCAATGTTTTCGCTTTCGTCGATGCCCTTGGCGACGTTCTGGCAGGGGGCGTCCTTGTAGGCCTTCTGGGATTTGCAGCGGTATTCGCCGTTGCGGGACCAGCCTTGACCCATGGGCGAGAAGGCGCCCGATCCGCCGTCGGCGACCGCACCGGGCTCCGAGCCCGTAGGCGCGCTATTGGGGCTGAAGCCGAGACCGAAGCCAAAGAAACCGTTGACCGTGACTTCGGGTTTGAAAAAGCGGGCACCGACCGTGAGCTCGAGCGACTCCGTGATGTCGAAGGCGACCTGTCCGAAGACCGCTTGGTCGGTGTCGACGCGATCGAGGCTGTTGAGATAGACAACGCCCGGATATTTTGTGCCGTTCGGTTCATCGCGATTGAGCAGCATCGAGTCAGCAAGGCCCACGATGTTGCCGAAGGGCTGCTCGAAGTCGTGCTTCTGCTTTTGATAGAAAAAGCCGAGCAAGCCGCGTACGCGCCGATCGGGGTCGGAGCTGATGCGCAGTTCGTGACTCTGCTTGGTGTAGGCGTCGTTGTTGACGAAGCTGTGCGCGGGGTTCGGACGACCGCCCGCATTGTTGAGGAACAAGCCCGCGAAATATCCCGTGGTGTAGACGTTGTCGTACCAATAGGAATAGTCGGAGTAATCGAAGGAGGCATCGACGTCGCGGTTGAGGTAGTTGCCGGAATAGGTGAGATCAAAAGTGCCGATCTTGCCTTCGATGGTGAGGCCCGCCTGATACCACTTGTCTTTTGAATATTCTTCGCGGAAGTGCGTGACGGCATATTGGCCCGGCGCGAAATCGCTCAGATCGTCACCCCAAGAACCGTTGCTGCTCTGCTGCTGGTACTGCACCGACGGCGTCAGGGTCCAGCTGTCATCGAGCTCGACGCGCAACGCGGCGCGCGCACCGGTGGTGCTCAGCGTGTTGTAGTCGTCTTTGGCGATGATGCTGTTGTCGACCGTGAAATCATCCGCACGCGTGCTGACATCGCCCGGGTAGAGGCGCTTGCCGGCGACGTTGTCGATCCAGCCCGCTTCGAGCGATCGCCAGCCGACTAGGCGTACCGCAGCACGATCACTGATCGGCAGGTTGACGAAGCCTTCGACCACATAGCCATCGCCCCCCTCGGAAACATTGTTGGCTTCGAGGGCGTAGCCCGAAGAGAATTTTCCGATCTCAGGCTTGTTGGTGATGATGCGGATGGTGCCCGCTTGCGAGCTCGCGCCGTACAGCGTGCCCTGCGGGCCGGCCAAGGCTTCAACGCGCGCGATGTCGTACAGGTGCAGATCGAGGTTGCCCTGAATGGTCGTGATCGGCTGTTCATCGAGGTAGGTGCCGACGCTCGGCTGCGAGGTGGTCGCCTGACCATCACCGCCAGTGACGATGCCGCGCATGTAAACGGCCGAGAAGCCGGCGCCTGCGCCGATGCTCGGGGTGGCGGCCACGCTCGGCAGCATGCGCACGTAATCATTGAAGTTGCGGATGTTGAGCTCTTCGAGCTTTTCGGTGCCGATCGCCTCGATGCTGATGGGCACGTCCTGCAGGTTTTCGCTGCGCTTCTGCGCTGTCACCACGATTTCTTCGAGGCCACCGCTGTCTTGCGCAAGACCCATCTGCCCGCTGACAGCCATGACGACGGCTGCTGCAATGGGCGTCTTGATCATGGGTTGGGATAGGAGATCGGTGCGACCGTACTGCTTCTTGTTCATTTCCCTGCCTCGAATGTGACCCTAGTCGAAGGCTACGCCAATCCCGATCAGCCGCAAAGGGGTGCCGCCGGGTAGCTGTCAAGGAGCGGCCCCAAGGCAGTCTTGAGCGGCCCCAGCCAAGCTTCGTAGTGACGCCACTGGTCCAGCCCCTCCCGATAGATCGGGCGGCGTACCTGTTCGGAGCTCGCGGTGCGTACCGGGCGATCGTTCTCGAAAAAGCGCAGGCAAGCGGGTTCGAAGGGCAGTCCGCAATAATCGAGCAGGCGACGTACTTCGCGCTCGGTGTCGTCGATCAGTTCTTCGTAGATCACCCGGTGGACGCGGCCCGGCAATACGGCATCGTAGTGGGCCATCAGTTCGACGTAATCACGGTAATAGCCCCCGGCGTCCTCGAGCCCGTAACTGAAGCGCTGACCGCGGGCATAGAACTGCTTGAAGTTCGAAAAACAACAGCCGAGCGGATGTCGGCGCGCATCGATGATTTTGGCGTTCGGCAATATCAGGTGGATGAGGCCGACATGCAGAAAATTGTTGGGCATCTTGTCGATGAAGCGCAGACGGGTCGTCTTGCGATGCACCCGAGTGCCGTGCAGATAGCGCTCGCCGAGCTCGCGCAGCGCTGCGGGCGCGAGGGCCGCGAGGCTCGAGGCATAGCCACCCTCGGGGTCGGCGGCGCGAGCGCGCAATTCGCGGGCGAGGGCGATGACATCGGGAAGTTCCGAGGTGCCCTCGACGGCCGAGTGACTGGAGAGAATCTGCTCGAGCAGCGTCGAACCTGCGCGCGGCATGCCGACGATGAAGATGGGGTCGGCGGCCTCATGACCCACACCCGTACGCTCTGCGAAGAATTCGCGGGTGAAGACCTTCTTCAGGCGCTGCATGCGCAGGCTGTTGAGCCTCGCGTCATAGGGCTGACGCTCTCGTTGCAAGCGGTTGCCGCGCTCGTACTGCGCGAAAGAATCGCGGTAATCGCCCATGTCTTCCATGGCCTTGCCCATCGCAAAGTGCAGGTGCACGCGATGGGCTGCATCGAGGGTTTGATCCTCGAGAGACTGCCGCATGAGTTGCAGGTCTTGGTCGGTGAAGCGGAAGGTTTTGAGATTGGCGAGGCTCCAGTAGGCTTCGCCGAGCGCGGGTTCGAGTGCGAGACAGTTACGATAGGCCGTCACGCAGTCGTCGCGGCGCCCCGCGGTTTTGAGCACATGGCCGTAGCTCAACCATACCTTGGCGTTACGCGGATACTCGCGCAAAAGCTTGCCGTAGATCTCGCTCGAGCGTTCGACGTCGCCGACGCGACTCAACACCACGGCATGCAGGTTGCGATAGCTTGGGTTGCGCGGGTCTTGCCAGAGCAGCCGCTCGACCTCGGCAAGGCACTCGGTGACTTTGTTGCGACGGTGCAGCAGGATCGCGTGGTTGTAGCGCGCCGCCATGAAGTTTGGCGCGAGCTCGAGGCAGCGAGTCAGCAGTCGTTCGGCGGCTTCTTCCTCGCCGCAGCGCACCGCCACTTCGGCGAGCATGCGAATGGCTGGCACATCGGTGGGTACCCGTTTGAGGTGATTTTTGAGCAGCGACTCGGCGCGCGGAATGTCATTGGCCAACATGGCCGCTGCCGCAGCCTGCAATTGCGGATGACCTGCCGCGCAGCGCGTGTGTTCGAGGTACGCGGCATCGGCCTCGGCCGTCTCGCCGATCGCCATCAGTTGATCGGCGAGTGCTCGCCAGGCTTCAGGATGATTCGGTTGCTCGCGCAACAACTCGCGCAGTTTTGCGATCGCAGCTTCGCCCATGGCGAGGCATCCTAACCCAAAGCCTCGGGGCGATCAGACTCAGATGTTCGAGTCGGGCACCGCGGCCTTGCGGCGATCCATGAAGTCGAGCAGTGCTTCGTCGATGGCGGGATCGAGCGGCGGCGCGATGTATTCTTCGAGCAGCTTTTTGTATTGGCGATTGGCGCGCTGCGCCATGTCGAGCGCACCCTCGGCGTCCCACTGCTCGAAGCTGTTGTTGTCGGCGAGTGGCGAGCGATAAAACGCGGTTTCGAAGTTGGCTTGGGTGTGTGCACAGCCGAGAAAATGCTTGCCCGGGCCCACTTCGGCGATCGCGTCCATGGCTTGCCCGTTCGGCGTGACGTCGACTCCCGCCAACATGGTGTGGAACATGCCTGCCTGATCGACATCCATCATGAATTTTTCGTAGCCCATGGCGAGGCCGCCCTCGAGCCAGCCGGCGGTATGCAGGACAAAGTTCACGCCGGCGAGGCAGGTGGGCAGCATCGTCTGTGCCGACTCGTACGCGGCCTGCGCATCGGCAATCTTTGAGGCGCACAAACCACCGCCCGAGCGGAACGGTACGCCGAGCCGGCGCGCCAGCGCCGCCATCACGTAGAGCACGAGTGCGGGTTCCGGTGTGCCGAAGGTCGGCGCGCCCGATTGCATGGACATGGACGAGGCGAAACTGCCGAAGATGACCGGAGCGCCCGGGTTGATGAGTTGCACGAGCGCCATGCCGGCAAGCGCTTCGGCCAGGGTCTGCGTCGCTGTGCCTGCCACCGTGACCGGCGCCATGGCGCCGGCAAGGATGAAGGGCGTCACCAAGTTGCCCTGATTCGCCTTTGCGTAAACTTTGAGCGCGCCCAGCATGGTCGCGTCATAGGTCATCGGCGAATTGACGTTGATCAGGCTGACGAGAACGGTATTGGGTTTGCCGGTCAGCGGATCGAGGTAGCGATCGGCGAAGGCGATCTTTGCCATCTCGACCGAGTCCGCTGCGCGCTCCGGGGCCGTGACTGAGCCCATGAAAGCCTTGTCGCTGTACTTGACGTGGCTGTACAGCATGTCGAGGTGACGCTTGTTGACCGGCAGGTCGACCGGTTCGCAAATCGTGCCGCCAGAGTGGTGCAAAGAATTCGCCATGTAGGCGAGCTTGACGAAATTGCGAAAGTCCTCGATCCGCGCGTAGCGACGCCCCTCATCGAGGTTGCGAACGAACGGCGAGCCATAGGCCGGTACGAATACGGTCGTGTCGCCACCGATACGGACATCGCGTGCCGGGTTTCGCGCCAACTGCGTGAACTCGCGGGGCGCATTTTTTTGAATCAATTCGCGACACATGCCGCGGGGCATGCGCACCCGCTCACCTTCGACGTGTGCGCCGGCCTTGCGCCAGATCTCGAGCACTTCGGGGTCTTCGCGAAAGTCGATGCCGACTTCCTCGAGGATGCGGTCGGCGTTGTCTTCGATGGTGGCAAGACCTTCTTCACCCAACACCTCGAAGCGCGGAATCTTGCGGACGATGTAGGGGGCCGAGACGGCACCACGGGCCGCGCGTGCCGCGCGCTTGGCGTCACGGGCGCTCGGGCGACGGCTGCCCGAACTGGCGGTCGAGTTATCGCTCATGGTTGCAGCTCATTACTCAAAAATTATGGGCAGCCGGGGTGGCAGGGGCTAATCCAGAAGCGGCGTCCGCATGTCTGCCTGCGTCAGGCTGGTTTTCTGCCGGTCAGCTCGTGTTGTCACCCTTGGTGCGCCGCGTGCAGAGCGGCAATATGCTCGGGACCGACCCCGCAGCAACCGCCGAGCGCATGAGCGCCAAGCGCGCGCCAGCCGCGCGATTCCTGCGCGTAGTCTTCGGGGGTGGCGACGCCAATGAATTGCCAGTTCGGTGCGGCGTAACGGCCGCACTCGGGATAGACCGCAATGGGCCCGGTCCAATGATCGCGCAGGATCGCGAGCGCCGGGGTCGTGTCATCGAGCGAGGTATGCATGATGGCCATGACGTCGGGCTTCAATGCGGCGAGCCCTGCGGCGACCGGGGCGAGATCGGTATCGGGCCGGCCAAAGCCATGCAGCTTGCCGTCGGTGCCGCGCTCCACCGAGAGTCCGATCCACACGGGCAAGCCGCTCGCCAGTGCCGCCTCGCAGGCCCAGAGCGAGTAATCGAGATCGCGCATCATCTCCATGAGGATGAGGTCGCAGCCGCCGGCGCGCAGGCTCTCGGCCTTGCGAGCCAACAAGGCGCGCGCCGTGGGCTCGCTCCAGCTGCTGCTTGTCTGCGTGCGATCAGAGCCAGGTACCGTGGGGCGCATGGTCGACATCGAGCCTGCGACCACGATCTCGCTGCCTCTTTTGGCGAGATGACTGGCTGCCGCTTCGCGCGCCAAAGAAATTGCCAACGCATCGATGCGCTCCAGGTCATTGAGCCGACCGAAATGATCGAGCAGCAATGGGCTGCTGGCAAAGGTGTTCGCGGTGATGATCTCGGCGCCGGCATCGAGATAGCGATCATGCACGGCGCGCACGATCTCGGGGTGAGTGAGGTTGGCCTCGGCACACCAGAGCGCGGTGCTCATCGGCGCGCCTTGGCGCTGGATCTCGGTGCCTACACCGCCATCGAGCAGAACGGCCTCGCCCCGCTGCAGACGGGCGAGCAGGGTGGTGTAGGCCGCGCGGCTCATGTGCGCATACGCTGTCCCGAGGGGTCGAAGGCCGGGCTGTCGAGCCGGACCGCGGCGCGACGATCACCGATCAGTTCGACCTCGAAACCCGTGGTGGCCTGCGCGGATTCGCGATCAACGTAGCCGAGCGCCAGCGACTTGCCCACCGAGTGCCCGTAGGCCCCGGAGGTGACCCAGCCGACCACGCGACCATTGAGCCAAATGGGTTCATCGGCGATGGCGTCGCAATCTTTGGCGTCGATGTCGAGGGTGATCAGTTTCCTTTGGCCAGCCGAGGTTTTTTCGGCGAGCGCTGCCGCGCGACCGACGAAGTCGGTCTTCTTGAGATCGACGAAACGATCGAGGTTGGCCTCGAAGGGTCCATAGATCGGCCGGTACTCGCGTGCCCAGCTGCCGAAGCTTTTCTCCATGCGCAAGGCGTTGAGGGCGCGACCGCCGAAGTGCCGCAGACCGAGCGGTTTGCCGGCGGCGACCAGGCGCTCGTAAAGCTCGCGATGGAATTCGCTCTTCACCCAGATTTCGTAGCCGAGATCGCCGGTGAAGGAGAGTCGACCCACCAAGGCCGGCACGAGGCCGACGTCCATTGCGCCGAAGGACATGAACGGGAAGGCCTTGGTGCCGAGGTCCTCGTCGACCAAAGATTGCAGCAGTTCGCGCGATGCGGGCCCTGCGATCGAAAGGCCCAGCCATTCCATCGCGCAGGCGCGTACCTGCACCTTGAAGCCCGCGAGACGTGCTTCGAACCAGCGCTGATAAAAACGCTCGGCGGCATAGGTGCCGACCAAGAGAAAACGCTCGGCGCTGATCCGGCACATGGTGAAATCGCCGATGAGCTTGCCGTTTTCATTGAGCATCGGCGTCAGCGCCACGCGCCCGTTGGCGGGTACCTTGTTGGCCATGATCTGTGCGAGCCAGCGCTCGGCGTCGGGCCCGGTGACTTCAAATTTGCCGTAGTTCGAGATTTCGATCATGCCCACGGCATCGCGCACGGCGCGACACTCGGCGGCGACATGCTTGTGGGCATTGGAGCGACGAAAGGTGACATCTTCGCGGGCGTCGGTACCCTTGGGCGCGAACCACAGCGCGTGCTCGAGTCCGCAGTAATCGCCCCAGACCGGGTTTTCTGCCTGCAACCGATCGTAAATCGGCGTGGTTTTGAGCGGTCGGGCAGCCGGCAATTCTTCGTTCGGAAAGCGAATGCGGAAGCGCCGCGAGTAGTTCTCGCGAACTTTGACGTTGGTATAACGGCGAGTCGCCCACTCACCGTAGCGCGCCACATCCATGCCCCAGATGTCGGCACCCGGGTCGCCATCGACCATCCAGTGCGCGAGCGCGAGACCGACGCCGCCGCCCTGACTGAAGCCTGCCATGACACCGCAGGCCACCCAAAAATTACGCAGTCCCGGAACAGGGCCGACGAGCGGATTGCCATCAGGCGCGAACGTGAAGGGGCCGTTGACGATCCTGCGGATGCCGACTTCGCCGAGTCGTGGAAAATGTTTGAAGCCGACTTCGAGGCTGGGCGCGATGCGTTCCAGATCGTTGGGCAGCAGGTCCTGACCGAAATCCCAGGGCGTGGTGCGCGTCGACCACGGCACGCCCGCGCGCTCGTAGGTGCCGAGCAGCACGCCGCCGCGCTCCTGTCGCCTGTAG
>Ga0194119_10006945_pt1 | contig 16173 bp, 10 predicted proteins | sample TA2MahC100mmetaG_FD_148620 | JGI IMG/M metagenome (GOLD analysis project Ga0194119, IMG submission 148620) | Freshwater microbial communities from Lake Tanganyika, Tanzania - TA2015018 Mahale Deep Cast 100m | ecosystem: Environmental > Aquatic > Freshwater > Lake | place: Tanzania: Lake... | reverse complement strand
ACCGTTTTATGACGCTCTCGCGCGCAAGGATATTTCGGGCGTCGGACGCGAATTGATAGTGTTCGCGTATATCGCCTGCGCGCTCCTTATCCTCAATGTCGCCCAGACCTGGCTGAGCCAGATGACGAGACTGAAATTGCGCGAAGGACTGACGCAAGACCTCTTCGTCCAATGGCTGTCGCCACGCCGTTGCTTTCTGGTGACGCGTCTCGGCGAAATCGGATCCAATCCCGATCAGCGAATCCATGCGGACGCGCAGCGGCTCGCGGAGGTTTCGACCGATCTCGGCGTCGGTCTTCTTCAAGCGACATTATTGCTGGTGAGCTTCGTCGGCGTGCTGTGGGGTCTATCGGCGGGCGTGTCCTTTGGCATATTTGGCGCGAGCGTCGTCATTCCCGGTTACATGGTTTGGGCCGCGCTGCTATACGCCGCAGTGGCCTCTCTCGCGAGTTGGGCCGTTGGTCGCCCGCTCGTTGCATTGGGCGCGGAGCGATACGCGCGCGAATCCGAGCTGCGCTTCGCCTTGATGCGCATTAATGATCACTGCGAGGGCATTGCGGTCAATCGCGGCGAAGACGCGGAATTGCAGCGTTTGCGCGGCGAATTTGGGCGTTTGCTCGAGATTTTGCGCCAGCTGGTCCGCAGCACGACCAATTTGACATGGGTCACAGCCGGTTACGGATGGTTCACGATCGTTGCGCCGATCATCGTCGCGGCGCCCGCTTATTTCGCCGGCAATCTCACCTTTGGCGCATTGCTTATGGCGGTCGGCGCGTTCACCCAAGTCCAACAGTCACTGCGGTGGTTCGTCGACAACGCCGGAATTATTGCAGATTGGCGAGCAACTCTCTACCGCGTTGCGAGCTTTCGGCAGGCGCTGCTCGATATTGATCGCCAGGCGGAAGGCACAGGACAAATATCGACGGTTCTCACGTCAGAGAACGCGTTGGCGGTGGAGAATTTGAATATCGCTTCGCCTGCGGGAGTCTCCACTCTCAGCGAACCCCATTTGATGGTCGCGCCAGGAGAGCATGTTCTTATCGTCGGCGACCCGGGCTCCGGCAAGACGCTCTTGTTCCGCACGATGGCGGGGCTTTGGGGTGCGGGCGACGGCGCCATTCACTTGCCGCGAGAGGGGAGCGTCGCTTTTGTCTCGAAGCAACCATATATTCCAGAGTTCTCTTTGCGAGGCGTGCTTGCCTATCCACGATCCTCCGACGCCTTTTCGGACGAGAACTATAAAGCGGCGCTCGCACGGGTCGGACTTGATCACCTCACTTCGTTTCTCGATCGCGTGACGCGCTGGGACAAAGAACTGACGGATTCAGAACAGCAGGCGTTGGCCTTCGCGCGGCTCTTGTTGTATCGGCCGCGCTTCGTCATTGTCGACGAGGCTATTTCTTCGCTTTCGTCAGACGCGCGACGGGCTGTTTTCGATGTTTTCGAGAACGAACTGGCGGACGCGGCTCTGATCTACATCAGCGATCCGAAAGGACAGGACAAATTCTTTCAACGCGTGCTGCGTTTGAACGTAAGCCCGGTTCATGAAGGGGCGAAAAGTCACGCGGGGGACGTCGGGTGACCGTTGGATTCTTCAGCATAGCCTGCGCGCTCGGGCGGCTATCGTTTCGGCGGCAACCGGCCGAAGCGTTGTTGCTCGCTTCAACGACCTAAGGTTCGCTCTTTGCGCAGGCGGACCATGCCGCTCCAAAGCCCGCCGAAATCGCCCAAAGACGCGCGGACGATTTCAGGAAGATGTGGGTTCTTACGGGGCAACGCTTGCAAGCGTTTTACGATTTCGTCCAGCGGAATTCCGATTTCATTCATCATCGAGCCGCCGAGCACGATTCGATCCGGCGACCAATAGGCGATCGTGTTGTGCAGGGCGATCGCGACGACGCTCGCCAATTCTCGCCAAATCGGATGCGCTTTACCCAAGTCTCGAGGATGCACGCCGAATCTATCGCTAATTGCGCGGCCAGAGACAAGCTGTTCGAAGGTTGGCGCCGTCGCATCGACGCCGAGATATTGTTCGCCAATCTCAAACCCGAACGCGGCCCGGTCGATGTCACCGTCGACAACGCGCACGCCGTTCACGCCCGTCGAGATCGTGATATAGGCGACGATCGAGGCGCCTTTGCCGGCTCCGGCTGTAGATTCTCCAAGCCCGACAAGAGCGGCGTCATTCTCCAGTATGACACGGCAGCGTAACTCTTTCTCGATATCATCGGCGATTGCCGCGCCATTCCAGCCTGGCAAATTTGGCGCGTGAACGAGAATGCGTTTGTCTCGGGAGAGAACGCCCGGCGCGCCGATCGCAATATCGGTGATTGGCGTGGGCCCGGCGGCAATTGAAGCTGCTGAGACAAGCGCGTCAAGCGCCGCCCGACAATCCTGGGGCGTATCGGTGATGACGGGTTCCTCCAGCACTATGAGATCGCGCGAGGCGGCGATACGCGTTTTCGTTCCGCCAATGTCGACCGTGACGTACATGTCGGATCAATTCCGTCTCAAAGCGCCATCCGTCATTTTTTCGCGAACGCGTCGCGCAAATAAGTGATAGCCCCGCTCAGCGTGAAGAGCTTATTATAGTCGGCTTCGGGAATATCGACCTTCAGTCGATCGTGAATGGCGACGACGAGATTAGCGAAGTCCATCGAGTCGAGATCGAATATTTCGCGCAAGTCATCCTGATCGCGAGCGACCGCAGGATCGGCCTCCGGCGCGATATCGCCAATAAGCTCGAAAATGAGCGCTCTGATTTCGGCGTCCGTCATAGTTTCTCCGGCTCCTGCAAGAGGCGCGCGATTGCCGACAAATATAATCCACCGATATGGCCGTCGGTGACTCTGTGATCGGCTGCGAGACTGAGGGCCACGAGTGGACGGCTCTCAATCCGACCCTCGACGGCATAAGGTCGCGTAACGATACGGCCGAAGCCGACGATTGCGACTTGCGGCGGATAGATGATCCCGGTCACGGTTTCGGCGCCGCGATCCCCGACGCTCGTGACGGTGATCGTGGACGAAGTGAGTTCCGAGCTTCGTAAATTCCCGCGCCGCGCGCGTTCGACGAGATCGCGCATGGCCGCCATGAGCTGGGCAAGCGATTTTTTGTCTGCGTCGAGAATCGCGGGCGCAATCAGCCCGCCGCCGCGTAGCGAAACCGCCCAGCCGACATGGATGTCCGGCGACGGCGAGAAGACGCCGTTCTCATAGGCGCCGTTGAGTTTGGGCTGCTCGCGCAAGGCCAGCGCCGCGGCCTTAAGGAAAAGCACGGCCGGCAGAATGCGTTCGATAGGCGACTTCTCGGCGTTGAAACGTTCGATCCAGGTCGATGCAGCCTGAAGATCGACGGTTTCGGTAAGATAATAGTGCGGAATTTCTCGCTTCGACCGGCTCATCGCGGCGGCGATCGCCTTGCGCATTTCCGAAAGGTCGAGGCCCCTTTTCGCCGAGGGCGGCGCAAGCTTCGCGCCGCTCGCGGCGACTTCGACGTCGGTGAGCCGGATTGATCCTTCGACGCCGGTTCCTTTCAGGATCGATCCGAGATCGAGATTAAGCGCCGCGGCGCGCCGCCGGGCGGCGGGCGTGACCTTTATGCGTTGGCCTTGCGGCGCGCCAACGGTCGTTGGCGGCGGCGACTCTACCAGAGGCGGCGGCGCCGGCTTCGCCGCGACGGCGACCGCTTCGGCGCGAGGCGCCGCTGCGCCCGGCGCGCCGTCGATCTGCGCCAGAACTGTCCCGACCGGAACGCGCTCCCCGACCGGGACGAGTATACTCGAAACGACGCCGTCTTGAAAAATCTCAACCTCGATCGCGCCCTTTTGCGTCTCAACCACGGCGATAACGTCGCCGTACTTGACGCGATCGCCGGGTTTGGCGAGCCATTCGACAAGCGTGCCCGCCTCCATGTCGGCGCCGAGCGCGGGCATTTTGAAATCGCTCATGACGGTTTGACGAGTTCGCGCGCCGTCGCGACGATCGTTTCCGTCTGCGGCAGGCAGGCGTCTTCGAGATGCGCCGCATAGGGTATGGGAGTCTCGCGCGCGCAAACCCGACGCGGCGGCGCGTCGAGTTCAAAGAACGCTTCTTCAGCGATGCGCATGCCGATTTCAGCCGAGATCGATCCGCTGCGCCAGCCTTCGTCAATGATAACGCAGCGTCGGGTCTTTGCGACCGACGCGATGATCGTCTTCGTATCGAGCGGCCTTAACACGCGCAAATCGACGACCTCCGCGTCTATTCCCTCGGCCGCGAGCGCGTTGGCCGCCGCGAGTGTTTTGAACAGGCTGCCGCCATATGTGATGAGACTCACGTCTTTTCCCGCGCGCCGCACTTTGGTGCGATCGATATCGACGCCGGTCACGTCCGGCGCGATGTCTCCCTCCATATTGTAGAGCATGACATGCTCGAAAATGATCACCGGATTTGGGTCTTTGAGCGCGCCGATCAGCATGAACCGCGCATCGTCGATCGTCGCAGGCGTCAGGACGCGCAGGCCGGGAATATGCGCGTACCAGCCTTCGAGACTGCGTGAATGTTGCGCCGCGACGCGCCGGCCGCCGCCGGTGGCCATACGAATGACAAGCGGGATCGCGAACTGACCGCCCGACATATGCGGAATGGTGACGGCGTTGTTGACGATCTGATCGAGCGCCAGCAGGCTGAAATTCACCGTCATGATCTCGACGATCGGCCGCATGCCCGCCATGGCGGCGCCGACGCCGGCGCCGACGAATGCGCTCTCGGAAAGCGGCGTATCGCGGATGCGTTCTTCGCCGAACTCCTCCAGGAGCCCCTTCGTCACAGCGTAACACCCGCCGTAGCGGCCGATGTCCTCCCCCATGAGAAAGACGCGCGGATCGGCGATAAGCGCCTGGCGAAGCGCCTGCTTGCACGCCTCGCGATAGGTCATGCGCGTCACTACGGCGGTCGATTGCGGCGCGTTCACGAGGGAATTGCCTCCATCGTCACGAAGCGCTCGACTTCCGAGACCGGTTCGAGCGGGCCGGCTTCCGCGAAAGCGACCGCCGCGGCAATCTCCGCGTCTACTTCGCCTTCAATCGCAGAGAACTCCTCCGGTCTGATCAATTTGTTGGCTTCCAACCACGTCTGAAAGCGCAGGATTGGCCCCTTCTTGCGCCAGGCATCAATCTCTTCCTTCGAGCGGTAGAGTTGCGCGTCGAACATGGAATGCGCGCGGAAGCGATAGGTGCGGCATTCGAGAAAGTAAGGCTCGCCTTCGCAGCGGATGCGATCGACAGCGTTTCTCGCCGCGCTCTCGACGGCGACGACGTCCATGCCGTCAACCTTCTCGCCGGCGACTCTGTAACTCGACGCCTTGTGCACAAAGTCGACATCGGCTTCCGCGCGTTCGACCGCCATGCCCATGGAATAGAGATTGTTTTCGCAAACGAAGAGAATCGGAAGCCGCCAGAGCTTTGCGAGATTAAGCGACTCATGGAATTCGCCCTCATCCACCGCGCCTTCGCCGAAGAAACAGGCGGTCACGGCGGATCGCCCCTGCATCTTATCCGCGAGCGCAACGCCGAGCGCCAGCGGCAGACCGCCGCCGACAATGGCGTTGCCGCCGTAAAAGCGACGCGCGCGATCGAAGAAATGCATAGAGCCGCCGCGCCCACGGCAACATCCGTTGAGCTTGCCCAACATCTCCGCCATCAGGCACTTCATGCCGACGCCGCGGGCGAGCGCCTGTCCGTGTTCACGATAGGTCGCGATGACGGCGTCTTCCCGCGTCAGCGCTTCCATGACGCCGACCGAAACCGCTTCCTCGCCGTCATAGAGGTGAAGAAAGCCGAGAATTTTTTGCGCCTGATACAACTCGACGCATTTGGCCTCGAAACGCCTTATGCGGATCATCTCCTTCAGGAGATGAACCAGATGTGCGTGATCGAGATGGACCTTTTTGGTCATCGCTCGTCGCTCTCCAGCGTCGACAGATCGCCTTCCGGCATTCCGAGTTCACGCGCCTTGAGCAGGCGACGCATGATCTTGCCGCTGCGCGTTTTCGGCAAATTGACGCGAAATTCGATTTCCTTCGGCGCCACGGCGGCGCCGAGTCTCTTACGCGCGTGGCCGAGCAGCTCCTTGCGCATAGCTTCGTCCGCGTCAAACCCGAGCCTTAAGGCGACAAAGGCTTTGACGATTTCGCCGGCGATCGGGTCTGGCTTGCCGATAACCGCGGCCTCGGCAACAGCGGGATGCTCCATGAGCGCGCTTTCGACTTCAAACGGTCCGATGAGATGGCCTGAAGATTTGATCACATCGTCGGCGCGGCCGACGAACCAAAAATAGCCGTCCTGGTCGCAACGCGCGAGATCGCCGGTGAGATACCACTCGCCGAGGAAGCATTTCTTGTAGCGCGCTTCCTCGTGAAGATACCCGCGCATCATTGAAGGCCAGCCGCTTCTCAAAGCGAGTTCTCCCTCTTCGCCGGCGCTGACCGTTTCAACTCCGCCGTCGGAATTCCGCCTGACAATTGCCGCCTCGATGCCCGGCAGCGGCCGGCCCATCGACCCAGGCTTGATGTCCATGGACGCGAAATTCGCGATCATGATGCCGCCTGTCTCGGTCTGCCACCAATTGTCGTGGAACGGCATTCCGAACGCCTCCATTCCCCATACCACCGCCTCCGCGTTTAGGGGTTCGCCGACGCTGGCGGCGAAGCGCAACGCGGAAAGATCGTAGTCCTTCACGGCGGCGGCGCCGAGCTTCATCATCATGCGGATGGCGGTGGGCGCAGTGTACCAGACGCTGACTTTGTCCTGCGCGAGCACGCCGTACCACGTTGGCGCGTCGAATTCCGCCTCGACGACAATATTGGTTACGCCATGGACAAGCGGCGCGATGACGCCATAGCTCGTGCCGGTGACCCAACCCGGGTCGGCCGTACACCAGAAGCGGTCATTTTCGTGCAAATCGAGCGCGTAAAGGCCCGTCATGTAATGCGTCACCACAGCTTCGTGCACGTGAATGACGCCCTTCGGGCGGCCCGTCGTGCCGCTGGTGAAATGCAGCAACGCCGTCTCTTGCGGATCGGTGGCTTGTATCTCGAACGTTTCCGACGACGCCTGCGTCAGCTTGCGCCAGGAAAGCGTTCCTTCGCCATCTTGGTCAGCGTCGACGAGAATAACGCAATCGAGCTTGGGCAAGCGTTCGCGCAACGCCTCGACCTTGCGCCGATAGAGCGCTTCGGTCGTGACCAGAACGCGTGCTTCGCCGATCTCCATGCGAGTCGCGATGGGTTCGGGCCCGAAAGCGGAAAAGAGCGGCGAAACGACGCATTTCGCTTTCAACGCGCCCAGCATGGCGACGTAAAGCTCCGGAACGCGGCCGAGCAACACGAAGACGCCGTCGCCCGCCTTCGCGCCCATTGATTGTAAGGCGTTGGCGAAACGATTGGTCGAAGCGGCCAGCTCTCTATAAGTGATGTCGCGCCGTTCGCCCGCCTTGCCGATCCACCGTAACGCGACTCGTTCTGCGCGAGGCCCCCGCGCATGCCGATCGACCGCTTCATAGGCGATGTTGAGGCCGCCGGACGGCAGATCGCTCAAATCCTTGCGCGCTCGATCCCAACTGAACGCGGCGCAGGCGGCGCCGTAATCTAAAAGATTCGGCGCAACGGCGAAGGTCGACCGCGCCTTGTGGATCGTCGCGTATCGGGCAGCGTCGGGCGGCGGCATTTTCATTTCCTAAACAAGGGCGAGCCTTACGCGAACAGCGGGATGCGCCGTGCCGAACTTTCTGGCGATCGCGGCCGCCATCAAATTATTCGACAGCGATCACGAAGACAACGACGGTCGAGAGCGCCTATTGCTGCACCGAAGGCGTATATGCCTTCTCCGCCTCAAACAGGCGCTCCTACGGATATTCGTCCACGGCCGTCCGCCGCTGGATGCAACTCCCTTACGGTTCAGGCTGCGTTTCGCGGTTTCGATGTCGCGCCGACGCGCGATCACGGCGTTGAAACGTCGCGCCTGTCAACATCGATGCTCGCGATCGCCGTCATGCCTGGCTCTAGCAGCAAATCAGGATTGGCGGCGTCGATCGAGACCTTGTAAATCGCGCCATTTTCGCTTGGCGTATCCATACGTCGCACGCTGCGCACCACGCCGGAGAACGTCTTGCCGGGGCGCGTCGGCGCCGTGACGACGGCGGCGGCGCCAACCTTGATCTCGCCGGCAAGCTTTTCGCCGATCTCGACCTCGACTTGCACTTTCGTCAAATCGGTCGCTAGGAGAAAGAGCGGCGCCTCAGCGCCGGCGCTGATGTTTGTTCCGATCTCGACGTTTCTGGCGACCACAATTCCTTCCGACGGCGCAAGGATGTCCGTCTTGCGGAGCGACATTTCGGCGCTCGCCAGCGCCTCTCGACGCGCGAGTAATGCCGATTCGATTTGAGCGACACGCGCCCGCGCGCCCTCCAATCGCTTCTTTGAAGCGTCAAGCGCCTTGCGCGAAACCGCGCGGCGATCAGAGCGTGTTGTCTTGCGATCGAAATCCGCCTGCGCGGCGGCGAGTCTCGCCTTAGCTTGCGCGAATTGCGCCTCGGCCGTCATCAGCGCGCCTTTCGCGCTTTCGATGACATCCTCAAAAGGACGCGGGTCGAGTTTCGCGCAGAGCTGGTTCTTCGCTACTTTTGTCCCGCGTTCGCAATAGACCGCCTGGACGACGCCCGAGGCCAGCGAGACGATCGGCGTGACGGAGGCGGGAGCGACCACGCCGCCCACGCTCACGACTCGCGCGATCTTGTGGGTCTTGTAACGTTCTTCTCCGAGATAGATCGAACGGTATACCCATCCGCCGCCAAGAACGAGGAAAATGACCAAGGCGGCGCCGAGCGGCCAAGCCCAGCGACGCCCGTTCGAGCGAAGCGTAAGCAATTTTGAAGACGCACGGTGGAAGAAATCCTGCGTCGCGCTGGAACGGAAAAGCGCCTTCTCGATCTCCACGAAGAAAAATAGCCCGATGCTCGCTGCGAAGATGTGGATCCAGGTTGCAAAGTCCAACGCCACTGTGCCGAACCAATGCTGCATCCAGGGCGCATAAGTGAAGAGAGCCTGCAAAATGACAACAAGACCGATGGCGATAAGCGCCGCTCGACTGCCGAAAAGCCCTCTCCACGAAATCGACGATTCGGACAGGAACCGCGCATTGAAGAGATAGGCTACTTCGCATGCGACGAGCGCGTTGACCGCAACAGTGCGCGCGCTGGCGAGGCCCATACCCTCCGCCTTTTCGAATTCATAGAGGCCGAAAGTGGCGATAAGCATCAGGAAGGAGACAAAGACGATCCGCCACACAAAATATCCAGAGAGAATTGGCTCTTTTGCCGCCCGTGGCGGGCGCGTCATGATGCCGGCCGATGGCGGTTCAAAGGCCAGCGCCAGGCCGAGCGTCACCGCGGTGACAAGGTTGATCCAAAGTATCTGCACCGGCGTTACCGGCAGAACGTCGCCCATCGCAATCGCCGCGACGACGGTCATCGCCTCGCCGCCATTGGTCGGCAGAATATAAAGGATCGTCTTCTTCAGATTTTCATAAACCACCCGGCCTTCATGCACGGCGTGCACGATCGACGCGAAGTTGTCGTCAGCGAGCACCATTTCGGCCGCCTCTTTCGCGGCCTCGGTTCCCTTCACGCCCATGGCGATGCCGATATCGGCGCGTTTGAGCGCCGGCGCATCGTTGACGCCGTCCCCAGTCATCGCGACGATCTGATCGTGGCCTTGCAATGCCTTCACGAGACGCAGCTTATGTTCAGGGCTCGTACGGGCGAAAATGTTCGTGTTCAGGACCGCTTTACTTAATTCATCGTCGGTCAGCGCGTCGAGATCACGGCCGGTTAAGGCGGCGTCGGGATTCTTCAGTCCCAACTCCCGACCAATCGCGACCGCCGTCGCCGCATGATCGCCGGTGATCATCTTCACGCCGATTCCTGCCTCGGCGCACTGGTGGACGGCGTCAAGTGTTTCTTCCCGTGGAGGGTCGATCAATCCGATGAGGCCAAGGAATGTGAGGCCGGTCTCAACGTCGCCAAATTTAAGTTCGCAATGATCTGCCGTCGTTTGTTTCGCGGCGACGCCGAGAACGCGCTGTCCCTTCGCGGCGATTTCATCAATCTTCGCGAGCCAATAGGCGCCATCGAGCGGTCGATGCTCTTCGCCGCCGTCGCGCTGCCAGAAACACATCTCGAGCAGGCGTTCTGGCGCGCCCTTCACAAAAATATAGCCGTTTCCGACATGGTCGTGATGCAAGGTCGCCATGAAGCGATGCTGGGACTCGAAGGGAATCACGTCCGTTCTTGGGAGCGCCTGCGCCTGCGCACGCAGGTCGAGACCGCCTTTGACGGCGGCGGTCAGCAGCGCGCCTTCTGTCGGGTCGCCGTCGACGCTCCAGACATTGTCTTTCTCATGCAAGACCGCGTCATTGCACAAAGCCGCAGCGCGCATCATTTCGGAGAGCTCCGGCGCGCCGTCGATCGGCACGTCACGCCCGCTTTTAGTGAAGCCGCCGTGCGGATCGTAGCCGGAGCCGGAGGCTTCGTAGATCGAGCGCGAGGCGACGACCGTGCGGGCGGTCAATTCATTGCGCGTCAGCGTGCCCGTCTTGTCCGAGCAAATCGTGGTCACCGCACCCAGGGTTTCAACGGCGGGCAGGCGCCGGATAATGGCGCTGCGCCGCGCCATGCGCTCGACGCCGATTGCGAGCGTGATCGTAATGACCGCCGGCAGGCCTTCGGGTATCGCCGATACGGCCAAACTGACCGCCGCCATGAACATCTCGGACGGCGGAAAATTCCACACATAGGTTCCGAAAAGAAAAACCGCGGCCGCAAGCACGAGTATGACGACCGTCAGCCATCGCGCGAATTCCGCCATGCGCTGAAGCAAAGGCGTGGTCAGTTCCTCGACCTCGGACAGCATCGCGCTGATGCGGCCGATTTCCGTCGCGGAGCCCGTCGCGACGACAACGCCCATGCCCTGGCCGTATGTGACGACCGTGCCGGAGTAAGCCATCGACGAACGATCGCCGAGCAGCGCCTCGGGAGCGACCGCTTCGACGCCCTTGTCGACCGGCAGCGACTCGCCGGTCAGCGCCGCCTCCTGAATCTGCAGCGATTTGACGCGAATGAGACGCAGATCGGCCGGCACTTTGTCTCCGGACTGCACGAAGACGATATCGCCGGGAACGAGGGAGTCCGCGTCCACGACCTGCCGCCGCCCGTCACGGATGACGGTTGCATGCAGCGAGAGCATTTTGCGGACGGCGTCCATCGCCTCTTCCGCCTTGCCCTCCTGAATGAACCCGATGACGGCGTTGATCATGACCACGGCGACGATGACGCCGGTGTCGACCCAGTGGCCAAGGAAGGCGGTAACGACGCTCGCGGCGATCAGCACGTAGATAAGAACATTGTGGAACTGCAGAAGAAAACGGAGCAGCGGACTTTTCCGCCGCGCGCCCGGAAGCCGATTGCGGCCATATTGCGTAAGGCGCCGCGCGGCTTCGGCGTCGCTCAATCCTTCGTTCGACGACTGGAAACGCTGAAGAACGGTTTCGAACCGAGCGCTTGACCAGTTGTCTTGACGGATGGCGGTATTGTCGTTCATTCGCAGCAGTCTCTTTCTGGCTGAGTAGTCGCGAAAGCGCTCGCTTCGTTGAGCGGGATTCTCTCACGACCATCGACCGGGGTAGGCGGCGGAACTGGATCGCATGAAGGCAAGAAACCAACATTAAAATCTAGAACGGGCAACATCAGAAAGCTGCTAAACAAAATGCCGTTATAGATTGACAAGCCGGAATTCGAATGCGTCACGATGTGAATGCGTCAAGATGACGCAACGAAATCGCCCCCGGGACATCCGGAGACATCTGGAAAAGCGAGCGCTTGCGCCCAAGCTAAAAAGGGAGCCCGTTTTTGGCGGGCGCTCATTTAAAGCGCCGTGCGTCGAACGCGGGACAAACGAGACTCGATGGGAGGAGTAAACGGAAATGATGACGCGGAGATTGATAATCGCCCTTGCGGCGTGCGCCTTCACGGCGGCGATGACGCCGCGCATGGCAATGGCAAGCGGACGCCACTTGGAGCAAGCGATCGAGGAGACGAAGGAAGCGATCCATGAAGGAAGGCGCGACGAGCCAGCATCGCTGGTTGAACATGCCGTCAATGCGATCGATCATGCGCATGCCGCGCAAATGGCAAAGCCGAGCGATCACGTCAAGAGCGGGCGCGCCCACTTGAAGAAGGCCGTAAAATGGGCAAAGCATACCCATTCAAGCCGGCGTGTCGCTAAGGCGACGAAAGAGGCCGAGACGGCTTTGACTCATCTCGAAGCCGCGAAATAGTTCCGGACGAAGGACGGACGATGAACGAGACGCTTCGCAATTCGTCCGTCCCTCATTCGGAAGATTGATAAGAATATCTTTGTGAATGGACGTCGACGCTTTGCAGCTATAACTTTATATTTTTTTAGCTCGTGGACTTCGTGCGGCGACTATATAAAAACGACAGCCTCGCTGTTCTCGTCGCTATGCGATCAAGAGTAAAGCCTTGGGCCAAAATGAGCGATGAGGTAGGGAGCCAGAGCCCGCTTTGCCTCGTGAGGACCGAAGCGAATGAACGCGTCACAACGCGACAGTAATATGGACAGACCGCCTGTCGAGCGGGATTGGCGATTCAATGTCGGCTATCTGCTTTTCGCGCTGATCGCGGTTCTGTTTCTGCATCGACTGTGGGAAGTCCAGCAACAGACGGAAGTTATTCCCTATAGCGAATTCGCGAATCTCTTGCGTGAAGACAAGATCGCCGAGGTCATGGTTGGCCAGGAAGTCGTTCGCGCGACTTTGAAGGAGCCGATGGCCGACGGCAGAAAGCAGGTGCTCGCGGTCCGCGTCGAGCCCAACTTCGCCCAGGAGCTCGAAACCGCAAACGTCAAATACACCGGGCTCATCGAGCAAACATGGATTACCACGCTGCTCTCTTGGATCGTGCCGGTCGCGATTTTCTTTTTCTTCTGGAGCCTGTTGACGCGTCGTTTGCAACAGGGCCTAGGGCCAATGATGGCGGTCGGCCAGAGCAAGGCCAAGGTTTTCGTCGAAAAAGACATCAAGATCGGTTTTGCTGACGTGGCGGGCGTCGACGAGGCCAAGGAAGAATTGCAGGAGATCGTTTCTTTCCTGAGAGACCCGGCGACGCACGGTCGCCTTGGCGCCCGCATCCCGAAAGGCATTCTGCTCGTGGGACCGCCTGGAACCGGCAAGACGCTTTTGGCGCGCGCGGTCGCGGGCGAGGCTGGCGTGCCGTTCTTTTCGATCACAGGTTCGGAATTCGTCGAAATGTTCGTCGGCGTCGGCGCGGCGCGCGTGCGGGATCTCTTCGCTCAGGCGCGGGCCAGCGCGCCGAGCATCATCTTCATCGACGAACTTGACGCGCTGGGGCGCGCCCGCGGCATTTCGGCGTTGGGCGGCGGACATGACGAAAAGGAGCAAACCCTCAACCAGCTCCTGAGCGAACTCGACGGCTTCGACCCGTCCAGCGGCGTGGTGCTGCTCGCCGCGACCAATCGTCCGGAAGTGCTCGATCCGGCGCTGCTGCGCGCAGGCCGGTTCGATCGGCAAATTTCGGTCGATCGACCGGACAAAAATGGGCGTGTCGCCATTCTTAATGTTCACTTGAAGAAAATCAGACTCGAAGAACACCTCGACCCAACTCAGATCGCCGCGTTGACGCCGGGCTTCACGGGCGCCGATCTCGCCAATCTGGTCAATGAGGCGGCGGTGCTTGCGACGCGCCGTCATGCGCAAGCGGTATCACTCGAGGATTTCGTCGCCGCGGTCGAGCGCATCATCGCTGGCCCGGAAAAGCGCAAGCGCTTGCTCAATCCGCGCGAACGCCGGATCGTCGCTCATCATGAGATGGGCCACGCGATCGTCGCCATGGCGCTGCCGGAGACCGACCCCATCAAGAAAGTATCGATCATACCGCGAGGAATGGGCGCGCTCGGCTATACAATGCAGATGCCGACCGAAGATCGTTATCTGATGACCCGCACCGAACTCTTGAATCGGATCACTGTGCTGCTCGGCGGGCGGGCGGCGGAAATTGCGATCTTCGGCGAAGCGACGACGGGCGCCGCTGACGATCTTCAGCGGGCGACCGAGATGGCGCGCGCAATGGTCGCGCGTTACGGCATGGAGCCGGAAATCGGGCAAGCCACCTTCGCCTCTGAACGGCCGCGGTATCTCGATCTGCCAGGCTTAAGTCCGGCGCAGTCCGAAGCCAGCGACGAAACCAACGCGAAAATCGACGTCGCCATCCGCAAGCTCGTCGACGAAGCCTTTGACCGTGCGACCGAAATTTTGGTGAGTTGCTCGGCAATCCACAAGGACTCATCGCAGCGATTACTCGAAAAGGAGACCTTTGGCGAAGAGGATCTTGTTCCGATACGGAACGCGGTGAATGCGTGCGTCGGCGGGCGGAGTCTGGCGCCGGCGGATGCCGGTGCGCGCCTCGTTGCGGGCGCTGGGTCCTAAAATCAGCTGCACATGGCCGACATCGTCACATTCACGATCAATCCTTCGATCGACATTTCGACGTCACTTGATCGCGTGGCGCCTATTCACAAGCTCCGCTGTGCGGCTCCGCGCCGCGATCCCGGCGGCGGCGGGATTAATGTCGCCCGCGTCGTTACGCGCTTTGAAGGCAGCGTCAAAGCGGTCTTTGCCGCGGGCGGCGCGACGGGCGAACTCCTGGCCCGGCTCGTCGAACGCGAAAACATTCCCAATCAAGTTGTTCGGGTATCGGACGAGACTCGCGAAAGCTTCACCGTTTTCGAGAATTCAAGTGGGCAGGAATACCGCTTCATCCTTCCGGGGCCGACGCTTCGGGACAACGAATGGCGCCGATGCGTCGACGCCCTTGCGAAGCTGGATGACAATCCGCGATTCATAGTTGCGAGCGGCAGTCTGCCGCCCGGGGTTCCATCGGATTTTTACGCGCACATTGCTCATTATTGTAGCGAGCGCGACACGAAATTCGTACTCGATACATCCGGGCCGCCATTGGCGGCCGCTTTGAAAAAGGGCGTCTACCTCATTAAGCCCAATCTTCGCGAGCTGCGCGAACTTGTAGGCGCCGCGCTCGATGACGAGGGCGCATGGGTCGGCGCGTGTCGACAACTCACTGAGACAGGCCGTTCGGAGATCGTCGCCTTGACCCTCGGGGATCAAGGCGCGCTACTGGTCACGCGCGAGAACGCATGGCGCGCCCCCGCTTTGCCGATCACGCCGGCCAGCGCGGTCGGCGCAGGGGACAGTTTTCTGGGCGCCATGGTGTCGAGTCTTGCCAAAGGGCAAAGCGTGGATGACGCCTTTCGCTACGGCGTTGCAGCAGGTTCGGCCGCTCTTCTTTCGCCCGGGACTGGGCTTTGTTGCCGCGATGACGTTGAACGACTCTATCCGAACGTAACGCTCCGCAAAATTTGAGGGCGCCTTGTCATAGCTTGAGTCGGGATGATGGATGCGCTCACTGTGAGGCGCCTCCAGAGTCCTTCTATCACTAAGCCAATGACCGCTTTTGGGTATTTCTATTTTTCTTTCTCGCACGCCTATGAGAGGATTTGATTTGGAAACGTCAACGAAAACCGAAAACGCGATCGAAGGATCGTATTGCGCGGTTCGGACTTTTCGCTAGAGAGGATCGGATGTGGTTCACATTTGAAGTCTTTCGGGAGGCAGAGGCGCCCTTTGCTTCTTGCGTGCTGCTGCTTTCCGATCGTCGCGAGGTCTGGCCTCAGGTGGAAGCCATAGCTGCGCTGCTTGGCGACCGCGGCAAATCGTATATCCGCGTCAGGGATCACGGCGGAGAAACGATCGTTCGCGCCGGCGTCGCCACGGCGCTGGCTTCGATTAAGGAATGTTCCTGCACCGTCTGTCCGCTCAAAAGACAGATCGGGCACGGGGCACCGGGATCAGACGTCGCGATCCCATTTCTCGTGCGTGACCGGTTCGCCTGCGGAGGGCAAAATAGGGTTTTGCGGCTGCAATCGTTCGATAGCGCAGTTGGCGAAACGCGCCAATCGGCGAACGCGTTCGTTCGCCGCCGGCAGATGCGCGCCGGGCCTCGATGCGTTGGACCAAGCACGAAAGAC
>Ga0194119_10006934_pt1 | contig 16187 bp, 15 predicted proteins | sample TA2MahC100mmetaG_FD_148620 | JGI IMG/M metagenome (GOLD analysis project Ga0194119, IMG submission 148620) | Freshwater microbial communities from Lake Tanganyika, Tanzania - TA2015018 Mahale Deep Cast 100m | ecosystem: Environmental > Aquatic > Freshwater > Lake | place: Tanzania: Lake... | reverse complement strand
CCGCGATGCCTGCCCCGCGCGATGATGGCCTCGTGCTGGATTTACCGGTGATCAATGGGCTTGATGTCGAAATGGGGTTGCGCAGGGTTCTGGGCAAGCGCCCTCTCTACCATAAGTTGCTCCACACCTTCATCCAGGCTCAAGGAACCATCGTGGCTGAGATCGAAAGCGCGCTGCGGACCGGTAATCGGGCAACGGCAGAGCGACTGGCCCATACCGCCAAAGGCGTCAGCGGCAATATCGGCGCCACCGTCATCGAGGGTCTGGCCGCCGAGCTGGAACGAGTGATCAGGGAGAATGCGCCACCAGCCGAGATCAGCCAACATCTGGACGCGTTCGCACAGGCCCAGAGCGACCTGTTGAGCGCCTTGCGGCAGGCACTCTCCGAACCTTCCGCGACCCGTCAGGACCCGGCAGGCCCGGACGCTGGAGCATTACCTGCCATCCTGGCGCTACTGCGTGATTTCCTTGCCGACGATGACGCTCAAGCCCATGAATGTTTCGAATCTCATCAACAAGCATTACGGTCCGGGTTTGGTGAAGCCGCCTATCTCGCTCTGGAGCGTGCGCCATTGGCCAGTACGATTACCCTCACGCTCTGGAAACGCTGTTAGCCGAGGCCGCCCGGTTGGGAGTAGCTTTGTCGTGATATGTGCTAGGGGTCACGCGTCAGTGGCGTTGTGCTGTTTTTTTTAAAGCAGGCTCTCCGGTCCATGCGCATTATCTCCCTCAATCGCCTTGTCATTCAGGGGTATGCCGCCCTGACCCTCCTGATGCTGGCCGCCATCTGGGCGGGTGACCATTACCAGCGTCTCAAGGAGATTGCCGGTCAGCGCCGGGAAGCCTCCCTTCAACTCGCGGACCAGTTCTTGGCTGGCTCGGAGATATTGACCAGTAATGTGCGCGCTTATGCCGCGACCGGGGATTCCCGCTACCGCGCGGCCTTCATGAAGGAAATGAACGTCAATCGTTCCCGGGACAAGGCTGTCGAAGGATTGCATGAACTGGAGATCAGCAATTACGAAAGCGATCTGGTCGAGGAGGCCAAAGCTCAATCCGATCAACTCATCCATCTGGAAGAACGCGCCTTTGCCGCCGGCGAAGCCGGGAATCTGGGGGTGGCGACGGAGCTGGTATATGGACCTGCCTATCAATTAGCCCTGGACTCCATTTATGGACCGATCGAGCAGTTTCGCGAACAATCGCGATCCCGCCTGATGCTCGCCGTCGAACAGTCGCAACGCCGCGCCCGGTTGGCGGGGTGGTTGGTCCGTTGGCTGGTGGTTGCGAACATGGCGACGGTCCTCGCCGTCTTCATGCTGTTCTATCGAAGACGGGTGATTCAGCCGTTGCTGGCTCTCGATGCTTTCGTGCTTCGGCAATTGTCCGGATCCAGCACGGGCGATGCGATCCGGTATCCGGATGCGGAGGATGAAATCGGTGATCTGGGGCGCTCCCTCAAGTCCTTCGTTTCGATGCAGGAGCAGATCATGCTGCAACGCCAGAACAAGCGGCAAGCCACCGAGCTTTCATTGGCCCTCCAGCAGTGCCGGGAAGTATCCGCCTTGACTCAAATCTACCTGAGCTGTCTCGCGGAACTGTTGACGATACGTTACGGCTTGCTGCACGTGAGTGATGATGCCGGAGAAACGCTGATCATGGCCGCCGGGTATGGTGTCGAGGCGGGCGATTGGGGGCGAAAAACCCCACTCGGCGAAGGTCTGGCCGGAGCCTGTGCCCGCGAGCGCAAGCCTTTACGTTTCGACGACCCGCCCGGGGATTACGTCCGCATAGTCTCGGGCACCGGTGTAGCCGTACCGCTCGTGCTATTGATACGACCGCTCCTGCTAAACGAGCGCTTGCTGGGGGTCATCGAATTGGCGGGTTTGCGCCGCCTCGATGCGGTGGACATGGAATTGCTGGAGGATCTCGAGCGAATTCTTGTCCTGAATCTCGCGAATCTGCAACATCAAGAGCGCCGACGCTCGGATTCTTTCCGCATTCAGGCTTCCGAGGAAAATCTCCGGGCCATAGTGAACGGCATGCCAGAGGGTATTCTCAGCCTCGATCCGGATGGGAAAACCCGGTTCATCAATCCGGCCGCCTGCCGAATCCTGGGCTACGCAGCCGAGGAACTGCTGGGGCATCCCGCCCATGCCAGGATTCACCACACCTACGCCGATGGGAGGCCGCATCCTCACGAGGTCTGTCCCATGCATCTCACCCTGATGGACGGCCAGGCCAGGCAGGTTGATGAGGATGTAATGTGGCGCCAGGATGGCAGTCCTATTCTCATCGCTTATCGAACCACGGCGATGCACGACGCCTGGGGCCAGTGTATCGGGTCGGTCATCGCCTTTCACACCCTAGACGCCCATACGGCGGAGGAAGAGACATGACGGAGCTAGCGAGACTCGGTGACACGTCCAGTTTGCTGGTGGTTGACGACATCCCGGACAACCTGACGCTGATGAGCAGCCTGCTCAGGGACGAATACAAGGTCAAGGTCGCCAACAGCGGCGAGCGGGCGCTGACCATCGCCCGCTCGGATTCTCCCCCGGATCTGATTCTGCTCGACATCATGATGCCGGAAATGGACGGCTATGAGGTCTGCAAGCGCCTCAAGGCCGATCCCGCCACGCGGCACATCCCCATCATCTTCCTGACCGCCAAGGCTGAAGTGGGCGATGAAACCAAGGGGCTGGAACTCGGGGCCGTGGATTACATCACCAAGCCCATCAGTCCGCCCATCGTGCTGGCGCGGGTCAAAACCCATCTTGCCATGAAGATCGTCCAGGATTTCCTGCGCGACCAGAATGCGTTCCTGGAAGCGGAAGTGACCAAGCGGACCCGCGAAGTCGAACTGATTCAGGATGTCACGGTGCATACCCTGGCCTCGCTGGCCGAGACCCGCGACAACGAGACGGGGAACCACATTCGTCGCACCCAGCACTATGTCAGACTCCTGGCGGAAAAACTGCGCAGGCATCCGCGCTTCATGCACGAACTGGACGATGATCGTGTCATCAATTTGCTATACAAGTCCGCGCCGCTCCATGACATCGGCAAGGTCGGCATCCCGGATCAGATTCTGCTCAAGCCCGGCAAGCTCGAGCCCGAGGAGTTCGAACTCATGAAGAGCCATACCACCCTGGGTCGTGATGCCATCCTCCAGGCCGAGCGCGAACTGGGAGCGGAAATCGGCTTTCTTCGCTATGCCAAGGAAATCGCTTACGGCCACCAGGAGAAATGGGATGGCTCGGGCTATCCCGAAGGTTTGTCAGGTGATGCCATCCCCATTTCCGCCCGGCTCATGGCATTGGGCGATGTCTACGATGCGCTGATTTCCAAACGCGTCTACAAACCGCCGTTTCCTCACGAAAAGGCCGTGGAGATCATCGTCGAGGGCAGGGGCAAGCACTTCGACCCCGATGTAGTTGACGCTTTCCTTGAACGTCTGGAGGAGTTCAAGGAGGTGGCGGAGCGTTATGCTGATTCCTGAGACGGCTCGGGCTGTTCGTGGCTCCCTCCATGATTGAACAGTAATTCTGGTTTTGAGCCGGTTCCAAGGCCCAAGGCAAGCGGCCGATGGCCGATTGACCGATCGCAGCGGCGGGTTTGTGTCTCGACCGCGGTTTTACCCTACTACCGGGCTTCAGCGCTGATGCTTCCGCAAAAATTGCTGATACCAAGCAGCGACGGTTTCGGCGTTTTCCATCAGCAGCAGATGTCCCGCATCGGGCAGTGTGCGCAACTGACCGCGCGGGAGCCGCTTTTTCAGACGTTTCGCCCCCGCAATGGTGAAGATCTGGTCTTGCCTGCCCCAGACTATCAGCGTGGGCTTGCGGAGCCAGTCGGGGTCCCGAAGCCGGTCGTCGTACAGATTGACGATATCCCATACCTGCTGGTAATGGCGGTGACGGACAACATAGTCCTTGACCAGGTTTTCCTTAACGGACGGAGGAATCGACGGCGGGTTGACGAACAGCAGACCCATTTCCAGATCAAACTGTGTGGTGTCAACCGGAATGAACGGGTTGATGCCCCGGTAGATGGCTTCCCTGACCTCGTGACCCCACTGCACCACGCCCAGTGGCGAACCAATGAAGGCCAGGCTGTTCACTTCGCGGGGAAACTGATGCGCCATCAGCGCGGCGATAGTCCCGCCCATGGAACTGCCCGCCACGGCATAGACCCGATAGCCCAGTGTGTTCATGAACTGGTGCAGCAAAACCGCCTGACGTTCCAACCGGTAGTCCTCCAGCGGAAATTCAGCGCTTTGCCCATACCCCGGCAGGTCGGGGGCAATCGCAGTACGGCCCCCGCCCGCTAGCCGGCAGAGCAGGTCATGCCACTGCTCCTTTTGCGCGAACAGGCCATGCAGCAGCAGAACCGGAGGTCCATGGCCGGCCTGGCTGTAGGCGATTCGGCCAGTGTCGACCCCGGCTTGCCCGGTCGCAATGTCGCAGGTTGACGCCGCGCTGGCCGGGCCATGGCGGCCTCCCAGCATGAAAGCCAGTAACAGGAGCAGCAGGATTCCGAATCGGGATGATGGCATGGGCTCTCCGGTAGCGTGAGGGATTGGTCAATGCCCGTGGGCGGGGGTTGCCGCGGACTCCCAGGATTTGGCCTCACTCAATTCAAGGTAAGCGATTTTGCTTTTTCGCCAGGTCGACAAAGAGTTTCTGGCCCACCGTGCCAAATGAATCCAGCGGATGCGCCCGACAATAGGCATCCAGCCAGGTCGAAATGTCCGCATTGTCTACCGAGGCAAGAATATCTTCGTTGAAGCCAATAGCCAAACCGGATAAAAAACCTACCATCCAGGCCAGTTCTGTTGATTCGCCCTCTGGAGAAGAGCGTTGTATCAGCCAGTCGCCGCAACTCGGTGCGCCTCGGATAGTCATGGCCTGACCTGAATGCACGACGAAGGCCAGGAAGAAAATTGAAAGAAAGCGACGTTCGCGCATGGTGGGTTGGCTAGACGGCACGATAAAAAGTAGGCAGCCTACGTTGTTCTTTGCGGCTGGCATAGAGGCTAAATAGAGGCTGATTGTTTCCTGCAATGGTGCAGCGATCGGTTGAAGAAGATCACCTGTACTTCGGGAAGGAGTCTGTGCCAGTGGCTCGCATTATCGTAGGAAGCGAATCGTGCCATAGTCAACAGTGATCGATCCCCATATCCCGGTCAGAAAACGGCTGTCAGCTTACTAACACTCTACCTTTGATGGGGGCATATGGTGGTGGGTCAACGAGATCATATTCAGTAATGGGCCAAACCACGCGCGAATTCTGCCTTCACCCGGTCAATGAGTGACTGGGGCCCAACCACGCGGCAATCCCCACCATACTTGAGGATGTCCATGAGAATCTCCCGGTCATCGGCGTAGGGCACTTTCAGCTCATAGCCGCCATCCTCGAGCATCGTTCCCTCCTGCTGGGGATGCCAACGCTCGGTGGCTACCCAGCGGGCGCGTGCTGGCGAGAAGTGGAGCCTGGCCCAGGCAACCTCGATACCCGAGAAGATGCCGTAGCCGGATCCAAGAACACTATCCAGGAGACCCTCATCGATATCCCTGGCCACGGTATCCAGCATCGCTGTGGCCTGGATGGCATCCACGGCGAAGGACCGCAGGTCATCGCGCAGGTGGCACCAGGCATCGAGGTACCAGTTGTACCGGTAGTACATCAATCGTTGTGGTGACACCTCGCGCTCGGTGACGGTATCGGTCCCCCGGGCGCGATAGCAGAGGATCAGGCGCTTCCTCCGCAGCAACGCCGAGCCGACCGCCTGGAAATGATCCAGATGGAAGCCGCGGGCGCCCACGGTGATGAGGCGGACACGCCGCTGTATTTCCGCCGGGGTGTTATCGCCGGTACCGAGCAAACCATTCAAGCGGGACAATAGAGGCTGGATATGGGGTCCCAGTAATCCGCCCGTGTCCAGGTTGACCAGCAGGTGCCGCATGGTCAGCAGGGCATGGATCTCGGCCGCCGAAAACCAGAGTCCGGGTAACTCGTACCGGGGGCCAATGGTTTGGCGAGGGGCCGCGAAGCGATATCCGCCCATTGCTCGATCGAAGACGATCGGGGCATGGAGGCGTTCCTTCATATAGGCCAGATCGCGTTTCAGCGTCGCCCAGGAGATACCCAGTCGCGCCTCCAGTTCCCGCCGCGACACCCCTTGGCGGTTGGCGAGCAGTTGATCAATTTGGTAGACCCGTTCCAGTGTGCCCATGGCGCTCAGCTTCCGGTGAACTCTGTGAGTCCACGCCGCCCCCGGTAGGATTCGAGGTAAGTCACGGCTTGGTTCCGGGATATGGATTGCAATTGTTGCATCAAGTCCAGTGGGACCTCGCGGTAACGGAAGTGCCAGGCGATATCAGCCGTCATTCGCAGCCACAGGTGGGCAGTCATCTCCGCATCCGCGAGGGCGCGGTGAGAACAACCCCTGCGGGGTAAGGGCGGATACTCCACCAAGGCGCCGAGCCGGTGGCTCGGAACCTCCGGGTAGAGCCGCCGTGAAACCCGCAGGGAACATAGTACGGTGGATGCTAGTGGCAAGCCCAGTCGGAGCCATTCCGCCTCCAGGAATTGCCGATCGAAGCTGGCGTTGTGGGCCACGACAGGGTGTCGGCCCACAAACTCATGCAGTTCGCGCATGACCCGGTCGACTCCAGGGGCCTCCCGCACCATGGCGTTGGTGATGCCGGTCAGTTTGGTAATGAAGCGGGGCGCATGGGCGCCAGCGTTCATCAGGCTTTGATAGCAATCCACGATGGAGTCATTCACGATTCTCACCCGCGCCGCTTCGGTCGGTCGTGCACCCTGGTCCGGCGACATGCCGGTAGTCTCGAAGTCCAGTACGATGAGGGTCTGGGTCATGGCAATGAGGGCTAACCGAAAAATAATGATTGGCGATGTTCGAAGCTCAATATATGAGCTCGCTGGCGTTTAAGATGGTCAAGCGCGGATTGATCCGGGGGATCGGGCGTCATTGAGGCGGGTTCGCTACCGTGACGCAAGGCCAGGTCATCACCGTGTGAATAATGTCGCCTGAACGGGGCTTCGTCACTTGTTTTTTCTTCAGCCGCATGGAGCACCATGACCATCCGACCTACCGACACCGTCTTCGCTCTGGTCGACGGCAACGCTTTCTATGTCAGTTGCGAGCGGGTGTTCAATCCCAAATTGCGCGGACGGCCCGTGGTCGTGCTCTCCAACAATGATGGTTGCGTGGTGGCCCGGTCGGACGAGGCCAAGGCGCTGGGGATCCCGATGGGCACGCCGTACTTCAAGATTCGCCAGCCCTTCGAGAAAGGCGGCGGGCTCGCCTTGTCCTCGAATTACACGCTCTATGCCGATCTCTCCAGCCGGATGATGGAGGTCATCGGGCAATATTCCGACCGGCAGGAAGTCTATTCCATCGACGAGTCGTTTATCGAATGGAGCGGTTGCCGCCATTTCGATCTGGATCGCATAGCGGCCCAACTGCGGCGGCAGCTGGGCCGCTGGACCGGCATTCCGGTCGGGATCGGCATTGGCCAGACCAAAACCCTGGCCAAGCTGGCGAACCGGCTAGCCAAGAAGCACCGTGATTTCAGCGCTGGTGGCATCTGTAACCTGGTGGCGCGCTCAGCCTGCTCCACCGACAGCTATCTGGCGCAAACCCCGGTGGGCGACGTCTGGGGTATCGGCAGCCGCTGGTCGGCCAAGCTCGAAGGCTTGGGGATACGAACGGCATTGGACTTGAGTCAGGTCGATCCGTCCTGGATTCGTAAGCACTTCAACGTCGTCCTCGAAAAATCCGCCTGGGAACTGCGTGGGGTGTCCTGTCTGCCGATCGACGAGGCGCCGCCGCCCAAGCAGCAGATCATCTCCTCCCGCAGTTTCGGCAGGCTGGTGACCGACCTGCCATCCCTGCGCCAGGCGGTGAGCGGCTACACGGCCCGCGCGGCCGAAAAGCTACGGCGGCAGCATTCGGAAACCCGGACCCTGACCGTGTTTATCAATACGCCTTCCTTCCAGATCAGCGAGCCGCAATATCACCCCAACATCACCATACACATGGCCAAACCCAGCCAGGACACCCGTATCCTGACCCGGTCCGCCCTGCGCGGACTCGAGTGCATCTACAAGGACGGTTACCGCTATCAGAAGGCCGGGGTCATGCTGCTGGATCTCGCCCCGGCCGGACAGGGCCAGGCATCGCTGTTCGACTGTGACGATGACACCACCGGCTGGGATCGCCTGCGGCTGATGGAGGTTATGGACCGCATCAATCGAGCGCTGGGGCGGGAAACTTTGTGTACCGCCGCGCAGGGTTTGACCCGAACTGAGCGGGACGATAGCTGGCGCATGAAGCGGGGAACCCTGTCGCCGGCTTATACGACGCGGTGGAATCAATTATTGGAGGTCAGGGCGTGTTGAGAACATCATGCATTGCATTTCATTGACGGCGGCAAAACCCGATAATGAAAGAGCACTTCCGATATTCAAACCGGGAAACTCCCTGTCCCGAGGCGTGCAATTTTCGGGTGCCGCGAATGTGGTGTTCACCAGGATCGGTACGCCGGTGATCCCGTCCGGGGACTTTTCCTCCGGTATTGAGCTGTTTGGAAAAATCCACCAGTTCTGAGGCCCTTGCCGAGAACCCGTTGCGCCACGCGGAGGTTCAGTCCCACGCGGTCTTCGAGCCCTGCAAGGTTTCCTCGAACATTAGCCGATGGTCGGCATGACTGCTGCCGCCAAGCCAACGGCGCGTTTCGGTATAGCCTTGGCGACCGCCGTTTCCCTTGGGTTTGCCTGCCGCAGTAGGCGGGTGGGCTGCATATAGATTTGGTAGGATCTCCACCGTGGTATCCGAGTGATCGTGAGCCACCAATATAGGCACCTGCTCCGATCCGATCCCAGTATGCCGCAATGGTGGGTTCAGATGATGCTGGTCGTGCAGATATGCAGCCATAAGCTTTCGTCGGCCGCCAAGAGCTCCAGTAGTTGTTAGGACCAGTGACGCTAGGGGAAAGGGGGGGGCGCGGGCCTACGCGGCTCGCGGCGAATTATGAAATGCTTGGTGAGTCGGCTATGAGGTTTGTACTGAAGCTGGCTTTCCACATGTCAAGCAGCAATAGCCAAAAAAAAAGCCGACCATGATGGGCATGGTCGGCTTTTTACGGACTGGACTGGATTATTCCAGATTTGCGTGCCTTGCGCGCATTTCCTCTTCCGGAATGCCTTTCTCATGAATGATATGAGAAATGGTGGCCTCCAGGAAGATCAGTGTCGATAGTTCGAACACGGTACCCATAGGCATGCCGATAACCTTGCCGTACATTTCGGGCTTACCAATCGGTATTACGGTATTCGACATATCAGCCAGGGTGGAACTGGTTCTGGCGGAAATCAGGACGATCTCCGCCCCCAGTTCTTTAGCCCGCTTAGCAAAAGCAATCATGGTTTCTGTTTCACCAGACCCTGATATGACGATCAGGAGATCACCCTTTTGCAAGCTCGGTGTAACGATTTCGCCTACGACGAAAACATTGTAACCACCGTGCATTAGACGCATTGCAAAAAATCTGGCTACCAAAGCTGACCGACCCGCTCCCGAAATGAAGATCCGGGAAGCTTTGTCGAGCATGTCAGTCAATTGTTGGTCAAGGACAGAATCCGTAGCATCGAGGATGCTGGAAATCTTGTCCAGGATGAGCCGACGATGAGCCATTTTATGCAGCCTCAATCAGTTCGCGAATTTCACGAGCAGAATCAGCGGGAGAAGGTGCACCGTAGATAGCCGCGCCCACAACGATGATATTGGCGCCCGAACGAGCAACCTGCTGCGCCGTAGACTGCTTGATGCCGCCGGCTACGGAGATGCGCACTGGCAGACCCAGCTTTGCTACCAGGTTGAGGTCAGCAAAGGGAGTCTGTCCCGCCGCCTGTGCATCCAGGCCCGTGTGAACGCCGATGATCTGGGCGCCCATCTTGGCGGATTCGCGCGCACAGCCCGCCTTGTCAGGAACGTTGATCAGGTCAACCTGAACCTCGGCGTTGTACTTGTTGGCGGCCTTGATGACGCCAGCAATGGTGGGTAGGCCAGAAACGCCCAGTACCGTACAAATGTCAGCACCCGCCTCGAAGAAGGGAGCTGCTTCATATTCGCCAGCATCCATGGTCTTCAGATCCACGAGCAGGAGCTTGTTCGGGAACTTCTTCTTCAGCTCCTTAACCAAGGGTAAACCGTTTGCCTTGATGTTGGGGGTGCCGATTTCAAGGATATCGACATAGGGCGCCGCCAAAGTAGCGAGCTTGAAGGTGGTGGCGTTGTCCAGGGAGTCCAGAGCCAACTGAATTAATGGTCTTGCCATGTTTTCTCTCCGATTGTTTATGGTTGGTTAATAGCTCGCGCGCGATGCATCCGTAAATGCATTATCACTCAATTTAGACAGAAGCTTGAATGATGTCAACACGCCAACATTTGGTTTAGGGCAATGAGCTTGCCCCAAATTCAGGGATGTGCGTTGCGCTGTCCAGAAATGAAGCGCCCGCCATACCCATCAAGGTTGAGGAATCTCTGCCTGTCTTGGGATGAGACAACTCAGGCAGCGAGTCCATTCGCCTTGAGATACTTGGATACACCCGTTTCACCGAGCACCTTCTTGGGTTCCGGCAGAGCGTTGATGTACTTCTGGACGCCAGTTGGGGGCTTGGCTGCGGGGGTTACGCTTTCGATGGCGGGCAGCGTCCTAACGTATCTTTCGACCCCGGTGAGCACCTTGGCGGGGTCCGTTGCGGCAACCATTCTGATGTACCTAGCTACGCCGGTTTCGTTCATCCCGCTAGCTCCCTGCAAATTATTAATGTATCGGGCTACCCCGGTTTCACCGTTGCCGGCGGGAGGCCTTGCCATAATTTATCTCCGAATTGTTAATGGTTGGTGTACAGCTCGCATACCATGCATGAACAAATGCATGGCCGGCAAATTTAGGCAGAACTTTGAGTGATGTCAACAGGCCTGGACTTGCGTGTGGCTCCGGCGTGGTTCGCCGCGTCCGTCACGCTGTTACCGGTGAATCGCTCAGATGATTCCCGTCTTTCGCGGGAGGATTTTCATTCCGCCAATAGACTGGCCGATCAGCCGGCGAGCCCCTGGCTTTTGAGATATTTGGCGACGCCCGTTTCCAGTGGCGCCTTCGTCGGCTCGGGTAGGGCGCTGATGTATTTTTCGACGCCGGTGACTGACTTGCTTGGGGTTGGCGCCGCGGTGGGTAGTGACTTAATGTAACGCGCCACCCCGGTTTCTTTCGCGCCATTGGTTTCAGGCAGGCTCTTGAGGTAGCGGGCCACACCCGTTTCGCCATTGCCGGCGGGAGGTGCGGTCACTGCTGCGGAGGCTACGCCGGTTCCGGCTGGTACACTGGATTTGGGCTTTCTGAAAAACCAGAAGCCCGCAACAGCAGCGGCGCCAAGCGCCAGAATAACCGTTAGATTGGAGGACTCTTCAGCCTTTGGAGCGGCGGCAACAGCCGTAGGGGCAACCTCCGGCGCCGCTTTTGCCGCCGGGGTGCTGGCGGCGACAGTGGCAGGCTGACTCTGGCTGGGTGTACTGGCGGCGGCTGCCTTGGCGGCTTCAGCGTGCTTGGCAATCAGTTCGGCGTCCTGCTTGATGATTTCTGGCTGAAAATCGGCTGCCGGGTATTGCGTTTCAGCGCCAACCAAAGGACTGGCGATCAGCAAAGCTATGAGTACACTCTTGGTCAGATTTTGGACTTTCACTTCTTTCCCCTCTGGATGATTTGATCGTGGTTGGTTATGGCCCTAAAAGGGCAGGGAGCCAGTTTGCACCTTCGCGGTAGTATAAGGTGGCAATGTATCAAATGGAATACGTCAAGGGCTGATCTCTGAAGGCCTGGACGGACGGAGATCTCCTTGGGGAAGGGCTCTCATTGAGCCGGGGTGGCTGTCTTGCTTGCATCATTCCTGCGAAATCAGGGTCAGGAAACCACTCATATGGTGAAAAACCCTCGCGCCAGCCAAAGTGAGCGCTGCGCCATCGCTGTTGGGCGCGTAACCAAACGGAGCCATACCCGCTGCGATTGCCGCCTCTATGCCCAGCGGGCTATCCTCGACCACAGCGCAGGTTTCAGGTCTCACCCCCATGGATTTCGCGGCGTGGAGAAACAGGCCGGGGGCGGGTTTCCAACTGTTGCAATCATAGGCGCTAAATACGCGGCCTTCGAAATACTCAAGCAATCCCGTCACCCCGAGACTGACCTGCATCTTGTCCCTGGGGCCATTGGATGCCACGCAGGCGGGGATGTTCAGTGATTTCAACAGCTCATGAACGCCCTCCATGGGGGTCAATTGCCGGGTAAAGGCAACGGCCATGCGGTCCCTGAGTTCAGGTAAAAAATCCGCTGGTACTGGCTGGTCTAACCATTCCTCGATCTGGGCGATGGTGTCAGCCATTTTTCTACCGGCGAAGTGCTCCAGCGCCTGATCCAGCGTCAAGTGGAGTCCAAGTTCGCTTACGCATTCCACGATTACCGCGTTTCCCAGACGCTCGCTATCCACTAGGGTACCGTCGCAGTCGAAGATGATGGCTTCGAAACGCATGGGGTTCCTCAAGGCAGAATCTGCAGTTTGGCATAGGTCAGCATGAGCCATTTGGCTCCAGCATGGGCAAAATTGACCTGCACACTTGCCTGATGGCCTTCCCCTTCACAATGGAGAACGATCCCCTCACCGAATTTTGCATGACTCACCCGTTGACCAAGTTTAATGCCTTGATGCTCGGAGGCTGAAATCGATGCGGATTTGGCCTGAGCGGGTGAATTTTGCGATCCACCGCGAAAACGGACTTCCTCCAGGGTTTCACCCGGTAATTCTCGCAGGAACCTGGATGGGCGCGGATACGTTTCCTTGCCATAAAGTCGTCGCGTCTCCGCGTATGTCAGATAAAGCTTTTGGCGCGCGCGAGTGATGCCTACGTAGCAGAGCCGCCGCTCCTCTTCCAGCCGGCAGGCGTCCTCCAGGGACTGGAGACTAGGGAAAAGACCTTCCTCAAGCCCAACCAGAAAAACCAGGTCAAACTCCAGTCCTTTGGCTGCATGCAGGGTCATGAGTTGGACGCAATCTCCGAACGAATCGGCTTGGTTCTCGCCCGATTCCAGTGCGGCATGGCTCAGAAACTGATCGAGGACGGGAAGTTCGAGATCCAGGTTGGGTTCATGCTCGAACTGGCGGGCGGCGTTGATCAGTTCTTCCAGGTTCTCCAGTCGCTGTTCGGCTTGCTCGCCGCGCTCCTTGCTGTAATGTTCCCTCAGGCCGGATGCCTGCAGGGTGTGCGCGATCTTCTCCGCCAAGGTTGAACCACTGGTCGACTCTGCCAGACCCGATAGGAGTTGTCTAAAAAGCTCCAATGGCTTTTGGGTGCGTAATGGCAAGGCGTTGTTGCCGCAGAGCAATTCCATGGCTGCCCACAGGGACAGCCGCTCAGCTTTGGCCAGATCGCGGATGAAATCAAGAGTTCTGGCGCCGATGCCACGGACCGGAGTGTTGATGATCCGTTCAAATGAGGCGTCATCATGAGGGTTATTGATCAAGCGGAGGTAACCCAGGGCATCCTTGATCTCGGTACGCTCGAAAAACCGAAATCCGCCGTGAACCCGATAGGGGATACCCATGGCAATCAGTTTTTCCTCGAACTGCCGCGATTGGGCATTGGAGCGATAGAGGATTGCCATATTGTTTCTGGCATGGCCCGTCTCGTGCCAGGCGCGAAGCCGGTTAACAACGAAATACGCTTCATCCTGCTCGTTGAATGCACTGTAAACGGAGATGGCCTCACCGGTACCGATGTTTGTCCACAGATTTTTGCCTAGACGAGTCTGGTTGTGGGTAATCAATGCGTTCGCGGCTGAGAGGATGTTGCCGGTAGAGCGATAGTTCCGCTCCAGTCTAATGAGGTCGTGCCGGGCGTAATCACGTTGAAAATGCTGGAGATTTTCCACCAGTGCGCCCCGCCAACTATAGATGGACTGGTCATCGTCGCCCACGACAAAGAGATTTTGCCGTGGCTGCGATAGTAACCGGAGCCAGGCATACTGGATTCGATTGGTGTCCTGGAATTCATCGACCAGAATGTGCTCGAACCGCGATCGGTACATTTCCAGCAAATCGGGGGTATCGCGGAGCAGTTCATAGGAGCGTAGTAATAATTCGGCAAAGTCCACCATGCCGGAGCGGTCGCAGAATTCCTGATACTCCTGATAAACAGAGTGCAATTGTCGTTCATGAGGATCCTTCGCGGCGGGCAGTTGCTGGCTGCGTAAGCCTTCGTCCTTGCGGTTATTGATAAACCACTGGACTTGTCTAGCTGGCCAGCGATTTTCATCCAGGCCCAGGTTCTTGATGAGTCGCCTGATTATCCGGTGTTGGTCGTCTGTATCCAGGATCTGGAAAGTGCTTGGTAGACCCGCTTCCCGGGCGTGACGACGCAACAAGCGGTGGGCCAGTCCATGAAAGGTTCCCACCCAGAGGTCCCGTGTCGAAAGTTGCAACAAAGTCTCGATACGGGATTTCATCTCGCCAGCCGCCTTGTTGGTGAAGGTTACGGCAAGAATGTTACGGGGCGGTACTCCCTCGGCCTGGATGAGCCAGGCAATCCTATGGACCAGCACGCGCGTCTTTCCGCTACCTGCGCCTGCAAGAACCAGGAGACTGGGTTTGTCGGAGCAGACGGCTTGACGCTGTTCCGGATTCAATGAAGAGATGATCGGGGTGATGTCCATGAGGCATTTTAACGGCTCACCTTGCGCGGCCGTCGTGAAATCAGCACAATTCAGTCTTTAACGTATTGTAAGCGGGGAGTGACAGATCATGAGTTTTGATTATAAGCGCGCCATGAAGAGAGAGTTCAACGTAGGCGGCAAGGAGCAGAAGTTACGATACGCCATAGGCATAGGCGGTCTGCTGATATCAGTTTTTCTCGCCAACATTCCTCTATTGCTGGTGGGCGTGGTGTTAGTGGTAACCGCCAAGTTGCAATGGTGTCCCGTCTACTCAGGATTAAATAAAACCAGTGTAGAACCGGGTGAACAGCCCACACAAACCGGGCACTGAGCTTCCTCGCAAACGCCGTTAGCCATGTTACGGGGCTCGTGAAACCGGGTCCCGGTGGTTCTCAGATCGGCTATTCATCGGTAGCCACTCACCAACGGCGATCGTCAGAGTGCCTTTGTCCGTTCACCTGTGCGGTTCATTTTCGAAAATCGGATCACGTCCGTCAGCCAAGCTCACATTGAATCGATGTTGAGTCTGCCTACCAACCCCAAGGGCTGTTGATTCCGGTTGCAAGTGGATCCGAATATGAAATAGGGCATATTTGTTGGCCATCCCGAGACGTTCTCGTCTCGTACTCCGCTGTTTTTGTCAGAAGGCATCCACTTTCATGGGCGTGGATACCTTGCCATCCCTGGATATCTGGAATATTGAGTCCGCATAAGGTGTGCGACCGTGATGGCGTACAGCCACTCGGTGTACGCGCCGATTTCATATACGGCCCCAATGCCGTCTTCACCCCGATACCCCGATCTACGGTCCCCCGTTTGGCGCGATGACGACGCGAATGCAAACGCGGTCGGCCTGCGTGTGGCGGGCGGCAGAATGAGGGATCCGCCGGCCAGGCGGTGCGTCATCCTGGCGAACCGCTGCATGATGGACCATAGTCCGCATTGCTCCATCCCGCCTCAGTTTTAGGGTGACGTAAGAACTCGGCTCACCATGGTGCACAACTTCCGATACAACAAACTGTGCCGCTACAGGTGTGAGTGGTCAAGCCAAAGATCAGCCATGGAAGTGCATGATGAATTCGGTCGCACTGCCGAGCCCGCGGCGTTGCTCGGATAGTCGGCAGTCGTGGGTGATGAAGCCCAGTCCCGAAAGTAGAAAATAACCGGTGTGCCGAGGGCGAAGAATTCGTTGGCTGCGAAGCGTGCCGGACCGATCAGGCAAAAGGGATACAGGGCCTGCAACGCCATGCTTTGTCGGTGGCGGCTCCGTAGACGTCGATTTCGGGTTGCGCCGGGCTTCGTCCGCGCATCGCGATTATGTTGCTGGAAGACTGGTGGAAGGTGTTATTGAGTCGATTCAGTGCGCATCGCAAGTTGTAGAGGAGATTTTGTATG
>Ga0194119_10006933_pt1 | contig 16187 bp, 12 predicted proteins | sample TA2MahC100mmetaG_FD_148620 | JGI IMG/M metagenome (GOLD analysis project Ga0194119, IMG submission 148620) | Freshwater microbial communities from Lake Tanganyika, Tanzania - TA2015018 Mahale Deep Cast 100m | ecosystem: Environmental > Aquatic > Freshwater > Lake | place: Tanzania: Lake... | reverse complement strand
AGCTTCGCGACAATCTCCTCAGGCTTGTACCGCTTCCTTGCCATCTCGATCCTCCGTGCAAAACATTCCAACTCTCAAGGTGGACCAATTCAATGGGGGGGGGACCACCATCGACGGCAATCTGCAATCCGACGCGTCGACCAAGGGCATCGCGGAGTGGCAGAAGGGGAAGGGGTTCTCGCCCACCGGCAAGCTCACGCCCGAAGAAGCGCGCGCCCTCAACGCCGCCGCTTCGAATGCGCCGATCAAGCGCATCGAACCGACGACGCCAGCGCCGCCGCCGATGAATAACACCGCCGCGAACCTGGAAGGGCTGAAGGCCGCCGAGGCCAAACGCGCGGAGCGACGCCGGGCCGCCGAACCCCAGGCGCAGGCCGCGCTCGATGCGCTGCTCGTCGACATGAAGAAATACGCCGCTACCGATGGTGCGGACGGGCCGTTGGCGTCGGAGTTCAGGGAATTGAAGGGGCTCCAAGCCCCGACCGGGCTGGGACGGCGGCCGGACCTGCGCCTTTCGGGCACGACCGAGGATTACGGTACCTCGAAGTCGGGAGCAGCCCAGGTGGCTGAGCTTCGGTTCACCGCCGATCCGGACATGAATAAACCAGCGCAAGGCGTTATTCTCGCTTGGAATTCGTCAGGGGCCCGCAACCTGAAGGATGGCGTGGCTTTGCCGTGCGACGATGTTGCCGGCCTTGAAACCTGGAAAACAGCACGGGGCCTGCGCAGCGACTGGCGGTGAGGAAAGTCTGTAAGGTTATTTGCGATGCCCCCGGCCGGGCATCGCAAGGGACAAGCGACCGGCTAAACTACGAACCCAGATGCGCCGAAGCCTCCATTAGCAACCGCTCTAAAACGTCCTGATTGTTTTGACGACGGGCGCTTCCCGGAGGGACTTTCCGTGTTTACCGTCTTGATTATGCCCTTATCGTCCGCGATAGTCCATGGTGAGACCAACGGAGCAGCTAAATGCGCTGGTTTAAGGCCTTTCCCTTTAATAAGCAAGCAGGCGATTACGCTGCGGGTTTTTGGGGGGAATTAAGCGAGCACAACGACAGCCTGGACTTTTTTTCATTCGGTTCTTTTATCTGGGCTGAGGAGCCGTCCCCGCCGCCAAACCTGGTTGTGCTTGCACCGCCGACTCCGCCCGCGCCGCACCAGCCAGATAATGAACCTGATGAGGATTGGGTCCCGCTTTCGTATGACGATCTGATCATCAATGCTGACGCAGCCCTTGCCGCTGGCCAGGGTGATGAAGCCATGGAAGCGGCTTCTCTGGCCATCAACGAAGAGATTTCCATCGCGGCTGTTAGCAATGACCCCGGTTACAGCAATGGCAGTCTTTGGGGTATGCTTGGTGATACCGGCCCCATCAGGAATGCTTATGGCAGCCAGGCTAATGAAGCTTGGGCCACCGGATATACGGGTAGCATGAAGACCATAGTTGGGGTCATTGATACCGGCATCGATTATCGGCATTCTGATCTTTTCTTGAATATTTGGCTCAATCAACGAGAAATTCCTACAACCTTGCGAGCTAGTCTTTCGGATATCGACTCAGATGGACTGATCACCTTCCGTGACCTCAATGATTCTGCCAATGCTTCTTATGTCTCTGATTACAACAGCAATAGTCGCATTGATGCCGGCGATCTTCTGAATGATGTGCGCTGGGAAAATGGGCGCGATGAAGATGGTAACGGGTATGTCGACGACTTGGTCGGATGGGATTTTGTCAATAATGACAATGACCCATTTGATGATAACAACCATGGCACCCACGTCAGCGGTACGATTGGTGGCATAGGCGGCAACGGCGTTGGCGTTGCCGGCGTCAACTGGAATATTCAGATGGCGGCGCTCAAGTTCCTGTCATCGTCAGGGTCGGGCTCTCTCAACAACGCGATCAGAGCGGTTGACTATTTTACGGGCGCCGCGACGCGCGCAAGCGCCGGCGAAAATTTTGTCGCCACGAACAATTCCTGGGGTGGTGGTGGCTATTCGCAGCAATTGAACGATGCCATTGGCCGAGGGGCGCAGCAAGATATCCTGTTTGTGGCTGCTGCCGGTAATTCAGCCTCTAATAACGACATCAGGGCAAATTATCCTTCGAACTATTCCACCACATCATCTGCCGGTTATGATGCGGTTGTAGCTGTAGCCTCTCTTACAAACACAGGTGGTCTCTCTTCTTTTTCAAGCTACGGCGCGGCGAATGTTGATCTGGCAGCGCCTGGCTCATCAATATACTCGACGCTGTCTGGCGGTGGCTATGGCACTTACAGCGGGACTTCCATGGCTACACCGCATGTGGCGGGTGCCTTGGCCCTTTATGCTTCGGCAAACCCAAATGCCAGCGCGGCGGAAATCAAGCGGGCGTTGCTTGCTTCCGCGGCCGCTACGGAATCATTGACCGGGAAGGTAGTGACTGGTGGGCGGCTAGATATCGGCACCCTGATGAATTCCACGTCACAGCCGCCAACACCACCGCCTAGTCCCATTGATGCCATTGCGGGCGATTCTTCGACAACCGCGTCTCTTACGGCGCGCGCAGCACAAGCTTCCTCAGTGGATAGCGCAGGAGATCAGGATTGGTTCAGGTTGGATCTGACTTCCGGGTATCGCTACGAATTTGCCCTCAATGCAGCTTCCGGGTCTTCACTGAACACCTATCTGCGCCTTTTGGACGCTGGCGGCGGCGTGATTGCAGTCAATGATGATGCCGTTGGGCTGAATTCCCGTATTTCTTTCACGGCAAACAGCAGCGCAACCTATTTCATCAGCGCGCAGGGTTCGGGCGCTTCGACTGGAAGCTACACTTTGGCGATGACTCAGGCCGCGCCGGTTGACGACATAGCGGGCAGCACAGCCACTACTGCAACACTCGCGCCAACGGTGCGTCAGGGTTCCGTTATAGACACGGCGGGAGACCAGGATTGGTTCCGCCTGAGTCTAACTGCCGGCTATCGTTACGACTTTGCGATGGATGCGACGGGTTCGACACTTGACACCTACATTCGTCTCCTCAACAGCAATGGCGATCTGCTTGCCTTTAACGACGATGCTGTTGGTCTGAATTCCCGTCTCGCTTTTACTGCAAATTTCAGTGGGACGTATTATCTGAGCGCGCAGGGTTTTGGCAGTACTATTGGTGGCTATAGCCTTGGTATGACTCAGACCCTACCTGTGGACAATATTGCAGGCAATACATCAACGACCGCTACGCTTTCAGTCGCCGCCCCAAGAAGTTCGATCATTGATTTTGCCAGTGATCAGGATTGGTTCCGGCTAAATCTGACCGCTGGCCATCGCTATGATTTTGCGATGGATGCGACCGCAGGGTCATCGCTCGATACTTACCTGCGCCTTCTGAATTCAAGTGGGGGCCAGTTGGCCTTTAATGATGATGCCTCCGGCTTGAATTCACGCCTGTCTTTCGTTGCCACCACCGGTGGCACCTTTTATCTGAGCGCCCAGGGTTCTGGTGCGACGACAGGTGGCTACAGGCTTGCCATGACGCAAACTCCTGTGGACATGACCCTGATCGGTACTGAAGGCAATGATCTGTTGAATGGCGCAAGTGGTGCTGACCGCATTTCGGGGCTCGGCGGTAATGACAGACTCTTCGGCTTTGCGGGAAATGATTACCTTGATGGTGGCCGCGGGTCTGATCAGCTTAATGGCGGCTCCGGAAATGATATCCTGATAGGTGGCGCAGGCCGGGATGAATTAACCGGCGGGGCCAATGCCGATATTTTCCGCTTTCTGGCCATATCCGATAGCGCGGTGGGCGGTAATCGCGACCGGATCACTGATTTCCGTCGCTCCGATAGAGACCTTATTGATCTTTCTGGGATCGATGCCAACACGAATCTGGTGGGGGACCAGGCTTTTACCTTCATTGGTCGTGCTGCCTTTGGCCGTAGTGCCGGCCAAGCGCGATTCAATAATGGCACTTTGCAGCTTGATGTAAATGGTGATGGACGGTCAGATATGGATGTCGCTGTGCAGGGGGTTCCTTCCCTGATCAGCAGTGATTTCGTCCTTTAATGGATCATGGCGTGGTTTCGGCTGGTTGGGGCGCTTCAACGTCTGATGCCCCTGCAGGCGAGAATATCGGTCATAATTCTCTAAACAAGCGCGCAATGTTCTGGAGAGCCCTCTTTGGTATTGGTTTGGGGGCTTGCGGCGGGGCGGGGTGCGGTGGACCTGCGGCTAGGTCGTTTGTCCCTTCATGAAACCTCCTGTTCATGAGATGAAATAAGGGCGGTTCCGAATGCGACAGACAATGGCTGCTGGCCTTGATCATGCGCGTAAGGCGCCTGCGTCGCCAGTCTATGCCATTTTGGGTGAAATGAAGGGTGCGCTCGCGCTGCTCTTTGTCGTGGGCTTTTTCGTCAATCTGCTGCAGCTCACTGGCTCGGTCTATATGATGCAGGTCTATGACCGCGTCCTGGCCAGCCAGAGTGAGGCGACGCTTTTGGCACTGACGCTGATTTCGGTTTTCCTGATCGCGATCTATGGGCTTTTGGAAGGATGCCGCAGCTTCGCCCTGATCGGGCTTGGGCGTCTAATTGATCGGCGCCTGTCTTCACGTGTCTTTGATGCTTTATTTGTTCAGGGCAGTTTGCGCGGCAGTGACCGCGTGGGGGCGCAGCCGCTCCGTGATCTGGAACAGGTTCGGTCCTTTATCTCAACCACCGGGCTGATCACCCCGCTCGATGCGCCATGGATTCCGGTTTTTCTGGTGATTCTTTACATTGTGCATCCGTTTTTTGCCTTTTTCGGCACTGTCGCGGTGTTCATTGTGATTGGCAGTGCCTTGGCCCAAGCCTTCCTTTCGACGAAAAGGCTGGCGGAAGCTTCCAACAATAATGTGCAGGCCTATGCCTTTGTGGAGGCGAGTATCCGCAACGCCGAAACCGCCGAAGCCATGGGCATGCGGCTGGGGGTTTGGCAGCGCTGGCAGAAACGCCATTTGGCGATGTTGAACCAGCAGCAAACCGCCAGCCATATCGCGGGCGGTTTTTCGGCGGCGATCAAGTTTTTGCAATTGGCGCTAACTGGTGTTCTGACGCTTGGGCTAGGTGCCCTGCTGGTGATTGAACAAGCCATCACGCCGGGCGCTATGATTGTTGCCACCTTCATCCTGGCCCGCGCCTTGGCGCCCAGCATGCAGGTAGTGGCGCTTTGGCAGCAGGCGATGAGTACGCGGGCGGCGCATCGGCGTCTTTGTGATTTTTTGGCGACTGCGCCCGCTGAAAAGCAGGGCATGCCCTTGCCGGCACCGCAGGGTGCCTTGGCGGTTGAAGTCCTGGTACTGGCCGTGCCGGGTACGGATACAGTCGTGCTGCGCGGTGTCAGTTTTGCTTTGGAATCGGGCGAATCCCTGGCCGTGATTGGGCCGAGTGCGGCGGGCAAAAGCAGCCTGGCGCGCGCGCTTTTGGGGGTTTGGCCGCCGCGCGGCGGGGCGGTACGGTTGGATGGCGCGGATATGGCGCGCATGCCGCGTGACCAGCTGGGCCAGCATTTGGGTTATCTGCCGCAGGATGTGGAATTGTTTGAAGGCACGGTCGCTGAGAATATCGCGCGCCTTGGCGATGTGGATTCGGAAAAGGTGGTTGCCGCGGCGAAGGATGCCGGCCTGCATGACCTCATTTTGCATCTGCCGGAAGGCTACGATACGCAGCTTGGCCCCGGCGGGCGCGGACTTTCGCCTGGGCAGCGGCAACGCATTGGGCTGGCGCGTGCGCTCTATGGTTCGCCCAAGCTTGTTGTGCTGGATGAACCCAATTCGAATTTGGATAGTGATGGCGAAGCGGCCTTGGCATCGGCGCTGGGACGCCTGCGTGCAGCCGCTGTCACGACAGTGATAATCACGCATCGCGCCAATATCCTGGCCGCCGTGGACAGGATTTTGCTACTGCGCGCCGGTGTCGTGGAAGCTTTTGGCCGGCGCGATGAAATCCTGCCCCGGCTGACGCGCCCGGCGCAGCCGCCGCGCCCCGTGACAGCGATCGCCGGTAGCTAAGGGGGGTAGGCCATGGCACAGCAGCAGCCCGCGATTGATGCTGATGCAGCAGCATCCAAGGCCCCTATCTGGCGCCCGTTGCGTCTGGCGCTTTTCATCATTCTTCTCGGCGTTGGCGGGGTTTTTGGCTGGGGTGCCTTCGCCATGATTGATAGCGCCGTGGTGGCCCACGGCACGCTGATGGTGGAACTGAATCGCCGCAATGTGCAGCATCTGGAAGGTGGCATTGTTGGTGAAGTGCTGGTGCGTGAAGGCGCCGTTGTTGTTTCTGGTCAGCCCCTGATCCGGCTGGATGATACGCGTGTGCGCGCTGGGCTTAATGTTGTGTTGGATGAAGCAGACCGCGCCCGCGCCCGCATCGCGATACTGACCGCGGAGCGGGAAGACGCGCCTGAACCCGTCTTTCCGCCGGAACTTGTCGCGCGCCGGACTGACCCGAAAGTCGTGGAAATTTTGGCTGTACAAGGTGATGAATTCATCGCGCGCCGTGCTTCGCTGCAAGGGCAGACCGAAATCCTGACCCAGCGCGTATTGCAATTGCAGAAGCAGATTGATGGCTTGAATGTGCGCATTGAATCCAATGATCGGCAGGTTGCCCTGGTTCGTCAGGAAATCATCGGTGTTGCAGGCCTGGTGCGTATGGGGCTTGAACGCTTGCCCCGCCTGCTTTCCTTGCAACGCGAGGAAGCCCGCCTGATTGGCGAACGTGGTGAGGCGATTGAAAATGTCGCGCGCACCCAGCAGGCGGTGGATGAGGCGAAGATGCAGCGCACCCAATTACTGCGTGCTCGTCAGGAAGAAAACGCCAAGGAATTGCGGGAATTGCAGGGGCGCCTTCTGGAATTGCGGGAGCGCGAAATCAGCGCCAATGATCAATTGATCCGGCTGACGATAGATGCCCCCGAAGCCGGGATGGTGATGGACTTGCGTTATGCGACACGGGGCGGGGTGATCGCCCCTGGTTCTCAAGTTGTTTCCATCGTGCCGCAGGAAGAAAGGCTGGTTTTGGAAGCCCAGATCACACCGATCGATGTGGATACGGTGCGTGTGGGGATGCCCGCTTCCATCCGGTTTTCCCATGCGGCAGCACGCACCACGCCCATTCTGAAAGGATCGGTGGAGCGGATTTCACCGGACCGCATGACAGATCAGCGCACCGGCATGCCCTATTTCGTGGCGCGCATTGCCTTGGCACCTGAGGAATTGACCAGGTATGAGCATTTGCGTCTGCAACCCGGGATGAATGCTGAAGTATTGATCCGCCGAGGGGAACGTTCCTTCGCGTCCTATCTGGCGCGGCCTTTGGCGGACCACTTCGCCAAATCCATCCGGGAATTTTGAACGTCCGGGCGCTAAGCCGCGGCTGCGGCGCCACCGGCCCGAGGGCCAGCAGCGTCGCGGTCTCGAGGCAGCGGCACCACTGGCTGGAATGGACCGCGGCCGCCGCGATCGCGTGGGCGCGGAACAGGTCGCCGATGCGCGTCGCCTGGGCGCGGCCCTCGGCCGAGAGGTTGCGCTGGGTCGAGCAGTCGTCGAGCCGGAAGCCGGCGGGGTCGAAATTCCCGGGTGCCAGCGCGTGCCGGATCAGCGCGACGTGGCCGGGCGTGCGCAGCGCCGCCCACGGATCGTCGGCGGCGACGGTAAGACGCGCGGGCAGCAGCGCCGGCAGCGCCAGCGACAGGAGACGCCGCCGCGAGGCCTCACGCATGGCCGGCCTGGAGCGATTGCCGGGGCGCGGCTTCGGCGGCCTCCAGCGCGCGCGCCAGCAGCTGCATCGCGAGGCGTTGGCGCGTCTCGGCCGGAGCGTGGATCATGCGCGTGCGCACCGCGAGCGCCATCGCCATCGCCTGCAGCACGTCGCCGTTGGATACCGGCTCGGCCATCGCCAGCACGCGATCGATCGACGCCAGGAGATCGGACAGCAGCTGGTGGGTGCGGACCGCGCTGCCGGTGCCGGGATCAAGCGGGAAGTCGATGTCGAAGACATCGCCGGTGCCGGTCGTGGCGCGATACGGAAGCCGCTTCATGGTGCCTCTCTCAGGCCACGCGCAGGGCGATGGCCGCCACCAGCAACGCCGCGACCACGGTCACGGTGAGCGGAACGCGCAGCTTTGGATACCAGGCCGGCGCCAGGCCACGCCGCGTCGCGCGCAAGTCGATGCCGAGCAGCCCGGCGAAGGCGGCAGCCAGAACAAGGAATCCGATGGTCGGCGGCACGAGCAGCGCGCCCAAGCCGATCAACGGCGGCACGACGCTGCCGACCAGCCTCGACGAGAGCGCGTCCCCGCCAACCGACGCCCCAGGCGCGATCGCGAGCCCCCAGTGGATGGCGCCCATGAACGACAGGATGACGGCGCCGTATCCGGCCAGCGCTTGGCCCAGCAACTCGCGCGGCATGCCGACTGGCAGGACCAGCGCAACCGCCAGCCCGACGAACGGGACCGCGCCGAAACCGCCCAGCCACGCCGCAGCCGGCGGAACCCCGGCCTCCCTGCCCTGCACGAGCCCCTCCTCCTTCGAACCGACCACCCTGATACGCTGCTCGTGCGGGGCGGGATCAGGTTGGAGGAGTAAGGTGCCGAAACGAAAAACCGCCCTCTTGGGGCGGCTTCATTTGGATGGCGATGGAAGCGGACCCGAGCTCGAACTGTCGCCGCCTGCCCAAATGGGCTGTCGCCATGTCGATACTCGGCGACGTGGCCAGTGGAGACCTTTGGACCTCATGCCGGCATGGGCTCCGGTCGGCTTCTGCGGCGCGAGAACTGCTGCTACCACCTTTACCCCAAGAACCGACCGGTCGTTGCGAACCCGGACTTGCGGCAAGGGTGGAGATAGAGATGTCTGGCCTAAAATCTCAAGGCTCGGGTGAGTATGCCGGTCGAAGAGGGCAAGGCACGCAAGAAAAAAGCCCACCTTGATGAGTGGGCAGTTTGCACAACCGGGGGCGAGCGGTTGGGCGCTTGTTGGGCGTTTTAGCGGTGGCGCAGCTATTTGACTGATATGTATTCGTCATTTTCAGCCCGTCGTCGTTGCCTTTCCGCAACAAATTTTTTGGATGAGCGGGACGCAGGCTCGAGTGTGCTTGCGCCAAAGAGCTTGGAGCTTGTATGGTATGCTTGTTAGGTAGTGCTTATCCCAAACCACTGTGCATCCATCATCCGAAGGCTGCAATTCGAAGCGAGGAGTGTGACAATGCAACAGCTTTTAGCCAGCCTGTCTTTAGCTCAACATTCTCTTGTCTACAACGCTTTTTCCTTTGGTCTTGCGACTTTTGCTGCAGCGACCATTTTCTTTTTTCTTGGTCGGTCTCAGGTGTCGCGTGAGTACAAAACTGCCATCTCCGTTACGGGGCTCGTAACCTTCATCGCCTTCTATCACTACTTCCGGATTTTTGAGAGTTTCGATGCGGCAGTGCAGGTCAAAAACGGGCTGATCGTGGCCACCGGAGCAGAATTCAATCGTGCTTATCGTTATGTCGATTGGCTTCTGACTGTTCCGCTTCTTTTGATCGAGTTGATCCTCGTCATGCGGCTTTCGCAGGCTGAGACCGTCTCCAAGAGCGTCTCGCTGGGTCTTGCCGCTGCTGTGATGGTCGCCCTTGGCTACCCGGGTGAAGTGTCTGCAGGGATTGGCAGCACCCGCCTGCTGTGGGGCGCGCTGTCCATGATTCCGTTCATCTATATCGTGATCTCTTTGTATTCCGGTTTGGGCGCTGCAATCGAGCGTCAGCCGGAAAACGTAAAGGGTCTCGTAAGGCTGGCGCGGAATGTGACGGTTCTGTCTTGGTGCTTCTACCCGGTTGTGTATTTCGCGCCTTTTGTTGTCGATCTGTCGGGCGCGGCTGCCTTCACCTTGATTGAGCTTGGTTACACGGTCGCTGACTTGGTGGCCAAAGCCCTCTTCGGTGTCCTGATCTACACGATCGCAGTTCGTAAGTCAGAAGCCTCAGCCTGACGATCGACGATCGTCTGTGCAGAAGTGGCCGCCTCAGACACCTGAGGCGGCCAACGTCTACCTAAGGTCGGGAGGGTGACTACGAATGTTAGCATTGCATGCAGCTGATCCCGATAGCGCCACCGATATCCTTGAAGTAGAAACCCTGATGAGCGGCCTGCTGGGCCTGCATACTGGGTTGGCGGGCGCCGCTTCACTGTCGCACCTGGCGAACGGCGGCAAACGTGTCAGGGCCAAATTAGGTTTGCATGCCGCTCACAGCTTGGGGCTGCGCAAAGGGGCCGCAGTCGCAATCGGTGCCGCCAGCGAGTTGCTCCACAACGCCTCGCTCGTGCATGACGATATTCAGGATGGATCACAAATTCGGCGCGGCGCTGCGACCATGTGGATGGATCACGGGCGCGATGTCGCTATCTGTTCAGGTGACCTGATGATTTCTGCGTCCTTTGGGGCGCTGGCCTCGGCCCCTGGCGCGTTTCTCCCCGAGGTGCTGGCCCGGATGCATCATCGGGTATCCGAGGTGATCCACGGCCAGATCGCAGACCTCACCGCAAAAGACGAGGCCGGCGACCTGTTGGCCCGTTACCGCCAGATCGCCGCTGGAAAATCGGCGCCGCTCATTGCGCTACCCCTTGAGCTTGCTCTGATCATGGCCGGACTGGGCGACCACGTGCCGAAGGCTGAGCAGGCGGCCACCGCCTTCGCCATTGGCTATCAGGCGGCGGACGATATCGAGGATGTGAGCGAAGACGTCGCCAATGGCGGCGTCAATATTGTCGCCCTGTTGGAAGCGGGCATGTCCAGAGAGGCGGCGATATCTGCCGCGCGTTCTTTGGTGATCGAATCTTATCGGCTGGCGTCGGAGCGGGCGTTGAGTCTTCCGAGCGGATGCGGCGAGATGCTGTCTGCGATCGCCAACGAGTGTGCCAGACAGGCTCAGCGCATAGTAACCCCTGCGTGATGAGGGCGATCGTTATCGGTGCGGGCTTTGGCGGCATCGCGAGTGCTATCCGGCTCAAGGCCAAAGGATACGATGTGCACTTGATCGATCGGTGCGGTCGGCTGGGCGGGCGCGCACAGGTCTTCGAGAAAGATGGCTATCGCCATGATGCCGGCCCCACCGTCATCACGGCCCCATTTCTGCTCCGCGAGCTATTCGAGTTGCTCGGCGCGCACTTCGAAAACTACGTCAATCTGGTTCCGCTCCCGCTTTGGTATCGCTTCCGCTTTCCGGACGGCACCACATTCGACTACGGCGGAACGCTTGAGGATACGCTCGCAGAAATCGAGCGGATTTCGCCGTTCGATGTCGCGGGCTATCGCGCGCTGGTCGCCGAATCCGAGCGTATTTACGATGTCGGCTTTAAGCAACTCGCCGACCAGCCCTTCCACCGTTTCGGTGCCATGCTCCGCTGTCTGCCGGCGATGATTCGGTTGGGCAGCCGTCGCACCGTGTGGCAACTCGTGAGCCGCCATTTGCGGCACGACAAGCTTCGTCAGGCGTTTTCGGTGCAGCCGCTCCTGGTGGGTGGCAACCCCTTTACCACCACCAGCATTTACAGCCTCATCCATTTTCTTGAAAGGGCGCATGGCGTTCACTTTGTGATGGGCGGGACGGGGGCCTTGGTCGATGGCTTGGAGCGCGTGATGCGCGAGGCGGGGGTCCACATCCGGCTCGGTACCACCGTCAGCGCCATCGACACCGCGGAAGGGCGCGTGACAGGCGTGACCCTTGAAGATGGCCAGCGATTGGCAGCGGACCTCGTCGTGTCGAATGCAGATCCGGCCTTTGTTTACGCCCACCTGCTCGACCGTCGAGAGGTGGACCTTTCGGCGCGGGTGAAGACGAAATTCGCCCGAAAATCGATGGGGTTGTTTGTGCTGTTTTTTGGTACCGAAGGCACCTACGACGATGTGGCTCATCACACGATCTGGCTCGGCTCGCGTTATCGGGAGCTGCTGGACGACATCTTCCACAAGAAAATTCTGGCGGAAGATTTTTCACTCTATCTCCACAGGCCAACTGCAACGGATCCCTCATTCGCGCCGCCGGGACACGACAGCTTTTACGCTCTCGTTCCGGTGCCCAATCTCGATGGCGCAGTTGATTGGTCGGTCGAAGGCGATTGGTTGCGTGGCCGGGTCATCGACGCGCTTGACCGTTCGATTTTGCCGGGATTGAAGGGGCGGATCCGTTCAGATTTTTTCATGACGCCTGAAGATTTCCAGACCGACTATCTCAGTCCCGACGGCGCAGGTTTTTCAATCGCGCCGCACTTCCTGCAGTCGGCCTGGTTTCGTTTTCACAATAAGTCCGAGGGCCCGAAAAACCTGTTTCTGGTTGGGGCCGGCACGCACCCAGGCGCGGGTCTGCCGGGGGTGTTGTCATCGGCGAAGGTCCTCGAGCGCCTGGTTGCGGATGTGGGCCGAGCACCCCACGCGCAGGGGGGCTGACGGTTTGCAGCAACCCTCGCCCCACCCGGAGCCGGAGTTTGACGCCACCTCACTGCGAAGGAACGGCAAGTCGTTTTATTTTGCCAGCCGGTTTCTCGGCGCCAAACACGCGATGCGCGCTGCCCGGCTGTATGCCTTCTGCCGGCACATTGACGATATGGTCGATGAGGCTGACGACCCGCACGTCGCCCGCGAGAACCTGGATCAACTGGAACACGAACTCATCGGACAGGCCGAGGCGACCGCCCAGACCCGCGATTTCCTCGCGCTCGCCCGGGAAACCGGGATGGCGCTCGATCCCGTTTTCGCCCTCATTGAAGGTGTCCGTTCCGATTTAGGCACGGTCTCGCTGGCCACCGAGGACGAGCTTCTGCGCTATGCCTATCGCGTGGCGGGCGTTGTTGGCATCATGATGTGTGATGCGCTGGATGTGCGCGCCCCGCAGGCCCGGCCTTTTGCAATCGATTTGGGCATCGGGATGCAGCTCACGAATATCGCGAGGGACGTGGCGGAGGACGCGGGCCTTGGCCGACGTTACCTGCCTGCGGCGTGGGTCGACTCGGCCACCGCAGCGCAGATTCTGCATCCAGACCCGGCGCTGCAGGAAGTGATCCCGCGCGCACGGAGGCGGCTGCTCGAATTGGCGGATCTTTTCTACGCCAGTGCGGAACGCGGTATGGGGTATCTGCCCGGCCGGGCGCGCTTTGCCATCCTGGTTGCCGCTCGGGTCTATCGTCAGATCGGGCATAAAATCGCCCAACAAGGCTTCGCCACATGGCGTGGCCGCGCCTCGGTGTCGGGGCCGGAGAAGCTGATGGTGGCTTCTCGCGCTGCGCTGTCGTTTGTGCTGAACGGTCAGCTGCATCAACAGGACAGCGCGCATGATCCCCGCCTGCACCAGGCGCTGTCGGGATTACCCTTCGCGGCAAGCCCGCAACTGATCGGATGAGTGCCGAGATGGATGTCATTATTTTGGGAGGAGGCTGCGCAGGACTGGCCCTGGCCCGAGAGATGTCCCTTCGCACGCATAATCTGCGGGTGCTCGTCATCGAGCCCCGCAAGAATTATGCAGAGGACCGCACGTGGTGCTTCTGGATGGCCGGATCAGACGGGCTGAGACCCGCATCCCGCATGCAGTGGGACCAGTGGCGATTGTCGTCTGGCGGCGCCTCCATCACCCATCACCCCCAGCTTTGGCGATATCACATGGTGTCGTCAGCCGATTATTATGCCGACGCTTTGTCTGCGATCGGCAAGAGCGGCAGGGTGACGCTCAGGCTGGACACGCGTGCGGGCACCGTGACCGCAGACAACGGCTGCTATCGCGTTGAGACGACCGCCGGCCCCGTTCGAGGTCGCTTCATCATCGACACGCGGCCGCCTTCGCTTGCACGCATCAAGGCGGCGCCGCTCGCTCAGCTGTTCTCGGGCTTGGAAGTGAGAGTCGAGCGCGACGTTTTCGATCCGCGGACTGCCACCTTGATGGGGAACATGACGGCGGAAGGCGGCCGGCTCAGCTTCGACTACATCTTGCCTTTTTCCCCACGACACGCGCTCATCGAACGCACGGTTTTCACCACCGCTCCCGAGGAACCGGCCACGCTGGACGGCCCCTGTCTGGCGAGGGTCGAGGCGCTGTGCGGTTCCGGGGCCTCCATTGTTCGACAGGAGCGCGGGTGGTTACCGATGGGCCTGCCGGATGCGCCGAGCGCCGACGGGGCGGTGATCAGAGCTGGACTATCGGTCGGCGCGTTGCGCCCGTCCTCGGGTTATGCGTTCAAACGCATTCAACGCTGGGCCTCAGTGTGTGCGGACAGCCTGGTTTCATCGGGGAAGCCAAGCGTCGAATTCGCCGATCCTGTCGCGCTCAGGGTCATGGACCAGGTGTTTCTGCGGGCCATGACCCACAGTATCGGCGGTGCGCCGGGCGACTTTGTCCGCATCGCCCGTGCTTTGAATGGCGACCGCTTCGCCCGCTTCATGTCGGACGAAGCAACCCGGGCAGATTGGCTGAAAGTCATCGCTGCGCTACCCAAGACCCGATACCTGGCGGCGACAGTTTCAATCATTCGGGCCTGGTCGCAAGGACGGAACGCCCCGTGTTAGCGGCACTCCCTTATCGCCTGTCCAGTGTGTTCATTGTTGTCGCCCTGTGCATAACGGGTCTGTCTGCGCTGGGCGAGTTCAGGGTTTCATCTCAGATGGAGGTCGCGCTGGCTGGCGCTGCGGTTGCATTGGCTGGCTTACCCCATGGCGCAGCGGATGGCTGGTTGGCGCGTCATGGCGGCCTCGCGAGATCACTGCCGCGCGCCCTGTGTTTTTTTGCCGGCTATCTGGGGCTGGCTGCGATGGTCCTGGCGGTGTGGAATGTCTTGCCCGTGCTGTGCTTGGGCGTGTTTTTGATAATGTCCGCGTGGCATTTCGGCGACAACAAAGTCGTGGCTTCGCCTGTGGTGGCGCGAATCACTTCAGGTCTGGTAATTCTCGGGGCTCCAGCGGTCTTTTCCCAACCGGAAGTTGCCGCGATTTATGCAGATCTGTCGGCGCCGGGCGCGGCCGGCCTGGTCGAGGCACAGCGGATGCTGTTCTGGCCCGCGTGTGCAGTGGTCGTCATCGGTTTCTTGTGCGACTCTTGCCGATGGCCCAAGGTGCCGTCTCTGGTGGACCTCATCGCGCTGGTGGGCTTGGCGAGTCTGGTGTCGCCCTTGCTTTATTTCGTCGTGTTTTTCTGCGGGGTCCATTCGCCCAGGCATCTTGCCTTAGTATTGCAACTCGCCGTGGGGCGACGGGACGCTTTTTTTTGGGGCAGTGTGTCTGCTTTTACGCTGGTCGCCGCGTTGGCAGGCGCGGGGGTTTTCTTTTGGCTGATCCGATCGGGAGAACCCCTGGAGGCGGCAGGTCTGCGGGTGATTTTTGTGGGGCTCGCGGCGCTGACCTTGCCGCATATGCTCCTGGTGGATGGCTTGTATCCTTGGCTTAGAAGGCGCGTCCTGACCAGTACAAGGCGCTGACAAAAACGCAGCGCGAGTGGGTCAGGCGAAGGCCAGCGATCAAGCCGATCAGGTCAAATGCAGGAGGCGATCAAGGATGGGTCGGCCGGATGGACGACAAAGGCAGTTGCCTCAAGAACGCGCTCGAGATCGCAAGAAAAAACCGAGCTCAGAGGTGCCGGCACGGGGACGAAAACGCCGACACTTCGGGGTGTGTGATTCGTAGACATCATTTCAAACCGCATCCTGCTCGAGAACTACTATCTGCCCGGCGCTCTTGAGGCCCAGATCAATGCCTTCGTCGATCACTACAACCACCAGCGTTACCACGAGGCCATCGGCAATCTGACGCCCGCCGACGTCTACTTCGGCCGAGGCAACACCATCCTGTTGGAACGAGAAAGGATCAAACGACAGACCATCCAACGCAGACGCTTGAACCACCGAGCAATCGCCGCTTAACATCAATCAGCTGAGGCGCTGGAGCCTCCCTTCTAAAGAGACCAGATCCGTAACAATTTATCTGACGACGGACAGTCGGCGGCGGCGACGCCCAACTCTTCCTTCCCACCGAAGTGATGGAAGAACGCTCCCTTGCTGACGGCTGCCGCTTCACAGATTTCGCCGACCGACGTAGCCGCAAAGCCGCGTTGGCGGATGACATCGCGAGCCGCCGCCAAAATCCGGGAACGCGCGCCGCCCCGCTCCGGTGCCGTTTTGGTTGGTCTTGGCATGCCGAAACATACCAACTAGTCGGT